>FZPS01000099.1_pt328 | contig 106546 bp, 118 predicted proteins | sample 1817821 | NCBI WGS metagenome assembly FZPS01 (sample SAMEA104158645, study PRJEB21678) | metagenome | place: Germany | collected 2015-04-21
GCAACCCCGCCCTGGTACCGATAACACTAAAGAACAGCCCTCTCACCCTTACGCAGTTTCAAGAGGAAAAGGCTGATAAACAGAGATACCTAAAGGATACACCGCAAAATATTGAGATAGGATGACAAATAAAGGATCAGGATGACAAAAAAGGTATTGGGAAATTCCACCTGCCAGAAGGAGAGTTTTGTTTCAATAGATTACTTTTTCCAGGCAGAGTCCCTGCGGTGGGGCGGTTGGTCCAACCGCCCCCGGTCTCCGTCCTTCCAGCGCCGAGGAGACAGCGGCAGGTTCAAGCTTCCCCTGCCCCACCCGCAGCAGGCTGCCCACCATAAGCCGGACCATCTTGTACAGGAAGCCGTCTCCTTCAAAAATTAACCGGAGCAACTTCTCCCCGGCGAGTTCAACCAGTTCCACGCGGTAGAGAGTGCGCTCCGTGTATTGCACCGGGCTGCCTGTGGCCTGGAAAGCCCGGAAATCGTGGGTGCCTTCAAGCAGCCGGCACGCCTCCCTGACCGCATCCTGGTTAAAGGGTCCTGGAAGATGGCAAGAATATCTCCGCCGCATCACCTGCGGGTAGGCAGCCCGGTCCAGGGTATAACTGTAAATTTTCCGCAGGGCGCTGAAGCGGGCATGAAAATCGGGCGCCGCCGGCTCCGCTTTAAAAACTACGATATCTTCAGGCAGCAGAGCATTGAGCGCCGCCGGCAGGCGCGAGGATGGTATTTCAAAGGGCGCATCGTAGTGGGCCGCCTGGCCGAGCGCATGCACCCCGGCATCGGTCCGGCCGGCCCCGGTGATGCGCAGCGGCTGCTTGTAGATTACCGCCAGCGCCTTCTCCAATTCACCCTGGATCGTGGGCGCATTGTCCTGGATCTGAAATCCGCCGTAACCTGTGCCATCATAACTGATGCCGAGACGAATCCGGAACATATTCATCACTCACCATACCTTGATAAAGAACGGCCGATCTCCCCTCTATCCGATCAAATACCGGAGAGTATAACCGCGACCAGGGCGGCAAGAGCGAACAGGAGTGCACCCCAATCCGCTGCCGTCACCGGCTCTTCGCACATGCGAGTGCGCGCCGCGCCGATCCGGTAACCCCGCGCCTCCATCGCCAGGGCCAGTGCATCAGCCCGGCGAAAAGCGCCGATAAAGAGGGGCACAATCAGCGGCGCAAACTTACGCGCCCGGCTAAAGAAGCCCCCTTCAAAATCTGCGCCGCGCGCCATCTGAGCCCGCAGCAGCCGCTGGCTCTCCTCGCTTACCGTGGGGATGAAGCGCATGGCGATAGTCATGATCATGGCAATTTCCGCCGCCGGGATGCCAAGCTTGCCCAGCGGCTTGAGAAAGTATTCCAGCCCGTGGGCCAGGGCCAGGGGGGTTGTAGTCAGCGTGAGGAGCATGCTCATAAAAACCAGCCCCACCAGTCGCATAATCACAAGAATTCCCGCAGCTACTCCGGCCTGCTCCACTGTCAGCGGGCCGAGGCGAAGCAGAACTAGCCCGCCCTTGGTAAAAAAGAAGTATATGATCACGGTAAAAAGAACTATGTATACAACAGGCCGGAGAGCGCCCGCCAGGTAGCGCAGGGGTACCCGCGCGGAAGCAGCAGACAGAAAGAGAAAAAAGAAGAGCAGTCCAAACCCGGCATATGTTTTCAGAATAAAGAGGATGGCCAGGGAAATCAACAATAGCAGCAGCTTGAAACGCGGGTTGATCCGGTGCAGGAATGTATTGCCGGGAAGATAGCGGCCAAGGGTGATGCTGCGTTTCATCTCTTCACCCTCCTCGCGCGCCAGTTGTTGATCTCCGCCCTTGCTTCTTCAATGGAGAATAGGGCCGTGGAAAAGGGTAGTCCGGCCGCAGCCAGCTCATGCATCAGCCGGGTTACCGGAGGCAGCGACAGGCCGCAGCGGCTCAGCACTTCAACTCGGGAAAAGATCTCTGTGGCCGGGCCTTCCATAATGATCCGTCCCCGGTCCATAACCAGAAAATGATGGGCCATTAAAACAACCTGCTCCAGGCGGTGAGTCACCACAACAACCGTAATTCCCCGATCCCGGTTAAGCTTCTGCAGCAGGGCAAATAGCTTGTCCTGCGCCGCCTGGTCCAGGCCGGCGGTAGGTTCATCGAGAATTAGCGCCCGGGGCTGCATGGCCAGGACCGATGCGATGGCGGCAAGGCGCTGCTGGCCGGCGCTGAGGTGAAAGGGCGATTTCTCTTTTAAAGCTGGATCGTTCAACCCTACCAGTTTCAGGGCCTGCTCAACCTGTTCTTTCACGGCTGCATGAGAGAGGCCGAAGTTGCGCGGAGCAAAAGCTATTTCATCAAAAAGTGTTTCGGCAAAAAATTGCATTTCAGGTTCCTGGAAGACCAGGCCCACCTTTTGGCGCACCCGGAGCAGTTCCCTGCGGCCGTAGCCCAGGGGCTCTCCTTCAATAAAGACGCGCCCCCCGGCCGGCCGGAGTAACCCGATAAAATGCTGCAGCAAGGTCGATTTGCCGCAACCGGAAGAGCCGAGCAGGACGGTGAAACTGCCCCGGGCAATAGAAAGATTTACCCCCCGCAGTGCCGCCACGGCGTAGGGAGTCCCGGGCAGGTAGGTATATTTTAAATCTTCTGTGCGAATAAACATAACTGCTCCACCAGCTCCCGGTTATGCAGTATCCCTCTGCACAGCGGAAAGCCGTCTTCACGCAGCAGGCCGGCCAGTTCGCCTGCCGCGGTAGTTCTTAGCCCAAGAGCGCGCAGCGGCCCCAAATCGGTAAGAATTTCCGCAGGCGGGCCATCCTGAACCAGGCGGCCGCGATCCAGAACGATTACCCGCCGGGCAAGCGCCGCCTCTTCGGGAAAGTGGGTCACGTGGACTACCGTGATCCCCCGCTCCCTGTTCAGCATCTGCAGGGTGTCGATAACTGCAGCCTGGCCAGCCGGGTCCAGCATGGCCGTCGGTTCATCGAGGAGCAAGCAGCGGGGAGCGGCGGCCAGGATTCCGGCCATGGCCACCTTCTGCTTTTCGCCGCCCGAAAGCAGGTGCGGCGGAGTGGCCGCCAGTTGTGAAATCCCCAGCAGCTCCAGCGCCTCGGCCACGCGGCGGCGAATTTCCGGGGGGGGAACGGCAAGATTTTCGAGAGCGAAAGCAACGTCTTCTTCCACGGTGGCTCCGACAATCTGGTTGTCGGGGTTTTGGAATATCATGCCGCAGTGAGCGCGGATAAATGCTATGTTGTTCTCATCGGCAGTAGAGCGGCCGTCAAAGTAAAGCTCTCCGGAAGTGGGGCGCAGCAGTGCGTTGAATTGTTTGAGCAGGGTGGTTTTGCCCGATCCATTGGGGCCGATGAGGGCCACGTATTCGCCATCGGCAATTTGCAGGTCGATGCCCTCCAGGGCGGGAGGAGATTTCTCATCCTCTCCCGGGTAGGTGAAGGATAGGTTTCGTGTTTCCAGCAGAACCTCGGACACCTGATCTCACCTCTTTTAAATCCCCCCCGGCTCCCCTTTTGCAAAGGGGGGAGATTACGTGCGGGGGTAGAACTGGGCCTATATTAAATGCCCTCCGGCCCCCCTGTTGCAAAGAGGGGGTGAAACCCGGCCTATATTAAATCCCCGCCGGCCTCACTTTTCCAAAGGGGGGAGATTAAGCTCTAATAAAAAGTGGGACAAACAGGTACGTCCCCAATGTCCCACTCCTCTCAATTTAGTTTCCCCGGGGGTTTTACACCACCAGCTCGATGATCACCATGGGGGCACTGTCACCACGGCGCGGACCCTTGGGGATAATGCGTGTATAACCGCCCTCTCTGACCTCGCACCTGGGGCCTATTTTCTCAAACAGATCTTTGACCACGGTTTCATCGTATAGAAATGCCAGGGCCTGACGCCGCTCATGCAGCCCGCCCTTTTTGGCCAGCGTAATCATCTTCTCGGTAAGCGGTTGAATTGCTTTTGCTTTCGCGGCAGTTGTTTCTATCCGGCCCGCCTGCAGCAAAGCTGTGACCTGGCTGCGCAGCAGCGCTTTCCTGGGACCGCTTTTCCGGTTGAACTTTTGATAGGCCATTCCGTTCCCTCCTTACCGCGCTTACTCGCCGCTTTTGCTTAAGCTGAAGCCCAGTTCTTTCAGTTTTCGCTCCACTTCTTCAAATGATTTTTTGCCGAGGTTGCGTACTTTCATCATCTCTTCTTCGGTTTTACGCACCAGCTCCCCGACGGTATTGATTCCGGCACGCTTAAGGCAGTTGTACGAACGTACCGAGAGATCGAGATCTTCAATCGCCATCTCGAGCTTTTGCTCCCGATCTTCCTCTTCTTTCTGCTCAACGGGATCAATCGCTTCGACTTCTTCGGTGAGGTCGATGAAAATAGAGATCCGTTTGTTCAATATCCGCGCCGCCTGGCTGACCGCCTCGTCGGGCTTAATGCTGCCGTCGGTCCATACTTCCAGAGTAAGCTTGTCAAAATCGGTAACCTGCCCCACGCGGGTATCTTCAACCTGGTAATTTACCTTGCGGATGGGAGAAAAAATGGAATCGACGGGGATCACTCCGATGGGCTGGTTCGGCATCTTGTTCCTCTCCGCGGGGACATAGCCGCGGCCTTTCATCGCAGTCATCTCCATTTTTAGACTCGCCTTCTCTTCGAGAGTGCAGATGGCCAGCTGGGGGTTTAAAATCTCCACACCCGCCGGCGCCTGGATATCTTTAGCCCTGACCACGCCGGGTTTATCCGTATCAATTACCAGGGTATGGGTCTCATTATCGTGAATCCTCATGGAAAGGGATTTTAAATTGAGGATAATCTCAATTGTGTCTTCCAGCACCCCGGGCAGGGTAGAAAACTCGTGCAATGTCCCGTCAAATCTCACGCTGGTTATAGCCGCACCGGGCAGGGATGATAGAAGAACCCGCCGCAGGGCATTGCCCAGCGTGATCCCGTAACCTCTTTCCAGGGGCTCGACAATAAATTTGCCGTAAGTGAGCTGGTCGTTCTTTTCGACATACTCAATCCTGGGCTTCTCAATCTCAATCAGCATATTTAATAAACCCTCCTCCATTTAGTATTGAGGGCATCGTTAACTGCTTAGCGTGAATAAAGCTCTACGATCAGGTGTTCCTCCACGGGAACATCGATCTCTTCCCGTTGTGGCATCCGGATAACTTTACCCTGCAGATGTTCCAGGTCAGCTTCCAGCCAATCAACGGTACTCTGGCCTTCGCCCGCCTCCCGGATCTCTTTAAACACAGGCAGGTTCCGGCTTTTTTCGCGTACTGCGATCACATCTCCGGGCCTTGTTAGATAAGAGGGGATATCAACCCTCCGGCCGTTAACCTGGAAATGGCCATGATTGACCAGTTGACGCGCTTCAGCCCGCGAGCGCCCGAACCCCATCCGGTAAACCACGTTGTCGAGGCGGCTTTCCAGCAGCTGCAGCAGGTTCTCCCCGGTCACTCCCTTGCGCCGGTCGGCCTCTTTAAAGTAGCGGCGAAACTGGCGCTCCAGGATCCCGTAGATCCGTTTGGCCTTCTGCTTCTCCCGCAGCTGTTGACCGTACTCGGAAAATTTCTGGCGGGACTGCCCGTGCTCTCCCGGAGGGTAACCTTTCCTGGCCACACTGCATTTATCAGTGTAACAGCGATCACCTTTCAGGTAGAGTTTATTTCTTTCGCGGCGGCATAAACGGCACACCGCATCCCTGTATCGTGCCATAAAGTGAACTGCACCTCCCTTTGACCAATCCTCTGGATCGAGTCTTAATGTTTATAATTTAAACCCGCCGCCTTTTCGGCGGCCGGCAGCCATTATGCGGAATGGGGGTCACGTCTTTAATCGTGTTTACTTCCAGGCCTGCAGCCTGCAGCGAGCGAATCGCCGCTTCCCTTCCGGCTCCCGGTCCTTTTACAAAGACTTCGACCTGTCTCATGCCGTGCTCCATGGCCGCTTTCGCGGCGCTCTCGGCAGCCAGCTGCGCGGCAAAGGGCGTCGATTTTCGCGACCCTTTGAAACCCACATTGCCGGCGCTGGACCAGGCAATGCTGTTTCCTTGCGTATCCGTGATCGTAATAATGGTATTGTTAAATGTCGATTTGATGTGCGCAACGCCGTGCTCAATATTTTTACGCTCGCGGCGCCTGGTCCGCGTTGTTCTTTTTTTGGCCAACTTTAATTCCTCCTCCCTTCCTTAGAGGTTATTTCTTGCGCCGCACACCCACGGTTTTCCGGGGGCCTTTACGCGTGCGGGCATTGTTCTTCGTCGTCTGACCCCTGACCGGGAGGCCACGCCGGTGTCTGATCCCCCGGTAGCAGCCGATCTCAACCAGCCGCTTGATATTCATGGCCACTTCCCGCCTGAGATCACCTTCGACCTTGTAGTTCTTATCGATAAATTCCCGCAAGCGGTTAACTTCATCTTCCGTCAGGTCACGCACCCGCGTGTGGGGGTTAACACCGGTATTTGAAAGGATCTCCAATGCCCGGCTGCGGCCTATTCCATAGATATATCCCAGGGCCACGGCTACCCTTTTGTCCCGCGGCAAATCTACACCCGCTATTCTGGCCAATTGACGGCACCTCCTTCAAGGCAAAAAAAGCTAAACAGAGCTAGATTTCCCTTCATAAATTGTATCTATACCTTTCCTATCCCTGGCGCTGCTTATGCTTGGGATTCTGGCAGATTACTACTACCTTGCCCTTGCGCCGGATCACTTTGCATTTCTCGCACATCGGCTTAACCGAGGGCCTTACCTTCATTTTTTTCGGCCTCCTTACTTGTAGCGATAGGTGATCCGCCCCCGGGTCAGGTCGTAGGGAGAAAGCTCTACCAGGACCCTGTCTCCGGGGAGAATCCGGATAAAATTCATGCGGATCTTGCCTGATACATGAGCCAGCACCTTCAGACCATTTTTTAACTCTACCCGGAACATGGTGTTGGGGAGAGATTCCACTACCGTTCCCTCCACCTCAACCACATCTTTCTTTTTGGTCATCGGCTGCTCCAACCTCCTCTTCCACCGGCGCCAGCTCTTCGAGATATTTAATTACCTGGCTATCCGTTAATTTTTGATCGCGGATCAGCTCTTCGATCTCCACCCGGCGTGAGTAGCGTTGCAAATGGATTACGTTTTTTTTCTTCGGCCGGGATAGAGGACGGCTCCGTCCATTTACGAGCAGCACTTCCCGCGGGCTGATTACCTCTATCACCAGGTAATGTTTCCCTTTATCCCGGCCCGCCCTGGAGCGAACCAGCTGCCCGGGCTTCAGATCTTCCATCGCTTCGCCCCCTTTCTCCGGTCAAAGAACGGTTAAAATAACAGGACCGTCTTCCCCTAAAGCAACACTGTGCTCAAAGTGGGCCGAAAGGCTCCCGTCCCTTGTAACCACCGTCCAGCCGTCATCCAGCACTTCCACATCGGCACTACCGGCATTGACCATGGGCTCGATGGCCAGGACCATGCCCGCCTGGAGCCGGGGGCCATGGCCAGGAGGCCCCACATTGGGCACCTGCGGCTCCTCGTGCATCTCAGTGCCGATCCCGTGACCGGCATAGCTGTAAACCACGGAAAAGCGGTTTGCTTCCACGTAGCTCTGCACCGCATGAGAGATGTCGCTAAGATGCGCGCCGGCACGCATTGCCGATATGGCTTCTTCCAGGGATTGCCGGGTGACATCGATCAGCCGCCGGGCCAGGGGGCTGACCCGGCCAACGGCAAAAGTGGACGCGGTATCGCTGTAATATCCTTTCAAGCACACGCCCAGATCAATGCTGATTATATCTCCCTCTTTGAGGCGGCGCAAGCCCGGGATGCCGTGGACAACTTCATTGTTAACCGAAGTGCAGATTGAACCGGGGAAACCGCGGTAGCCAAGGAAAGCGGGCTCTCCGCCGGCCTCCCGGATCAGTTTTTCCGCCTTCTTGTCCAGCTCCGCCGTGGTTGTTCCGGGAGAGACAGCTTTCTCCAGCTCCTGCATCACCATGGCCGCCACTTTCCCGGATTGGCGCATCAGTTCAATCTCGCGTGCTGATTTTAACTTGATCAATCTTCCAATCACCTACTTCATAAATCCGCGGTAGCTGCGCATGAGCATATGGCTTTCAATCTGCTTCATCGTCTCCAGAACAACCCCGACTACAATGATTAAGCCGGTCCCGGTAAATATAATGTTCATCCCGGTAAGACCTTTAAAGATGATCGGAAATACGGCAATAAATGCCAGCGCAAAGGCCCCTACCGTGGTCAGCTTTGAAATCACCCGGCCAAGGAATTCCGCGGTGGGCCGCCCGGGGCGCAGTCCGGGAATAAAGCCACCATACTTGCGGATATTGCCGGCAACCTGGAAGGGATCAAACTGCACTGCCGTATAAAAATAACTGAATAAAATAATCATTAACGTGTAAAGAACTGTATTCAGAGCCGTGCCCCACTCCAGGCTGGAGGCTATTTTTTGAGTCACCGGGTGATCGATAAACTTGAAAATGCTTTGGGGAATGGTAATGATCACCGAAGCAAAGATTACCGGAATCACCCCGGCCATGTTCACCTTCAAGGGAATATGGGTGGCCTGCCCGCCGTACATCCTCCGGCCGACGACCCGCTTACTATACTGCACACTGATGCGGCGCTGCCCCTGGTCCATGCCCACTATGGCTACAATCAGGGCCAGCAGGATCACAATCGTCACCGGCACCAGGTAGAAGGGCACCTGGCCAAAACGGACCTGCTCGACGATGGTGATCACGCCTATGGGAAATCCGGCAATGATCCCGGCGAAGATCAATAGCGAGATCCCGTTGCCGATTCCCTTTTCGGTGATCAGCTCGCCCATCCACATTAAAAAAGAGGTGCCTGCGGTCAACGAGATGACAATGATAAAATAAGAGAGAAAACTCTTCTCGGGGACCGCTTCGGCAATCATAAATGAGTAGCCGATCCCCTGGATGATAGATATAAGCACGGTGCCGTAGCGCGTCAACTGGGAGATCTTCTTCCGCCCGTCGGGATCCTGGCTCCAGTCTTTCAGCTTGGGGATAACAATCTGCAACAGCTGCATGATGATGGAAGCGTTAATATAGGGCATAATTCCCAGGGCAAATATGGTGAAGTTCTCCAGGTTGCCGCCGCCAATTATATTCAGAAAACCAAATATTGTATCTTCCTGAAAAAATTTAACCAGTTGGCTGGCATCAACCCCCGGAACGGGAATGACCGAGCCGACTCGAAATACCACGAACATGGCCAGGGTAAAAAGGATCCTCTCCCTTAATTCTTTAATCCGCCACGCCGTGCGTATGGTTTCAAACAAGTTAAATCACCTCAGCTTTTCCGCCCGCCGCTTCGATCTTGGCCTGCGCCTGGCTGCTAAAACGGTGGGCCTGCACCACCAGTTTGCGCTTCAGCTCACCGTCACCGAGAATTTTCAAGGGATCCCGCAGCGACTTGATCAAGCCGGCTTCCTGGAGCAGTTCCGGAGTTACCGTTGTTCCGTCATCAAAGCAATTCAGCGCGTCAATATTGATCACCGACCACTTTTGCTTAAATATATTGGTGAAACCGCGCTTGGGAAGCCGTTGGAACAGCGGCATCTGCCCGCCCTCAAAACCGCGGCGTGTTTTTGCTCCCGAACGCGACTTCTGGCCTTTTTGCCCCCGGCCGGCGGTCTTGCCCAATCCCGAAGCATGGCCCCGGCCCTTTCTTTTGGCCTCTCGTCTGGCCCCTCGCGGCGGATTCAACTCATGCAGGCGCATCCGCGGCACCTCCCTCTGCATTCTCTTCAACCTTAACCATAAAATCAACCACCCTGATCATCCCCCGCAGTTCCGGCGCATCATTCTGGACCACAGTCTGACCGATCCTGTTTAGTCCAAGAGCTCTTAGAGTGCGCCGCTGCTTCGGCCGGCAGGCCACCGGGCTGCGCAATAGTGTAATCCGCAATTTTTTCGCCATGACTTCTCCTTCTCCTAACCCAGCAGTTTGGACTCGTCAACGCCCCGCAAGGCGCTGACCTCATCTGCCATTTTCAGTGATTTCAACCCTTCCACGGTTGCGTTAACCATGTTCAGGGCGTTTGAAGAGCCGAGCGACTTGGTCAGAATATCTCTCACTCCGGCCATCTCCAGCACCGCACGGACCGGGCCGCCGGCAATCACGCCGGTCCCTTCAGAAGCGGGTTTCATCAATACTCTCCCGGCGCCAAAACGGCCTTCCACCGAATGAGGGATGGTCGTTCCCACCATGGGAACCCGAAATAATTTCTTCTTCGCATCTTCTATCCCTTTACGGATGGCCTCCGGCACCTCGCCGGCTTTGCCCAGTCCGGCGCCGACAACCCCGTTCTGGTCGCCGACCACAACCAGGGCGCTGAAGCTGAAGCGCCGCCCGCCTTTGACCACCTTGGCCACCCGGTTGACTTTCACCACTTTTTCCATCAATTCCTGAGACGGTTCCACTTTTGACACCCCTGCCATCCCTCCTTTCCTTTAAAAATTGAGACCCTCTTCACGCGCAGCCTCGGCCAGAGCCTTGACGCGGCCGTGATAGCGATATCCTCCCCGGTCAAAGACAACCTCCTTGATCCCCCTGTCCAGGGCACGCCGCGCCAGCAGAGTCCCCACTTTACCCGCCGCTTCGCGGTCGCTGCCGCGGTTTAAATTTTCACGGAGTTCGTTGTCCAGGCTGGAGGCTGCCGCCAGGGTCCGGCCGGACCGGTCATCGATGATCTGGGCATAGATATGCTTGTTGCTGCGAAAGACATTCAGACGGGGGCGCGCGGCATCTCCGCTTACTTTCATGCGGACACGCCGGTGGCGCCGTTTCCGGTTTTCATTGCGCGGCTTGTTTTTTATCATTGCTTACACCTCCCGGCTGCCGTTACTTGCCGGCTTTGCCTACTTTATGCCGGACATGCTCGCCGGCATACCGGATCCCCTTGCCCTTGTAAGGTTCGGGAGGACGAGATTTCCGGATGTCAGCGGCAAAATTGCCGACTCTCTGTTTGTCAATACCTTTTATAATAATCTTGTTAGGGCTGGGCACCTCGATCTCCATATTCTCTTCAGGCTCGAAGACAAGGGGATGTGAAGGGCCCACATTTAAGACCAGCTTTTTCCCCTGCAGGTTGGCCCGGTAACCGACGCCGACCAGTTCCAGGGTCCGGCTGAAACCTTCGGTTACCCCGGTGATCATATTCTGGATCAGCGTCCTGGTTAAGCCGTGCAAAGCCCTGTGTTCAGGGCTGTCGGAGGGCCGCTTCACGGTAAGACGTCCCTCTTCCTGCTCCACGAGCATATCCCGTGGCATCTCTTCTGAAAGCTGCCCCTTAGGTCCTTTGACGGTTATATGATTGCCGACAATATCGACTTGAACCTTTTCAGGTATGTCGATCGGTTTTTTACCGATGCGGGACATGGTCAACCTCCTCGCTGCATTACCAGATATAACAGATTACTTCACCGCCACAGCCTGCTTCCCGGGCCTCCCGGTCGCTCATAACACCCTTTGAAGTGGAGATGATCGCCACGCCAAGCCCCCCCAGCACCCTGGGCAGCTCATCCTTGTTCGCATATACCCGCAAGCCCGGCTTGCTGATTCTTTTCAGCCCGGTGATCGCGCGACGCGAATCGGGACCGTATTTTAGATATATCCGGACAATACCCTGCTTGTTATCCTCCAGATATTCGTAGTCTTTAATAAACCCCTCTTCCTTCATGATCTGCGCCATGGAGCGCTTCAGTTTGGAGGCGGGGATATCCACCGATGAATGCCGGACCATGTTCGCATTGCGGATCCGGGTCAGCATATCGGCAATAGGATCGGTCATCATCGAAATCTACCTCCTCTCTTCCTTTCATCATCTACCAACTGGCCTTTTTTACGCCGGGGATTTTACCCTCGTTGGCAAGTTGACGAAAGCAAAGGCGGCACATGCCAAACTTGCGCAGGTATCCTCGCGGGCGGCCGCAGAGACGGCACCTGTTGTAGCGGCGCACTTCAAATTTCGGCTTGCGGCCTGCTTTGGCGATTAAAGATTTTTTGGCCATCCTTACCCTCCTTCAAATATAAGCTCCACCCTCATGCAGCCCGGAACGGCAGCCCCATCAAGGTTAAAAGCTCTTTTGCCTCTTCGTCCGTTTTGGCAGTGGTTACAATTACAATATCCATGCCGAGAATTTTCTCCACCTTGCTGTACTCGATCTCGGGAAAGATGAGCTGTTCCCGCAGGCCGATGGTAAAGTTGCCCCGCCCGTCAAAAGAGCGCGGCGAAATACCCCTGAAATCCCTTACCCGCGGCAGCGCCACGTTGAAAAGCTTATCCACGAAATCGTACATCCGCACGCCCCGCAGGGTCACTTTGCAGCCGATGGCCATGCCTTCACGCAGCTTAAAGCTGGCCACCGACTTGCGAGCCCTGGTGATCACCGGGCGCTGTCCGGTAATCTGCATCAGGTCATTGACGGCGGCATCGAGAACCTTGGGGTTATCCTTTCCCTCGCCGATCCCCATGTTGATCACTACCTTGACCAGCCGGGGAACTTCGTAAATGTTCTTATACTTGAACCGCTCCTGGAGGGCGGGCCTGATCTCCGAAAAATATTTTTCCTTTAAGCGCGGCATCTTCTACTCCCCCCTATTTATCCACAGCTTCCCCGCATTTTTTGCAAGCCCGGATTCGCCGTCCCTCGGCGGTTAATTTATTGGCAATGCGGGTCGGCTTGTTGCAGGCCGGGCAGAGAAGCATCACTTTGGAGACCGGCAGCGCCGCCTCCATTTCCCTGATCCCTCCCTGGGGCACTTTCTGGGTGGGCTTGGCATGCTTTTTGATCATGTTCACACCCTCCACCTTTACCCGCCCCTTATCCGGCAAGGCAAGGATTACCTTTCCCTTTTTTCCTTTATCCTTTCCCGACAAAACGACCACGCGGTCACCCCGGCGGATCCCCATTTTTTTCTGTGTCATCAGGTGCCACCTCCTTGAAACCTCTAAATGACTTCGGGAGCAAGTGAAATGATCTTCATAAATTCCTTTTCGCGCAGCTCCCGGGCGACAGGTCCAAAGATCCGTGTTCCCCGCGGGTTGTTCTGCTCGTTGATGATTACGGCGGCATTTTCGTCAAAATGAATATGCGAACCGTCTTTACGGTTAAGCCGGCTTTTGGTCCGCACAATCACCGCCCGCACAATCTCGCCTTTCTTCACCGCCCCGCCGGGAGCGGCCTCCTTCACCGAAGCGATGATGACATCCCCAACGTGACCGGCCTTGCGCATAGAGCCGCCCAGGACCCGGATGCAGAGAATCTTTTTTGCGCCGGAATTGTCGGCCACATTCAAGATGGTTTCGCTTTGAATCATTCTTGCCACTCCTTTCTCCCCTGCGGCTTGTGCGCAGATGAGAATCTACAGCTGCGATCGCTTGACAATTTCAACCAGGCGCCACCTTTTGTCCCTGCTCAGTGGCCTGGTCTCCATGATTTTCACCAGGTCGCCCGCATGCGATTCGTTGTGCTCATCATGAAATTTATATTTCTTAGTCCGCCTGATGGTCTTCCCATAGAGGGGGTGATGAGTCGTCCGCTCCACGGCTACGACCCTGGTCTTGTCCATCTTGTCACTGACTACTTTGCCCGTTAAAATTTTGGCCTTGCTTTCCTTCAAATCATCCGCCTCCCTTTACTCCATGGGCTTGACTTCAGGCCCGCTCCCTCTGAACGGTTTTTACCCGGGCAATGCTGCGGCGTACTTCCTTGATGCGCTTCACATTCTCCAGCTGCCCGGTAGCCGCTTGAAACCGGAGGTTGAACAGCTCCTCTTTCAGCTCTTTTAATTTTTCCTCCAGCTCTCCGTCATTCAGCTCACGGATCTCCTTCACTTTCATTCAGCAACACCACCTGCATCCGCCCTTTTAACAAATCTTGTTTTAAGGGGCAGTTTGTTTGCTGCAAGGCGGATCGCCTCCTTGGCGATATCTTCCCGCACTCCAGCCAGTTCAAACATGACCCGGCCCGGCCTGACCACGGCAACCCAGAATTCGGGTGAACCTTTCCCCTTGCCCATCCTGGTCTCCGCAGGCTTCTTGGTCACCGGCTTGTCGGGAAAGATACGGATCCAGACCTTTCCGCCCCGCTTGATATAACGAGTCATGGCAATACGGGCCGCCTCAATCTGCCTGCTGTCAACCCAGGCAGGCTCAAGTGCCTGAATTCCATATTCGCCAAACTGGATCTCTGTTCCGCCCTTGGCTTTTCCTTTCATCCGCCCGCGATGCTGGCGCCGGAATTTTACCCTTTTAGGCATCAACATGATCTAGCTTCCCTCCCCGCTGCGTTCGCGCCGGCTACCCTTCTCCGGCAGAACTTCGCCTTTATAGATCCAAACTTTTATCCCGATGCGGCCGTATGTGGTATGCGCTTCGGTGAAGCCGTAATCTATATCCGCCCGCAGGGTCTGCAGCGGCACCGTCCCTTCGCGATAGCTTTCGCTGCGCGCCATCTCGGAACCACCCAGGCGCCCCTTGCAGGTAATCTTGACTCCCTTGGCCCCGGCCCGGATCACCCGGAAAATGGCCTGCTTCATGGCCCTGCGGAAAGCAATCCGCCGCTTAAGCTGCGCAGCCACACTTTCGGCAACAAGGTAGGCGTCGAGATCGGGATTTTTGATCTCGATAATATTGAGATGCACCTTCTTGCCGGTCTTCTTCTCCAGCTCTTTGCGCAGCTGCTCCACCTCTGCGCCGCCGCGGCCGATGACCATGCCGGGTTTGGCGGTATGGATATGGATCCGCAGCTTGTTGGCGGCCCTCTCCGTCTCTACCCGGGAAATGCCGGCGTTCTCCAGCTTGCTGCGGATATAATCCCGTATTTCCAGGTCTTCATGGAGCAGCTCGGTATAATTTTTATCCGCAAACCATCGCGCATCCCAGTCGCGGATGATGCCGATGCGAAAACCGATGGGGCTGACTTTCTGACCCATCCCTAAACCCCCTTTCTCTCCCTGACGATTACTGTAATATGACTGGTGGGCTTGCGGATCAGGTAGCGCCGTCCCCTGGCGCGAGGCCGGACCCGTTTGAACACCGGTCCTTCGTCAACAAATATCTGATCTACGTAGAGCCGGTTGCGGCTCAGATCAAAATTGTGTTCCGCGTTGGCGGCGGCGGATTGGACCACCTTGGCCACGATCCGGGAGGCCCGGTTGGGAGTATAACGCAGAATGCTCAGCGCTTCATCAACATTTTTACGGCGCACCAGGTCAACCACGGCCCGCGCTTTACGTGGCGCAATGCGGATAAAACGCGCCTCTGCCCTTGCTTCCATGCTCATACAACCTCCTCTATCTTACCTCAATGCTGTGGAGCGCTCGGTATGGTGGCCGTGTCCCCGAAAGGTGCGAGTGGGGGCAAACTCGCCCAGCTTGTGCCCAACCATATCTTCACTGATATAAATAGGAATATGCTTGCGCCCGTCATGCACGGCGATGGTATGCCCGACCATTTCCGGAAAAATGGTCGAACGCCGGGACCAGGTTTTGATCACCCTTTTTTCTCTTTTCTCGTTCATGCTCATGATCCTTTTCATCAGGCGCTCTTCAACATAAGGCCCTTTTTTAAGTGAACGAGCCATATTTCAAACCTCCTTCCAGATCACGGCTGTAATGTTAACTCTTCCGCGGGCGCACAATATACTGATCGCTCGCCTTTCTCTTCTTGCGGGTCTTATAGCCGAGAGTAGGCTTCCCCCACGGAGTTACCGGGCTTTTCAAGCCGATGGGCGCTTTTCCTTCGCCGCCGCCGTGGGGATGATCCACCGGATTCATCGCCGAGCCCCTCACCGAGGGACGGCGGCCCAGCCAGCGGTTCCGCCCGGCCTTGCCGATGCGGATATTCTCATGTTCCACATTCCCCAGCTGCCCGATGGTGGCCCTGCAGTCAAGCGGGATCAGCCGCACCTCGCCCGAAGGGAGGCGCAGGTGCCCGTATTTGCCTTCTTTGGCTACCAGCTGCGCCGCAGATCCGGCGGAGCGGGCAATCTTGCCGCCGGCGCCTACCTGGAGTTCGATATTGTGAACAAAGGTGCCTACCGGGATGGTCCGCAGCGGCATGGCGTTTCCGGGCCGGATCTCGGCTTTCTCCCCGGACATCACTGTATGGCCCACCTGCAAGCCCAGCGGAGCCAGGATATAGCGCTTCTCGCCGTCGGCATAATGCAGCAGGGCAATATTTGCCGTGCGGTTGGGATCATATTCGATCCCGGCAACGCGGGCCGGGATATGATCTTTGTACCGCTTAAAATCGATGACCCTGTATTTCCGTTTATGCCCCCCGCCGCGGCGCCGTACCGTGATCCTGCCGTAAACATTGCGTCCTGCATTTTTATTTAGTGCTACGAGAAGCGACTTCTCTGGTTTTTTCTTGGTAATTTCTTCAAATGTTCTTCCCGTATAAAAGCGCCGCCCCGGCGAAGTTGGCTTATATTTTCGCAGACTCATCTTCCGCTTCTTCCCTCCTTAGCGGCCTTCAAAGAGCTCGATGGGTTTACTGTCTTCGGCCAGGGTGATAATCGCCTTTTTCCAGCGGGGCTTAAATCCCTGGGGAAATCGCCCGAGACGCTTCTTTTTACCCCGGTAATTGGCCGTGTTGACCGCCTTGACCTTGACATCAAAAATCTCTTCGAGAGCGCGTTTTATTTGAATTTTGTTCGCTTCCCGCAACACTACGAACGTATACTTGTTCTCTTCGAGCAAGCCCGTGGATTTTTCGGTGACTATGGGCCGGATTATGATATCACGCGGATCCTTCATGATCCAAACACCTCCTGCACTTTCTCCAGGGCTGCCTGCGAGAGGATAAGATACTCATGGTTCAGTATATCGAGCACATTCAGCTGCGCCGCGGTGAGCGTCTTAACTTTGGGCAGGTTCCGGGCTGATTTGATTACATTGTGATCCGGCTGGGCGGTGACAATCAGGGCTCCTCCGGAAACCTGCAAATTTTCAAGAAGTCGCGCCACAGCCTTGGTTTGCGGCCGATCGATCTTGAAGTCGTCCACAACGATAAATTTTCCTTCGCGGACCTTGGCGCTCAAGACCGAAGTGAGCGCCGCCCGGCGAATCTTTTTGGGAACCCGGTAACCGAAGCTTCGCGGGTGGGGCCCGAAAGTAACGGCGCCCCCCACCCAGATGGGCGAGCGGGTGCTTCCGTGGCGGGCCCGGCCCGTGCCTTTTTGAGGCCAGGGCTTGCTCCCTCCGCCGCGAACAAAGCTGCGGCTTTTCGTGGAGGCTGTTCCCTGCCGGCGCCTGGCCCTTTGAGCTAGGGCCGTATGGTAGAGCGCCCCTTTCTTCAGGGGAGCGTCAAATAGCCCCGCCTGGACCTCGAGCTCGCTGACCTGCTCGCCGTCCCGGTTATATAATGTCAACTTGGGCATGATCAGGGCTTCTCCTTTCATGATCGCTTCACTCAAGCCTCTTTCCTCGACGTTTCCCTAACTTCAACCAGGCCGCCCCGCGGGCCGGGAACGGAACCCTTAACCAGCAAAATATTTTTCTCTCCATCCGCCTGGATCACCCGCAAATTCTGAACGGTGCGCCTCTGGCCGCCCATCCTCCCGGGGAGGGGACGGCCCTTGAACACCCGGGCCGGGTTGACTGCGCCGAGAGAGCCGGGACCGCGGTGGTAGTGGGAACCGTGAGTCCGGGGACCGCGGCCGAATCCCATCCGCTTGATGGAGCCGGCGAACCCCTTGCCTCTGGATATAGCGCTAACATCGACATGATCGCCGGGCGAAAATATATCGGCGCGCAGTTCACGCCCGGGCTGATATTCCGACAAGTCGTCTAGCCTGAACTCCCGCAGCCAGCGGCAGGGTTTCACGCCGGAGCGCTTATAATGGCCCAGCAGGGGGCGGTTGACCCGCTGCTCTTTTTGCTCTTTAAATCCGATTTGGATACTGTTGTAGCCGTCCGTGGCGACGCTCTTGACCTGGGTGACATAGCACGGTCCGGCTTCGAGAACGGTTACCGGAACGGCATGCCCCTGCTCGTCGAAGATCTGCGTCATCCCTATTTTACGCGCAAGTATGGCCTTGGTCATATTGCGACGACACCTCCTGCATAAACAAACCTACAATTTAATTTCAATATCTACTCCAGCAGGGAGATCCAGCCTCATCAAAGCGTCAATCGTTTTAGAAGTGGGATCAAAAATATCGATTAACCGCTTATGAGTCCGCATTTCAAACTGCTCCCTGGAATCCTTAAACTTATGCGGAGCCCGGATGACAGTATAGAGGCTCCTCTCCGTGGGCAGGGGCACAGGTCCGGATACTTCAGCCCCGGTCTGTTTTGCCGTCTCCACGATTTTTCCGGCAGACTGATCCAGCAGCTGGTGGTCAAAACCCTTCAGCCTGATGCGGATTTTCTGGTTAGCCATACAAATGCCTCCTTCTCAACCCTCCATGAAAATCCCGGCGCTTCCCGTATTTTAATCAGAGACTTCGGTGACCACGCCGGCGCCCACGGTGCGGCCCCCTTCGCGAATGGCGAAGCGCAGGCCCGTCTCAATGGCCACCGGGGTAATCAGCTCAATGTCCATATTGATATCATCACCGGGCATGACCATCTCTACACCGGCCGGCAGACTGATGGTGCCGGTCACATCGGTGGTGCGCACATAAAACTGGGGCCGGTAGCCCTGGAAGAAAGGCGTATGCCGCCCGCCCTCCTCTTTCTTCAAGACATAAACCTGGGCCTTGAACTTGGTCAGAGGCTGGATGCTCCCGGGCTTCGCCAAAACCTGGCCCCGCTCCACCGAATCACGGTCAATGCCCCGCAGAAGAACTCCAATGTTATCGCCGGCTTCCGCCTCGTCCAAAATCTTGTGGAACATCTCCACACCGGTAGCCACCGTCTTCCGCGAACGATCCGAAAAACCGACAATCTCAACCTCGTCACCGGTCTTGATGGTCCCGCGATCCACACGACCCGTCACCACCGTGCCCCGGCCGGTAATGGAAAAAACATCCTCAATGGGCATCAAGAAAGGCTTATCCTTGTCCCGCTCGGGAACGGGAATATAGCTGTCCACCGCATCCATTAACTGCCATATGGGGCTGCAGGACTCGCAGTCACGCGAACCACAGCCGCACTCCAAAGCCTTAAGAGCAGAGCCAACCACAACGGGGGTGTCATCTCCCGGAAACTCATACTCGGAGAGAAGATCCCGCACCTCCATCTCCACCAGCTCCAAAAGCTCAGGATCGTCTACCATATCCGCCTTGTTCAAAAAGACAACAATGTAGGGAACATTAACCTGCCGCGAAAGCAAAATATGCTCCCGCGTCTGCGGCATGGGACCATCAGCCGCAGAAACAACCAAAATGGCCCCGTCCATCTGAGCCGCACCGGTAATCATGTTCTTAACATAGTCGGCGTGACCGGGACAGTCCACATGCGCATAATGACGATTATCAGTCTCATACTCCACATGAGCCGTGGCAATGGTAATCCCCCGCTCCTTCTCCTCAGGAGCCTTGTCAATCTGCTCAAAACTAGTCTTCTGCGCCAATCCCGCATTGGATAAACAAGATGTAATCGCCGCCGTCAACGTGGTCTTGCCATGGTCCACATGACCAATGGTCCCAATGTTCACGTGGGGCTTGGTCCGCTCATACTTTTTCTTAGCCAACTTAAAACACCTCCAAAAAATTAATAGATTGCACTTCGTGTAATCACTTTTTGAGCAATATTTTGGGGCAGCTCATCGTAGCGGTTGAATTCCATGTTAAAAACACCCCGGCCCTGGGTTAAAGAGCGCAGATCGGTGGTGTAGCCAAAGAGGCCGGAAAGCGGGGCAATACCCCGGATAATGTGGAGCTGCCCTTTTCGATCTGTTCCCATGATCCGGCCGCGCCTGGCGGTAAAATCACCCAGGACCTCGCCGAGGTAATCTTCAGGAACAGAGATCTCCACCTTCATAATCGGCTCCAGCAATACAGGTTGAGCTTCGGCCAGAGCCTTTTTCAAAGCCTGGGAAGCGGCAATTTTGAAGGCCAGCTCCGATGAATCAACGGGATGGTAAGATCCATCCAGGAGCTTCACTTCCACATCGACTACCGGGTAGCCGGCCAGGATGCCGTTGTGCATAGCTTCACGAAGTCCGCTTTCCACGGCGGGAATAAATTCTCTAGGGATAGCCCCGCCGGTAATTTCATTGCTAAAAATGAAACCCTTTCCCGGCTCCGCCGGGGCCACCTCAATGACCACGTGGCCGTACTGACCCCTCCCGCCGGTCTGGCGGATAAAACGACCTTCAACCCGGGCCCGGCCCTGGATTGTCTCCTTGTAAGCCACCTGCGGTTTCCCCACGTTGGCCTGCACCTTGAATTCCCGCAGCAGCCGGTCCACGATAACTTCCAGGTGCAGCTCTCCCATGCCGGAAATAATCGTCTGCCCCGTTTCGGTATCGGTATGGGTGTGGAAGGTGGGATCTTCCTCGGACAGGTGCTGCAGTGAAAGACTCATTTTATCCTGGTCCGCCTTTGTTTTCGGTTCAATGGCCACGGAAATGACCGGCTCCGGAAATTGAATCGCTTCAAGGACAATTGGTTTGTCGAGGTGACAGAGAGTGTCACCGGTACCGATCTCCTTGGGACCGGCCAGGGCAATAATGTCGCCCGCCAGCGCCTCCTCCACCTCTTCACGGTAGTTCGCATGCATCCGCAGCAGCCGGCTGATCCGCTGCCTTTTTTTACGGGCAGCATTGAACACTACCCCGCCCCGCTTCACACGCCCCGAATAAATACGGGCAAAAGCCAGCTTGCCCACAAAAGGATCGACCATGATTTTAAAAATCAGCGCCGAAAATGGAGCGTCCACGGAAGGAAGGCGAAAATCTTCCTGTCCCGTTTTAAAATCAAAACCCTTCACCGCGCCTACATCTATGGGGGAGGGAAGCAGTGTCACTACCGCATCCAGAAGGGGCTGCACACCCTTGTTGCGGTAAGAAGAGCCGCAGAATACCGGTACCAGGGCATGGTGGATTGTCGCCTTGCGCAAAGCTCGATAGCATTCTTCAGCAGTAATCATCTTGCCGTTAAAATATTTTTCCATCAGTTCGTCATCATATTCGGCCGCGGTTTCCAGGATCCGCTCCCGGAAATCAGCGGCCTGCTCGCGCATGGCCTCAGGGATTTCCGCCTCGCGGCTGCGGATTCCCAGATCATCTTCATAGATAATCGCCCGCTGCCGGATGAGGTCGACCACTCCTGAGAAATTACCTTCCACTCCGATGGGCAGCTGGAGCGGCAGAGCACGCGCTTGCAGCTTCTCCCTGAGCTGCCGGAGCACATTGAAAAAATCGGCTCCCACGATATCCATCTTGTTGACATAGGCAATTCTGGGCACATGATAGCGATCCGCCTGGCGCCAGACCGTTTCAGACTGCGGTTCAACACCGCCTTTGGCGCAAAATATGGCTACCACGCCATCGAGAATGCGCATAGAGCGCTCCACCTCTACGGTAAAGTCCACGTGCCCGGGCGTATCTATAATATTAATTCGGGCATCGCGCCACATGCAGGTCGTCGCAGCCGAGGTAATGGTAATACCGCGCTCCTGCTCCTGGGCCATCCAGTCCATCGTCGCGGTGCCCTCATGAACCTCGCCGAGTTTGTGCAACCGGCCGCTGTAGAAAAGTATTCTTTCGGTAGTCGTGGTCTTGCCGGCATCAATGTGGGCGGCTATACCGATATTTCTGATCTTTTCCAGTGGAATATCCCGGCTCATCTTATCCCTCCTTCCATTTCAAGATACTAGAGGCCAGAAGCATAAAAATGTTTATTGATACTCTATTCTTGCCTCTTCTTGCCTCTTGACTACCACCTGTAGTGGGCAAAGGCTTTGTTCGCCTCGGCCATCTTGTGCGTATCTTCTTTCTTCTTCATCGCCGCGCCAATACCGTTGGAAGCATCCAGGATCTCCGCGGCCAGCCGCTGCGGCATTGTTTTTTCGCCCCGGCTTCTGGCAAAACCGATTATCCAGCGCATAGCCAGCATGCTCTTGCGATGAGGGGTTACCTCTACCGGAACCTGGTAGGTGGCGCCTCCAACGCGGCGGGGTTTTACTTCCAGAACAGGCGATACATTGCGAATCGCGGTTTCAAAAACCTCTTCCGGATCCTTGCCCGTTTTTTGCCGGATAATTTCAAAAGCATCGTAACAGATTTTCTGCGCGGTTCCTTTTTTCCCGTCGTACATGAGCTTGTTAATAAATTTGGCTATCAGCTTGCTTTTATAAACAGGATCTGCAAGGATCTCCCGCCTGGCAACAGGGCCTTTGCGTGGCATCTTCCCGATCACCCCTTATTCTGATATTGAATAAAACTTACTTCTTCGGCTTTTTCGTCCCATACTTGGAACGCGCCTGAGATCGGTTTTCTACTCCGGCTGCATCCAAAGTGCCGCGCACCAGATGATAGCGAACGCCCGGCAGATCCTTCACCCGTCCGCCCCGAACCAGAACCACGGAGTGCTCCTGGAGATTGTGGCCGATGCCGGGAATATAGGCGGTGACCTCTACCCCGTTGGTCAGGCGGACACGGGCAATCTTCCGCAAAGCCGAATTCGGTTTTTTCGGTGTTGTCGTGGAAACCCTGGTGCAAACTCCCCGTTTTTGAGGAGAACGTTCCAGTGCGGGCGCAGCTGACTTTTGGGTCAGCTTCCGGCGCCCCTTGCGTACCAGTTGATTTAAGGTCGGCAACGATCCACCCCCTTTAAAACTCGATAATAGCGGCAGTGGCCGCTTTTACCTTGATCCCGCAAATCTTGCCCAGCTCAGACATGGTTTCAATATAGCTCACTTTCACACCCTTGGCGGCGGCAAGATTTGCCACAGTAGTGCTGATCTTCGCATCGGCATCTTCAGCCAGCAAGACCAGGACCACTTCACCTCTCTCCAGCTCTTTCAAGGTCTGCTTCGTCCCCACTACTTTCCGCCGGGCCCGGCAAACCTGCTCCACCAGTTCAGTGTCGCGCAAGAGCTCCAACCTCACTTTCCGAAAGCACACACCCTTTCAAAAAGCGCACTCAAGTATTTTATCACCGGCGCAGGGTGTTGTCAATTAGTTTGTGCTTGCGGCCGGCAAAAAGCCCGGCCGCATCCTTGATTATATCTAGTTTTCCTGTTGATCCGGTCCAGGGTATGCCTGAGCCTATCCGGTCAATTTTGGGCTCCGGGCGCATCTGCGGATTCCGCCAAAGATACGGATTCGGCCGGAAGCTCCTCTCCGGGAGCAGGCACGGCCGCCCCCTCCAGCTCCGTTGTATCTTCAGCAGGCTCCCCCTGCAAGTCCATCTCTCCGGGCAGATCTTCCCCGGGATCGCCCGGTGCCTGCACCTTGATATTCCGGTAGTAAGACATCCCGGTACCTGCGGGGATCAACTTGCCGATAATGACATTCTCCTTCAATCCCAGCAACTGATCCTGTTTCCCCTTAATCGCCGCTTCGGTAAGAACCCGGGTGGTTTCCTGGAAGGAAGCAGCCGAGAGAAATGAATCGGTGGCCAGGGAAGCCTTGGTAATGCCCAGGAGCAGCGGCCGGGCCTGCGCCGGGCGGCCTCCTTCTTTTCTAACCTGTTCGTTAATCTCTTCGAAAAGGTAGCCGTCGACAATGCCTCCCGGCAGCAGTTCGGTGTCACCGGGATCTTCAACTTTCACCTTTTTCAGCATCTGCCGGATAATCACTTCAATATGCTTGTCGTTAATATCAACCCCCTGCATCCGGTAGACCCACTGTACCTCCTGGAGAAGGTAGAGCTGCACACCGCGAACCCCTTTAACCTTGAGCAGTTCGTGGGGGTTGATGGAGCCCTCAGTCAGCTCGTCGCCGGCGTTGACTTTCTGGCCGTCTACTACTTTCAGCCTGGCCCCGTACGGCACGGGGTAGATCCGCTCTTCATGTTCTGAAATCAACCTTATTTCACGCTTGTACCTCGTCTCCTGGATATCGACCACCCCGGAAATCTCCGCGATGAGAGACTGTCCTTTCGGCTTGCGGGCTTCAAACAACTCCTCCACCCGGGGCAGACCCTGGGTAATATCATCGCCCGCCACCCCCCCGGTATGGAAGGTCCGCATGGTCAGCTGGGTGCCCGGCTCGCCGATGGATTGTGCGGCAATAATCCCCACCGCTTCACCAACGTCGACGACCTTCCCGGTGGCCAGGTTGCGCCCGTAGCACTTGACGCAGATCCCGTGACGGGTGCGGCAGGTAAGGACGGAACGGAAGCGCACCTCGGTGATGCCCAGCTTTACGATCTGCTCGGCAATATCCTCATCGATGATCTGATCCCGGTCCACGATGATCTCGCCGGTATCAGGATGGTAGACCGGTTCCAGGGCAAAACGGCCGATGACTCTCTCGATGGCATCCTCAATGGTATTGTCGTTCTCCAGGTATTCGCTTAAACTGATTCCCTGCCCCGTTCCACAGTCTTCTTCGCGGATGATTACATCCTGGACTACGTCTACCAGGCGGCGGGTGAGGTAGCCGGAGTCCGCCGTTTTTAAAGCAGTGTCGGCCAATCCTTTACGGGCACCGTGGGTGGAGATAAAATATTCCAGCACGGTCAGACCCTCGCGGAAATTGGCCTTGATGGGCAAGTCGATAATGCGCCCGGCCGGGTCGGCCATAAGGCCGCGCATCCCGGCAAGCTGGGTTATCTGAGACTCGTTCCCGCGTGCCCCGGAATGGGCCATCATGTAGATGGGATTGAGCCTGTCAAGCCCTTCCATGAGCGAGCGGGTCACCTCATCCTTGGCCTGGCCCCAGATTTCGATGACGCGGTCGTAGCGCTCTTTTTCCGTGATCAGCCCGCGTTGAAAGTTTTCTTCAGTGGCCCAGACCAGTTCCTCGGCTCGCTGCAGGATCTCCTGCTTGTTCGGAGGAATGACGATATCTTCAATCGCTACGGTGACTCCGGCACGGGTGGCATAATGAAATCCAAGCCGCTTTATCTCATCCAGGATCTCCGCCGTCCTGGTATTGCCGTATTTACGGTAACAGCGGAATACCAGGTCTCCCAGGAAATCCTTCTTGATCGGTTCGTTGAGCGGCAGCTTTGTCAAAACTTCTCCCGGATTCAGCCCCCGTATGGAAATGAAGTTTCTTTCAGGCAAGAAATTGTTGAAGTCAGCGTTATTGATATAAGGAAAGTCAGCGGGAAAGACATCGTTAAAGATGATCTTTCCTACGGTGGTCAAAAGCAGCTTCTTGCGGCGGGAGAAGCTCCGCCCTTTGAAACCGGAAGCCTTGACAAATATACGGGCATGCAGATCCAGGTAGCCCAGGCTGTAAGCGGTGATCGCCTCCTCGGGATCGATATAGATCCGTCCCTCACCCCTGGCTCCTTCCTTCTCCAGGGTGAGATAATAACAGCCGAGAACCATGTCCTGGGTTGGCGTAACTACGGGGCGCCCGTCCTTGGGGTTGAGAATGTTTTGCGCCGCGAGCATGAGCACACGCGCCTCCGCCTGGGCTTCCGCTGAGAGGGGTACGTGAACCGCCATCTGGTCCCCGTCAAAGTCGGCGTTGTAGGCAACACAAACCAGCGGGTGAATCTGGATGGCACGTCCCTCCACCAGCACCGGTTCAAAAGCCTGGATCCCCAGGCGATGCAGCGTGGGAGCGCGGTTCAGCAGCACCGGGTGATCCTTGATCACCTCTTCAAGAACATCCCAGACCTCGGGACGGACTTTCTCCACCATGCGCTTGGCGCTCTTGATGTTATGAACCAGCTCGTCATTGACCAGCCTCTTCATCACAAAGGGCTTGAACAGCTCCAGGGCCATCTCCTTGGGCAGGCCGCACTGGTAGAGTTTCAGGTTCGGGCCGACAACGATCACCGAGCGGCCCGAATAATCGACCCGCTTACCCAGGAGATTCTGGCGAAAGCGGCCCTGTTTGCCTTTAAGCATATCGCTCAGGGACTTCAAGGGGCGATTCCCCGGACCGGTCACCGGCCGGCCTCTCCTGCCGTTGTCGATAAGCGCATCAACGGCTTCCTGGAGCATTCGCTTCTCGTTGCGGACAATAATATCGGGAGCCCCCAGGTCGAGAAGCCGCTTCAGGCGATTGTTGCGGTTAATTACCCGGCGGTAGAGATCATTCAAATCAGATGTGGCAAAACGGCCCCCGTCCAGCTGGACCATGGGTCGCAGGTCGGGCGGGATTACCGGAATAACATCGAGGATCATCCATGAAGGCTTGTTGCCCGACTTGCGAAAAGCTTCTACTACTTCCAGGCGCCGGGTGGCGCGCACCTTTTTCTGGCCGCTGGAACTTTTCAGCTCGGCGCGCAGCTCCGCGGCCAGTTCATCCAGGTCGATCTCTTCCAACAGCTTCTTCACCGCTTCGGCGCCCATCTCCGCTTTAAACCCTTTCCCGGCTTTAAAAAGAGGCGCATACTTCTCGCGGTATTCACGGTATTCCGCTTCCGTCAGCAGCTGCTTCTTGCTCAGGATGGTTTCCCCTGGATCAATGACCACGTAAGAGACAAAATAGAGGATTTTTTCCAGGTTCCGCGGCGACATGTCCAGGAGAAGACCCATCCTGCTGGGGATCCCCTTGAAATACCAGATGTGCGAAACCGGGGCGGCAAGCTCAATGTGGCCCATTCTTTCGCGGCGCACCTTGGCCCGGGTTACCTCCACCCCGCAGCGATCGCAGACGATGCCGCGGTAACGGACCCGTTTATACTTGCCGCAATTGCATTCCCAGTCTTTTTGCGGTCCGAATATCTTTTCGCAAAAGAGTCCTTCACGCTCAGGCTTAAGGGTGCGGTAATTAATCGTCTCCGGCTTTTTCACCTCTCCGCGGGACCAGGCCCGAATCTGTTCAGATGAGGCCAAACCAATCTTTAACGCATCAAAGCTGTTTACATCCAAGAAATTTCGCTCCTTTCGCCGGAACTAAGCGTTAATAATTCTTTTTGCGTAATTTTCGAGGTGTGCGGGAGAGCGCACCGTCATCATATTCATCTTCTTCATCTTCACTTTCAGACTCACCTTCCAGCTCTTCCAGATGCTCCAGCGAGATTTCTTCGATCTCACCCGCTTCAACAGCGGCATACGCCAGGGGCATCGTCTCTTCAGAAGGTTCATCTCCCTCCAGGATCTCATCCCCGTCTTTTTCTTCTGCCTCCCCGGGCTCCTCCTCGTCATCTTCCGCTGTTATCTCCAATTCATTATCCTCGCCGCTGTCATCCAGATCGCCGTAAGCTGGCAGATCTTCGTCAGGGCCGGTTTCGAGCCCCTCGATATTCACATCAAGGCGGCGGTAATCGGCCTCGTCATCGCCTTCGCGAATCTCCACTTCGCCCTTTTCTTCACTGAGCACCTTCACGTCGAGACAGAGGCTTTGCAGTTCTTTGACCAGGACCTTGAATGATTCGGGAACACCGGGTTCGGGGATGTTCTCTCCCTTGACAATGGCCTCGTAGGTTTTAACCCGCCCGACCACATCGTCGGACTTAACGGTTAAAATCTCCTGCAAGGTGTAGGCGGACCCGTATGCTTCCAGGGCCCATACTTCCATTTCACCAAAGCGCTGGCCGCCGAACTGGGCTTTGCCACCCAAAGGCTGCTGCGTCACCAGTGAATAGGGCCCTGTGGAGCGGGCATGGATCTTGTCGTCAACAAGGTGAGCCAGCTTCATCATATAAACATAGCCCACAGTCACTTCGTTATCGAAAGGTTCCCCACTGCGCCCGTCATAAAGGCGAAGTTTGCCGTTTTCCGGCAGTTCGGCTTCTTTTAACGCGGCAAAAACATCATCCTCCACCGCTCCGTCAAACACCGGGGAGGAGATGTAGATCCCCAACGTTTTCGCCGCCCAGCCCAGGTGAGTCTCCAGGACCTGGCCGATATTCATCCGGGAAGGAACCCCCAGGGGGTTGAGCACAATCTCAACCGGCGTCCCGTCCGGCAAGAAGGGCATATCTTCTTCCGGAAGGATGCGGGCGATGACTCCCTTGTTGCCGTGACGCCCCGCCATCTTGTCACCTTCGGAAATTTTCCGTTTCTGGGCTACGTAGACACGCACCAGTTGATTGACTCCGGGTGAAAGCTCATCACCGGCCTCGCGGGTAAAGACCTTTACGTCGACCACAATGCCCGACTCGCCGTGCGGTACCCGCAGCGAAGTGTCTCTGACCTCGCGGGCCTTCTCTCCAAAAATGGCCCGGAGGAGCCGCTCTTCGGCGGTAAGCTCGGTTTCTCCTTTGGGCGTGACCTTGCCGACAAGGATATCTCCGGAGCGCACCTCGGCGCCAATCCGGACAATCCCATTCACGTCCAGGTCCCGCAGGGCATCCTCTCCCACGTTGGGTATATCGCGGGTAATCTCTTCTGGACCCAGTTTTGTATCGCGGGCTTCGCATTCATACTCTTCGATATGAATGGAAGTAAAAGTATCTTCTTGCACCAGCCTTTCGCTGAGCAGAATGGCATCTTCATAGTTGTAACCTTCCCAGGGCAGAAAAGCGGTAAGCACGTTGCGCCCCAGTGCCAGTTCGCCCCGGTTGGTGCAGGCGCCGTCCGCAATCACTTCGCCGGCTTCCACCTTCTGGCCGCGGGTAACAATGGGTTGCTGGTTAATACAGGTGCCCTGGTTGGAGCGCTTAAACTTTTGAAGGACATATATATCAAGGCCACTTCTGCCCCAGGGCGTATAGCCTTCTTCAAACCGCTCCCCGGTGCGTCCGTTGATCCGGTAATTAAGGCCGTCAGGATCTTCATCCCGGCGAACGATAATCTCCGTAGAGGTCACCCGGATGACCTCACCGGGTGACCGGCAGACAACGACCGCGCCTGAATCGTAGGCTACTTTGCTTTCCAGTCCTGTCCCCACCAGCGGCGCCTCGGTTTTAAGAAGCGGCACCGCCTGGCGCTGCATATTCGCACCCATCAGCGCCCGGTTGGCGTCGTCATTTTCAAGGAAGGGAATGAGCGCCGTGGCCACACTCACAAGCTGCTTTGGCGAAACGTCCATGTAGTCAACCTCGTGGGGCCTGCGCATCACCGTATCATACTGGTAACGGCAGACCACGCGGTTCCCGACAAAACGGCCCTCGCTGTCCAGCTCGGCGTTGGCCTGGGCGATAACATACTTGTCTTCATCATCGGCCGTCAAATACACAATTTCAGAAGTAACCCGCCCCTCCTTCTTGTCAACTTTCCGGTAAGGAGTTTCAATGAAACCGTAGTCGTTAATCCGGGCATAGGTGCTCAAGGAGCCGATGAGGCCGATGTTCGGCCCTTCCGGAGTCTCGATGGGACAAACCCGGCCATAGTGGGAATGGTGGACGTCGCGCACTTCAAAGCCGGCCCGCTCACGGCTCAAGCCGCCTGGGCCAAGAGCACTGAGCCGCCGCTTATGGGTCAACTCAGCCAGGGGGTTGGTCTGATCCATAAACTGGGACAGCTGGCTGCTGCCAAAAAACTCTTTAATGGCAGCGATTACAGGGCGGATGTTGATCAAGGCTTGCGGCGTAATGGCATCCACATCCTGGATGGTCATCCTCTCCCGAACCACCCGCTCCATCCTGGCGAGGCCGATGCGGAACTGGTTCTGCAGCAGTTCACCCACGCCGCGCAGGCGGCGGTTGCCGAGATGATCGATATCGTCAGCCTTGCCTATTCCATCCATCAGGTTGAGGATATAACCCACAGTGGCCACCACGTCCGACGGGGCCAGGTGCTTGGTCTCCGGATCAACCTGTCCGTTGCCTATCACCAGGCAGCTCCCGCCGCGGTGCTTGATCCGGACCCTAAAGATACCGGACTTTTCTATCTTTTGGGCTGTTTCTTCATCCACAACCAGCCCTTCAGAAAACAGCACCTTCCCAGTTTTGGGGTTCGCGATATCCTCGGCCAATTCATGACCGGCAAGGCAATTGACCAGGGAAAACTTTTTATTTACTTTGTAGCGGCCCACCTGGGCAAAGTCATAGCGCCTGCCGTCAAAAAAGAGCGATTCAAATAGTGCGCGGGCGTTGTCTATATTCAGCGGTTCGCCGGGGCGCAGCCGCTTATAGATCTCCAGCAGCCCGCTTTCTACAGAATCGGTATGATCTTTTTCCAGCAGAGCCAGGATCCGGGGATCGTGATCAAAAAGATCCAGTATCTCCTGGTTGCTGCCGTAACCGATGGCCCGGAGCAATACTGTCACCAGCAATTTACGGGTGCGATCAATTTTAACATAAATCCCGTCGTTCACATCTGTCTCAAACTCAAGCCAGGTCCCGCGGTTGGGTATAATCGTGGCGCTGACCAGCTCCTTCCCCGTAGCTCCCGTGGGATCCGGCTTCTTGTCAAAATAAACACCCGGAGAACGAACCATCTGGCTGACGATAACCCTCTCCGCCCCGTTGATAATAAAAGTGCCGTTTTCAGTCATCTTAGGAAAATCACCCATGAAAACCTCTTGCTCTTTCACTTCCCCCGTTTCCTGGTTGATGAGGCGGACATTGACCTTTAACGGTACTGCGTAAGTGGCATCTCTCTCTTTACATTCATCTACGGAGTATTTTGGCTCTCCCAGGGTATAGTCGAAAATTTCCAGAACCAGATTGCCGGTAAAATCCTTAATGGGAGAAATATCCTGAAATATTTCGCCAAGGCCTTTCTCAATAAACCATTCATAGGAGCTGCGCTGGACATCAATTAAATTGGGAAGCTCGAGAATCTCTTGAATCTGGGCGTAACTTCGCCGTTTTCTAACCCCGGAGGCGACTTGAATAGACATGAAAAAAAATCACTCCCCCTAGACCTGGTTGATGATTAAAACAAATGGGAAGCCTGGCCTGAAAAACAGATAGGCATTTTACTATTGTTTCCTTTTGGGCAAATAATTATTCAGAAGACCAAAATAAAGCGCAGCGTCTACACTCCTAGACATTCTAAGATACTATCATATCTGAATAGGACTGTCAAACATATTTTGATTATTTTTTGGGGTTTACAGCAAGGGGAAAGGAACTATCCCCAAAGCTGTTTGGCATTGGCGGGGGAGCGTGGAAGCCCGCCCCCAGGTAATTGAGAGGTGAAAGACATTCGTTTCATGCAAGTGTCAACACTTAACCACTCATTACCACAAAAATATAAGTGGGGCTGAACCCGGAAGGGACAGCCCCAGCAGTTTACTTCAGCTCGACAGAGCCGCCGGCCTCTTCGATCTTGGCCTTTATTGATTCCGCCTCTTCTTTGCCGATCTTCTCTTTTACCGGCTTGGGAGCGCTATCCACCAGCTCCTTCGCCTCTTTGAGACCCAACCCGGTAATCTCGCGGACAATTTTGATTACCTGGATCTTCTTCTCGCCCGGTCCGGTGAGGATAACATCAAACTCATCTTTTTCTTCTTCGGCAGCTTCAGCCGGCGCGCCCGCCGGAGCAGCTACCACAGCGGCCGGAGCCGCCGCGCTGACTCCGAATTCTTCTTCCAGGGCCTTGACCAGTTCGGAAAGCTCGAGCACGGTCATGCCCTTAACAATTTCCATAATCTCATTCACTTTGGACATTTGATCTACTCCTTTAATTTAATAATATTCGTTTTTAAAATTTTCTCTAGGCCGTCTCTTTCAGGCGGCGAACCGCGTCCAGGGCGTAGACCAGCTTGCGGATATTACCCTGCAAGACATTGGCCAGCCCTGCCATAGGTGCCTGGAAACCTCCACAAACCCGGGCCAGCAAAACTTCGCGGGGCGGAATCTCTCCCAGCTCCTTAATCTGTGCCGGTGCAAGCAACTGCCCCGATAGAAGCCCTCCTTTAAGCGAGAGAGCCTCGTGCTCCCGGCTGAATTCAAGGATAACCCGTGCCGCTCCGACGGGATCGGCAGCGGTATAAGCTATCGCGGTAGGGCCTTCAAAATAAGGCTCCAGCTTCTCAAGGCCAATCTTGCGGCAGGCCAGCTTGGTAAGGGTGTTTTTTACCACCCGGTAGTGGCACTGTTCGGCTTTGAGGCGGCGGCGCAGATCGGTAACAGAGGACACATTAAGACCGCGGTAGTCGGCCACTATGATCATATCCGCCTGCTCCAGCTCACGGGCAATCTCTTCAACAAACTCTTCTTTGGCCTTTTTGGAAATCAAATAATCACCTCCTCAATCTCCGGCCAGAAATCTTTGGCGGCCTTCACTTCAATATAAATAAAGGCTTTCCGTAAACGGAAAGCCTGATTATGCGCTGGTGTATTCTGGCAGGCGCTTTCATCTCTCCTCGGCAGGCGGCCCGGGGGCCATTAAACAATGCGTGCCTGCTGTCTACGGAATTTAATATAATATTTTACCCGCATTAATTATATTCGTATTTTAATTACTTGCCAAGGGCAGCCGCTTTTTGAGGACTGATCTTGATGCCCGGTCCCATTGTCGAACTCACACTGACAGACCGGAGGTACTGTCCTTTGGCTGCCGGCGGCTTCGCTTTAAGCAATGCCTCGATGACGCTATAAAAATTTTGTTGCAGTTGTTCCGGGGAAAAAGAAACCTTCCCGATAGGCACATGAACGTTTCCAGCCTTCTCGGTGCGAAATTCCACCTTCCCCGCTTTAATTTCCGCAATGGCCCGGGCAAGATCAAATGTTACCGTGCCGCTTTTCGGGTTGGGCATGAGGCCGCGCGGCCCGAGTATTTTACCGAGCTTGCCCACAGCCGCCATCATATCAGGAGTAGCCACAGCCACGTCAAAATCGAGCCAGCCCCCCTGTATCTTCTCAGCCAGCTCTTCTCCGCCGACAAAGTCAGCGCCGGCTGATTCAGCTTCTTTGGCCTTATCTCCCTTGGCGAAAACCAGGACCCGCACTTTCTTTCCAGTCCCATGGGGCAGGACCACTGCTCCCCTGACCTGCTGGTCGGCGTGCTTCGGGTTGACCCCCAGCCGGACGGCCAGCTCCACTGTCTCATCAAAAGCAGCCCGGCTGAACTCTTTTACCATCTCCAGGGCTTCTTCCGGAGAGTAGTGCGCATCGTGTTTAATTTGTTGCCTTGTTTCTCTGTATTTCTTGCCGTGCTTTGCCATACTCGTTTTCCCTCCTGTGGTCCCGGCGGGCTCTGCAGCCCTCCCACATATTTCTATTGCCAAGCCCTTCGCCCGCGGTATTGGGGCGATTTACGGCCCTATAGTAATGCCCATGCTGCGGGCGGTTCCCTCAATGATCCGGGTAGCCGCTTCGAGATCGTCGGCATTCAAATCCTCCATCTTTGTTTTAGCGATCTCGACAACCTTGGCCCGCGGCACCGTGGCCACCTTAACCCGGTTCGGTTCACCGGAAGCCTTATCCAACCCCGCCGCCTTCTTTAACAGTACGGAGGCGGGGGGCGTCTTGGTGACGAAAGTGAACGAGCGATCTTCATAAACCGTGATTTCAACGGGAATGATCAACCCGGCATCCTTTGCTGTTCTCTCGTTGAACTCCTTGCAAAAGGCCATGATATTCACAGCGTGCTGGCCTAGCGCCGGACCCACAGGGGGAGCCGGTGTGGCCTTGCCTGCCGGTATCTGCAATTTGGCCATGCCAATAATTTTTTTCTTCTTCGCCATAAAAACAACCTCCCGCAACAGATGCTGTCGCTTAGAATTTCTCCACCTGGTGAAAACCGAGTTCGACCGGTGTTTCACGTCCAAACATGGAGACCAATACCTTGACTGTGCCTTTTTCCTGGTTGATCTCTTCAACCGTTCCTTCAAAATTTTTAAAGGGCCCGCTGATCACGCGGACAACCTGGCCCACCTCAAAATCTATGCGAGGTTTGCCTTCTGCAGCCATTCCCATCTGGCGCATGATCCGGTTAATTTCTTTTTCACTCAAAGAGACCGGCTTGGAACCGGGCCCAACAAAACCGGTTACCCCGGGAGTGTTGCGGACCACAGACCACGAATCGTCATCGAGGATCATCTCGACCATGACATAACCGGGGAAAACTTTTTTTTCCACGGTTTTTTTCTGGCCGCCCTTGCTTGTTATCTCCTTCTCCGTGGGAACCAGGATCCGGAAAATGCGGTCTTTCATATTCATCGATTCCACCCGCCGGGTCAGGTTGGTTTCTACCCTGTTTTCATATCCGGCATAGGTATGGATAACATACCATTTCTTATCCGGAGATTCGTTTTCCGGTTCCTTTTCCGTTTCCACGGACAAAGGCGTATCTGGAAGCCTCTCCAACATCTCACTCCTCCAGGAAAAATGCCGCGCTACCGCTTAACAACCAGTTGCAGTATTTTCAAAAAGAGGGCATCAAGGCCCCAAAAGAGAATTCCAAAGATGACCACCGTAACAACTACTACGCCCGTGTAAACAACAAATTCTCTTTTGTCGGGCCACTGAACTTTTTTCAGCTCCATGCGCACCTCGCGCAGGTACTTTAGCAGTCGGTTGATTAGTTTCATAAAATCAAAAACCTTTCCGGTGAAAAGAAATCGCCCTACTTTGTTTCTTTATGCAGCGTATGCTCTCTGCAGCGGGAGCAGTACTTTTTCATCTCAATTCTTTCCGGGTTGTTCTTCTTGTTCTTCCGGCTGCTGTAGTTACGCTCCTGGCATTTTGTACAGGCCAGATGTATCGTTACACGCATTGTCAGCCACCTTCCATGCAATCCAATCTACCACAAAACGGTCCGGCATGTCAATAAATATCAAGCCAATAAGGCATAATAAAGGGGCGGGTATACCCGCCCCGGCGGTTTATAGCAACTACTCCGTCACTTCGGTGACCACGCCGGCGCCCACGGTGCGGCCCCCTTCGCGAATGGCGAAGCGCAGGCCCGTCTCAATGGCCACCGGGGTAATCAGCTCAATGTCCATATTGATATCATCACCGGGCATGACCATCTCTACACCGGCCGGCAGACTGATGGTGCCGGTCACATCGGTGGTGCGCACATAAAACTGGGGCCGGTAGCCCTGGAAGAAAGGCGTATGCCGCCCGCCCTCCTCTTTCTTCAAGACATAAACCTGGGCCTTGAACTTGGTCAGAGGCTGGATGCTCCCGGGCTTCGCCAAAACCTGGCCCCGCTCCACCGAATCACGGTCAATGCCCCGCAGAAGAACTCCAATGTTATCGCCGGCTTCCGCCTCGTCCAAAATCTTGTGGAACATCTCCACACCGGTAGCCACCGTCTTCCGCGAACGATCCGAAAAACCGACAATCTCAACCTCGTCACCGGTCTTGATGGTCCCGCGATCCACACGACCCGTCACCACCGTGCCCCGGCCGGTAATGGAAAAAACATCCTCAATGGGCATCAAGAAAGGCTTATCCTTGTCCCGCTCGGGAACGGGAATATAGCTGTCCACCGCATCCATTAACTGCCATATGGGGCTGCAGGACTCGCAGTCACGCGAACCACAGCCGCACTCCAAAGCCTTAAGAGCAGAGCCAACCACAACGGGGGTGTCATCTCCCGGAAACTCATACTCGGAGAGAAGATCCCGCACCTCCATCTCCACCAGCTCCAAAAGCTCAGGATCGTCTACCATATCCGCCTTGTTCAAAAAGACAACAATGTAGGGAACATTAACCTGCCGCGAAAGCAAAATATGCTCCCGCGTCTGCGGCATGGGACCATCAGCCGCAGAAACAACCAAAATGGCCCCGTCCATCTGAGCCGCACCGGTAATCATGTTCTTAACATAGTCGGCGTGACCGGGACAGTCCACATGCGCATAATGACGATTATCAGTCTCATACTCCACATGAGCCGTGGCAATGGTAATCCCCCGCTCCTTCTCCTCAGGAGCCTTGTCAATCTGCTCAAAACTAGTCTTCTGCGCCAATCCCGCATTGGATAAACAAGATGTAATCGCCGCCGTCAACGTGGTCTTGCCATGGTCCACATGACCAATGGTCCCAATGTTCACGTGGGGCTTGGTCCGCTCATACTTTTTCTTAGCCACTTCGGCACCTCCTCATTAGGTAAAAAGAAAGTCCGTGATTCCAGAATTCACCTTTACCCTATTATGCCACATTTGCAAAAAAATAAAGAAATGGTGGCGGCGCAGGGACTCGAACCCCGGACACTGCGGGTATGAACCGCATGCTCTAGCCAGCTGAGCTACGCCGCCGTGGAGCTCACGACCGGATTCGAACCGGTGACCTTATCCTTACCAAGGATACGCTCTGCCTCCTGAGCTACGTGAGCAATATCTTATGTATATAAAGGAAACCGCAACTTCGCGATTTCCTATAAATGGTTGCGGGGGCAGGATTTGAACCTGCGACCTCCGGGTTATGAGCCCGACGAGCTACCTGACTGCTCCACCCCGCGTCGTCGCTGGAGCGGGTGATGGGAATCGAACCCACGCTACCAGCTTGGGAAGCTGGCGCTCTGCCATTGAGCTACACCCGCGCATAAGCACTTTACGATTATACACAGCTCTCCGTGAAATGTCAACTCTATATTCAGAACCGGATTCCTCTTAACCCTTTCTCACTTCCAGGTAGCGCTCCAGTTTCCGCTTCACCCGCTGCAAAGCGTTGTCGATGGATTTCACATGGCGCTCCAGATCTTCGGCAATTTCCTGGTAGGACTTCCCTTCCAGATAGAGAGTCAGCACTTTCCATTCCAGATCGCTTAAAATCTCGCCCATTTTATATTCAATATCGTTATATTCTTCCCGGTTGATCATCAACTCTTCGGGATCGGTGATCTTGGTACCGGATAGAACATCAAGCAGGGTCCGGTCTGAATCTTCATCATAGATCGGTTTGTTCAAAGACACATAGGAGTTGAGGGGAATATGCTTCTGCCGGGTGGCCGTTTTAATTGCCGTAATAATCTGCCGGGTGATGCAGAGCTCGGCAAAGGCCCGGAAAGATGAAAGCTTGTCCCCTCTGAAGTCACGAATAGCCTTATAAAGACCGATCATCCCTTCCTGGATGATATCCTCACGGTCGGCTCCGATGAGAAAATAAGATCTTGCCTTAGCTTTCACAAAATTCTTATACTTGTTAATTAAAAATTCAAGGGCGATGGAGTTTCCGTCTTTAGCCTCGCTGACAATATCCTCATCACTTTTAAACTCAAGCTCCAGATAAACATTACTGCTTCCTTTTGGCTCAGGGGCTAAAGAACTCACATCAATCGCCTCCGTCGGGCTATATTTATTTATGGAGGAACCTGCTCTGTTGATGGAGTAATTATAACGCAAAGATCCAGGCCGGTCAAGCCTTTCTCCGCCTGCTCCGGGATTTATGTCGAATAATGACAGCCGCTGCGTTAATCGCTCTCCGGCTTGCCAAGCCCCCACCCTTCTCTCTGGGCGGCCGCAGCATAAATAATCACCGCAGCCGCTACCGCGGCATTGAGAGAACCGCCCGGGCCGCGCATGGGAATGGAGATGATCCCGTCGCAGCTCTCCCGGAGAAGACGGGAGATTCCTTTTCCTTCCGAACCGATCACCAAAACAAAAGGAACGCGGTAATCGGCCCGGTAATAAGGCAGCGGGCCGTCGGCCGCTGTACCGTAAACCCAGAATCCCTCTTTTTTTAGCTGCCGCACCGCATCGACCAGGTTGACCACCCGCGCCACCGGCAGCCTTTCGGCGGCCCCCGCGGCCACCTTGCGTACGGCCGGCGTAATTTTGACACTGCGATCTTGCGGGATAATGATCCCGTCCATGCCCGCCGCTTCGGCGGTGCGCATCAGTGAACCTAGATTCTGCGGGTCCTGCAGATGATCGAGGAGAATTAAAAAGGGAGCGCCGGTGAGGGCATAAACTTTCTCCAGCAACTCCTCAATTTTAAGATATGGAAAAGGGCGGGCCTGGGCCGCCACGCCCTGGTGATTGCCGCCGTCTGTCAGCCTGTGCAGCTCACGGCGCGGGATCACTTCCAAGGGCAAGCCCTGGCTCCGCGCCTCCCGGCTGATCTGGTCAATAATTTCTCCTTTTTGACCGGCCGCCAGGTAGACCTGCTGCAGGCTTCCGCTGCGGAGCGCTTCGAGCACCGGCCGGCGCCCGATGACCAGATCATCCTTGCCGGGAAGCTCAGGCCTCCGCTTTATCTTCATCTTTAACTTTACCCTGCAGCCGCCCGCAGCTCATTTCCCCTTCGGGACAGTATTGATCAGTTTCACAGGGCGGGCCGGCATCCTTGAACAGATCCGGGGCTACTTTGCGCACTTCGGCAAGCATCATCCGGGCCAGGCGGCGGATTTCCCACTGGGCCCTGCGGCAGCATCGCACCCGGAAAAAATGGAGCAGGCTGCGCGCGTTCATGGTCACCACCAGCTTGGTCTCGCAGGCATTGGGCAAAATATAGCGCGCATCTTCACGCGGCACCGCCGCGCAAAGCTCGGCATAGCAGCGGCGGATTGACTCGATCTGCTTTTCGAAGATCTCTTTTGCCTTCGGACTTTTTTCAATGGAAGGAGGCATGATCCAGGTAAAACCCTTTTCATCAACATAACGCTGTGATTTCTGCGAGTAGGAGGCAATGCGGTGGCGGACAAGCTGGTGTGAAAGGGCCCGGCTGACCCCGTCAATGGCAAAGGTAAAGGAAACATGTTCCAGGGGAGATTGATGACCCATCTCGACCAGCTTCTTCACAAATGACCTTGTCTTTTCCGGGGACATGGCCCGGGCAATCTCGGCCGCCGAAGCGGGAGAGTAGCAAAGCCTTGCCGCGGCGGCGACTGTGCGCTCGGGATTGGGAGTCCAGGCAATCAGTTCAACGTGCATTCTTACCATCACCTTCCGCTTGAATTGCCGCTGCAAGAGCGGCTGGACCGGGTAAAATGGCTTCTCAAGTGTCAGTTTTCCGCTTCCAGCGGACGCCATGCGGCGTATCCTCAAGGATGATCCCCTGCGCCTGCAGCTCATCGCGAATTCGATCCGCAGTGGCCCAGTCTTTTTTCCGCCTGGCCTCTTCGCGCCGGGCAATCATCTGGCGCAGCTCTTCATCAAGAGAATCGGGCTGCCGCAGATCCAGTATATCAAAAATCTCGTTTGCTTCGCCATATAAAGCCAGCAACTGCTCCAGGAGCTTCCGGTTATGAGGATGCTCCCGGTTAAGATAGATATTTGCTTCGCGGGCCAGCTCGAAGAGAACCGCAATGGCCCCGGCAGTATTAAAATCATCATCCATGGCCTCGATAAAGCGATCCCGCGCCGCCTTGATAGCAGAATAGAGCTTCTCTCCACCATCCGGGGCCTCCCGGCGAGACCCGGCCAAAGCCCGGTAAAGGTTGTCCGCCAATTCCTGGAGCCTCTCCCGGCCGGAGCGGGCCTGGAGAAGCAGGTCGCGGCTAAAGCTTAGGGGACTGCGGTAGTGCGCCGAAAGTATGAAAAAGCGAAAATCGAGGGGATTGAAGTTTTCAAGCAGCCCTCGCACGGTGAGGACATTGCCCAGGGACTTGGACATTTTCTGCTGATCAATGTTCAGGTAACCGGCATGGAGCCAGTAGCGGGCAAAAGTTTTTCCTGTAGCCCCGGTGCTCTGGGCAACTTCATTTTCATGATGGGGGAAAATCAGGTCCGCCCCGCCGGCATGGAGATCGATAGTCTCACCGAGGTAGTGCATGGCCATGGAGGAGCATTCAATGTGCCATCCCGGCCTTCCCTTGCCCCAGGGGCTATCCCAGGCCGGCTCCCCAGGCTTGCGGCTTTTCCAGAGGGCGAAATCGAGCGGCTCCCTTTTCCGCTCTCCCGGCTCCACGCGGGCCCCCGCGATCAGCTCTTCAAGCGCCTGGTGAGAAAGCTGCCCGTAACCCTTAAAGGCTCCCGTGTCAAAGTAAACATCCCCCCCGGAGACATAGGCCAGGCCCCGCTCCTCAAGACGGCTGATCAGCTTGATAATGGGCCCGATATGCTCCGTAGCGCGCGGCTGCAGCTCCGCCGGACGGATCCTCAGGCGGGCGGCATCTTCCTCATAAGCGGCGATAAATTTGTCTGCCAGTTCGGATACGCTGAGCCCCTCTTCGGCGGCTCGCCGGATCATCTTGTCATCGATATCAGTATAGTTTTGCGCCATTTTAACGCGGTAACCCCTGTAGTTAAGATAGCGCCGGATGACATCAAAGATGATGAAAACGCGGGCATTGCCGATATGAATGTAATCATAAACAGTGGGGCCGCAGACATAAAAAGTCACTGCCGGCGGATGCAGGGGCTTGAACTCCTCCTTGCGCCGGGTTAGGGTATTATAAAGCCTTAAAGTCACAGTGCGCTACCCCCTTTTCTACTTGCCCGAGCTGAAACCGCAAGCTGTCAACCTGGTCCTGGAGCCGCTGCAGAGCCTCGGCGACAGGGTCGGGAAGATCGGTATGGTTCAAGTTGATCGAAGGTACTGCGGCACCTTTGTAGAAGACCACCCGCCCCGGGATGCCCACCACCGTGGCGCCGGGCGGAACGGAGCGCAGAACCACCGAACCGGCTCCGATCCTGCTGTTGTCGCCGATCTCAATGGGCCCCAGGACCTTGGCCCCCGCTCCAATAACCACGTTGTCCCCAATGGAGGGGTGGCGCTTCCCCTTCTCCTTGCCGGTGCCGCCCAGGGTCACCCCCTGGTAAATGGTAACGTTGTCGCCCAGTTCGGCAGTCTCACCGATGACTACGCCCATGCCGTGATCGATGAAGAGCCCCTCCCCGACTTTAGCTCCCGGATGGATCTCGATGCCGGTGAGCCACCGGGAAAACTGGGAGGTAAGCCTTGCTATCAGCTTTAATCCGTGACGGTAAAAGAAATAGGCGATGCGGTGAAAAAATAAAGCATGGAGACCCGGGTAGCAGAGCAGCACCTCAAGAGTGCTCCTGGCGGCCGGATCCCTTTCCTTGACCGCATTTATTTCACGAATAATTCGCCTGAACATCAATACCAACTCCTCTACAAAACTTTGGCCGCCTGCTGTGCTCCGGCACAGAGACGGCCTTGACCGCGGTTCCACCCTGTTTGGACTTAAGTAAAGTCCCTCTCAGACCGGGTAACGGGCGGTGCCGGGAGCCGCTACTCTCTTTCACGGCTCCTGCTCCAGGGCGCATTTCGGGCAAACCCGGCTGCCGAAGCCCCTTTCAGCCGGCGAGGGCCTCTCTCTGGGGCGCGGGTATAGCCTACTCTCCCATTCATTGCATTTAACCGGTTCAACTTCCGGAATGTTTTAAAGTATTATATACGCGGGCCAATCATTTTGTCAACAAACAGAAAACTTTACGCTACCAAAGCCTTTTGTTATCGGCCTGTGATATTGTCACCCTGTAAGCGGCCTGAGATAATATCGCCAGCACCTTTATTTGCTAAATCCCCCTTTAGAAAAGGGGGACTTTGGAAAAGAGGACTTGTTGTGATTTTCCAGTTGACATGAAAATCAGGATGTTGCTATGATTTAAAAAAGTGTTAAACAGGTTCCCCGAAAAGGAGGAGATGATTTGTCCAAGGCAGTACAGAAGCAATGCCTGATCTGCGGCCGCACTTTTGAAGTAAAGGTTCTGGATGATGTCTCCCCGGAATGGGAAAAAGGATCCCCGGGGCAGAGCACTTCATTCTGCCCTCTCTGTGAAGCAAAAATTAAGAAAGAGGCCGGGGATGCTCAAAAAGAACCCAGGTCCATGTAAATAAAAACCTTCTTCAAACAGAACTCCGCCGCATAGGCATTATATAGCATTTGATGTAATTCATACCAACCGCTCGTTCCCGGCCATAATTTAAGGTAGCGATATAATCCCGTATGGCCCTTCATTCTTTACTTCCGGCAGCCTTCAGCCGGGCCAGGCTTCTCATCAAGGCAGCTTCCGCACGGGCCACGTCCAGCCCCGGAGGACATTCCCAAAGTCTCTTTTTCGCCCTCTCCATGGAGCAGCGGGCTCTCTCAATATCAATCTCTGAAGGCAGCTCCGCCGCATCGGCCAGGATAACCACCCTGCGGGGGCCTGCTTCCATGAAGCCGCCTGACACCGCCAGCTGTTCCCACTTTCCGGCTTTACGGTATTGAACCACACCGGGCTTCAGGGTGGTCAATAAAGGGCTGTGCCGCGGCAGAACTCCCAGGTAGCCCTCCGTGCCCGGAGCGATAATACTCTCCACCTCTTCCCTAAGAACCTTCTTTTCGGGCGTGACTACCTCCAGTATTACCGGGTTCATTGAAGCAGCTCCTGTCCTTTCTTAACGGCCTCCTCTATGGTGCCGACCATGTAAAATGCTTGCTCCGGCAGGCCATCGTGGCGCCCCTCCAGGATCTCTTTAAACCCTTTAAGGGTTTCACTTAAGGGAACGTAGACACCCGGCCTGCCCGTAAAAGCTTCCGCCACATGGAAAGGCTGCGAGAGGAAGCGTTGAATCTTGCGGGCCCGGGCTACGATCAATTTATCTTCATCCGAAAGCTCTTCGATGCCCAAAATGGCGATGATATCCTGGAGCTCCTTGTAGCGCTGCAGGATTCGCTGAACGCCCCGGCTGATAGAGTAATGCTCTTCTCCCACAACGAGGGGATCGAGAAGGCGCGATGTTGAATCAAGGGGATCCACCGCCGGGTAGATGCCGAGCTCAACGAGCTGCCGCGAAAGGACGATGGTGCCGTCAAGATGGGCAAAAGTAGTCGCCGGAGCAGGGTCTGTGAGGTCATCGGCGGGAACATAGATTGCCTGGACCGAGGTAATGGAACCGCTCTTGGTGGAGGTAATTCGCTCCTGGAGGTTGCCCATCTCGGTAGCCAGGGTGGGCTGGTAGCCCACCGCCGAAGGCATGCGGCCCAGCAAAGCTGAAACCTCTGAACCGGCCTGGACAAAACGGAAAATGTTATCGATAAAGAGAAGAACATCCCGCCCGCCTTGCTCCCGGAGATATTCGGCTACAGTCAAGCCCGTTAAACCCACCCGCAAGCGAGCCCCGGGAGGTTCGTTCATCTGGCCGAAAACCAGGACGGTTCTATCCAGGACCCCCGATTCGATCATCTCCAGGTAAAGCTCATTACCTTCACGGGTCCGCTCGCCTACGCCGGCGAAAACAGAATAACCTCCATGCTCGTAAGCTACGTTGCGAATCAGTTCCATAATCAGAACTGTCTTCCCCACTCCGGCGCCTCCGAAGAGGCCCATCTTGCCTCCCTTGGGCAGGGGGGCCAGAAGATCGAGAACCTTCAAGCCGGTGGTAAGGATCTCCGTGGAGGGCTCCAGCTTTTCAAAGGAGGGAGGAGCGCGGTGTATAGGCCACCACTCTTCAGCCTCCAGCGGCCCTTTTTCATCAATGGGCTCGCCGACTACGTTAAAAAGCCTTCCCAGTATGCCCTGGCCTACGGGCACCTTGATGGGCGATCCTGTATCTAGAACCTTCATCCCGGCATACAGCCCGTCGGTGGAAGCCAGGGCTACACAGCGGACCTTGCTTCCACCCAGGTGCTGCATGACCTCCATGGTCAGGTTAATCCCGTTCTCCTTGATAATAACGGCATTGTACAAATCGGGCAGCTTTTCTTCAAGAAATTCCACATCCACAACAGGCCCTATGATTTGCACAATCTTTCCTTCATTCATAAATTTTATCCCTCCCTTAACTGTGGGCTTTTAAAGCATCCGCACCCGCTGTAATTTCTACAATCTCCTTGGTAATGGCAGCCTGGCGGGCCTTGTTGAAGGAGAGGGTCAGCTGTTCAATAACCTCGCCGGCATTGACGGTAGCGCTTTCCATGGCCACCATCCTGGCGCTATGCTCGCTGGCCTTGGCCTCCAGCAGGGCCTGGTAAATCCGTATCTCGCAGTAGCGGGGCAAAATAGCCTCCAGCAGCCTCCGGGGCTCCGGCTCATAAATATAGTCGGCATCTCCGTATGATTCCAGCGAAGGAGCCGCTACAGGTAAAAAACTCTCCACCCTGACCTCGTAACGCAGGGCTGAATGGAAATGGGCGTAGATCAGCTTTACCTGATCCAGCTCCCTGTCCAGATAAAGCTCCATTAGCTGGCGGGCCAGCTCCCGGGCCTGGGACAGGCCGGGCTCATCTTCAACAACTTCATAATATTTGATGATATCCACCGGCCTTTTTAAAAAGTAACGCGTTCCCTTGCCCCCTACCGGCAGCAGGGCTGCGGGATGCTGCTCCTTGTTCAGGCAATCCTCGGCTATATCAATGAGGTTGGCATTATATGCCCCGGCCAGGCCCCGGTCCCCGGTTATTAAAACATAACCGGTTTTCTTAACCTCCCGGGGGGCCGCCAGCGGGATCTCCCTGGCTTTAGGCGTCTGGGCCAGCCGGCCGACCACTTCGGCGATTTTATAGGCATACGGGCGGGCCGCCCAGACCCGGTTTTGAGCCCGGCGCAGCCTCGCTGCAGCCACCATCTTCATCGCCCTGGTGACATGCTGAATGTTGTCAATGGCCCGGATGCGCCGCTTTATATCCCTTATATTGGACAACGATTCCACCACCTTTATCCGCTGCTAGCCGGATTTACGAGACTGCTGTAATCACAGGGGAAGCTCGCTCGCCGGGGCAAAACTCTCCTTAAATTCAACAATGGTCTTATTAAGGAACTCCTGCGTCTCTTCATCCAGGGCTTTCTTTTCTCGAATATTCTTGAGGAGGTGAGGGTGGCTGCCGTGTAAATAGCGGAGGTACTCCTCTTCAAAGGCCCTGACCCTTTCCACAGGCAGATCATCCAAATACCTGTTAACGCCTGCATAAACCACTGCAATCTGCTCCTCCACGGGCATAGGCCGGTACTGGCCTTGCTTTAACAGCTCCATCATCCGCTCGCCCTGGGTCAACTTGGCTTGAGTAGCTTTATCAAGATCCGTCCCAAACTGGGCAAAGGCAGCCAGTTCCTGGTACTGGGCCAGGTCGAGGCGCAAATGAGCCGCCACCTGCTTCATTGCAGTCAGCTGAGCCGCTCCTCCAACCCGGGAAACAGAAAGTCCCACGTTAATGGCCGGCCGCTGGCCGGCATAAAATAGATCCGATTCCAGGTAAATCTGGCCGTCGGTAATTGAGATCACGTTGGTGGGAATGTAAGCGGAGACGTCCCCCGCCTGGGTCTCAATTATCGGCAGGGCGGTTAATGTGCCCCCGCCAAGAGATTCATGCAGGCAGGCCGCCCTTTCCAGCAAGCGGGAGTGCAGGTAGAAAATATCCCCGGGATATGCTTCCCGCCCGGGAGGCCTCCTGAGAAGCAGGGAAAGCTCCCGGTAGGCTACGGCATGCTTCGACAGATCATCGTAAACCAGAAGGACATCTTTATTTTGCTCATACATGAAGTACTCGCCCATGGCGCAGCCGGCATAAGGCGCTATGTATAATAGGGGCGCCGGTTCGCCGGCATTGGCCGCGACCACCGTGGTATACTCCATGGCTCCGGTTTCTTCAAACTTCTGAACAACCCCGGCCACGGTGGAAGCCTTTTGCCCGATGGCCACGTAAATGCAGAGCACATCCTGATCCTTCTGATTGATGATGGTATCCACAGCGAGAGCTGTTTTGCCGGTCTGGCGATCCCCAATAATCAGCTCCCGCTGGCCCCGGCCGATGGGGATCATGGTATCAATAGCCTTGATCCCCGTTTGCAGGGGAACATCTACCGGCCGGCGCTGCACCACTCCCGGAGCAGGGTACTCCAGCGGCCGAAATGTATGAGCATTAACCGGCCCTTTCCCGTCCAGGGGCATCCCTACCGGGTTGACCACTCTCCCGATGAGCGCTTCTCCGCTGGGCACCTCCATGATCCGGGAGGTCCTTTTCACCGCGTCGCCTTCTTTTATATGAAGGTACGGACCTAATATTACCGCTCCTACACTATTTTCTTCCAGGTTCAAAGCCATGCCGTAAACCCCCCGGGGAAACTCGAGGAGTTCGCCGGCCATAACATGTTCCAGCCGGACACGAGCGATGCCGTCACCCACATAGGTGACAATGCCCTTGCTCTCTGTCTCTACCTCCAGCTCCGGCTCATAGCGTGCAATCTGCTGAATCAAGATGCTGGCAATCTCTTCGATCCTGTAATCCAAACCCCGTTTCACCCCTTTGCATCAACTTAACCATGCTGCAGGTTATACGATCTTTAAATGGTCGCCTATACGCTCCAGCTTTTTCCTTACACTGGCATCTATGACCCGTTCTTTCCAGCGCAGCACCATCCCCCCCAGGAGCTGAGGCTCTATTTTTACCTCCAGGCGAACCTTTTTCCCCACAATCCTTGACAATTTTTCTTCCAGCTCAGATTCAAGATCGGGAGAAATTGGGGAGGCTACAGTTAACTCTACAGGTTCAACATCTTTCTCCTGATCCAGCAGGCGCTGATATTCGGGTGCAATGGAAATAAAGGTCTCATCTCTTTCCCTGCTTAACAGCCGGGGGAGGAGATCCTGCAAAGCCCTTTCCTTTTCCTGGAGAGGGATAAGATCGTGCTGGAGAATTTTCCGGATCTCGGCATCCTCTTCCATTCGTTTTTTTAAAGAAAGCAGCGTTTCGCCCAGCTCATCTGCCTGCCCCATTTTCCGGGCTGCAGAAAAAAGAGCTTCTGCATAAGCACGGGCGGCCCTGTTCTGACTCACTGTATTCTTGCCACCTCCGATAGAGCCTCCCTAACCAGATGTTCCTGGTCACTTGGAGTTAAGGTCCGGGCCATGACTCGGCCTGCCGCAGTTACCACGAGTTCCGCCGCCTGCCTGCGAATATCGGCAAGAGCTGCTCTTTTTTCTCTCTCTATCTCCATTCTGGCCTGCTCCATAAGCTGGCCGGCTTCCTCATGGGCCCGGGCTAAAATCTCTGCCCGGGTGGTTTCAGCCATCTCCGCAGCCTTTTTCAGGATAACCTGGGCCTCCCGGTTGGCTTCGTCTATTTTCTGCTGATAATTAGCCAGAATCTCCTCGGCCTCTTCGCGGGCAGAGGCAGCTTGTTCCAAATCGCCCTTAATCATTTCTTCCCGGCCTGTGAAGCTTTTTGACAGCGGCTTCCAGAGGATAAAATACAGAATCCCCATTACCGCCGCCACGTTAAGCGCTTGAAACAGAAATGACCAGAGATTAAAACCTAATGCCCCCAAGGCCTCCATAATTGCCGACATAACGTTCCCCCCATGATTATTAGGAAGTCAGGGCGGATAAACAGAGATGCCGCTTTATCCGCCCTCTTAAATCAGGAAATCCTGATCCAAATAAGAATTGCAGCCACAAAACAAAACAGGGTTAACGCTTCAATAAAAGCCAGGGCCAAAATCAGAGTGGTCCGGATATCCCCGGCGGCCTCGGGCTGCCTGGCAGTGCCCTCCATGGCCGCCCGCGCAGCTATGCTCTGGGAAAACGCAGAGGCAATCGCGGCCAAGGTTACTGTTAGCGCCACACTTAAATACTCCATTATAACCTACCTCCCAATTAATTTTTTCAATGTTCCTTAACCAGGCTGCTTATATAAACCACTGTGAGCAGTGAAAAGACCAGGGCTTGAATAAGACCCATGATTACCCCCAGCACCATTACCGGAGTAGGCGCCAATAAGGGAACGAGCAAAAAAAGCACGGTGACTACCGTTTTTTCGCCAAACATATTCGCAAAGAGACGAAGCGCCAGCGATACCGGCTTAACCAGCTCTTCAATAAGGTTTAGGGGAAACATAAAGATATTTGGCTGGAAAAAATGCTTGATATATCCTCTCAGCCCCTTTTTCTTGATAGCGATGAGCTGGACGCCGATAATGGTGACTACGGCAAAGGCCGCCGTGGTGGAGAGATCAGTGGTCGGCGGTCTCATCCCCGGAATAAACCAGGAGAGATTCAAAAACAAGATAAACAAAAAGAGAGTGCCCACCAGAGGCAGATATTTCCTCCCCTCCCGGCCCATGTTAGTCTCCAGCAGTTCATAGAAGAATCCGGCCAGCATCTCCAGGAGATGCTGGAAGCCCTTTGGGACAATGCTTAATTTCCTGGTGGACAGATAGGCCAGGGGCAAAAGGATAGCCATAATCACCCAGGTGTTGATTACCGTAGAAGTTATGGGAATAGAGCCCAGGTAAAAGACAATCGATGGCTGAACATGTTCCAGAACATGCTGTAGAGCTTCCAAACCCAATTAAGCTGCTCCTCCTTTCTTTATAACAATGATGTATAATGCTTGCCCCATATGGGTCATTACCTGAAGAAGAAGACCGGTTAAAACGCCAAAGATAAAAGCCTCCCCGCCCAATACAGAGAGACCCAAAAGGATAACATGAACCAACATCTTGATAATGGTGCGGGTCATTAACCTGGCGGTGGCTTTTTGAGGGTCAATTCCCGCCTGGCCGCTTACAGCTGTCATCTGCCAGCGGTAAAGGAGCCAGGCAACAAAGGCAGCCAGCGCAACCCCCATGGCAAATGCCCAGCATCCCAGCAACAATGCGCCAATAACGATCAGAGTGCCCAGAAGAGCCATAATTCTTCCCGTGGTTTCTTTTTCGATATATTTACTGATCATCATCTTTCCGGCCGGTTCCCCTTTCCGGTTTTCTACCCCTGGCGCCATCTTGACAGATATCATCCAACATTCCATATTGTTTCTCTTCTTCTAGTTTTCGCACTTGACTCTCTTGTATTAATTTAAATAATACGCTCCATAAGTTATAAAATCCTGCCACCACCCCTAAAATAATTCCAAATAATAAAAATAGCGGCGAAGTTCCCATTTGCCGGTCAAGCCAGCCTCCGGCGTAGAATCCCAGCAATATAGCCAGGATCATGGTAATCCCGAAGGAAAGAGACAGATTAAAATAACGCAGATATTTCATCCAGCTCTTTTCTTTTGCCATCAGGGTTAACCCCCTTTAAAAATATGGGCTGAATTGTGCAACTAGGCGCCCTGTTTAATTAATTTTGCATTGCCAGAAAAATACCTTTGATTGGCTTTGAATGTCAACCGCTATTGGAGGATAAATGCGGCGGGACAGAAAGGTATACCAAGGGGTTTTATATTAGAGTTGAGTGGAAAATAGGAGCTTGAAGCTACTTATCCCCGTGATTAGCCTGGAGCAACACAGCCGCATGGGCGGCGATGGCTTCACCGCGGCCGCATGCGCCAAGCCCCTCGGCAGTAGTTGCTTTTACCGAAAGAGCGCTTTCCGGAAGCTCCAGAACAGGGGCCATGTTTTTTTTCATTTCCCCGATAAAGGGAGCCAGCAGGGGGGCCTCGGCAATTACCACTATGTCGGCGTTGACCACCCGGTAGCTCTCGTTATTAACCATCTTTTTCACTTCATGCAAAAGCTTCAGGCTCGATATATTGCGGTAGCGGGGTTCGTCGGGGGGGAAATAGTAGCCGATATCGCGCAGGCCGGCTCCACCGAGCATGGCATCCATAAGAGCATGAACCAGCACATCAGCATCAGAATGACCTTCCAGGCCTTTCGGGAAAGGGATGGTCACTCCACCGAGGATGAGCGGAGTGCCTTCAGCCAGGCGGTGTATGTCAAAACCGATGCCCACACGAAACAACTCTATTGTCCTCCTTTCAGGATAGCTTCGGCAAAAAGAAGGTCCAGGGGATGGGTTATCTTGATGTTGGCCGGACTGCCGGCTACGGCGCAGATGTTTTCGCCCAGCAACTCCAGCAGGTAGGCGTCATCGGTAGCTTCTACACCGAGGATCTGCGATTTGCGGTAGGCTTCAACAATAAGATTGCGGCGGAACATCTGGGGGGTTTGGACACGGCGGACGGTTTCCCGGGAAATGGTCCGGCAGATCATGCCGCTGATGGAGATCTCCTTCAGCGTGTCTGTTTCCGGAATCACCGGAACGGCGGCGCCCCAACGGATCGCCGCCTGGAGCACGTTTTCGATTAGTTCGTTGCTCACAAATGGCCGGACCCCATCATGGATGCAGACTATCTCCACTTCCGGAGAAACCGCTTGAAGCCCCAGGTAGACAGAATCCTGCCGCCTATTACCGCCTTCAACAAAGATGCTTTTCTCCAGAGAACAGAAGGGTTTGATCAAATCGCGGGCAAAATTAATATCCCCCGGGGGAACTACAACCACAATCTGGCCAACTGCCTGGCAGCTCTCAAATATCTTCAGAGTCCGGGCCAGAATGGGAACTCCATCCAGCAGGAGATACTGCTTCTTCGTTTCACCGCCCATGCGCTGCCCTTCACCTGAAGCGGCAATGAGAGCGGCAACCTGCATATTACTTAGCCCCAGAAACTTTTTCCGCTGTATTTTTCGGCTTGGCAAAAATCATCCGGCCGGCCGCAGTTTGTAAAACGCTGGTTACAAGAACCTCGATGGTCTCGCCAATGTGGCGTTTGCCACCCTCAACAACGACCATGGTTCCATCTTCCAAATAGGCCACTCCCTGGCCCACCTCTTTACCGTCCTTGATAATTTGCGCCGTCATCTCTTCTCCAGGAAGAACAACCGGCTTTACGGCGTTAGCCAGTTCGTTAATATTTAAAACACTAATCCCCTGCAGTTCACAGACTTTATTTAAATTAAAATCGTTGGTAATAATTTTGCCGTTCAGCACCTTGGCCAGCCGGACAAGCTTGCTGTCCACTTCACCAAGCTCTTCAAAATCGCCTTCGTATATCTGCACGGGGATATCCATCTCTTTCTGAATCTTATTGAGAATATCCAGGCCGCGCCTCCCCCGGTTGCGTTTTAACATATCCGGAGAATCGGCGATGTGACGGAGCTCTTCAAGAACGAAACCGGCTACAACGATAACCCCTTCCAAGAAGCCGGTTTTGCAGATATCTACGATCCGACCGTCAATGATTGCACTGGTGTCAAGAATTTTAAAAGTCTCATTGTCTGCGGCTGCGGGGACACGTGAATTGCGGTTAAAGAATGAGGTTAGAAAGGCAAAATCATCTTTGCGGTTTAAAATAAAACGCACCCCTATATAAACGATCATCAGGATGATTATGGGAGCAATATATACTCCCACATGAGGAATATTATAAATGGGGTAGCTAATAAGCAAACCCAAAAAGAGGGTGATAATCATGCTGACAACGACCAGGAATATATCCTGGGTCGGCACCTTTTTAAGCCTATTTTCACACCAGTCCAGGAAGCGCCGGCAGATACTGATGAATGAAGGAGTAATAAAGTAAAAGAGCAAACCGAAAAGCGCTCCGCCGGCAGCGGAATAACTCCAGGGTGAAAACGAAATCACAGGGCCACCGATAACGGTGACAACTCTCGGCACGGTATAATAAAAGATAAGAACACCGGCAACAATTCCCAGCAGCGTGCCTATAATTCGAAAAACCTTGCGGACCATTAATTCACCTCCTTATAATAAAGGATAAATCCAGTAAAAAATTAAATTTTACCTCATAATTATAACCTATAGTTTTAACTAGGATCAAGACGGATTATACATTTATTATCTTAGGAGGTATAAAGTATAAGGTGATCAATCGGGATAATCTTCGAAGATCTCTTCCAAGGCATTGATTACTTCGTTCTGATCTATACCCTGGACCAGGAGAAGCTCGCTGATCAGAATCTGCCTGGCGCTCTCAAGCATTTTACGCTCCCCGGTAGAGAGACCCTTTTCACGATCGCGAAGCGTAAGATTGCGCACCACCTCGGCAACTTCAAGAATATCACCGCTCTTTATTTTTTCCAGGTGATCGCGATAGCGGCGGTTCCAGTTCGAAGACATCTTCCCGTTGTGATTACGCAGCACCTTAAATACTTCCGCGATCATATCTTTATCGATCACTTCGCGCAGCCCAACCCTAAGAATGCTGTCGGTGGGAATCATAACCTTCATTTCACCGACAGGCATCTTCATTACGTAATATTTGTTGCGGACGCCAAGAATCTCTTTCTCTTCGATGGATTCAATGACTCCGGCGCCGTGCATGGGGTAAACTACTCTGTCTCCAATATTGAACACACTATCCGCCTCCTCGCAGCCCCCTTAAGATATAGTAACACAGCGCCTTTATGCTGTCAAATAAACAGTAATAATACCATATATGCTTTGTAAATACAATGTTTTTTCGAGCGTCCGCTAAAAATAAATTTTTTATTTAAAAAGAGGATATCTTGATACCAATGTTGAATATACAGTCTTTTAATATCATCGTTATTTCGTTCTTTGTTCTTTGGATACTTCATAATAATTCACAAGCCAAAAACTATCCTCGTAAAAAAAGCGGGAGGAGGGGGTACTCTGCTAGGGATAAGTTTATACAAAAAACAAGTTGACATTGTCGGAGGAGTGTTTAAAAAGCAAGAATTTAAATAAGGGGGAAGTGTAATGACCAAAAGAAAGAAAAAAATGATCATGTTCGCGGGGGTTTTCGTATGCCTGGCCATGCTTTTGGCTGTAGCCGGCTGCGCTCCCGAAGAGGCTGCCAACGGCGAGGACGGGACAATTGAGGTTAAAATTGGCACCGTCGGCCCGCTGACCGGCGGAGCGGCCAACTACGGGATTAATATTCTGCATGCCGTAGAGATTGCCGTCGAGGAAGCCAACGCTTCCGGGGAGCTGGGAAACATTAGCTTGAAGTTGATCTCAGAAGATACCGGGGGAGATTGGTCTGCTGCGGCCAATGCCTTCACGAAGTTGATCGACGTTGACGGTGTCGACGTGATCATCGGGGCGGTGTTAAGCTCGGAAACCGAGGCGGGCGGACCGTATGCCATGGAAGCTAAAATCCCGACGATTTCACCTTCTTCCACGGCCAAAGATCTGACCAAGGGCAACCCTTATCTTTTCCGCAACTGCCTCTCTGACGAGGTTCAGGCTGCACAGCTGGCTGAGTATGCCGTGGAAGAATTGGGTCTTGGAAAATTCGCCATCTTCTATACGAACAATGACTACGGCGTATCCTTAAAAGAAGCTTTTGAAACTACGGCTGCCGAGCTCGCGGAAGTCGTCGCCGTTGAAGTCTTCATGGATGGGGACAATAATTTCAAACCACAGCTGACCAAAATCAAAGAGAGCAACCCTGATGCCCTTTACATCGGCGGATACTACACCGAAGCAGCCAAGATTGCCCAGCAAGCCAAGGAAATGGGCCTCGATGTCCAGCTGCTCGGCGCGGACGGCCTGTGCAATGTCGCGCTTATCGAGATCGGAGGCGAAGCGGTGGAAGGGATCTATGCCACCTCCGGGTTCTATCCTGACGATCCCACTCCGGCGGTGCAAAATTTCGTTAACGCCTACAAGGAAAAGTACGGCGAGGAGCCGGATATGTTTGCCGCCCAGGGTTACGATGCCGCTCTGATCGTGATTAATGCGATTAAGACCAAGGGAGCCAGCTCCGAGGAAATCCGTGAAGGAATTGCCGCCACCAAGGACTTCCCTGGCATTACCGGGAAAACCAGCATCGACGAAGAGGGAGATACAATCAAGGATGTGTTAATCCTGAAAGTGGAAGGCGGCAAGTTTGTGCGCGTCAGGTAACAGCTGCCTTAGATAGAGGCCGGTTTTATCAGGAGGAGGGCGCTGCCCTTGCCCTCCTCCCTAAATTATTTCTGCAGTAAGCGGTAAGAGGTGAATTTATGTTCATACAACAGTTGATGAACGGCCTGGTACTGGGCAGCACTTACGCTTTGATTGCCCTGGGCTATACCATGGTTTACGGCATCATTGAACTGATTAACTTCGCCCACGGCGAAATCTACATGTTTGGTGCTTTTGCCGGATTAATCCTGGTAACGGTTCTTAAGGTTCCCTTTTTTTTGGCCTTTTTCCTGGCCATGGCCCTGGCCTCTCTTCTCGGCATTACCGTGGAGTACCTGGCTTACCGGCCGCTGCGCCGCTCGACCAGGCTGGCGGCACTGATCAGCGCCATCGGCGCCTCGATCTTTTTGCAAAACCTGGCCCTATGGAGAATGGGGGCGCAACCCTATACCTTCCCCAGTCCCTTTGAACCGAAAGTCTATCAGACTGCATTCTTTACTATTTCCCGGGTGGAAATTATCATCTTGCTCTTTTCCTTCCTATTAATGATCGGACTGTCGCTGTTTATCCAAAAAACGAAAATTGGCAAAGCGATGCGCGCGACGGCACAGGACAAGGATACCGCCAGTCTTATGGGCATAAATATCAACAAAATTATCACGATTACTTTCGCCATCGGTTCGGCGCTCGGAGCAGCTGCCGGGGTAATGGTGGGAATATATTTCCGCACTGTTACACCTTCAATGGGCTTGATGCCCGGATTAAAAGGGTTTGTCGCCGCTGTCCTGGGGGGGATTGGCAATATACCCGGGGCCATGATGGGAGGAATTCTCCTGGGAATTACCGAAGTTATGGGTGCCGCCTATATCTCATCGCAATACCGCGATGCGGTAGCTTTTGCCTTGCTGATTATGGTTCTTCTTTTAAAACCGACTGGCTTGCTTGGACGTCCCACCCAGGAAAAAGTATAATCTTAAAGAAGAGCCCTAAGAAGGTGAAGTGAACATTGATTAATCCTTATTATATGCAGCTTATCATTCTGGTGGGGATCAATACAATTATGGCCGCCAGTCTGAATCTGATCCTGGGTTATACCGGCCAGCTTTCTATAGGCCACGCCGCTTTTATGAGCCTGGGAGCTTATAGTTCCGCACTGGTCACACTGCATTTCGGTTTTCCCTTTATCATTTCATTGCTCTGCGGCGCCCTTTTTTCCGCAATCTTCGGAGTGATCATCGGTATTCCCACGTTAAAGCTTAAGGGCGATTACCTGGCCATCGCCACACTCGGTTTCGGAGAGATCGTCCGGATTGTCTGCCTTAACCTTGATATCACCGGCGGGGCGATGGGATTGCGGGGAATTCCCAAGAAGACAACCCTGCTCTGGGTTGTTCTGGCGGTCCTGGTTACTGTTTTTATTCTCAACCGGATCATCAAGTCGAGAATCGGCCGGGCGCTTATTGCCATCCGCGAGGATGAAACCGCAGCCGACTCGATGGGAATCAATTCAACCTATTACAAGATTCTCTGTTTCGGTGTGGGAGCTTTTTTTGCCGGCCTCGGCGGGGGGCTATTTGCGCATTATATGCGCTTTCTCCATCCCAAAACCTTCGACTTCATGAAATCCATCGAGCATTTATGCATGGTTGTTTTGGGAGGGCTCGGCAACATGTGGGGCGCCTTTATCGGCGCGTCTATTCTGACCGTTGTGCCGGAACTGCTGCGCTCGGTAGCCGACTTGAGACTGCTCATTTACGGGGCTGTTCTGGTTTTAATGATGCGTTTACGGCCCCAGGGGATTCTGGGGCCGCAGACAGACATCGCCCCCGCAATAGAGAAGATCCGCCTAAAATTTAAAAGCATTTGGCATAGACTCGCCCGGGGAAAAACTTGAATGAAGGAGGAACAGTTTTGCCGCCTGAATCGATCCTAACAGCCGCCGGAATCTGTCACAGCTTTGGCGGGCTGATGGCTTTGGAAGACATTGATTTCCGGATCGGCCGGAAAGAAATCGTCAGCCTTATCGGTCCCAACGGGGCCGGGAAAACAACTATGTTCAACCTCTTTACCGGTCATTACAACCCCACCAGGGGCGAAATCTATTTTAACAACCGGAAAATCAACGGATTGAAACCTTACCAGATCACCCCAATAGGTATAGCCCGGACCTTTCAGAACATCCGCCTATTCGGCCAGATGAGCGTTTTGGAAAACGTCTTGATCGGTCAGCACTGCCGGACCAGAACCGGCCTGTTTGGGGCAATCCTCAGAACCCCCGGCTGCAAAAAAGAGGAAGCCCGGGCTCGTGAACTGGCCCTGGAAATGCTCTCCTTTGTCCGCCTGGAAGAGAAAAAAGACGAGAAGGCTTGCAACCTCGCTTATGGAGAGCAGCGGCGCCTCGAGATAGCGCGCGCCCTGGCCACCGACCCCTTACTCCTGCTGCTGGATGAGCCGGCTGCGGGAATGAACCCGCAGGAAACCATTAGCCTGATGGAGCTGGTCAGGCAAATCCGGGACCAAATGGGGATCACTATTTTACTAATCGAGCATGACATGAAAGTAGTCATGGGAATCTCGGAACGGGTAGCCGTCCTGAACTACGGGAAAAAGATCGCCGAAGGCACACCCCGGGAAGTGCAGAATAACGAAGAGGTAATCAGGGCTTATCTCGGCGATAGCGCCTGACTTTCTTCTTTCTGAAGGGAGTTTTTGAGTTGCTTAGAATAGAAAATTTATCCGCCGGTTACGGCAGCATCCGCGCCTTGCACCAGATCAGTCTAACGGTCAGCGAAGGAGAGATTGTTTGTCTCATCGGTTCCAACGGTGTAGGCAAAACCACAACTTTGAAAACCATTTCCGGTTTGCTGAGACCGGACGAAGGTGGAATCTACTTCGACAACCGGGATATCTCGCGCACCCCGCCGCACAAAATCGTCGAGATGGGGATTTCCCATGTCCCCGAAGGAAGAAACGTTTTTCCCCGCCTTACCGTGCGGGAAAACCTCGAACTGGGCGCCTACGCGCGCAAGGACAAGGCGCAGATTAAGAAAGATTTTGCGCAGGTCATGGAAACTTTTCCGCAGCTGGCCGTGCGGGAGAAACAGAGCGCCGGCACTTTAAGCGGCGGGGAGCAGCAGATGCTCGCCATCGGCCGGGCCCTCATGTCACGCCCGCGCCTGCTGCTGCTGGATGAACCTTCGATGGGCCTGGCGCCTCTTTTTGTTTTGGGAATATTCGAGATTATCACCGAAATCAACCGCCAGGGGACCACCATCTTGCTGGTAGAGCAAAACGCCCAGCTTGCGCTGCGCACCGCCCACCGCGGCTACGTTATGGAAACAGGCCGCATAATCCTGGACGATTCAGCCGCAGCGCTGCTCCAAAACGAACGGGTCCGCAAAGCTTATCTCGGCGAATAAATCATTGTTCATTTCTTAAACCCCTTTTACTATGATCACCGCCTGAAACAGGCTAAAGCTCTTTTGCCATCCCCCCGGCGGATCTCCGCCGCCATCCCGCAGGCAGTGTCCCGCCTGCCCTGCCTGCAAATCATCGTCCCCGCTTGAATCAACCCATGTACCGGGAAAACCCTCTTTCCACCTTATAGTTTAAGTTGACAGGGGCAAAAGAGAAAAAGTATAATCAAGGCGAAGCCCGTTTCAGCTAAAAAAGGGGTGACCGTAGTATGAAGAGCAAAGAAGTTGTTGGTGAATTTCAGGATACGGTGGAGGAAGTTCTGATCCGCCATCGCAGCATTCTGGATTGTCTCTCTAAATTTTTTGAATCAACTTCGCGGGTTAACCGGGCCATTATAAAGACCGCTACCGACTGCGGCTGCATCTCCATCAACGCGATCAAACAGCAGTTCCCCGAAAAAGAGTCACTTAAAGAATGCAGCAAATATATGAACTCGCACATCAAGGGAGAGCTCTGTGAGCACTGCCGGGAGGTAATCGCCGAAGAGTTCGGCAACCACCTTTTCTACCTGACGGCCCTATGCAACCTTCTCAATTACAACATGGAAGAGCTTTTTGAGCTGGAATATGACCGCATCAGCACACTGGGGCACTTTCTCTTATCCTGACAGAGCAAAACAGTATAAATACCGCTCTTAGAGCAAAGCCCCTGCATAAACGCCTGTACTTGTACTTCACCGTAGGGCGAGGTATGCCTCACCCCTGCAATTTGACGCATTAATTTCCCGCTAAAATAGAAGCTTTTGTTTATAAAAAGAGTACTTGCTTCTATCTTCCGGCTTCTTGTTTCCTGCATGGCATGCCCGGCCCCCGCCCAATTGAGAGGTGAGAGGTGAAAATAAGAAGTGGGAAATTCACAGATGTTCATTGCCGGGATTAGGGTTTATTCAAGAAGGCGGCGCAGGGTCTCCAAATTCTGCCGGTCCCAGTCGCTGCCGATTTCCGGCGTTTCCAGGATCGCCGGCATCTCCTCAGGCCACGGCTGCCGCAGCAGCTCCCGGAAGCCCTCCAGCCCGATCCTCCCCCGACCAATATGTTCATGGCGATCCACCCGGGAACCGCGCCCCACCCTGGAGTCGTTAAGATGGAGCAGGCAAAGCTTTTCCAGGCCGATAATCTTGTCGAATCGCTCCAGAAGCTCCTTGACCCCATCTGCACTGCCGAAATCATAGCCCGCCGCCCAGCCGTGCGCCGTGTCCAGGCAGACGCCGAGGGTGCCCGCAGGAAAAGCCTGCAGCACCCGGGCCAGCTCTTCAAAACTGGATCCCAGGGCGGTACCGCTGCCCGCGGTATTTTCCAGCAGCAGCTTCACTCCGCCGGGCCACTCCGGATAGATCCCGGAAATGGTTCTGATAATCTGATTCAACCCCCGCTCCACCCCCGCACCGCCGTGGTTGCCGGTATGCAGGACCACAAAGGGCGCCCGGTGCAGTGAGGCCCGCTCCATGGTATCATTCAGCAGACGGACCGATTTTTCGTAAAATTCGGGGGAAGTCGTGGCCAGGTTTACGAGGTAGGCGCAGTGAATTACCAGCGGATAAATTGACTGCTCCCTGGCCAGCGCCACGCGTTTTTCAATTTCCGGCAGATTGGGCGGGGCCATTTTCCAGCCGGTGGGATTGCCGGCAAAAAGCTGAATCGTTTCGCAGCCGTATTCTTTAACCCGCATCAGGTTGGCGGGAAAGCCCCCCTTTAGCGGGATGTGAATTCCCAAACGCACGGCTTTACCTCCCGTCCGTTTCTCTCCTGGCCGCCCCGACCAGTTCGCTGTAGTGACGCAAGCCCTTATCATCCAGGTAGCGCTGCAATCCCAGGTTGATCTCCCGGGCAATATGGGGGTTGACAAAGTTGGCGGTGCCCACGGCTACAGCCGAGGCGCCGGCGAGAATAAACTGCAGGGCATCTTCAGCAGAAGCAATCCCGCCCATGCCGATGAGCGGAATGGAAACCGCCTCCGCCGCCTCCCAGACCGCCCGTACCGCCACGGGGCGGATCGCCGGCCCGGAGAGGCCGCCGGTGATATTGCCCAGGAAAGGGCGCCGGCTGTGAATATCGATAACCATGCCCTTCAGCGTATTGATTAACGAAAGAACATCGGCGCCGGCGCTTTCAGCCGCCCGGGCAACCGCGCCGATATCCCCCGCTTCAAGGGACAGCTTCACAATTAAGGGACCCCGGTAAACCTGCCGCACCGCCCCGACCAGCTTCTCCACTGTCGCCGGATCCCGCCCGAAGCTGATGCCGCCGCAGCGGACGTTGGGACAAGAGATATTAACCTCTACGGCGCTGACCTCGCCCAGCCCGTCAAGGATGGCCGCCAGCTCCCGGTAGTGGTCCACGCTTTCTCCGGCAATATTGGCGATTGCCGGACAGCCCAGCTCTCTTAGAAGCGGCCGGATTTCCTTCAGAAAGAAGGCGATGCCGGGATTTTGCAGGCCAATGGCGTTGAGCAGCCCCGACGGCGTTTCCGCCAGGCGCGGCGGGGGGTTGCCCGCCCGCGGCTCCAGGGTAATCCCCTTAAGCGCAATCGCTCCCCATTCCCGGGGATCAACCCACTGGATATAATCAAATCCAAAGCCGTAGCATCCTGAGGCGGCAATGAGGGGGTTTTGCATCTTCACCCCGGCCAGGTCAAGAGCCAGTCGCGGATCAGTTATCAAAGCAGACAGCCTCCCCGTCAAAAATCGGGCCGTCGCGGCAGACCCGGCGGTATTCAACTTTTCCATCCACATTAACGGGAACAACGCAGCCGAGGCAGGCGCCTACGCCGCAGGCCATCCGCGATTCCAGGGATAGGTGAACCGGCACCCCGGCGGAGCGGGCCAGCTCCGCCACCCGGGCCAGCATCGGCGCCGGCCCGCAGGCATGGACTCGCAGAGGCTTTACCGCCCCTGCAAGGCGCTCTTCAAGCAGAGCGGTAACCAATCCCCGCCCGCCGCGCGAACCATCTTCAGTAACAATGAGCGGCGCAATTCCATGGGCCAGAAAATACTCATCCGGCGGCAGGAGGGCATCGCTTTGCCCCCCCATGAAAAATTCGAAGGGTAAACCGGCTCTCTGCCGCTGTACCGCCGCAAAAAAGAGTGGAGCCATCCCGATGCCGCCGGCCACAAGAAGCGCCGGGGCTGTCTCGTCAAGAAAGGGGAAGCCCCGGCCAAAGGGGCCCAGCAGGTCCAGCTCTTCTCCGGCTTTTCTCCGGGCAGCCAGGGCGGTGCCGCTCCCGGAAATCCGGATCAGCAGCCGGATCCTGCCCGCCGCCGGATCGGCATAATGGATGCTCACCGGCCGCCGCAGCAGGGGATCCGTAGAGCTGCCGGTTCGCAGGTGAACGAATTGCCCGGGCCCGGCATGGGCCAGGAGCGGCGCCTCCAATTCAAAAAGGTGCCAGCCCCGGGCAATTTCTTTATTCGCCAGCAGAAGGCAGCGGTGTGCAATTTCAGCCCTTCTGTTCATGGACAACTCCCCGCTCCATCTTAATCTTTCCACCGACAATGGTCATCACCGGCCGGCCGCGGTAAGGAGAGCCGGCAAAAGGGCTCTGCCCGGCCCGGGAATAGAAGCTCTTTGGATCAACAACGCCTTCAGCTTCCAGGTCAATGACCACTATATCCGCGGGAGCCCCGCGGCGCAGGCTGCCTCCCTCCAGACCCAGCAGCTCCGCCGGGCGGCAGGAGTATGCCCGCACCAGGTCGGAGAGAGAAAGCTTCCCCTTGCCCACCAGCTCCGTGAAGAGCATGGGCGCTGCCGTTTCCAGGCCCGCTATGCCGCAGGGAGCCTCTTTCAGGCCGGCCGCCTTTTCTGCGGGAGTATGGGGCGCATGATCGGTGGCAATAATGTCGATTAAACCGGTGCGCAGCGCTTCAAGCAAGGCCCGGCAGTCATCGGCCGTCCGCAGCGGTGGATTGACCTTGGCTACCGCCCCGCTGCGGCTAATTTCATCCGCCGTCAGCAGGAGATGGTGGGGAGTGACCTCCGCCGTAACCGGGAGGCCCCGCTCTTTGGCCCAGGCCAGGAGCTCTACCGAACCGGCTGTGCTGAGATGGGCCAGGTGAAGAGGCACACCCGCAGCCTGCGCCAGGATTATATCCCGGGCAACGGCTGCGGTTTCGGCTGCTGCGGGGATGCCGGGCAGCCCCAGCCTTTTGCTCACAGCCCCTTCGTGGAGCAGCCCCCCGGCAGCCAGTAAAAGATCTTCACTGTGGGAAATAATGACTGCGCCTGGGAAGCGGGCCAGCGCCCGCATGATCTGCAAAAAAAGGCGGCTGTCGGCAACGGGAGAGCCGTCATCGCTGAAAGCGCGCACCCCGGCCTCGTAGAGCTCATTGAATGCGGCCGGCTCCCGGCCGCGCCGCCCGCGGGTCAGCGCTCCCACCGGGTAAACCCGGCAATGTCCGGCCGCGGCTGCCTTTCTTCTAACCAGCTCCACCACCGCCGCGCTATCCGCCGCCGGTTCGGTGTTCGGCATTGCCGCAAGGGAGGTGATGCCGCCGGCCGCGGCTGCCGCGGTGCCGCTGGCAATAGTTTCCTTATCTTCAAAGCCGGGCTCGCGCAAGTGCACGTGGAGATCGATAAATCCCGGCAGGACCGTCTTGCCCGTGAGATCAATGATCCGGGCATTGCCGGGAGAGATTTGCGGCTCCACCGCCGCAACCCTGCCGCCTTCAATCAGCAGATCGCAGCGCCCCTCCAGGTCCTGTGAAGGGTCCACCATGCGGCCGCCCTTTAAACAAATCCGCATAACCGTACGCTCCAGCAGTTAGATTCCGGATAATAATATAAAACAATTATTTCGTAAAATGCAACCGGGCCTCATTACACAGAACAGCCATCTCTGCAGCCCGGCCTTTCCATGTGATAATAGAGCGAACCAGGCCGCGGCGCTGCATCTCCGCCAGGACAGCGCTCCGGATGCACAGAAAGACCCCTTTTGCCTGGGGGAAAAGGGGTTTCGCTGCTGCCGTCTTACCGGTTTTCCCGATCATGGCGCACCAGAAAGGCAAGCATGTTCCGGTAAGCCTTCTGATCAATTTTCAAAAGAGCATTGATCTGCTTATATTTTCGACCTACACTGCTTGGGGATACCCCATACGCCCTGGCCAGCTCCTCCTGGGTCAGATTCAAAAAATGAAACCGGGCCAGGCAGTACTCCAATCCCGCAGCCCAGGTTTCCGGCTTCACAATCCGCGGCATATGAGGGTAAAGTTGATTGATGAAATCAAACCAGATCGCCCGCGCATCCTGGAAAAATTCCTCGCTGTAATGTTGAGAACGGCGCATGTGTTTATAGGTGCAATCCAGCACTTCCGACCATTCTTTCCGCCACACCGGCGAGTACCGGGGCAAGGCTGACAGATCCTCTTCCACTATCTGCCCGTCGCAGAAGACCAGGACAGGGCCTTCTTTGTAAATCTCTTTCAGCTCGAGCAGCGCCAGCTGCCGGAGACGCTCCTTTATCCAGGGGTTGATGACAAAGCTCTTTAATATGGCAGCGCCGGCAGGGGACTTCACCTGGCCGCACAGCTGGATTATTTTCTCTTTCAGACTGTCACTGCCCTGGTAAAGCGCCCGCTGCAGCAAATATGCAAAGTCTTTTTCTGAGAATTTTTCAGCAAGGTCCTTGCCGTCCAGGGAGGAGAGCCATTGCTCCAGGGCTTCATTTTCAGGTCCGGAAAAGACACGGGGTTCTTCTTCATTCTCCTCTTCGTAATCGCCTTCCATGACCTGCAGCAAGTCGTGCGCCTCCCCGGCCATCTCTCCTTCCGGATCAACTTGCAGGTATTTTTTCAGGTAGCGCCTGGCTCTTGGCATATCGTCCATGAGGCCGTAGTTAAGGGCCATCAAAAAATAACACTCTGTCAGTTCAGGATCCAGGTTGCTGACTACATGTTTGAAAACAAGGTTTGCCTCCTGCAGGCGGCTGCTTTTGCTAAGAGTGCAAGCAAGGTGATAATGGATCTCGGCATTGGACGGTTCGATCTCAATGGCCTTTTTTAAAAAAAGAAGGGCCTTTGAGAGCTTGTTTTTCCGGTTATAGTAGTTTCCTTTTTTAAAGTAATAATTAAGATCCTGCTCCAGGGGAATAATTTTCTTGGATTGATCTTTTGTCTTTACCAGTCCTCTAGGACGATCTGCGCGACCCACCTTTTCACCACCTTGCCGGCATGCCTTGAAAGTACTAATACTTTCTCCAGCCGGCAGGGAATATCCTGCCTCATTCATATTTAAATAATGCAGCTGCCAGCCAGTGGCGGTTAATTTTCGTCAGCGGGCATTTTTAAATAGATGCTCCGCTCAAGGTGGCGGTCCCACTCCGTCCAGTCTCCCTCCCCGGAAGGGCGCTTCTCCATGAGCCTGACAAACTGGTTGAGCCGGGCGCTGACCAGGTCGGCATGAAACAGCGTAAAGGCATGGATTGTTTTGGGAACTTCGGGAGAACCCCATTCGCGCATCCCGTGGTGAGAGAGGATCATATGTTCCAGTTCCAGTTTCAATTGAAATGGAAAAGCGGGTATTTGACTTATTTTCTGATCCAGCATCTCTTTGCCGATGCTAATATGGCCAACCAGCTTCCCCCGGTCGGAGAATTCAAAGTCAAGGCTGGCCGGATCATACTCTTCAATTTTTCCTACATCATGCAGAGTGGCCCCCGTAAGCAGCAAATCCAGGCGGAGGTGGTCCGGGTAGAGCGATGCCAGGTGGCGGCAGATCCGGATAACCTCGAGGGTATGCTCGAGCAGGCCGCCGGCGTAGTTATGGTGAATCGACCGCGCCGCCGGTGCGAGGGCAAAGCGGCGGGTAAATTCCTTGTCATTAAAAAAAGAAAGCAGCAGCAGCTTCAGGTGGGGATTTTTGATGTCATTGCTTATTATCTCTTTTAGCTCCTGGAGCATTTCGCGGGGATCCCGATCGGAAACGGGTTGGAAATAAGAACGGTTAATCTTTTCCGGATCAAGTTTACGCAGGTCGCTGATTACAACTTGGGGTCCGTAATAGTCGCCAACTTCTCCCCGGACAAAAATTACATCGCCTTTTTGCGGCAGCTCCTTAACCCCGGCTGTATCCCAGAGTATGGCCTTAATGCTGCCGCTGACATCACCCAGGATCATTTTTAAAAAAAATTCTCCAGCCCGATGAGGAGCGGAGAAGTTCCCCTTGCTGCATTCAAGCACCAGGGCCTGGGTTTCAACCTCGTCTCCTATCTGAAGATTGCGGATCAACTGTTTTTTCATTCTCATCCCCTGTCTAGAACTATTAATTAAGTTATTCATAATGTAACACATATCGCCGCTTTGGAAAAGAGAAACATAAAGTCCCCCAGGCCGGCTGTCCCAAAAGCCGGGGCAGTTGCATTGGGCAGTAAAAGGAAATTCATTCCGGTATTTGTATTGTTTCCCGGTACGGCCTCGGGCGGCCCATGGGCCGCCCCTACAAACTCAATGAAAGTTGCTTTGTGAATTCAAGCTATATGCATTAATCCCCTCCGGCCTCCGACTTCTGACCTCTGACCTCCTCTTATTCGTAGGTGTAAAAACCGCGGCCGGTTTTTCTTCCGAAGTGGCCTGCCCGGACCAGTTTGCGTATTAACGGGCAGGGCCGGTATTTGGAATCGGCGGTTTCGCGGTAGAGCGTCTCCATCACCGCCAGCAGCACATCCAGACCCACCAGGTCGCCCAGGGCCAGGGGGCCGATGGGATGGTTTGCCCCGAGCATCATCCCGCGATCGATATCTTCGGCTGAGGCTATCCCCTCCATGAGAACAAAGGCCGCCTCGTTGATCATGGGAACGAGAATGCGGTTGACCGCAAACAGCGGCGCTTCCTTGACCGCGATGGGCTCCTTGCCCAGCTTGCGCGACAGCTCCATGGTCAGGTCAAAGGTTTCATCATCAGTATCAAAACCGCGAATTACCTCCACCAGCTTCATCACCGGGACGGGGTTGAAAAAGTGCATTCCCACCACTTTTTGCGGCCGCCCGGTGGCCGCAGCCATCTCGGTGATACTCAATCCCGAGGTGTTCGAGGCCAGGATCGTCCCGCTTTTACAAACCGCATCAAGTTTCTTATACAATTCCTTTTTAAGATCCATATTTTCAACTACCGCTTCGATGACAAAGTCAACCCCGCTAAAATCCTCAATGCTGGTTGTGCCCTTGATGCGGCTAAGAACAGCATCGGCTTCATCCCGGCTTTTCTTTCCTTTATCCACCGCGCGCTGCAAATTTTTCTCCACTGCCGTCAATCCGCGCTGCACAAATTTTTCTTCCAGATCCCTCATGATCACCTGGAAACCGGCTTCGGCGGCCACCTGGGCAATCCCGCTGCCCATGGTCCCGGCGCCGGCTATTCCAATAATTTTTGTCTCCATGTGCTCACTCCCTAACCGTTTCTTTGCTAATATCGCTGTTTTTTTATGGCTCCGGAAAACCCGGATGGCTGCAGCCCGTGAAACGCCCCTCTATTTTCCAACAAAAACGGGCGGGCGTTTCTCCAGGAAGGCGCGCGCGCCTTCTTTCTGATCTTCGGTATCACAGAGCTGGGCAAAAAGCCTCGCCTCTGTTTTGCAGCCCTCAGTCATCGTCTGCTCGAGCCCCCGGTTGATCGCCTGCTTGGCCAGCCTGACCGCTATGGGGCCGCGCTTGAGAATTTTACCGGCGATCTTGCGGGCAGCGGCCAGCGCCTCGCCTACCGGGACCAGCTGGTCAGCCAGGCCAATGCGGTAAGCCTCGGCCGCATCAATCATATCCCCGGTAAAGATCAACTCCTTCGCCTTTCCCGGGGCAATGGTCCGGGGCAGCCGCTGGGTGCCGCCGTATCCCGGGAAAATCGCCAGCGTGACCTCGGGAAGGCCAACCCGCGCATTCTCCGCCATGACCCGGATATCGCAGCTTAACGCCAGTTCCAGTCCCCCGCCAAGGGCAAAACCGTTCACAGCAGCTATAACCGGAGCCGGGAAATCGGCAATTTTCTGGAATATGGCCTGCCCCCTGCTGCTGAGCTGCTCTCCGTTGGCGCTGGTGAGGGTGGGAAACTCGCTGATGTCGGCGCCGGCCACAAAGGCTTTCTCCCCCGCGCCGGTAATGATCACCGCCCCGATGGCCTCATCTTCGGACAGCTGATCAAATGCTTCTTCAAGCTCATCCATCACCTGCCGGTTCAGGGCATTCACCGGCGGGTGATTGATCGTCACAATGGCCAGCCTCTCCTCTTTAACAAGCGTTACAAGCTCACCCATTTAACCGACCTCCTTAGATTATATTATAATCAAGGTCTCTCCAGAATCAGGGCCATCCCCATGCCGCCCCCGACGCAAAGCGAAGCCAGGCCCAACTTTAAATTGCGGCGGGCCATTTCATGCAGCAGGGTGACCACGATACGTGTCCCGGTGGCGCCTACAGGGTGGCCAAGACCGATACCGCTTCCGTTGACATTTACAATATCTCGGTTCAGATCCAGCAGCTTTTCACAAGCCAGGTATTGAGCGGCAAAAGCCTCGTTTAGCTCGATCAACTCCACCTGCGCAAGGGTCAACCCCGCCCGCTGCAGCGCCTTGCGGATTGCCGGAACGGGGCCGTAGCCCATCAGGTCGGGCTCCACGCCGGCCCAGGCATAGGAAACTATCCGGCCCATCGGCTTTAAGCCGAGTTCCGCCGCGCGCCGTGCCGGCATGACCACCACCGCAGCCGCGCCGTCATTCAGCCCCGAAGAATTGCCGGCGGTGACCGTTCCCTGCGGGCGAAAAACAGGCCGCAGCCGGGCCAGGTCCTCACGGGAAATATTTTTGCGTGGATGCTCATCAGCATCGACCACCGTCTCGCCGCGGCGCCCTTTAACCGTCACCGGAACAATTTCATCGCGAAAACGGCCTTCTTCACGCGCCGCCGCGGCATTTGAATGGCTGCGGTAAGCGATTTCGTCCTGCTCCTCCCGGCTTATCCCGTACTTGTCGGCCAGGCGCTCCGCCGTCTCGCCCATCATAATTTTATGCACCGGATCCGTCAGCATTTCCCAGAGCGAATCGGTCATCTCGCCGTGCTGCAGCCGCTGTCCCCAGCGCGCCCCCTTGAGCAGGTAGGGGGCCGTGCTCATCGATTCTACGCCCCCGGCAACGACAATTTCCGCATCGCCAAGGACAATCTCATGGTAGGCTGAAACAATAGCCTGCATCCCGGAGCTGCACTGCCGCTGGATGGTAAAACCGGTCGTCTCCACCGGCATTTCCGCTGCTAAAGCGATGCAGCGGGCGATATTCGGCTCATCACTGCGCTGGTTGCAATTGCCGAAGATAACTTCGTCGATCTGCCTTTTATCCAGGCCGGTGCCGCGCACAAGCTCTTCTACCACCGCCACAGCCAGTTCCAGTGAAGAGACTTCCCTGAAACAACCCCCAAAATCGCCGATAGCCGTGCGCCGGGCGCCGACAATAACGACATCCTCTCGCTGCATTGACTGCCTCCCTTCAGTTGGTAAAAAAATAACAGGCGGGGACGCCTGTTATTTTTGTAATAATTATTGATCACTATTTGATCAGATCAAGATCTTCAATTTTTAATACAACCTTGCTGCTTATAGACTACAAACTTGCTGGTCCCTTTTTTCTCTACAGTTTCGGGCGCGGGTAAAGGCCGGCCCGCTCAACAATCTCGGGAACGACTTCCTCCCAGGCGATGGCCATGATATGGACCCCGGCCACCCCCTCGATCTCCTTAAGCTGCTGAATTGTCTCAATAGCAATTTTGAGACCTTCTGCTTTCTTATCCTCGGCGCCCTTGAGACGGTCGATCAGTTCATCGGGAATGATGATCCCGGAGACATTGTTTTTCATATACCTGGCCGCTCCAAGAGATTTAATCGGGGTAACCCCGCCGAGGATGGCCACCTTCTTGTGGAGGCCGCGCTCGCGAACCAGTTCCATCCAGCGCTTGAAGCGCTCAAGGTCAAAGATGCACTGGGTCTGGATAAAACTGGCCCCCGCGGCGATCTTCTTCTCCAGCCTGTCAACGCGGTATTCAAAGGGATCGGCAAATGGGTTGGCCACCGCGCCGAGATAGACCGATAGCGGCGCTTCCAGCTCCTCTCCGCCGATAAATTTGCCCTCGTCGCGCATATCTTTAAAGGCTTTTAACAGCTGCATGGAGTCAATATCGTAGACCCCTTTGGCGCCGGGCTCATTGCCGAATTTCTGGTGGTCGCCTGATAGGCAGAGCACATTTTTTACTCCCAGGGCCACCGCGCCAAGAAGATCACCCTGCAGGGCAATACGGTTGCGATCGCGCACGGTCATCTGCACCACCGGCTCCAGCCCCATCTGGAGCAGAACGCCGGCCACGCCGATGCTGGAGGTGCGCACGATGGCGGTCTGGTTGTCGGTTATATTGAAAGCATCCACGTGGTTGCGCATCGCCTCGGCGTGCTCCTTGAGCTGGGTCAGATCCGCGCTCTTCGGAGGTCCCAGTTCTCCTGTTACGGCAAATTGCCCGCTGCTGATTACTTTTTCAAGATTACTTCCCGCTATCAAGTCTGACATCCTCCCTTACTATGGTCCTTGGGCCTCCGTGGTGAGAGGAAGACCAGTCTTTGGGCGGCTGAATCTCTTTAAGCACATCCAGCCGGTTGAGCCCGGACAGGCGGTCGTGGATCAGGTGCCAGGCGCAGTCAGTATCCTTGCTGATCTCGCACTTGCCTTCGGCAGAGCCGCCGCAAGGGCCGTTAAGCAGGCTCTTGGCACAGCGAGTGATGGGGCAGATCCCCTGCGTCAGGTGCAGGACACAGTTGCCGCAGCCGAGGCAGCGCTCGACCCAGACTCCCTGCTCCGTGGGGTAGCCCATAAACTTCGTATTCAGTCCGGGCAGCACGACAAGCTCCGGCATATGCTCCACCAGAGTCTGCACCCCCACGCCGCAGGCCAGCGAGAGAATGGCATCGAAGCTCTTTAACCGCTCCGCAACCTGGTCGATAAATTCATACTCGCACTGCCGCTCGATGGTGAAGGCCTCGACAGCGACATCCTCTTTGTTTTTCTTGCGGTGAATGGAGATGGCCGCCGCCAGCTCCTCCGCCTCTTTCTGCCCCCCGGCCATGCACACGGTGACGCAGGTGCCGCAGCCCAGGACGGCTATCCGCCGGTAAGGAGCCAGCATCTCGAAGATCTCTTCGAGAGGTTTCCTTTCTGCAATAATCATGTTTTGACTCACCTTCCCTTCCTTTGCTGCTTATGCAGTTCTGTAGTTGTATGGTGCTGCTTATTTATGCCAGTTGGAAGGAAGCCGGCGGCGGCCTCCTTCCAATCCCAATCCCTGATTATCCTTTTTTAAACACATCGATGTAAGAATCGCAATAGATGTCCATATTCAGAAGAATGCGCGCCGTGGCCACCGCAGCCATCAACTCGTCGTCGCAGGCATCGGCAATGGCGGCATCGAGCCCGTTGGCCATGGCCATGACCGCAAAGACGCGGTTAACCAGCTCCCGATCCCGGGTCCCCTGGGAAACGTTGCTCAGGCCCACCACCGTCTTCGGCGGGGGATCGGAGATGAGCTTGATCTGGCGCAGGGTTTCCAGCACTTCAGGGCCGTGATCCTGGGCCACATTGCAGGGAAGGACGAGGGGATCAATGTAGAGGTTGTCGATAGGGACCCCGAAAGCGTCGGCAGTAGCCACCAGCTCCATAGCCAGTGCGACGCGGCTTTCGGCATCCTTGGGAATCCCCTCTGCGCTCATCGCCAGGCAGATCACCTCGGCGCCATACTCTGCGGCCATGGTGAAGACCCGCTCCATCTTCGCCGCCTCCGCGGGGACGGAGTTGATCATGGCCGGGCGCTTGCAGACCTTCAATCCCGCCTCAATGGCGTCATACTTGGTTGAATCAAGGCAGAGAGGCAGATCGCTGGCCTCCTGGGTTACTTCAACCAGCCACTTCATCGCCTCCACCGGCTCGGTGGAGCTGGGACCGACATTGATGTCGAGGTAACGGGCTCCGTTCTGCTCCTGCTTGCGCGCCCATTCCTGAATTACGGCGCTGTCCCGCTCCCGGATAGCCTTGGCGATATCCTTAAACATGCCGTTAATGCGCTCGCCAATGATAATCACCGGACAAACCTCCTGTCTTAATCATATTAAACAGCTAGTAGCTGTTATCCTGCATCAGCTCGTCAATATTTTGCTTGACCAGCGCCGCCGCACGCGGATGGCGCATCACCAGGATATCCATGCCCGATTGCAAGTAGGCCATCGCCGTGGTGGCTTCCCAGAGAATGCCCCGTGCCTCCTGCTCTCCCCAGCCGGGAGCTTCATCAGCAGGCGTGTTCGCCTCCTTGGTCCGCCAGGTCTCGTAGCCGATATTGCCGATCATGGGCATGGCAAGCATCTTGTCACCCTGCAGGGCGCCGTTGCGGGCCCGCTCCATGATGGAGTAAGTATACTCGATTCCGTACCCCAGGGCGGCGATGGTAGGATCGATGATGATCCGGCCGGCCATGGCGGTGCTCATCTCGGCGATAAGGATATTCAGCTGCTTGCAAATATTGATATCGATGGGAGACTGGGCAATGACATTGTGCTGGTGAGCCATGCAGGCGCTGGTAATGGCCTTGTAATTCTCAAGCTCGGCCACGCCAAGCAGCAGGTTCTCTCCGGCGGCGGCCTCGGCGACAACGGGATAGATTAAATTATCTTTTTCGGCCTTGCCGCAGCCGATTACAATCAGGGGAACCCCTACCGCCTCGAGAACCTTCTTCACCGTGGCGGCGCAATCCTCGGGCGAGCTGTCCTTCAGATCGGGATCCGCGCTGCTCAGGCGGATCTGAACCAGGTCAGCGCCGTATTCGTCGACGCATTTTTTCGCCCAGTCCGCCGGATCGGCGTAAACGTCACCGTAATATTTCTCCAGGCAGGGATGCCACTCTTCAGGGACCATATCGAGAATTTCCAGGGCGACTACCGGACGGTTCGGCATATCCCCCTCGAAATGAAGGAAGGGCAGCGTCGACTCGCCGCCGACAGTAATGGTATGGCTGCGGCTTCCGCCCTGCTCTTTAGTGGCCCCCAGGACGACCTCGCCAACCTTGCTTCTATACTTTTCCCTTTGGATTTCTACAGCCATCTTAACGCTCCTCTCTCATAGAATTCAGGAGTCATTGCTTACGCAAAATTTTCCTTGGCAAACTTGGGAATGCCGGCGGCCTCCCGCGGCCCTACCAGCACTTCCCAGCCGGATTCCTCTTCCAGGGTCCCCTTCAACACGGCCACATGGCCGGGGATGACAATTTTCTTATGTTTGACCTTGCTTTCCAGGCCGGCTTCTTTCATCGCTTTGGCAATAATTTCACCGCTGAATTTATTGTCGGCATAAGCTGTCAGCACAGAAATGCCCCCGGTATCCACGGAGAGAATGTAGCTGGGAATACGGGAATTCTCCACTTCACCCTCGACGATAAAGTAAGTCAGGGAGAAGTTGGTGGTGCAGTAAACCGGTGAGTCTTCATTGACATCGCCGACTTCGTAGAGCTTCGGTTCCACGGCGATGGGCTTCTGCGGATCCGTAAAGAGGTTCTGCCGCCAGGAGAGAAGCGGCAGCAGCTGCTCTTTCTTCGCCGCCCTCAAAACCACGATGGAGGCATACTTGCTTAAATAAACCCCCGCCTGGACCACCTCTTCGAGCGGATCCTCCTTGCCGGTAAAAGCGATTGTCGGGTAGCCGAAGGGGCGGAATCTCTTGCGAATAGCCGAGCGGCGGATCTGGGTCAGGTCGGCCAGGACCTTGCTGGTATCGCGGGCCCCGCTGTCGAGAACCAGCTCCTTGTAGCCCAGGGCAACAATTTTTTCCACCAGCTCCGCCAATTCATCCAGGTTCTTGCCCCGGACAGCCAGGGGACAGCCCTTGGCCTTAGCCAGCTCCACCATCTTCTCGTAATTGTCCGCCGTGGCGGCATAGAGCAGCGGCTTGCGATCGGCGACCGCTTCGAGCGCTCCCGCCAGTACTGCCGGATCTTCGCAGATTAAAATCATCGCCTTGGCAGTCTTTGCAGCGACAGCTTCCACCGCCGCCTTGAACTTGGCCCCGTCTCCGGAATCGCATTTTACCGCCACCACGTCGGTAACATAGTGCAGGCCGACGCGATCAAATTCCAGCTCATCGAAGGCAGCCGCCTCCGCAGCCGCATCCCCGGTATCGCTGATCAACACAGCCACGCCGGTGGGATGGAAAAAGCGCTTGTCATGACGGAAAAGCTCCGTCTCATCGCCGAGCTCAAGCTGGTGATCCCCCGTGCCGATTTTGACCAGCTTAATCGGCGGCGCCGCGGCGGAATCGAGGGCCGCCCTGGCTTCATCTGTAACATAGGGACAGGCATCCAGGGTGGCCTTGCCGCTGGCCAGCGACATGGCGAAAGCGAGGCAGGTCGGCGCGCCGCACTCTTTACAGTTGGTTTTCGGCAAGTGCTTGAAGATTTCCAATCCGGTTAAACCCATTTTTTCGTCTCCTTTCCAAGAGAATATCTCAGGTAGAAGCTCCGGCTTCATTGTATCCTCCGCCGGAGCGCCTCTTCCACAAGACTCCTACATCAGCGGATCCATGGTCAGGGCCGGATGTCCCTTCTCTTCCAGGAAGGGGAGAACCTCTTCTGCGGTGGTGCCCACAGTTTCATCGGCAATCTTGTCTACGAAATCAGCCCCCAGGCCTTCCTCTTCAGCCCGCTTCCTCAAATCATCCCCGAGAAAATCTTTCAGTTCCTTGGGCATCCAGACCAGGCGGGCCAGCCCTCCGTCGGCCCGGATAAACTTGCGGCTGAGCACGTAAGCGCGGCCGTGGCCCATGAAACCGGGTGTCTGGATCCCCCCGCCGACGGTGCCGGCAAGCGTGGAAAAGGTCATCCCGCAGGGGGTGTCGCCGGGATACTCGCGGGTTGTGATCATCACCCCGTTGGCCTCGGGCATAATTGCCATGATGCATTCGAAGCAGCCGCACGAGGTCATGGGCCGATCCATGAAGCTGTACATGGAGCACTCTTCAACGGAGCGGTTAGTGTTCAAGTAGACATATTCGTTAACTGACTGCCAGATTCCCTTCTCCTCGTCGATCAGCCCCTCCTTGGCAATGGGGCGGCAGGGGCCGGTGGGATCGATCTCATAGGTCGCCTTTGAGTCGAGCCAGCTGACTGCGCCGCAGAGGCCGAGCCTCTCCGGGGTAACCACGCAGCAGTGGTTCGGGGCAAAGGACTGGCAGAGAATGCAGGAATAGAACACATCCACGGCTTCGTCGGTAAGACCTTTAAGCCTTTCATCGCGGGCGGCGTAAAATTCACGCGCCCGGGCCAGCTGCTCTTCAACCTGTGCCTTATCGGTATAGAGGGTCACCTGGACCCGGTCCACGATAGAGGGAAACTCGTCTTTAAGCTTGGCTACAAGGAGATCGCCAAAGTGGCGGATCTTAAAGCCCTTTGCCGCGGCATCCTTGCTGATACGCATCCAGATGGTGTCGCGCTGGGCCATGTGCCAGATCCCCTCGCCGTAGTTGACCAGGTAGTGGATGCGCCGCTCGAGGACCCCTTCGAAGTCTTTCTGCATCTTCCGCCCGAAGATCTTCACGACAATGCCCAGCGGCAGGGAACCGCCCTCCTCGCAGTCATCGATCTCGGGCCCGACAACTTCAATCTTGCCGTCTTCGATTTCATCCTCGCCGACCATCTCCACCAGCTCGAAGGCGGGAGTGCGGCCGCCGCCAAACTCGATGCGCATGTCGCCCTTGCGGATGACCTCGCCCTCAAAGGCCGGCCCGACGGTAATGGGGACGGGAATATCGACGATCTTCAGCTTGATGCCGCGAACCTCCATGGCCACCTGGATCATGTCGTCGTAGTTGGGATGGGAGATATACCAGTTGGGGATCTGCTCGTCTTCAGGCAGCTCCTGGTCGACAAGCACCGGGAAGCCGAGAAAGATGGCCGCAAAGTGGGCCGCCACCTGGACCTCGTCCGAAGGCCCAAGCTGCAGCACAAAGGCGCGCACCCGGCGGCGCTGGTAGTCGCGCGTCTCCTGGCGCTCTCCCGGCGGGATCCCGCCGAAGGCCATGCCGGCGCGCAGGGCGTAGTTGACCGCATGGATAACCTGGGTAAAATTACCCGTGGGGAAAGCGATAAAATCGATTCCCAGTTTCAGGCCGGCTTCGATGGCCTGCTCGACCACCTCGTAAGTGAGGAAGATCATGAAGCCTTTACTCTGCAGATCCGTGACCAGGCCGGCCAGCGCTTCCGTTGACTTGGCCTTGCCCACGATCACGGCCTGGCCGGGGATGGTCCAGTCCACCAGCAGGATGCCGTAGCGGCGGACCACCGGGTCGCCCAGGAAGCCGGTCCAGGGCTCCACATGGGGCTGGGCCCCGTTCAGGTAGCGAAGCACCTCGATAATTTCAGCGGCGTAAGCAGTCGCTTCACCGCAGAGACGGGCATTATAAAAAGTAAGCTCCTCCCGAACCTGGTTGCGCATCCGGTTCAGGATGGGAGGCAGCTCGCCTAACTTGGTAACCGCTTCGCCGCTCAAAGCCCGGATCACCGGCAGGTAGTAGCCGGTATCAGGGTAGGCTACGGGATGGTCGGGGCCGTAGCGGCGGAGGGCCTGGTTGAGCAGAATTTCAGCGTAACTGGTGGCGATGACGGCGCCGTCATAGGCTTTCTGAAAGAGCTTTAACGGCGGCTTCGATTCGTCAACAGCGCCTTCAAAGATCTCTTCAAACGATTCTTTCCACTCTCGAGCCAGAACACCGTCAAAGGTGCTGGATTCTGTCATCTTCTTTCATTCCTCCTTTTTGCGCGTTATGGGCTTACCATCCCGCCGAAATCGCCTCGGTCTCGTACCTCTCCTTGGCCTGGCGGTGCACCCGCAGCTTCCAGGTACGCTCGTCGAGAGCGGCGAGAATTACATCAACCGATTTCTCGGGGTCTTCTTCCCAGATAAAATAGCCGCCATAAACGTCATGAGCAATCTGCAGGGCGACCCCGTCAACGAGGGCGCTGCCGGTAATCTCCGGGGTAACCCCCACGTGGGTGGGCATCCCCAAAGTGACGCACCAGGTGCCGATGGCAACGGCCTTCTCGCTCATCGCTTCGGGGGCCGAGGCCGCGTAAGGCACCTTGGGTGTGTCAACGCCCCATTCATTGGCCATGAGCGTATTCAGATCGTAAGCGCGCGAGTTGTCCACGCAGGAACCCATGTGGAAAACCAGCGGCAGCTTTTCATTCAGCTTGCCGGCATTGGCCTCGTTCAACATGTGAATAAATGCCTTCAGCCCTTCGCCGGCGTATTTTTCCACGGCCTCATCGTTCATCAGGCCCAGCTTGGCCGCGGTGCCGGCAACGCAGCCGGTGGCCACCAGGAAAACGTTGTTTGCGGCCAGCCCCTTGATCACGGAGGCGTGACTCTGGTCGTGCAGCACACGCAGGTTGTTGCAGCCGGCCAGCAGAACCACGCCGCGCAGCTGTCCCGAATCGATGGCGTCGGTGAGCACCTTGATGGGATTGTCAGGATTTACCGCGGCAAAGATATCGAGCAGCGCCTCGGTGCTGAAACCGGCAGTTACCTTGTTCTTCACCTGCGGAATATCGATGCGGTCGGGAAGCCGCTCTTTATAAGCCTCGATGGCCAGGTAAATAATCTCGCGGGCTTTCTCCATGGCCCGATCTTCAGTAAACTCAACGTGGTATGAGCCCGGGATCTTGGAATGCGACATGGTGGTAATGATCCGGGTATGGTAGCACTCGGCCACCGCCCTTATTGCAGGCATGATGCACTGCACGTCAACGACCATGGCGTCCAGCGCCCCGGTCATGATGGGCAGCTCCTGGGAGAGGAAGTTGGTTACCAGGGGTACTCCCTGGCGCATCAAAACCTCGTTGCCGGTGCAGCAGATTCCCATGCACTTGATCCCCTTCGCGCCGGCTGCTTCAGCCTCGGCTTCCATCTCGCGGGCCGCCCGGACGACCATCTCGCTCAGGAGGGGGTTGTGACCGTGCAGGGCGATATTGACCATCTCGGGATCGATCACCCCTAGGTTCGCCTCCGAAGTAACCGGCTTTGGGGTTCCGAAAAGGACGTCTGAAAGATCGGTGGCAATATGCATGCCGATATAGTCAGCCAGGGCCGTCTTCAACCCCTGGAAGACCAGGTTTACGGGGTCGGCGTCAACCCCCATGTGGGTCTGGCCCATCGATTCGGCAATGGTTGTGTTAACGCTGCGCGGCTGGATGTTGCAATCAGTAAACTTGTTCATGCGCCCCCCGGTAACGGTGGCCTCGAGCCAGCGGCAGGGCTCGCCGGAAAGCTTGGTGAAGTCGCTTACCGCAATCTCCAAAACCTCTTTTAGAAGCTCGCGCTCCTCCTTGCCCTCAACGGAAAGGCCAATGTTTTGGGCTACGCGGCGCAGCTTATCCGGATCTTCAATGCTGTAATCGAGTGTCTTCCCCTCGAGCATCTCGATAAGGGTATAGATGATGTGCCGGCCGTGGTCGGCATGGGCGCCGGCTCCGCCGGTAATGGCCCGGACAAGGTTCCGCGCGACGATGGTATAACTGTGCGCCCCACAAATGCCCTTGGAAGCTTTTTTGGTGATGCGGCAGGGACCCTGCAGGCAGATGCGGCAGCAGATCCCGGTGCGGCCGAAGTTGCACTGGGGTTGCATATTCACATAGCGGTCATAGGCGGTCTCAATTTTGCCGTCATTCCGCTCCAGGACTTGCAAAGCCGCAGGGTCAACAGTTCTTTTGTTATCGGGCTTTTTTTTCTCTTCGGACATATCTTTGTTCTAACCTCCTTTAAAAATATTCAAACGATATTTCGTAAAAAAAACAGCCGCCATGATGAATTCTATGAACCACCCCCGCCAATTTGCTGGTAAATATCTTCTATGCCCGGTATCAGGTCTTCTTTGCCAAAACTTCCCCGATCAGCCTGCCTTGCTCTTTCCAGGACAGCTTCGGAAAAGGGGAGCAGCGCCAAAATGCGCTCCCGGGGCAGCGAGGCGAGTAGAAAATCCCGGTCGGCCTGCGAGCGGACCTTGTTTCCGACAAAAGCCACCCGCGGCAGCGCCAGATCGGAGGCAAGGCGCTCCACGGCCAGGGCGGTGGTGACACCGGCTCTCGTCGGTTCGACTACCACCAGCATCAACTCGACCCCGCGGGCGGTGCCGCGGGTAAGATGCTCGATGCCGGCGCTCATATCGAGCACTACCGCTTCCGGACGATCCAGGAGCACGCTGGTCAAAACAGCGTTTAAAAAGGCGTTCTCTTTGCAGTAACAGGCCGAGCCTCCCTGCTTAATCCCCCCCATTTTAAGAAAACGGATGCTCCCATCATGAAGCACGTAATCTTCGAGGATGTCCTCAACATGGGGGTTGAGACTCACAAACGCGCCTCCGCCGGCATTCTTCCCGGCAATTACTTCTTGCAGCTCGCTTAATGGCGGCACTGCGGCGAGTTTTTCCGGATCAAGCCCTAAAACCAGGCCCAGGTTGGCATCGGGATCAGCGTCGATAGCAAAGGCGGGTATGTGGCGTGACTTGAGGCAGTAGAGCAGGTTGGCAGCAACTGTAGATTTTCCGGCCCCCCCTTTGCCGGAAACAGCAATCTTCAAACCAATCCTCCTTAAAATAGACAGATTGATGGATAATCTGCTTCAGCAAAACTTCTATTCGACAAGGTCAAGATAAATTCCTTTACCTGCAAAAAAGTTTGTAATTTCACTAAATTTGAACTGAAATTCGCACTAAGAGACAAAAAGACACAGAGATTACCCACTTTCGGGGATCAAATAAAAAATCCCCCTTTTTAAAGGGGGATTTAGGGGGATTTTAATTTTTTGGAAAGGCACTGCAGCCTGTATAAATCCCCCCCGGCCCCCCTTTTGCAAAGGGGGGAGTATTGAGATCCTTCGCTTCGCTAAGGATACACCGCCAAATATTGAGATAGGATGATAAAAAGTTGTAGGGCCAATATTGCAGCCAACCATCGTATACCGTACTAGCATCATCGCCGTTGAATAGGGGATAGAGAGGCCTGACCGCCGGTGAGGTACAGGCATTTACTTTAATAGAGACCTTTGCTCTAAGCGCGGTATAGTTTCGTTTCCCGGTACTGGTTTGGGCGGCTCATGAGCCGCCCCTACAAAATTGAATGGGGCTGCCCTTTCCGGACAGCCCCCTGTTTGTGGCGCCTTATCCCGGGCGGGCACAAGGCCTGCCCCTACGATTTCTTTTGAAATTGATACTTACCGTCCTCTACAGACACAACGATGGTATCGCCGGGGGATATCTTCCCCTGAAGCATCTCTTCAGAGATATTGTCTTCCAGCCGCTTCTGGATCACGCGGCGCAGCGGGCGCGCTCCAAAGGCAGGATCAAAGCCCTCCTTCACGAGAGCGTCCCTGGCTTCGGGAGTTACTTCAATCTTGAGGTCGTAGTCGGCGATCTTACTGTTCAGCTCGTCAAGCATAATCCCGATAATCTGCTTGATATGCTCCTCGTTGAGCGCATGGAAGACGATAATATCGTCAACCCGGTTGAGAAACTCGGGACGGAAAGTCCGCTTCAGGTCGGACAGGACCCGTTCTTTCATCTTCTCATGGCTTTCAGCTTCATCGGCCGCGCCAAAACCAAGCGTGCGCTGCAATGAAGTCGCCCCCACGTTGGAGGTCATGATCACGACGACGTTGCGAAAGTCAACGGTGCGCCCTTTCCCGTCAGTGAGCCTGCCGTCTTCCAGGATCTGCAGCAGGACGTTGAAGACATCGGGATGCGCCTTCTCGATCTCATCAAAGAGCACCACCGAGTAAGGCTTGCGGCGGACCTGTTCCGTAAGCTGGCCGCCTTCCTCGTAGCCAACGTAGCCCGGAGGAGCCCCGATCAGGCGGGCCGCCGTATGCTTCTCCATATATTCAGACATGTCGAGCCGGATCATGGCCCGCTCATCTCCAAACATGGCTTCAGCCAGGGCCCGGGCCAGTTCGGTCTTGCCAACCCCGGTGGGGCCGAGGAAGATAAAGGAACCTACCGGGCGCTTGGGATCTTTCAGCCCGGCCCGCGCGCGGCGGATGGCCCTTGATACCGACTCCACCGCTTCGTCCTGCCCAATGACCCTCTGGTGCAGGATCTTCTCCAGGTTCAGCAGGCGGGCCGATTCCTCTTCGGTCAGCTCTTTCACCGGAATTCCCGTCCAGCTGGAGACGATATAGGCCACATCATCGCCGGTGACCATGGACAGATCGGAGGTGCCGATCTGCTGCTCCCATTCCTTTTTCAGCTCCGCAAGCTCCTCCTTGATCTTTCTTTCCTGGTCCCGCAGCTCCGCAGCCTTCTCAAACTCCTGGTTGCGCACCGCGGCCTCTTTCTCAGTGCGCAGGTTGGCCAGCTTCTCTTCGATCTGCTTCAGATCGGGGGGCGCCGTATAGTTTCGAATACGGACCCTTGATGCGGCCTCATCGATTAGATCGATGGCCTTATCCGGCAGAAAGCGGTCTGAAATATAACGGTCGGAGAGATTTACCGCCGTCTCGAGAGCTTCATCGGTAATCTTGACCTTGTGATGCGCCTCGTAGCGATCGCGCAGCCCTTTCAGGATAGCCAGGCTCTCCTCTTTGTTCGGCTCGCCGACAAGAATGGGCTGAAAGCGCCGCTCCAGGGCGGGATCTTTCTCAATATGCTTGCGGTATTCGTCAAGCGTGGTCGCTCCGATGCACTGCATCTCTCCGCGGGCCAGGGCCGGCTTGAGAATATTGGAGGCATCTATAGCCCCCTCGGCGGCTCCCGCCCCGATAATCGTATGCAGCTCATCGATAAAGACCATGACGTTGCCCGCCTGGCGCAGCTCGGCCATCAACTTGCGCAGCCTCTCTTCAAATTCGCCGCGATACTTGGTCCCGGCGACAACCGCCGCCAGCTCGATGGTAACCAGTCTCTTGCCGCGCAGAATGTCGGGCACATTGCCCTCGGCAATCCGCTGGGCCAATCCCTCGGCAATGGCTGTCTTTCCTACGCCCGGCTCGCCGATAAGGCAGGGGTTGTTCTTGGTGCGGCGGCTCAGAACCTGGACCACCCTTTCAATCTCTTTATCCCTGCCGATGACCGGATCCAGCTTCCCTTCGTGGGCCAGCCTGGTCAAATCCCGGCCAAAAGCGTCCACCGTGGGAGTCTGCGGGCTGCTTTTTCCTTCAGCAGCCGGATGCGCAGCGCCCTCTTCTCCGCCCAGCAGCTGGATCACTTCTTTGCGGGCTCGCTTCAGGTCGATACCGAGGTTGGTTAAGACCTGGGCGGCGATGCCTTCCCCTTCGCGGAGCAGGCCGAGAAGGATATGCTCTGTGCCGACATAGTTATGCCCCAGGTTCTGGCTCTCTTCGATGGAGAGCTCCACCACACGCTTGGCTCGCGGCGTGTAGGTGATCCCCTGGAAGAAGAGTTTATCACCTTTGGGGGTAATCCGCTCCACCTCGGAGCGCACCCGGTTCAGATCAACATTCATATTTTGCAGGGCACGGGCGGCAATGCCTGAGCCCTCCCTGACCAGGCCCAACAGCAGATGCTCTGTTCCGATGAAATTGTGGCTCAACCTCTTGGCCTCTTCCTGGGCCAGCACCAGCACCTGTTGGGCCCGTTCGGTAAAACGGTTAAACATGAACATGTTAATTCACCTCGCATTCAATAATATACTTACTCAAACTGTTCTTACACAGATTCTTTGTATTGCTCCATAAGTTTCTTCAGCCGCTCGGGCCTCTCCATATCTCTTTCCTCAGGGCCAAGCTCTTTCCCCGCGAGGATCTGCAGGCAGGCGGGGCTTATTACAACCAGCATTTTATTGAGCAGCTTCCGGTCCACACCCTTGAGCAGGCCCAGGTCATATCCCAGCCGGACATCGGATAGAAGCTGCATCGCCTCCTGAGAGCTCATCAGCTGGGCATACTTGAGCTGGCCTAAAGAGCGCCAGGCGCGATCGGCAATGCGGGCCCGGTTTTCATTGAGCAGCGCCTGCCTGGCAGCCTGCTCCTGCTCGATAACCTGGCGGGTAACCCCGAGAAGGTTGCGGACAATTTCTTCCTCGGACTGCCCCAGGGTAATTTGGTTCGATATCTGAACCAGGTTGCCGATGATCTCCGTCCCTTCCCCGTAGAGACCTCGCACTGCAAGACCCACCTGAGAAAGCGCTCCAAAAAGGCGGTTGGCTTGCCCGGTCATAATCAGAGCAGGCAGGTGCAGCATCACCGAAGCCCGCAGGCCCGTACCTACATTGGTGGGGCAGCAGGTCAAGTAGCCGTAGCTTTCATCAAAAGCGTAATCGAGCTCCGCCTCCATTAAATCGTCATAGCGCTCCGCTTCCTGCAGCGCCTCTTCGAGCTGCAGCCCGGGGAGAATGACCTGAATCCGCAGATGGTCTTCTTCATTAATCATGATGCTGACCGCTTCATCCCGGCGCAGCAGCAAGGCCCCGTGCTGCGACTCGCGGGCCAGGTAAGGGCTGATCAGATGTTTCTCCACCAGGAGTTCCTTTTCCAGGGCGCCGAGGTTTTCCATGGGCTTGAAGGAAAACTGCCGGAAAGCATCCTTCTGAGAGGCTGCAGCCTTGGCGACCTTTTCCTGGACCCGCCTGGTTTGGGCATCTGAAGCCAGGTAGGGAAAAGGAATCTCCCGAATATTGCGGGCGATGCGCACCCGCGAACTGATTACCGTTTCCGCTTCGGGACCGTTCCCCTCAATCCACTTGCTGAAAACCAGCTGCTTCTCCTTCACCGCTGCTCACCCTCTTTCATCTCTTTCTCCATGGCTTTGATCCGATCGCGCAGCTCGGCGGCCTTTTCAAATTCTTCTTTTTGCACCGCGAGCTTTAGATCTTCCCGCAGCTTTTCCAGCTCCCGGGCAAAGCGAATCGCACCCTGGCTCCGCCGGGGCACCTTGCCGGTATGCCTGCTGCTGCCGTGAATCCGGCGCAGCAAGGGCGTGAGCTGCTCGTCAAAAGCCTGGAAGCAGCCGCTGCAGCCCAACCTCCCGATCTGGCTGAACTGGGCAAAGGTAAGCGCGCAGGAAGGGCACTGCACTTTCGATCTGCGCAGCGCTTCCCGGGAGCCGCGCATGCTCTCTCCAAGCAAGCTGCCCAACAGGTTATGCAGCGAGAACTGCGGTTCAAAGGAAAAATCAAGCTCATCATGCGCCTGGGCGCAGCGCCGGCATAAATGAAGCTCGCTTTTACGCCCGTTGACAATTTTCGTGATATGCACGGTCGCCGTTTCCTGACCGCATTCCTGACAAATCATAAGAATTGCCTCCTTCCTAATAACTGCTTTTCAGAATCGCTTCCAATGAAGCCTGGAAAAGTCTTTTCTGCAACTCCCTGCTCTCCTCCCGGCTCAGTCCCCGGTAATGCTTATCCTGGAGCAAAATGCTCATCATCTGCGCTTCCCGCCGGGAGAGAAATTTTTCTTCAAATATCCGCTTTAAAAACTGCTTTGCCCTCGCCGGTTCAAAGGAACCCGCTTCCATCTCTCTCAAGACATCCTTCCAGATCCGTGCCTGCGGATGAACGACGCGGTAGATGCGGATATAGCCGCTGCCGCCCCGCCTGCTCTCCACCAGGTAGCCGCGCTCCGGAGAAAAGCGGCTGTTTAAAACATAATTAACCTGTGAAGGAACACAAGAGAATTTGCGGGCCAGCTCGGCACGCTGGATCTCCACGTAATTCCGCGTACTGATGGCCAGAAGCTTTTTTAAGTATTCCTCAATGTGATCCGTCAGTGATGCCACCGGCGCCACCTTCCCCCTTGCGGTTTGACTATCTTTTACCTTTCCAATTTAATAAATAAATCATTTTGCAGCGATATAATCTGACCTTAACTGACCTTCGACCTTATTATAACCCATCTCCCACCCAAGTAATCAAGTCCTGTTAATCTCTATTATGCCGCCATGAATATGGTGAAACTCTTGTTTTTGAAGAATTTCATCGTATTTCTTATATTTTTGCTAAGTAGAGGTTTATGGAATGGGGATCTAGTGGCGAGCTAGATGCTGATCTGTGGCCTGTAAAGAACACCAGAAGAGCTGCAGGGGCCGGGCATACCCGGCCCGAAATTTACAAATATATCATCGAAACCGTCCCATTGATATATCCTATACCGAAACAGGGGGTTTGAAATATGGTCCCACCGGCACCTCTTTGCCCTGCCAGCAGAGCTGCTTAATTCCTTCTAGAAAAGCCAGCCGTTGAAAAAGCAGGCTCTGATCAAAGTTCAGCGGTACAACTACCATAAATTCGATCTCAACAGCCCCGCTCTCCGAGCCCGGCTGTGCCGTTATTCTATCCATTTCAATTTTGCGGATATTTATCTTCAAATCGTTAAAAATACCGGCGATTTCACCGAGTACCCCCGCCCGGTCAAACATGCGCACAGTAAGGCGCTTGACGCGGTAGGAGGAAAGGAGCACCCGGTCGAGGCGTCCCAGGACCAGCAAGCTGATCAATACAACCAGCGTCGCCAGCAGCGCGCCGAAATAAAAGCCGATCCCCACCGCCAGTCCGATTGCCGAAACCGCCCAGATGCTAGCCGCCGTGGTTAAGCCGCGAATGCCGCCCCGCTGCCTGAGGATCGTGCCGGCCCCCAGGAAACCGATACCGGTGACCACTGAAGCCGCAATACGGCTGGGGTCGACCATGTCAGACATAGGCCCCGTAAAACCGTAAGCCGAAACCATCATAATCAAGACTGCCCCCACGCAAACAAGAATGTGGGTGCGAAAACCGGCCGGCAGGTTCTGACTTTCTCTCTCATAGCCTACCGCCCCTCCAAAAATAATGGCCAATCCAAGACGCAGGGCAATTTCCCAGTAGCTAATCATAACCGTAAACATCCTCTCCACTTTTCATGGCAAATTCGTTCATGCCAGAGAGTCTTGCCGAAACGGCGGCATCGATTAAACCGCCTTTCTCTTCTCGAGCGATTAATACGCCAGCCACTGCCGATTTATTCTTCTGCCCCGCCAGGAAGCAGCGATCCTGCGATATAATAATTTGCCGCATTCCAGAGCATAAATTCATCGATCCCCAGATCCCGGGCGGCATTAATCTGTGCCCTGACTTCCAAAGCCCCATAATGATGGCGTCCGTTAAATGACTGCAGCCAGGGACGCAAAGCGGCCGGCACCCCAGCCCGGGCCAGGCGGCGCTGCGCCTCGGCCAGGCTGCGGTAAATCGTCTCGTAAGGAGCGGCTTCGGGATCGGGGAGCCCCAGGTTGCCTGACTCATAATGTGACGGGTAAACCATGGGGCAGATGTAGTCCACCGCGGAAGCGAGAGACTCAAGATGCTGCCCGATGCCCATACCCCCGGGATCAGTGGTTACCATGCCAAAAGCATCAACGGTAAGCTCCACCTCATACTCAGCCAGGGAGGCGCGGGCATAGCGCAGGAAAGCAGGTATGACCTCGTTAAAAGGAGTCCCGTCTTCCGCCGGGTAGACTGCAGAAGAAAGGTTGCCGCTGTCTGGAAAGCGCACGTAATCGAACTGGATTTCGCGAAAGCCGAGCTGGGCGGCTTCGCGGGCCACCGCAACTAGGTACTTCCAGTTTTCTTTATTATAGGGATCGAGCCAGTAATCGCCCGCGCCGTCGCGCCAGAGACCTCCCCCGCGGTGCTGTATGGCCTGTCCGGGCTGGTGACACGCCATGAGGCTGTCTTTAAAGGCTACGATCCTGGCAATGGGATAAATACCGCGCTGCTCCAGCAGCTTCATAAAGGCCACGGGATCAGATATAAAGTTGTAAGGCGCGCCGGCCTCCGCCGCCCAGGGAACACCTGTGCGGGGATAGGTGAGGCGGCCATTGTCATCTTTCAGATCGACCACCACGCTGTTCAGCTCGGTCCGGGCAATGAGATCGAGCAGCTCAGGAAAATGGCCTTTACCAATGGTGTAACCGGTAACGTAGATCCCCTTGACCGCTTTGGGGCGGGGAATCCGCGGCGGCCCAGGCCAGAAAGGCGTCCACTTATTACCGGGAGGATTATTCAATGGCGGTTCGTCGTCTCCGGATGGCGGTGCTACACCGCCGGGGAAAGCATAGTCCGCGTTAAGCCAGTAATCAACAGCGGTGGAAGCTGCAACCAGGAGGGCTAAAATCCCGATCAAGATCAACAGAATTATGATGCCGCGGCGCCGCGCAGCCAAAGCTGATCCCCTCTCCCCATTATATTTTTAAGAATATTCTCATGTTGCCGATATCTTAAAGATTTACAGCTTCAATTATAACATAAGCGCATATCGGAAGTCAGAGGTCAGAGGCCGGAAGTCAGAAGAAATCATCACAAAAAATAACGAATGGGCTTGGGGGGAGTATAGGGCGTATTAAAAGTGGAGGAAGTTTAGGGCGTATTAAAAGTGGGGTTTGGGATTCCTTGGTAAATGGTGAAGTATGGGGATTATTTTCGAAGGATAGCTTGGGATGCTGGGGACGATCCTTTCTACCCATGCATTGCGGTTTAGGCGATCAAAATGGGACAAACAGGTACGTCCCCGGTGTCCCACAATGGGTTATAGGGAGGGAAGAAGCTGCTTGTTTTCCAGTACGGGGGCGAAAAGATCGCCGTGCTGCTGCAGGCGCGGCAGGACGTTTTCCATGGTGAACTCACCGGGCAGGATTGCTTCCCGGCTCACTTCGTCCCAGGTCAGCGGCAGCGAGACCGGCGCTCCGGGGAGGGGACGGGGGCTGTACGGCGCCGCCAGCGTCTTGCCCCGCCCGTTCTGCAGGTAATCGAGGTAAAGCTTGCCGCCGCGCTGTCCCACCTTCCGCTCCAGCGTGGTTATGCCGGGGTACGCCCTGTGGACCCGGCGGCATATCTCTTGCGCAAAATCCCGCGCCTCCCGGTAGCTATAACGCAGCTTTACCGGCAGGTAAATCTGCATCCCGGTGGCCCCGGAAAGCTTGGGATAGCACTGCAGCTGCAGCCCCGCCAATAGCTCTTTTATGGCAATGGCGACAGTGCAGACATGGGAAAAGGTGCTCCGCTCCATGGGATCGAGATCAAAAACCACAAAGTCCGGACTTTCCAGGCTCCCCACCGAAGAGAGCCAGGGATGCAGTTCAAGGCAGGCCTGGTTGCCCAGCCAGACGAGAGTTTCCAGGGAATCGGCAATAATGTATAAGGTCTCCTTGCCTTCGCCGTGGCTCACCGGGCAGGTGCGCAGCCAGTCCGGCGCTCCTTCGGGCACATTTTTTTGATAAAAGCCGGCCCCGTGAATTCCTTCCGGGAAGCGCTGCACCACCAGGGGGCGGTTGCGCAGGTGAGGCAGCAAATAAGGCGCCGCTTCGATATAGTAGCGGACCAGATCGTGTTTGAGCAGCCCGTCGTCGGGCCAGAGCTCCCGGTCGAGATTGGTCATGGAGAGCTCCCTGTTGTTTACCATCAGCGTGGGCATATGATCACCTCTTTAGAAAGCGGGACGCCGGGGACAGCCGCCCTGGCCCCGTTCCATTTTTCGACCATGCAAACAAACCCTCCCCTGGTTTATGTTAGAGGAGGGCTTCCGAGGGGGGACGGCTGCTGAAACCGATCACCACCGGGGCGCGCAGGCGCAGGTCGCCGGTCCACTCGGCAAACTCAATCTCTACCGTCAGGCGCGGCGCCAGCCATAGCAGGTCCCGGCCCCGGGGAGGGTTGCTGAAATAGGGTTCGGTTGTTCCCGCCTGCCGCGCGTAATCGCGCAGCAGCAGCAGATCCTTTCTCTTCAGCCCGGAGCCGGCCCTGCCGATATAGAGCAGTTCCCCATCACGGTAAGCCCCCAGCAGCAAGGCCCCTACGGAGCCTTCCGGCATGGTCAGCCCTCCCACAACGCATAGCTGGCGGCGGCGGGGTTTAATCTTCAACCAGTCAGGAGACTTCTGCCCGCTCCGGTAAGGGCTGCCCTTCTTTTTGGCCACGACCCCTTCCAGCTCCGCCTCTACTATTTTCCGGTAAAGAATCTCCCCGTCATAAAAATTTTCATTCAGGTATACCGGAGGAGCAGCTTCTACTATCTCCTCCAGAAGGCGCTGCCTCTCTTCTATGGGCCTGCCGGTAAGGTCTTCGCCGTCCAGGTAGAGCAGGTCAAAAAGGCAGTATGTGCATGGAATCTGCCGCAGCAGCGCCCGGATGGCCTGCTCGCGGCGGCAAAAATCACGCTGGATCACCCGGGCGAAGCTGGGCTTTCCCCCGGCCAGGGCTACCACTTCACCGTCGAGAACGGCGCTCTTGGCCCGGATCAGTTCAACCAGTTTCTGCAGCTCCGGATACTGCTCTGTGCGCAGCTTCCCTTTGCGGTTTTTTAAGATTACCCGGTACTGTTCGACCAGGGCCAGGATGCGGACCCCGTCCCACTTGATCTGGTAAAGATAGGCGTCGCTGTTAAGCGGCTCTTTTCTGCTCACCGGCTCCATGGGCTGAATACCGGTAAAATAATCAAGGGAGGGAGATGAGGGTTTAAGAGACACCGGCGCCCGCTTTCTTCCGCTTGCCGCGGCCGGCTCCTTCCCGGGCAGCCTTGCGGGTTGCTTCGACACTGGCTTTCAGCGCTTCAACCAGGTCGATGACCTCTCCCTTTTCCGGCGATGGAGCGATAAAGACCTCTTCTCCCTTAATCTTCCCTTCGATTATCTCCAGGAGCGCCTTGCGGTATTCGTCTGTATATTTCTCCGGTGAGAAGGGGGCGGTCAGGTTTTCAATGAGCTGCCGCGCCATTTGCAGCTCCTTCTCCTGCACCTTGTGATCGCGGTTCCATGCCGGGAGCTCGGAGGTAGGCCGGACTTCGTCCGGGTAAAACATGGTTTCAAGGGCCAGCGAGTCGCCGTAAACCCGCAGCACTCCCAGGGCCTGGCGGGAGCGCAGGACAATGCGGACGATGGCTACCATGCCCGCTCCGGCCATAGCCTGCAGCAGCAGCTGGAAAGCCTTCTCTCCCGTCTCGCCCGGAGCAAGGTAGTAGGAGCGATCGTAGTAGATGGGATCGACCTCTTCGCTGCGCACAAAATCGACAATGGCGATACTCCGGGTCGTCTCCGCCGGGATGCGCGCAAAGTCGCTCTCTTCCACTACGACAAAACGCCCCTTCTCGTATTCGTAGCCCTTTACAATTTCATCCATGGCCACTTCTTTGTTGCAGGTGGGGCATACTTTGCGGTATTCAACGGGAGTGCGGCAAGGTTCATGAAGGTAGCGGAAACGCACATTTTTCTGCTCGGTGGCGGCAAAAAGCCGCACCGGGATATTTACCAGGCCAAAGCTGACAGAGCCTTTCCAGAGCGGGCGCATTCCATCACCAACCCGGATAATCTACTTTGATCCTATTATCCCAATAGTAATGGCAATTATCCGGGAATTTTCGCCCCGGAACCGGCCGGGCTTACTAAGATTCGCCTGCTCCGGCCTTATTCAGGCTGCGGGCGGCGGCTGTGGCGGCGATGGCCCCGTCTGCGGCTGCCGTTATGATCTGGCGCAGGGGAGTGCGGCGGACATCGCCGGCGGCGTATACCCGCGATTGCGATGTCTCCATCAACTCGTTGGTGATAATATAGCCGCTCTCGTCCAGCGACAGCTCGTCACGCAAAAAGTCGGTGCTGGGAATGCGGCCGGTGAGGACAAAAATACCGTCCACGGCCAGCTCCCGCTCGTGATCTTCCTGCAGCAGGCGCACTCCGGTGACCTTCTGCTCGCCTTCTATTTTCTGAACAGTACTGTTCCAGATTATCTCCACGTTGGGCAGGGCAAAAATCCGCTCCTGCAGCGCCTGCGGAGCGCGAAAGGTGTCGCGGTTGTGTATCAAGTAAACCTTGGCGGCGAAACGGGCGATAAAGAGTGTCTCCTCCAGCGCGGCGCTGCTGCCCCCCACCACCGCCACCCCTTTGCCGCGGAAAAAGGCGGCATCACAGGAGGCGCAGTGGGATATCCCCCGGCCGCGCAGGTCTTCCTCACCTTCCACTTGGAGCAGCTTCGGCATGGTGCCGGTGGCGATGACCACCGCCCGCCCGTTAAACTCGCCCTCCGGGGTGAAAACCTTTTTTAGTTCACCCTTGAAAGAAACCTGCTCCGCCTGGCTAGCCTCTATTCTGACCTCGAAGCTCCGCAGCTGCTTATCTAAAAGCAGCCCCAGTTCAGGTCCGGAAATGCCTTCGGGAAAACCCGGATAATTTTCAATGCGCTCCACCGAAACCAGGCGGCCGCCAATGAGCATCTTCTCCAGAAGAATCACCGACAATCCCGCCCGGGCGCCGTATATGGCGGCAGAAACACCGGCGGGACCTCCTCCCAGGACAATAAGATCATAAAGTGGATCGGGTGACATTCTGCTCCAGGCCTCCTTTTAAAATTCCAGTTTCCCGCCCTTCTTCCAACAACATGTTCATGTCCAGAGAGCGGTAAGAATGAGTTAAGGCGCCGCAGGAAATAAAATCAACGCCGGTGGCGGCGACCTCGCGCAGCCGCTCGAAGCCGATATTGCCTGATGCTTCCAACAGTGCGCGCCCGGCGGTAATTTGCACCGCCTCTCTGATTGTGGGCGTATCCATGTTGTCGAGAAGGATGAGCTCTACGCCCGCGGCCAGGGCTTCTTCAAGCTGTTCCAGGGTTGTAACCTCCACCTCTATACGCCAGACAAAAGAGGCGCGAGCGCGAACTGCCTTTACCGCCTCGGCAATCCCGCCGGCGGCGCTGATATGATTATCCTTGATCAGGATGCCGCTGTCCAGGGAAAAACGGTGGTTTAGCCCTCCACCGATGCGGACCGCGTATTTTTCAAGAACCCGCAAACCGGGCGTTGTTTTACGGGTATCGGCCAATTTTACCGGATATCCCTCCAGTTCCTTCACCCAGGCCGCCGTCATGGTGGCGATCCCTGAAAGGCGCTGCAAGAAGTTAAGGGCGGTTCTTTCGGCAGAAAGCAGCGGCCGCAGCCGGCCGCTGATCTTCATCACCGGCTGCCCGGCCCCGACATGCGCACCTTCCTCAACCAGGCGGACACATTCAATACTCCCGTCGAGATCCTTGAACGTATATTCCGCCAGAGGCAGGCCGGCAATTACTCCGTCCTCCTTGGCATAAATGCAGCCCACTCCTTTGGCCTGCGGGGAGACAATTGCCTCGGTAGTCACATCCCCATATTTAAGATCTTCCTCCAGGGCATTTCCCACTGTTGCTTTGATAAACTGCTTCGCCAGCATATATATAACCTCCCTGATACAACAGAACACTGTATGCTAGTTTTCCTGCAGAAAAGATTATTCACCGCCGTTCCGGTAATCGTGAAATATGCCGTCCCAGTCCAGGCCCGGCATATCACCTGTCTCCTGCAGCTGTTTTTTAAAGACCAGGTGCCTTCCTTGAAGCCGCGGATCGCTCTCCGGAAAATCGTCCCGGAAGTGGCAGCCCCTGCTCTCACGGCGCGCAGCTGCTGCCCGGGCCATCATCAACCCAATAAGGAGCATGTTCTGGTTTTCGCACAGTTCCCGCTCCATGAACCGGCAATTGAGCAGCGGCAACCACTGTTCAAACCGGGCCACCGCCTCTTCAAGCCCGAAAGAACTGCGGAGCAGCCCCACTTTTTCCCAGAGCAGCTTTTGCAGCAGCGGTCTCACTGCCCGGCAGGCGGAATCATTTCCGGCGGCGGTCTCACTTCGGTTCCGCTCCGCAAGATATTCTTTAACCTTGATCCTGCCGCCGCCCCGGTCTATGGTTCGGATAGCAGCCGCCGCGCAAGCTACCCGGCGCCCAAAAACCAGGCCTTCTAGAAGCGAGTTGCTGGCCAGGCGGTTGGCGCCGTGCACACCCGTAGAAGCAACTTCACCGACTGCAAAAAGATTTCTTACAGCCGTTCGCCCTTCCAGGTCCGTCACGATTCCTCCGATCAGGTAGTGCGCCGCCGGTGAAACCGGAATACGCTCCCGGGTAATATCCAGACCCCATTCCAGGCAGCGGTGGTAAACGGTGGGGAAACGCTCGCGGATAAAGGCCGCCCCCAGGTGCCTCAGGTCGAGGTAGACCGGCAGGCGGGTTCTTTCCCGCTCCATGAGAATGGCTCTTGCGAGCACATCCCGCGGGCCCAGTTCACCCAGTGGATGGTATTTCTCGGCAAACCTTTCTCCATCATGGTTAACCAGATATGCGCCTTCACCTCGCACCGCCTCGGTGATCAGGAAGGGATCTCCGCGCGGCGGGAAGAATACGGTCGGGTGAAATTGAAAGAACTCCAGGTCACGCAAGACAGCGCCGGCCCGGTAAGCCATCGCCAGTCCGTCACCGGTACTCTCATTGGCGCCGGTTGAATAACAATATATTTGACTGCATCCCCCGCTGGCCAAAATGACGGCACCGGCCTGCAGTAAAAATCTCTTTCCGCCCTTAATGAAAGAAACTCCGCAGCAACCGCTTTCGCCTGTAAGAAGATGCTCCACAAAGCTATTTTCGTAAAAATGTATCTTTTTCTTTTTAGAATCGCGCAGCAAAACTTTAAGGAGCTCTTTTCCGGTTGCATCTCCGCCGATATGCCAGATCCTGTTGCGAGAATGGAACCCTTCGCGGCTTAAAAGAACTGCGCCGTTGCGACTGTCAAATTTTACGCCGCGCTTGATTAAATCGGCAATTACTTCCGGCGCTTCGCGGACCATCACGCCGATGGCCGCGCGGTCTCCAAAAGCGCCCCCCGCACGCCAGGTATCTTCCAGGTGCAGCTCCGGCGAATCATTCTCATAAAAAGCCGCCGCCACGCCGCCCTGCGCAAAGCGGGTGTTGCCGGCGCACAAATCCAGCTTGCTGATTACAGTTACCCGCCCGGCATCTGCCAGATGAAGGGCTGTGTAGAGGCCGGCTATCCCCGAGCCGATAATAATAAAATCAGTCCTGCCCAGATCTTCCGGATTCATCGTGGGTCGCCTCAGGAGGAGGGGACGGCCAACATACGCCGGAGAGCCTCCGCCGCCCGCTCCCGTATTTCAGGAGTGACGGCAACCCGGTGCTGCATCTTCTCCAGCGCAGAGAGCACTTTATCAGGAGTCGTATATTTCATGTTTGGACAGATTAAGCCCGGAGTGGGCACATAATATTTCAGATCGGGGCGCTCCTTGCGCAGCCGGTGAATCAACCCGGCTTCGGTTCCAACAATTATTTCTGCCGCATCTGTCTCTTTGACAAAGCGGATCATGCCGCTGGTCCCGAGGACCGCATCGGCCATTTCCGCTACTTCGGGGCGGCATTCGGGATGCACGATCACGAGTGCTCCCGGGTGAACCCGGCGCGCCCTGGCGATGTCTCCTGGCGTTATCCGGTGGTGAGTGATGCAATAACCGGGCCAGGGTATGATTTCTTTGGCGGTATGGCGGGAAACAAAATGGGCCAGGTTCCTGTCGGGAGCAAAAATAACTCGACCAGCTTCAAGCGAATTGATCACCGCAGCGGCATTTGCAGAAGTGGCACAGATGTCGCTTTCCGCTTTTACCGCGGCAGAAGAGTTGATATAGACAACCACGGCGGCTCCGGGGTATTGCTCCTTATAACGGCGCAGCGCCTCCGGTGTAACCATGTCCGCCATGGGGCAGCCTGCCGCCGCCTCGGGGAGCAGGACTAACTTGCCGGGAGCAAGAATGGCCGCGCTTTCAGCCATGAAATGAACACCGCAGAATACTATGACTTCGGCATCCACCTCAGCGGCAATGCGGCTGAGATCAAATGAATCCCCGGTATAGTCGGCCAGTTCCTGGATTTCTTCTGTTTGATAATTATGGGCCAGGATAACCGCCTTCCGCTCCGCCTTCAAAGCACCAATTTTTTCTTTTATCTCCGGCAGAACCATCGGTGCCAACATCCTTCCCGGACATCATATAGGAACATTATGACGGTAAAGCTCTGTTTTTGTCAACCTTTGTTTTCCGCGAGTGGATTACCCTTTGCCGGATCGGACTTGATATCTTGCCCCGGTCAAATATGGTATAATTCAGGTGCCTGAGTAGGCATAATGAAATCATAAAGGAGGAGACGATATGAAAGAAAAGGTGGAGCAGGCTTTATCGAAGATCCGCCCGGCCCTGCAGCGGGACGGCGGCGGCGTGGAGCTAATAGAGGTAACTGAAGAAGGCATCGTCAAGGTAAAATTGACCGGGGCCTGCCACGGCTGTCCCATGGCCACGCAGACTTTGAAGCAGGGTATTGAACGTGTTTTGAAACAGGAAATACCTTCCATTAAAGAGGTAATAGCTGTAAATTAATTTAACAGTTTTGACCCGGCTGCAGTTGGATCCGGAAAGCAGAAGGCAGAGGTGTGTCTTGTGGCCGAAATCTACCTGGACAACAGCGCTACAACTCGCCCTTTTGACGAGGTAATTGAGCTTCACAGCCGCATTCAAAAAGAGAACTACGGCAACCCCTCTTCGAGCCATGCCAGGGGAGTAGCCGCCGAGAAGCTGCTCAACGAGTCCCGGCGCAGCATCGCCCTTCTTCTGAAATGCCGGGAAGAAGAGATTTACTTTACTTCAGGCGGCACCGAAGCCAATAACCTGGCGCTTAAAGGAGCGGCTTACCGCCGGAGGCGCCGGGGCAATCATATTATAACCACGCAGATTGAACACCCTTCGGTCCTCAACTGCTGCCGCAAGCTTGAAGAAGAAGGTTTCAAGGTTACTTTCCTTCCGGTAGACCGGCAGGGCTACATAGACCTGGATCAGCTCTCCAGGGCGCTGAGAAATGAGACCATCCTCGTCAGCACGATCCATGTAAACAATGAGATTGGCACGATTCAGCCGGTGGAGAAGATCGGGGCGTTGATTAAAAGCCGTAATCCGCAAACACTCTACCACGTGGACGGGGTTCAGTCTTTTGCCAAAATCCCGGCAGCAGTGCATCGCTGGCAAGCCGACCTTTACAGCTGCAGCGCTCACAAAATCCACGGCCCCAAGGGAGCAGGAGCGCTATGGGTAAGAAAGGGAGTGACCCTGCAGCCGCTCTTCCAAGGGGGAGACCAGGAAAGAGCGCTCCGCCCGGGAACGGAAAACACCGCCGCCGTCGCCGGTTTTGGCCTGGCCGCCAGGCTTAGCGTTGCGCATATGGAAGAGAGTGCGGCGCAGCTTTACCGTTTGAAAGAGAAGCTCTGCCGGGGACTGCATAAAGCCGGCGTAGAATTCTACGTTAACGGACCGCCGCCGGAAGAAGCGGCGCCGCATATTATTAACCTCTCCTTCCCCGGCATAAAAGCCGAGGTCTTGCTGCGCATCCTGGAAGAAGAGGATATCTACGCGTCCCCGGGATCGGCCTGTCATTCACGGCGCCCGGATCCGAGCCATGTGCTGGCAGCAATCGGCCTCGATGAAGAGAAGCTCTCCGGCTCTCTGCGCTTCAGTTTCTCTACTTTCAACAATGAAGGGGAAATAGACAGGGTTGTCGAACGCATTGCTTCCGGGGTGCGCGAATTGAGAATGCTAGCCGGGACAGATTGAGGGGGAAACCATGACAGCAGCAATCCTGGTCCGTTACGGCGAAATTGCCCTTAAAGGCAAAAACAGGATGTTTTTTGAAAAGACCCTTTTAGAGAATATTAAATTTGCGCTTAAGGGGCTTGGCGCCCGTGTAGTCCGGATGCACGGACGCCTTCTCATTATGGGAGCGGCTGATGAAGAAGAAGAGATCACCCGGCGGTTGAGCAGGGTTTTTGGAGTGGTTTCTGTCAGCAGCGTTGAAACAGCCCCACTCGATCTGGAAGCGATTAAAGAAAAAGCGCTGGAGATAATGGAAAGGAGCCTCCTGCCCGGCGACAGCTTCAAGGTGGAAGCCCGCCGCTCAAACAAGAGTTTTCCCCTCACTTCTCCGGAGCTAAACCGGATCATCGGCGGCGCCATCCTGGAGAAGTACCCTCGTTTAAAAGTCGATCTTGAAAATCCCTCATTCCAGCTTTTTATCGAAGTGGGCGCCAGAGAAGCCTACATCTATCACGACCATGTAGCCGGCCCGGGAGGGCTCCCGGTAGGAAGTTCCGGGCGGGCCTTGCTGCTGCTTTCCGGAGGCATCGACAGCCCTGTAGCAGGCTGGATGGCCATGAAACGGGGTCTCCGCCTGGAAGCGCTGCACTTTCACAGCTATCCATTTACCGGCCTGCGCTCCCGCGAAAAAGTTATCGATCTTTGCCGCATCCTCTCCCGATACGGCGGAAAAATGCAGCTTCACCTGGTCAACGTTGCCGGAATACAGAAGGAGATCCGCGCAAGCTGCCCCGCAGCACTGGGTATAATCCTGCTGCGGCGAATGATGATGCGTATTGCCGGGCAGATCTCCCGCAGCCGCGGCCTGCAGGCCCTGGTTACCGGGGAGAGCCTGGGCCAGGTGGCCAGCCAGACCCTTGAGAGCATGATCGCAATCGACAGCGTTACATCCATGCTCATACTAAGGCCTCTCCTGGGCATGGACAAGCACGAGATCGTCGCTCTCGCCGAGAAAACCGGCACTTACGAGATCTCCATTCGCCCTTATGAAGACTGCTGCACCCTGTTCCTGCCCCGCCATCCCGCCACCAGGCCCCGGCTGGAAAAGGTGGTCCAGGCCGAGGCGGCCCTAGATGCCGGCGGTTTAACAGCCGCAGCCCTGGAGAACATGGAAACTATGCTTATTGAAGATTAGGCGGCCGGTGAATCCAGTAATATGCCAGCACCATCAACGCGGCAAGAATCAAATGCCTCAAATAGAAGATCGCGGATGCAGCGAGGCTTCGCCGGTAAAGAGGCTGCCTCAGATATGAATAAGTGATGGATATATGCGGGCCGGCGGCAATAAAAAAAAGGGCGAAGGCCGCCACCGCTATAGAAAAGAGCTGCCCGGCCGTAAAGATTCCCCATAGCCGCGGCAGATCACGAACAAAGTCCAGCAAAATATTGATTATGCTGCTGCCAAGCAAGAACCAGATAAAAAGCTCGCCCTCGAATTTAGCCCCGGGACGGCGGCGTTTAAGAAGACAGTAAACAATCATGAACAGGATAATAGCGTAAGCGCCGTCAGGGTGGTAATATTTTTCCCCGGCAATGACGGCCCAGGGAAAGGGAGTTTCCATGGGGCTCCCCCGCAATTGAGAACCCATATAACTGCAAGAGAGAGAGAAGGCCAAAACAGGCGCCGCTGCGTCGAGATAACGCTCCACAATTAGATTTTCACGATAACCCCAGATAAAGATGACAAGCAGGGCGCCGGCCAGGCCGCCCCAGAAACTAAAACCGCAGTCCTGAAAATATAAGAGGCGCTGCGGCTGCTCAAAATAGTAAGCAGGATCAAATAAGGCCGCGTAAATCACCCTGCCCCCGGCTATCCCGCCGACCAGGCCCAGCAGCAAAAAGTCAATCAACTTGGGTTCAGGGAGCAGCCTCCGCCGCCCTTCAATGTAAGTCATTACCAGGCCGATGATTACTGCCGCAAAAAAAGTAAGGCCGGCCAATGGAAGATTCAGGGTTCCCCAACGCAAAACCGGTTCGTGCAAATGAACTCTTCCCTTTGTGTTAATAGCCGGAAAAACCGGAGCGATTAATTGACATATTCATTCCCTGCTCTAAATCATCCCTGGAAAGAGGATAAGCCCAGACAATACCGCCGCTCTCCCAGGTTTGACCTTCCACTGTTACCATGACGGCATCTACTTCAGGCAACCCGGTAAATGTATAAACCAGGGCTCCGACAAAGGCGCAGGCCTGTTCCGGGCTCCCGGTAAAGGGCGCGGCCAAGTCCATTAATAACAGGTGATCAGCGAGGGTAAAAGCAAGAACTTGAATCCCCTGGGGCAGAGGAGCCCGTAGTGCCGGGTCATAATCCTGCGAAAGCAGATTGATAATTTTTGAGAAATGGCAATCTATTATTTCCTCTTCACCTGTGGAAATCAGCTTGATCTGAACCGGGGTCAATAAATCCAACCCTTGCCTGGAATGATAAGGGGCTTTCTCCATGCAAAAATAAAGAGTGTAGCTTACCCCCGAACCTGGTAGCGCCAGGGGGCATAACCAATCGGCGGTATTGCCTTGCCAGGGACTGTTGTTATGAAACAACCATACCGCATCAACCGGGGGCAACCCTGACAGAGAATGCAATAATGATTGGATCAGTACAGTTTCCGCATGGGCGCCGGCTTGATTGTCATAATTGTACAGGGGCAGTGAATGAGAAGATTGCAAGTGGATCACGCAAATTTTGTTCTTTATGTAAACATCCTCAATCTGCAGATCGGTTGCGTCAATTACCGGGCCGGCGCCATATTGGAGCTCCTCACCGGCCGACGGGCCCGAAATTAACGCAGCCAGAACCGCCCTGGCGGTAAGCTCATCCTGGTGAAATGACCTGGTCACAGGGATTACAGGTAATGATTCCGGATCCTTCTCGCTGTAATTGTTATTCCGAAAATATAGCTTTATCTCTGTCCGGACCGGTTCATCGCCCGGTCTCAGGATTTTTTCCCCGGTTGTATTCTGGATCGAAAGTTCGTCAGCATTGTCATCATATGTACAACCGCCTGCAATCAACCCGATAACCAGGCAGATTAGGAGAACATAAAACCGCTTCACGCTATTCACTCTTCTTTTAACGGTTTTTTCAAGTTCTCAATTTCGACGAGTTTCAAATAAAACCTTTATCGTGAAATAAATGTTAATAAAATTTAATTCACATAATAAAATTAAACATATTCTTAAAGAAGCATCTGCATCAAAAGGGGCAGAAACAGTTGAGGCTGTTGGCTTTTTCGTTACCGTGCCTGGTTTAATCTTGTTTTATCTGTAAAAATCTTTTATTTCCCGGGAAAAGTTATTAGAAACAACAAGACCCTTCATTTTTAGTTGAGTCTCGCGCAACCCCAGCGGAGGCCTGGCGGCCAATTTTTCAGCTAAATTAATCACTGAAGTGTCCGGTATCCCACCATTATCACCTTTCAGCAAAGTCTAAGTTCACTGAAGTATTATTCCATTATGACTTTATCAATTCCTGCAGAAGAGATAAACTGCCGGCAACAAAAAACCGGGCTTTTAGCCCGGGCTTGATATTTGCCGGCTTTAAACCTGCAGCCGGTCAGACTTGCCGGTAAATCTCTTCAAGATTGGCCAGGCAGATCCCTTCAAATATGCCGCTGGTTGTACCCAAAATGTAGCCGCTCCGCGAGGCTTCGATGCGCACCTGATTTCGCAGCTGCTGGAGGTATTCCGGATCCCGCTTTACCGCCAGTTCGCCAGGATCCAGTGTTCCCCAGAAACAAATTCTCCCCCCGTATTCACGCTGTAGAGCAAAAAGATCCATTCCGGACTGCCGGTCGATACAATGCAGGCCGTCAAACCCGATGGCGTTTAAATCGGGAAGAAGTTCTCCATAGTTGCCGTCGGAATGGTAAAAAAGCTGCAGCCCTGCTCGTAAAACCGCTTCCGCCTGTCTGGCCAGCGACGGCATAAAGAGCTTTCGAATAGTCTGCGGGTTGATTAGGAGTCCTTTTTGGTATGCGATATCTTCAGCCACGATAATCCCGTTTACACCCCAGGCGCTTAAACGCTTCACCAGTTCAAGATTAAGCTTTTCCACGGAGGCAACGAGGTCAATCAGGGCCGTTTCATTCCGGTAGGACATAGCCATAAATTGATAGTAATCCATGATCCGCCCCCCCCATCCGAAAGCGCCGTCGATGAGAGCAAAAGTATAAAGGGGCGTCTCCAATACCCAGCGCTCCAGATCTGGCCAGTAAACCTGGGAAGGGGATGGAAGCTTGCCTGATGCATCGTAAAGAGGCGAGAGACAGATTAGATCAAGCCCCAGGCGCGAAACAAAGGCGTGCCTTTCCGAAAAACCAACTCCGGAGCGGTTAAACTCTCTTTCAATAACCCTATCCTCAATGCACAACTCACCCTTGGGAATTCGTTCAACCGCTTTCCCCTGGATGGCAGCCTTAACCAGATCCCTGGAGCTAAATATCGCCTTCACTTCCGCCGTTTGTTTCACCGGAAATTTTTTTAAAGATCTCCAGTCCGTGGAGGGCATCATTACCATAGTAATCTACTCCGGTATAATCTCTGACCTGGGCATTTACCGGGTAACCGCCGAGGACCACGGTAACTTTCTCTTTGAGCCCCGTCTCAACCAGGAGATCTACCACCTTTTTAACCGACCCGATACAGTATGTGAGGAGAACGCATATTCCAATAATAGAAGCTCCCGTCTCTTTAACGGCCTCGACAAACTTTTCCGGAGGCACATCAACCCCCAGGTCATAAACTTTAAAACCGGAAGAACGCAACAGGTAGACTACTATTTGCTTCCCCAGGTCATGAATATCCCCTTCTATGGTTCCCATAATGATCTTGGCGCCTCCGGGAAAATCATTCTGGGGAAAATGAGGTTCCAGGATCTCCATAACTCTTCTAAAGATCTCTTCCGACATGATTAAGTCTGAAAGGTAAAAAACCCCTTCGCCATACTTTGATCCCACAACCTCTATGCCTCTCCGGCATTGTTCCACTATTTCCATTGCTGTAACACCGGCTTCAAGTTTTTCTTTTACCAGTGCCAAAGTTTTTTCTTCTTCAAGCCTGGACATGGCGCCAACCAGATCTTCACTCATTCCGCTGCCTCCCTTTGGCACTTATTCTTTTTTATACCATCCGTCATACCTGATCAACTTGTAGCGGTCACCACGATAAATCGATTTTCCCCAGGCTATCGGGTTCTGATCTTGATCAAATATGGTCTGAATAATTAAGAATACAGGGGTATGCAGACTAACGCCGAGGACAGCCGATTCTTCTTCTGTTGTTTTCGATACCATCAGGATTTTCTTTGAATTGGTAGGCAAACTGTTGCTATGCGATGCCGCCAGCACTGACAGCGAGGGGTCTTTAAGCTCTGTTTCGAGAATGGGCCTTTGTTTGGCATATACTGTATATTTAGTTTCATAAACAAGCGGTTCATTGTTGGCGGTAACTACCACGCGGAAATATAAACATCTCCCGTGCAAATCGATCCCCAGCTTGCGGGCCAGCTTCTGGTCGGCCCGGACAATCCTGGCTTCCAGTAATTTTCGGTGCGGCTCCAGGCCCTGCTGCCTGATTTCTTCGTTAAAATTTTCCAGATTGAAAACAATCTTATCAAGTTTTGGCCGGGCCACAAAGGTGCCTTTGCCCCGCTGTGTGTAGATCATTCCAGCGGCGGCCAGTTCCGAAATAGCCCGGCGCACGGTCATCCGGCTGATCCCGAAATAAGCGGCAATTTCAGATTCTGTGGGCAATGCCTCATCGGGGAGGATAGACCCACTGCGTATTTTTTCCGAAAATTGCTTGGCCAACTGGTAATAGATCGGAATTACAGAACTCTTGTCAATTGTGATCTGCTTTAAATAGAATTCCCTGCTATTATTCATGGCACCTGTCTATACAAATTATTATGTTCCTATTCTAGGCATATAATTCCCTTTCTGTCAACTCCCCGCCGGCGAGCATGAAACCGCATCATGAATGAGGAAACTTAACGGAAAACGATTAAAATCCCGCGTTTAAAGGAAATAACCGGCGGGCAAGGCATGCCTTGCATATCAGAGGTTGGAAGTGAGAGGTCAGAAATCATGGGCGGGCGTGGAAGCCCGCCCCTACACATTTTGGGTACAGTGAACTATCTCCCAGGCTCCCCCCTTTAAAAAAGGAAGGCCGGGGGATTTAAAAGAATTCTTAACTGCAGTTACCGCAGGGAGGATAAAATCCCCATAAATCTCCTTTAGAAAAAGGGAGATTTTTTAAATTCCCCCTATGCATTTATTAATTACCATAAAAACCTGATCATATTGTAAAAGGGGCCGGCATTCCCGGCCCTACAATTCTCAGACTCTCTATCTCAGACCGCTTATGCGGCCTTTGATCTGTTGTTTGCAGCAGACATAACTTTAGATTGGAGCACAAACGAAACGACCATCAAAATCAAGAGCACAATGCTTATGGGCCTGGTTACCAGGGAAGAAAGGAAGGGGAGAAAACCGCCGGTAAGCACCAGAGCCTGCCTGAGATTTCTTTCAATCATCGGCCCCAATATTACAGCCAGCACGATAGGGCCCGTGGGGAAACCGCCTTTTTCAAATAAATAACCGATTATCCCAAAGACCATCATTATCATGACATCGTATAGATTGTTGCTGATGGCGTAAGAACCCACGATGCATAAAATGGCAATAAAGGGAATCAGGGCCCACTTAGGCAGGTTGATCGCCTTCAAGATCAGATTGCTGCCCAGTATTCCGAAAATATAAGCCATTACCGTTCCGATCAATAGGCACAAGACAATCACATAAAAGTAATGTCTTTCAGTGAGCATGAACGTGGGCCCCGGCAGCAGCCCATGCAGGTAAAAGGATCCCAGGATCACCGCTGTGACAGAGTCGCCGGGAATCCCCAGGGTCATCATGGTAGTCAGCGCTCCCCCGATGGCGGCGTTGTTTGCCACCTCCGGCGCGGCCACCCCTTCATAGGCGCCCTCCCCGAAGGGCCGGCTCGGGTTTCTCGTAACCTGCTTGGCCACCCCGTAGGCGACAATACAGCCCACATCTCCGCCTGTTCCCGGCAGCAGCCCGATGAGCGTGCCCAGCGGCCCGCCCCAGAGCACGGTATGCCATACTTTTTTCAGCAGGTGGGGCTTGGGCAATAGCCCCTTGATATTATAAACAGTTCCGGTAATGTTAAAGCTCTCTGTTTTGCTCAACTGCTTGATAACTTCTTTCATCCCGAATAAGCCGATCATGGCGGCGACAAAGTTGATCCCGCCTTTTAAAATGCTGGTCCCAAAAGTAAATCTCAGCATGCCCATCACCGGGTCCATGCCGATCATTCCCACGAAGAGACCGAAGAAGGCGCTGGTTAGACCCTTAACAATATTGCCCCGGCTTAAAACGGCCACCAGGGTCAAGCCCCACATGGTAATAAGAAAATATTCCTGGGAACCAAACTTCAGGGCAATAGTACCGATGGCTGGACCTGCCGCAAGCATGATCAGCAAGCCGATCAGGCCGCCCATGAAGCTTGTGGCCAGCCCAATACTCAACGCGTTATCAGCTTCTCCCCTTTTCAGCAAGGGGTACCCGTCAAAAGACGTCGCCACTGCCGCGCTTGTTCCGGGTATATTCAAGGCGATGGCGGAAATGCAGCCCCCCGTTACCCCGCCGTAGAAGGCGCCTACTATGAAGGCCAGGGCCTCCATCATGGGCCAGCCATATGTCAGAGAAACCACCAGGACAGCGGTCATGGTCACGGTAATGCCGGGCAAGGCGCCCATAAATAATCCCAGCGCAGCGCCGACGATTGCATACAAGACCATTATTAAGGTCATCCGGTCTCCCCCCTTGCTAAGGCAAAAATACCGCAAATACTTTGTAGAAAATATAGTATACTGCCGGGACCAGGATTACCGATGAGATGAGCGATTTCCACAGCCTGGAGGTGAGCTTGTCTGAATCATTCAGTAAAAATGCAGCCACGGCCATAAAGATGATTGTGGTTATTTGAAAGTGAAGCCTGGGCAATAGCAGCACGTAGGCGATCAAGCCGAAAACAAAGAAAATTATTCTTAATAAATCTTCGTCGCTCACAACAGAAGATTTACCTTCAGCGCCGCCGCCCTTCCTGATTGCTTTAAAATCAGCAATCAGGCTCCACGCCATGAAGAAAAGGAGGCAAATGGCGACCAGGAAACAAAATATCAGCGGAGATCTAACATCAAACAGCTCAATTTTGGATACGAGCACAAATTCAGCCAAGGCATAAAACATGGCTATGACTACCGGTATAAGAACCAGGTAGGGCGCCAATAGCAGGCTTCTTTCACGCTTCATCATTTCCCCTCTTCCGTTGTCCGATTTTTCTACGGAAAAGAACTGCAGCAATGCTGCCTCTACTAAGCGCTACTAAATCAATGGTTGAGCCTTTATGATGTGATTTCTTAATCTGTCATGGCCTGCTAAAGGCTCAACCATTGCCTCTTAATGTTTCACGGTCTTGCCGCTACTCTTCCAGTCTCGGGATTCCGAATTCCTCGGGTGAATTCTCCGCTGCTCCAAAGTCATACAGCAGCCACGCCGCCCTGGAAGTCCACTTCTTCAGGTAGTCAATAGCCTCTTCTCCGCTGTAATCAACCCGGACCAGAAGGAACTGATCGGTATATTCAATCCACCTCGGGTCGGCTATGGCCTTGTCCAGGGCTGCTTCCCACACTTCCACGACTTCGGCCGGGCAGTCCTTGGATACAAATACGCCGAAGTAGGGTCCATAGGGCAGGTGCTTGCTCAGTTCCGGATAAATTTGGCCGATAGGCGGTACATCTTTTACCCTATCATCATCAATCGGTTCATTTGTAAAGCAAGCCAGGATATTTAACTGGCCGCCCTCATACTCTGAAACCATTGATTGGACCATTTCGATGGTCGCGTCAACCTCGCTGCTCATTACGGCAATGACAGCCGGTTTGCCTCCCTGGTAGGGAACGAAGGTGAATTCTACATCCAGGTACTGTTGCAGCAACAATCCGGAAACGTGGGGCACTGTCCCCGGACCGGCGGTGCTGATTCTCAACTCGCCGGGATGCTCCTTTGCATATGCAATCAGCTCCTCGACGCTATTAAATGGCGAATCCGGCGGAACAGCTAAAACCGGAATGGCCTCGCTGACAATCTTGACGGGAATAAAATCTTCCGTCGGGCTCAAATTCGTTGTTCCCATGGTCTGCCATACAGACATGATTTCGGAGCCAAAGAATATGGTGTAGCCATCGCTTTTTTGAGCCAGGACATGTTCTGCAGCCGGAGCGCTGGCGGCGCCGGCCATGTTGTTTATCCCGATACCTACGCCCAGCTCTTCCTGGACAATGGGCAAAACACCCCTGGCAATTACATCTGTAGGACCGCCGGGGCTAAATCCCACCACGGCGATAATGTTTCTATCAGGATATGTGGACTCTTCGCCCGGCTCTTCGCCCGCCGGCTGACATCCTGCCAGCAGCGATACCAGCAATAATCCGGCCAGCAGCAAAAGGAAATATTTCTTTCTCACAATACAACCCCCTATCCAATTTTGTGCGTGTTACTCGCTTAATGCGTCTTCGCCGACTACAACAGATAGCAGGTTCTGTGAATCAAATGAAGGCTCCTGGAAACATCTCCTTCCCGAACTAAAATATCGCCCCCCTTTCTGCTATATCTGTGATGTTTAAACACTATATGAGAACAATTATTGCAATAATCATGCCATTTTTTAATTTCGTAAGCAATTGTTTAGCCCATTATGAAGAGTGCTATTTTCAAGCCTTTCTCCTGTTGCCCTGACAAGTCTAGTTGCCCCTGCCCTTTCACTATGAAATTTTTTATTCGCAAATATATTTAATATAGGTTTCATGTTGCAATATTATTAGGCCGGTGAAAACAAGGGGATTTCTCCAGTTATACCGGAATGCGCCTGCCCGTCTTAAAACCATAACAGGACGAATACTACCGCGGCGGAAGAGAGCCAAAAGAATACTGTGTTTGCCTTGTTGCGATTTTTTTGCTTGAGACTCAGTTCCCCTGATTGAGCCGGCAGATAAGGTTGATTCACATGACAGAAAATTGTTATAATTACCCAGGAGACAGGCAAATTTCTATATTTACCGGCTAGTTTTGATTGCCTGGGCAGGAAGAATATTTACGTCTTTTTGATCCGGCCTCATCAGAAGGCAGGCCGGCCCCGGGCTGCAGGCACTTTTAGGTCAAAAGTTGAAGATAAATTAAAGCGGGAACGCATCTCAAATAAAACCTGGAGGTAAAAATGAACGTTCAGGAAGAGAGAGTAACGGCAATCAATGAACAACTTTACACCAGGTGGGGACGTGAACTGGACCGGAACAATCCCCTGCCTGAATACCCCCGGCCCCAGCTGGCGCGGGATGGTTATGTAAACTTAAATGGCATTTGGGAATATGCCATTTATGACCGGGATGAGGGATTCCGCGGCTACCAGGGTGAAATCGTGGTCCCCTTTTCCCCTGAATGCCCCCTATCCGGGGTGGGACGGCAGGTTAAGCCGTCGGATTACCTTTACTACAAGCGAGAATTTAATATTGAAAAAGGTTTCATAGAAGACAAAACCCTGCTGCATTTCGGGGCGGTGGATTGCTATTGCATTGTTTATTTAAATGGGCAGAATTTAGGCTCCCACAGCGGCGGCTTTCTCCCCTTTACCTTTGAAGCAACCGGGATTATCAAAGAAGGACCCAATATTTTAACCCTGCGGGTAAGCGATCCCACAGACACCGGCTTTAGCAGCCGGGGAAAGCAGTCTTTAAAGAGAGGCGGCATCTGGTATACTCCCCAATCGGGCATCTGGCAGACAGTTTGGCTGGAAAGCGTCCCAGAGGTTCACATTGAAAAGATTTACCTGACCCCCGATATCGATAACGGGACTATCACCATTAAGCCCATCCTATCGAAAGCTCCGGAAAAGCTTCAGGCCAGGGTCCTTGACGGCGGCCGCGTGATTGCCGAAGCAAAGCTCCAGGCAAACAAGGACAATGCAATTAAGCTAAAAGAGGTTAAGCTCTGGTCCCCCGAAACGCCGCACCTTTATGACCTGGAAATTTTCGCGGACAAGGACCGGATAAGAAGTTATTTTGGAATGAGAAAGTATTCTCTTGGCACCGATGAGAAGGGCTATAAAAGACTCTTTCTGAACAATAAGCCTTACTTTAACAATGGGGTGCTGGACCAGGGCTACTGGCCGGACGGGCTGCTCACGCCGCCCTCGGACGAAGCCATGCGCAACGATATCATGACCATGAAAAAGCTCGGTTTCAACATGCTGAGAAAGCATATCAAGGTCGAACCCCTGCGCTGGTATTACCACTGCGACAGGCTCGGAATGCTCGTCTGGCAGGATATGGTCAACGGCGGAGAAAAGTATAATTTCTTCACCACGGCAATCCTCCCCTTCCTGGGCGTCAGCTGCAAAGACGGGCCAGAAAATTACCGCAAATTTGGCCGGCTCAATCCCCGGGGAAGAGAAGCTTATTACCGGGAGCTGGATGCCATGGTCGATCTCCTTTACAATACCGTTTCCATCAACGTATGGGTGCCCTTCAATGAAGGCTGGGGCCAGTTTGACGCCCTTAAAGCGGTGGAGTTTGTCCGGGATAGGGACAACACCAGGCTCATAGATCATGCCAGCGGCTGGCATGATCAGGGCGGCGGAGATTTGAAGAGCCTCCATGTCTACTTTGTTAAGGTAAAATTGCCCTCGGATAAAAACAGGGCCGTGGTTCTCTCGGAGTTTGGAGGCTATTCCTACAAGGTAGAAGGCCATGTCTGGAACGAGAATAGAGTTTTCGGCTACAGGAAATTTAAAAACCGGGAGAGCTACGTCAGGGCCTATAAAAAGCTCTACCGGGAACAGGTCATCCCCCATATCAGCCGGGGCTTATCGGCGGCGGTTTATACCCAGCTCTCCGACGTGGAGGATGAAATCAACGGCCTTTTAACTTATGACCGGGAGGTATTAAAACTGACCGCTTCCGACCTGGCCGAAATAAACGCGCAGATTAGATGTGAGAAGTGAAAAGTTGGAAGAGATATTAAAAGCCCGGCTTTCGGGCCGGGCTTTCATCAAAGTAGCTTTCCGGCGGGGACCTACTCTCCCGGGGGCTCGCGCCCCGAGTACCATCGGCGCTGGAGGGCTTAACGGCCGTGTTCGGGATGGGAACG
>FZPS01000181.1_pt121 | contig 106201 bp, 97 predicted proteins | sample 1817821 | NCBI WGS metagenome assembly FZPS01 (sample SAMEA104158645, study PRJEB21678) | metagenome | place: Germany | collected 2015-04-21
CTTTTTCTAATATTTCATTGTTATATGTAATATCAAAATAGACTAGTTTATTATTATCTTCGTATCTATGGCAGAAGGGACAGCCTGATTCAATCTCACCCTCATCCTTATAGTAAACATGGCCATTAGGACAGGTTATAGTGTCAAGCATATCTACCACCTCTACCTCAATGGTGGCTATAAATTCCTTATACACTATCCTTACTTCCTGAACTCCAAGCTCATAAGGGTTATAATTCTCTATCGAGTATCCTTCCAATGCTAATTCCCTATGTTCATCAAGATATATAAGGACTAATCCTATATCTGGTCTGCTTCCAAGTTGAACTAGATTTGAGCCACTTGTATGATAAGCCTCGATTCCAACAAGTCTCTCAGAACATACAGGACAGCCTTTTATATTAGTTGACATTTCATATATCCTATTGCATATAGGACATTCCACTGTGTCTATAGATAATACATTTAATTCAATAAGCTCAGATACACCCTTATAGGTTACTCTTGCAATAAACTTTCCTGGTATAGCTGAACTTATGTCTATATTCCAATCATCTATCTGCCTACTGCTGCCATCAGCAAAATGCGCTATGACAGTAAGGAAAATAGGTTCATGCTGTATTACAGTAAGCTTTTTTTCAGATACAGTTAATTTGACAATCTGGTCCTTACAATATGGGCAATTAACTTCCGATTTAGGATATTCAGTATGGCAGATTGGGCAATCAATCATAAGCTCATTAACCCATACACTTATATCTGCTGTATATCCTTCATATTCTATAGTTACTATCTGCAAACCGAGGCGTAGTGAATCATAGTTGCTAGTCCATTCACTTATTAACTTCTTAGAACCATCATTATAAATACCAATAACATCTATTGAAAGATTATCACCCTGTGTAAGCTCAAGATAATTATTACTAAGCTCAATTCCTACGATTAAATTCCTGCAATAGGGACATCCAGGATCGGTATCATCATTACTTAAATCATAACTTTCTTGACACCTAGGGCAAGTTCTTTGTAATAATCCTACTCTAATATCTACTGAAGTACTTTTTGTAATTTCCTTCTCTGTATAAGCTATGGTTACTTTTTGTAGTCCTGTTTTTGAAGGATCAAAGCCTGTAATAATATATTGAGAAGGATTAAGTATAAGACTTGTCCCATCATCATAATGAGACATTACAGTAAGGCTTGGCCAAGCATATCTTTGTATAGTCTGTTCATTTGGCATAACAGATATATCTGTGAGCCTATTATTTTCTGTATAGCTATCATCATTATGATTATGAGGGATTTGTGTTTTTAAATTCTTATATGATACACGCTCATATGAATTAGGGTAGCTATTAAGACATTCACCTTTTACTGGTCTTATATCCTGAATATCAATATAATATCTTTCTCCACTAGCATGAAGATAAGCCATATACTCATCATACATTCCTACATCAAGATAGCCCTCCTGTCTTATTTTATTTGATAGCTGGCGAGTTCTCTCATCTACCATTGCATCTATGCTTTCACTAATCAATTGACTTATATACTGAAGCGGAAATATAAATATCAATATTACAACTAATAAACACGTTATAATTCTTCCTGGAAAACCCACTTTTTATCCTTCCTTTTGCTGGTTTAAAATAATGCTCAGCACTTAGTAACCTATATAAGAATAGCGTATCATGGTTATGGTTCGGCTATCATCGTAGATATACTCCTTTTTATAATGGCCTGTTTTTATATATGTGAATATCTTTTTATAGTCATAATCACCTACATAAATCATATACTCATCAATCATTAAGGGAATTTCCCTGTATCCCATAATGGCTGCACATAAATCCCCATCAGATACTTGGTCAATATTAGCCCTAGTATACTGCTTATAGATACTCCTATCATTAATTAAATCTTGACTTATTTTATCTACAAGTGATTGCAGTGTAGAAGATTGGGCCCCTAAATATAAAAGGCCTAAGCCTATCAATACTGCTCCTAGAATTATTTCTATGATATTTACATATACCTCTCGCATAAAATCCTCCGATTTTAATTAAACCTAAATTTGGGTAAATTCAACCCCAATAATAACCCTATTCTTAGTTCTTATAACTTTACCGACAAAAACCGCAGTAGGTTTAATGTATTTTTTATTAGAGAAGCTTTTTATACTTTCAATATGTTCACTATTGGTATAGATATTACAGTATCTACCATCTAATGTATTGGTAACTACTTCTACATATATAGGAGCAGTCTCAGATGAATTGTAATCCCCTAGTTGCTTCTTGATAAAATTAACAACCTCTGCTCCTTTAACCTCTTCACCATCATAGATTGTGATTTCAATCTCTGCATACTCAGAAGCTGTACCTTCTGCACTTGATAATACTGTATCTGCAAGTCTTGAAGTTACTTTAATAGAATTCATTACATAGTAGATTATCATTCCAGCAAATATAACTCCTACGACTGCCAAAAATATTTGCGTAACAAGATCATTGTTTTTACTCTTCAACTTTTACACCGCCTACATTTTTTTACCTATGTTGTACAAATACCAATCCAATTATATTGTCATTTACATCTCTTTTTATCTCGCCTTTAAACTTTCCAGTTGGATTAATATAATCATCATCTGTTTTATCTGTTGTTGGATTTAAAGTAACTTCACTGCCTAATACATTACCAGAAGTCTCATTTTTCATGCTTCGATTGTAATATCTTGTACTTGATACACTGGGATTTGCTAAGGTATTAACCCCTATACTAAGCTCAAGCTCCCTGTTCTTTACATCAGCAATTAGTTTCACTAGGGTATCCCCGCTTATACTTGCACTATCATAGACTAGCAGGTCAAACTCTGCCATAGAGCCAAGGACATTGTTAATCCTCTCTGTACCCTCATTTAAATCATTTCTCTTATCCTTAAAAACACCAGTAGACCATGCTATTAAAAGTCCTACTAATATGACTGCAACAACTACAAGAAATATCTTTACTGCAATATCACTGTTTTTCGTTTTCATAATATCCCTATCCTCCTAATTTCTATTCAAAGTAATTTCCATTACCATACTGCACCTTGTAATTCCTCTAGCAGTTGATTCATCTCATACATTGATGAAACAAGCGCCGGCATTAAGCCGTAAGCAAATAATAAGATAAAGGGAAGTGCCGCCAGAAGGTAAGCACGAAAGACCCTCTTTCGTATAGATTTTTCATTTTTCAGTTTTCTTTTTGACATATACCCATCTTGATCTAAGCTAATTTCACTAAATGCCTGATAGATAGGCATTTCATCACAACGGATTAAATTATCAACTATTCTCCTAAAAGGTTCATAAGGTTCTTTTTCCTTAAGCTCCTCCAAGGCTTCAATATCACCGGTAGAAAAATCATCTATACACATTCTTATAGATGCCTTAAAAACCATTGCAAAGGACTCCATTTCCACTAAGATTTGCTTTGTGGTCACTGCTTGGTTATACATTAGCATCCCAATTATAGCGTTAAATTGATTGACCTCATCCTCCATAGCATCCCTGGATATACCATATTTCATTAATATTCTAGGAGTATAAAAGGCAAGTATGCTTATACATAAACAGACAAGCACTTCAAAAAAAGTAATATAGTCTTCTTGATATCTAGTAACACGAAGTAGGATCTCCTCCGCTAATGCCTCAGCTATCAAAGAATTATAGACAATACCTTCCTTTCTAAATATTTTCATCAGCTCTTGGCTGGTTTCTGGACGTATACTTGGCCTTTCAATAAATCTTCTTGTATAGTCTTCAATAATCTTTGTTATACCATCATATTGCAAGTCCATAGAGGAAGGAATTAGCGTCTCAATTTCATGTTTGCTTACAACAAACAATTGATTCTTACTATAAATATGTAGATATATTGTAATACCTAAAGAAACAATAAATATAGATGTAGCAATTAAAAAGCTGCGTAAAACAAAGAATCTTGCACTTATACTGATGCCATTATTTCTTAGTTCTTTTTGTAGTCTTTCCTGCTTAGAGGCATTCTTGACACAGTAATTGTCCATAGCTTTTCTAACAGGTCCAATCTTCTCAAGAGATAAGAGCCATCTATGACTGGGTTGGTAAAATGCAGGATATTCAGCACTTTTACGCATTACTATATAAATCACAGTAATAATTAGTAAAAGTCCCATATCTAGCAAAAACCCCTCCCTACCATAATAAAATTTATCCATGCTTTCCTTTAGGCTAATAGCAAATTTTTTTACTATGTCTATACAGAAGATAGGTGATACAACACATAATATTACACCCATAAATTCCATACTTAACCTTTGTAGCTTATCAATTTCTATATCTATTTCCCTCTGAAGGTTTTCAAGATTTCGAATAAATAAGTGCTTTCCATCTAATATGGTATCACCACGTTCCATTAGGCTTAAGCATTGACTTACAAATGCCCTCAAATACTTATTTGGTATATTATCATAATATTCTCTAAGACCATCCTCCCTGTCTGGAGATATTAAGAGCTGATATATCTCATCTACTACAACTTTCATGTCTATACCTAGATAGTCTCTAGCCCTGTATATAGCATGGTCTATTCGATAATCAATATAAAAATAATGGACTACTTCAGATAGCATCATCTGCATCTCAGTTAATAATTTTATCTCATGCCTTTTAGCTATTCGACTAACAATCTCTGAATTAATAATATATATAGCAAGTCCTGCTGTTATTAAGCTTATTAGCTGTCTTCTAGACAGAAATATCAAGATAAATGCAAATACACTTATTAACCACGATATAAGACAGGAGCTTACAGTCCTTCTAGCAATAGTCCTACTATCACAGGGGCATATTAAACGGTAGTGATAAGATAATTTATGAATATATGACTTGGTAATGGGAAAGTTGTTTAGATAACGATATATTTTAAGAATTAATAAATTTGATCTACTAGACCTATAGCCTGTATTACTTATTCCATTCCACATTTTTGATTTTTTTCTTTCTTGGTAGAATATATAAACAAGGCCAGTTATAAGAAGAAATGCAAGAAATAGTATGGTATATAAAATAATATTATCTACATTAGACACCTCCATCTGTTATTATATTGAACTTTTTAAAGGCCTGCCGTTTATCAGGAGGAAGATTATGAAGTATAAGCTTAGCTAGCCCATCACTTATGGGATTAACCATCCTGTATTCTCCATTATCATAAATTACAATATCTCTTGTATAGTAAGTTTTTTCTCTGCTTAATATTTTTAGATAATGTGATATCTCCTCTAGTCTCCCCTCTACACCATCTTGTCCTATAACCATAGGCTCATCTCTTTCATAAGGGATTATTTCTGTAATCCTGTCAATATGTCTGTGGCCATCATTCTCCTTAACACAATGTATATCAAGATGAATTAATCTTGCTACCATGGACTCGATATCCCTAGACCCAGTGTTTCCATATCCACCAAGTGCATGCACAAAATAATCAACCAGATCACAGGATGTCGCCCAGTGTCCTGTCGTAATAATTCGCTTTGTGCCAGCCAATAAGAGGTTAATTAAATGCTTTGCATGGTCTAGACTAGCTGTTTCCCCAAATAATATAGTATGGGCTTCAGAGCTTTTTAAGATTTCTATAAGCTTTGGAAATGCTAGCCTCTCACTTGGCCTTACTCCTAATATATTCTTATCCTCATACGCATCATTTAAATATAGCTCAAAGTCAGCTTCTAGGCTTCTTATTGGCTGTCTTTTATCTATTTCCTTTACTGATGCCCTGGTATAGGTGGTCTTTCCTGAGTTCTGATCTCCAGAGAAAAACAGGTTTATACAACCATGAATAGCCCATCTTATTACTCCTATAGGATAGTGACAACCCCTATCTGTAATTAGGTCCTTTAATTTATAGGATCTTGTATTAGCAAATTTCCGGACAAAGAAAGCCCATTGCATGGCATTGTTTGGTCTAAATACTGTAACCCTGCTTCCATCAGCAAGATGGTTCCTGATAGCTCCCTCAGCAGATGTCAAATGTCCTGTTCTCCCATGCTCTGAAAGGTTCTTGCATATACGCCTTATTATAGATGAGGAGCTAAATGATAAGAACTTAAGATGAATAGGCTTTCCCTTGTATACTATCCATATACTTTCATAAGTCCAGGCCCTCTTATAGTCTCCAGACTTAATCTCATCTTCAATAAATCTAGCATTATATGTAGTTAGTCCTGATACACCACCCGATATACTATCTAATGAGGTGTCTTCCATAATTAACATGTCAACTACCGATAAACCATAGGTCTCCTCATAGACTCTTTGTGAAAGAACATTTAGCTTATCATCATATGATAAAGGTAGTCCTATCCTATCATAGGCCTCATGGATATCTCTAGCAGATATACTGTAATGATAACCAGACTCATCCTTTATTAACCTATCTAGGCCGGTTATATCGCATATTTTCTGAAACATCCTTGTACTGCCATTAGATTTCTGTTGATACATTAATATATCGAATTTATCCTTAGCAGTAAGCTTGTTTTTGCTATTAAAAGGTATAATGTCATTTATAGAATCTTCGGTTATAGAAAGTATATTTATAATCATATACTTTGCCCTTGACAAGACAATAATCTTAGAGTTTATATCCCCCTGTGAACATTTTCTTATAGAATTGCTTAGGCTTTTCTTAAGAGCCCGTCTATTTTCAAGGTCTCTTTTATTGAGATTTAAGGCATTAATGTCCATGTTGATGATTTCGCTAATGGTCCTTCTAAAATAATTGCATAAATAATCAATAGTATAGACATTTTTACCATCCTCATCACCCTCTATCTTACACTTAAAAACATAATATATAGTAACTGATAGGCCGGTTATTAGTAAGGAGGTTAAGACTATATCAATTAACTTCATGCCCCACTCCTTTTTACTAGTGAATTATCTTTATTTGTATTTAGCATGTCCATTATATTGCTAACACAAGAGCATGCCTGATTAAAAAAATAATCATTTTCCTCTGGCAAATACCTGCTCCATTTAAGCTTTTTTTTAACTAAATTACTAATTTTATTACCTTCTCCATACTTATTTATCCTAAACCATTCCTTAACCATCCCCATTATGTTGCTTTCATTCTGTGCATCCATATACTTACTAGAGTAAGGAATAACACCAGAGTTAAACTTGTTAATATATCTTCCATGTTTTCTACGGCAGTTAAATATATTGTATCCCGAGTTCTTATCATAATTACCTAATATATAAAATACTTTTTTATATTCTTTCAAATCTTCTCCATACTCATCAAAGAACTTATTCAATACATATCTCCGTTGAGATAGGTTAATAACTACTAGGTCAGCCATTGACATCAACTTAAAGGATAGGTCATTCTTACCACTATTTGCATCTATCATTACAATATCAACATAATTCTCAGCCTTCTGTATCATGGGACAAATCGCATTGCCAATATCTCTATCAAATGTTTCAAGACTCCTAGTCTTTGTACCAGGCATTAAAAGCAGGGAGGAATTAGGAAAGGTAATACAACAGCTTTCTAATACCTTTTCCATAAGCAAATTCATCTTACTAAACATAACCGCAGCATCTAGACCAATATCCTGAAATATCTTACTATCATCAATCTCATTAATATCCACATTCTTGCCTACCAATGGGCCCTCTAGATTGTTCATAGATAAATGTGTTTGAGTCAATAATACCCTCTTATTATGAAGTAAACTCATAATAAGACCTATTATGTGAAGGTTGCTTGTCTGTCCTTGTCCATGTAAAGGGGACCAAAATACAAGCTTACTCATCTTAAACACCCCTTTCCAGTTCGAAAGATAGCTTTTGAGTTATAGTTCGCTTTGAACTGTGAATAATACTTTGTATCTCCTTAGCAATTAATCTTCTCATCCTAGATGATGTTTTCCTAATGTAGATATTTTGAGTCCTCTGGCAACGGATTGCATTCTCATAATCCCTAAAATCAAGATATAGATAATTTGCTTGTATAAGCTTATTAGAAATCTTAATACTATCTCTAGCTCTTTCAAAATCATTTATATTTACTATATCTCGGACCAAAATCTTAAGCTTCATATTCTCTGTAGGTATCTTATTAACAAGTCTATCAATTTTATCTATGTTACTTGGTAATGAATCCATAATAATGTTCAAATAGTCTATATTAATGAGAGTATTATCTACATAGTTAAAACCATATGCAACAAGTACCACACCATCACTAAAATCACTAAGTATATTCTCCTTGGGAACTCTTCTTGTATAACTTAGTCCACCAAAATGTACTATACCATTATTACTATCCAGACCCATTCCGTGATGTATTGCTTTTGTCAATGCCCCACTATCTGATAAATCGATAATTAGTACAGGTTTCTTTAACCTAGACAGACCTTGTCCAATATAAATGATAATATCAAATGCTTCTATTCCGACATAACCCACACAAATCATCTATTGTCCTCCGTAACCACATAATCTGCTTCTTCTAAGTAGCCAAGCTCTGGAAAATAAGACTCCTTTGGCTCTCTTATATGATTCTCTAATTTGTCCGTAAGATCTTCAGTTTTTTCTTGATATTCTGCTTGTTCATCTGCTTTCTTTTCATTTTCCCTATCTTGTGTTATATATTTTATATCTTTCCCCTTATCTAGTTCTTTTTTTGATTCATAGCCTAATATATTATCTGTTTCCTTATCTATACCTTCAAAATATCCTTCTTCAAGTAGTTGGTCTGATTTTGTCTCAGGTACATATATAGTTTCTCCGTTTATATCCCATTGTATTTCTTTAACATCTATATCCATACTTCTAGCCAACCTATTTTCTAAAGCTTTTCTTACTTCTTTATTTAATACTTGAGAACATCTGTTGATGATATTCGGATCATTTTCAATCAAAGACAGTACTGAAATGCTAGGAGTATAAGTTATTATGGACGGGTCTTGAATATTTGCTTCAATATATCTTGTCATATATAACCTAGAACCAGGATACAGTCCTGCATCAACTATAGCAGCTGACATTCGTAATAGTTCTTCTTCATCCACCCATAAATAACAATAGGATGTATCAGGTTGGAGTCCCTTTAAAAGTTTCTTTGAAAGAACTACAAAGTTCTCTCCGTTAGGATACAAAATCATAACATCTATATAATCATTTACCTGAATATTTGATCCTATATGAATAACATCATACTCAATTTCACGTAGGGCAGATGATACTAAATTATCTGCAAGCATACTCTTTAGAATATGGGTCCCCTCATTAATATCAATCATTACAGGCTTGCCAAGCTCCTCTTTTGTTATAAAGCTATCTACAGGTTGAGAAGTATATACAAGTCCTTCCTCTACCATATCCATAGATAATATTTCACCAGTATTTATATTAGACCTGGCTAATAGCACCCTTTTCTTATTATTGTTAATTTCACACCTAGCCTCATCAAGCATGAATTCGTACTCCGCCCTAATCTGTCCAATAATAATTATAGACGTTCCTAATGCAGTTGACCCGATAACAACAATGCAAATCAAAGCTACTATGAAATACTGCTTGGTTGATCTTCTTAGTTTTCTTCTTAACCTCATATATCACCTCTTACCATATATCTAATTATCAAAATACTAAAAACCAGAATAATAGTTAGGAAAAAACAATACAAAAGCCTTATCCACCAATTGGCTTTACTGCATATCTTATCCTGCAATATTTTTCGCCTAAATTGTCCAGGTAACCTAATTCTTAATGCCTTTAAGATAGCTATATAAGATAATAAACCAATACATATAATGCTTAATATTCTTATAATAGTTAGATACTGCAACTTTCTATCTCCTCTTTGCCTAAAGCCAAGCTCTCCTCTAGCTTCTTAGCTATAGCAAATGTGGCTTTTCTAATACCATGAATGAAAAGATAATTAGGGCTATCCTTTAAACAGTGGTAATTACTATTAATAAACTCCTTTGCTCCTCCATATCTACATACAATACTAAAGTATTCATTATAGGGAATTGGAGAGATATTCTCTAAGGGAATATCATAATATCTGGAGATTCTTTTACAGCTCATAGGTGAACTTCTTGAATAATTGCCTATGACAAAGATAGACTTATGTATAAGTGAAGAATAATTGTTAAAGAAATAGTCTAGATAGTCAGGGTTTTGATATAGATTTATTACTATAAGATCTGCTTCATGTAGAATTGCTTTAGAACTAAGATGGTTTTGTTGAGTTATATTGATATAGCAAAGGTCTGAATTTTTTTTGATTATACCTAATAATTCTTTAAGGTTATAGTTAAGCTCATAATCAAAAAGCTCACTATTAATCACTCCTCCCTTAGGAATATAGTATAAATGATTAGGAATAACCTCCTGCCAATAACCTCTTAAAATACTAGGACAATTATCTCCACGGTATATCCGCCGTAACAGACCTTCTATTCCACTTCCTTCATAAAAGCCTGTGACCCCTTCTCTTATATGGTTTCTTATATTCTCTCCTAGAAAGGCCCTAGCTATATTGTCGCTACCAAGAAAATTCTCTAGGGTCGTAACAGTATATGGATAGCGCAGAACACTGGCGATACTTATAGCCACAAAGTTATAGAATGCGCATGACCTTTCATAGGAATTACTCCAAAATGCAATATTCACATAATATTCCTCCTTTATATTTTTACTAATTGTGGGATTTGAAAAATTATGATAAGAAAAAGAAATTATAAAACACTTTAGATAAGAAGAACGATATGGGTATATTATACTACTAGATACATTATTTGTAAACTACTATAATAGAAATTTATGACCAAAGAATTTTTTATTTATTGTTTATTATATATATCATAAATACATTATATAATTTCAAAAGCTCTGCAAAACTATAAATATTGCAGAGCTTAAGTAATTATTTTTCATTTGTAATTGTAGATGAACTAGAACGATAATATATAGCTGTTGCCAGAATTCCTAGTAATAACAAGCCCATACTCAATATAAATGGTAATATCCTAGAAGTATCGCTTAGCAAGCCGCCTATATATCCAAAGGGTACACTTACTAACATTACCATAGTCTGAAGTAAGGCCATTATACCAGATCTCTCTGATGGGTCAGCATGAATGGCAACTAAGGATTCCCTAAGAGTATGTAATACTCCCATCCCCAGTGCTTCAAGTATTAATGATAGAGACAATATTACATATCCCCATACACCAGTATCGGTTATTGTAATTAGTAATAAACAACTTATCATTGAACTTAGAAAACCCACATAAAGGGGCCATTTCATCTTGGATTGATTAATATGTGCTATTACAGTGAAGAATAGTACAATTGCCAATATACTTTTTACCATAGGGAATATAGGTAACAAGATATCTGGAACTCCTATCCTCCTAGATGCAATAATCTGCCAAAAAGTTGTACCAATCATTCCAACAATCTCTACCAAAATACTTATTACAATAGCAAATTTAGTCCCCTTAGAAGCCTTTATCTTTTCTAGGGCACTCTTATATCCCACAATCATCTGCTTCCATGTCATATTACGTGCTAATTCACGTCTTACCTTTCCTACAGCAGTCTCTGTAGATAGCTTGTATAAAAGTAAGATTTTTGCTGTCATAATAATAAAGGCATTGATATATAGGATACGTATGGCCGGTACTAATGTCAGCTTTGCTACTAGAATTGATGATATAGGAGCAAACATGGCAGACAGGTTACCAAATATCATAACCCATGAATATATATGGGTTATTTTGTCCTTTGGAGCATCCTCCACCAATAGACAGTCCCAGGATACTGTAGTTATCTTCATAGTACCATTTAGTAGTGCCGCTACTACAAAAAACCAAAAGCCCTGACTAGATGCCCAGATTAAGCATGGAAGACTCCAGGCTATAAAATCAAACAAAGCTGTACTTAGCCTTCTTCCCATTTTATCAATAATTGCACCAGATAAAAAGGCAAATATCATCTGTGAGAACATATAGATAGAGGTTATAATCCCCACCTCTATATCACTCATTCCAAAGGTAAGCATATATACCGTTGCATAAGGTAAGCATAGGTTTATTGATAGGCCCCACATAGGCTCAGTATATACACTAACACGGGGATTCCCCTTAAGTCCAATTAAAGTGCTTATTAATGGATGCTTTTTTATTTTGCTTTTCATTTAAGTCGTTCCTTTCGCTGTTTTACAGTTAAGTAGTTAAAATAAATAATACCCACCAAGTTTAGTGGGTAAACTATAATAGATTATACCTATAATCTAAGGAAAATACAACTCTTTTCGATATAATTCCCCCTTATTCCTTAATAAGGAAAAGCCCTGTAACATTTTAGGGCACAGGGCTTATGGATGATTTTAGATTTTCTTATACTTTATATACAGTTTCATACATGTGCTTGGCATATATAGCAGCTACATTTATACCTGTTATACTTTCCATCGCACCAAAAAATGCATTGGAGTTAACCTCACATACTATGGGCTCTCCATTTTCACCAAACAAGAGGTCTATCCCACAATAATCAAGCTGTAAGATATGGGCAACCCTTTCGGCCATCTCTATAAATGGTTGAGTCATATTAAATGGTTTGGCCCTACCACCAAGCTCTATGTTTGACCTAAAATCACTCTGGGAGGTCCTCTCCATGCCACAGATAGCTTTACCGCCTATCACTATAATTCTTACATCTCTTCCCCTACTAGTGGAAATCATATTCTGAAACAAATGGGCCTTTAGCTTAACCTTTTCCATAAGTATTAGGAGTTGATCTTTATTCTCTGCACAATACACCTTGTTTCCTAGTGAACCATAGCTTTCCTTAATAACACAGGGGTATCCAAGCCTTTCTTCAATAAGCTTTATCCTGTCCTTGGCTTCTTGTACAGATGCATCTTTATCATAACAGAGCAGCCCTGGTATTGTATCTGGCATATTAATACCCTGGCTAGTAAGTCTAATATGGGTATCCATTTTATCGTCACATATTAATACTGCCTCGTGTCTATTAAATAATCTTAAACCCGACTTCTCAAGAAGTGCTGATGTATATTTATCCTTGTCCAGATATACAACAAAGTCATAATCCTGTAACAAGGAAACAGGTCTACCATCTATAATCATAGCTGTATCAATACTATTTGGTCTAATGTCAACCTCTACACCTAATTTCTTCAGTTCTTCCTTGAGCCTAGTTGGTTGATTCATGGCTGACTTGAGCTTTGAATAGGCATTTATCAGTATAAGTGCTTTTTTCAATTAATTATCTCCTCATAAATATACTCTAGCTTGTAAATTAGAATTGTAGCATATACTTAAAATATACACAAGAATCTAAATTACTATTATTATTTCTATATTAATCCAGACCATATAATATTTTTAACATTCAGTAGACTTTCTGGTAGCCAGATATCACCGTCTGTATAGGGAACAAGCCAGACTGCATTAAGCCTTTCCCTAGGATCAATAACAAGACTTAAATATCCCCATCCCTCATGAAAGAAGAAATCAGGACTTGTAATTATGGCATCTCCTCTACGAAGATCAGGGCCCATACCATATAGGCGCTCTTTATCATTCGCACCCCAGCAATAATTAGGTACATTGAAAAGGTACTTAGTCCGCATCTTCTCGATGGCCATCTTACCTAATACTCGCTTGTTATCTAAGCGACCACCATTGCAAAGCATTCTAGCAATTCTTGACAAATCCATTGCTGTAGAGTGTAATCCACCTGCAGTTCCTGGTACCTCACTCCAGATACTATCATTTTCATCAGAGCCATTTACACCATTTATCATATCATCTATTAGCTTTTCATGACTTTCAAACTGTATTAAGTGACGCTTGGCAAGCTCAATACCAGGCTTAAAGCTAGTATCCTTCATACCTAATGGGTCTAAAATATTAGCTGTAATATAGTCCTCCGCATTTATTCCAGTTACATTCTGAATAAGTGCACCAAGAAGTAGATAGCCAAAGCTTGAATAAATCCACTGTTCTCCTGGCTTACAGCTAACCCCTGCCTTTAGACCTGCCTCAATCCAATCCTCACCCTTTTTACATTCGTCTATGTATGCAAATGGGTTTGCTTTCTCTTCTGAGTCAAAGGGAAGTCCAGAAGAATGGGACAAGACCTCTGCAATTCTTATATCCTTAAAGGGCTCTTTATCCATCTGCGGAATATACTTTGACATCTGTTCATCCGGTCGTATAGATCCATCCTCAACAAGCTTAAATATGGCTACTGCAACAACTAGCTTAGTCACAGAGGCAGCACGCATAACAGTATCTGGTTTCATAAGCTTATCTGGACTTCTTCTATATGTGCTATAACCCAATGAATTATTAGCAATTACCTTGTCATCCTTTGAAATACAATAGCTTGCCCCAATCAGCCTCTTGTCATCAATCATTCTCCATAGATGTGCATTCAAAGCCTCAATTCTGCTACTATCATATCCTACCAACTCAGGAGTCTCATGAATAGCTCCCCTTTGTATGATCATTTCTCCCATAATTCTTCCTCCTAGTATATAATTTTAACACCAATTTCATCTTGACCATCGGAGCTAATTTTTTTATCGAAAATCTCTGTCAGACCAATTCTATCTTATATGTTTATATCTGGCTGAGTATATATGGATCCTTTATCTTCTCATCCCTAGCAAATAAAACTATCTTAGACATTATTTCAGCTGTCTTAGGATCCTCATCTATAAAAGGTAAGAATATCTTGCCTCGGCTTTGGGAGTGTACGGGTAATACATTTATCATATGCCCAGCTGCTTTATGAATAATACCGCTAGCTAAATGAATATTATACTCTGCCCTCTTTCCAGTAATAATAGCATGGCTACCACTTAGAACTACATTTTCTATACCAAACAGTGGCAGGTTAAATTCAATAATTACTTTTCTCATTTCAATAGTTGAATGGCTTGTCTCAGGGTCAACTCCTCCAGCATGGGCTACACTTACGGCCATATCAACATCTCTCATGATCTCAGAATAAACAATATCAGGCACATCTTTAATCTTAAGTGATTGAAAGGTCTTTCTGTTAGAGAAGACTACCCACTCTAAGGTTGGAGCCTCTATATCACTTGGAGAAAACCAATCTGCTAAAGCATATATATTAGCTACTATATTATCCCTATAATATACCTTTTGCAAGCCCTCTTCATAATCAGCTACCCACTTTCTGTTTTTCAAACAAGCAAGAGTTCTCTTGGTCTGAATCTGATTACCGGCAAACATCAAAGACTTATGGTTTTCTAATTCTTCATCAAGCTTAATATAAAGCTCTCTAAATACTTGTTTAAACGGTTGCTTTCTTTGCTTACTCACACTTTCCTCTGTAAAGAATAGACTCTGATATTCATGCCAGCACCGATTTTTATAGAGGTCAAAGGGATGGGCTACACGAATTTTGCTAGCTAAATCAAGTTTGATTTCATTGCCACTATAGTCTAACAAGCCTTCATCAGATAAAAAGCCTATATCTACAGTATCTAGATCCTCACCTATAAAGACCAAGTTGTTTATAATAGGCGATATTACCGGATTATCACGTAAGGGCAAAAGCTCAGAAAAAGTGAATAATGTTCTATTCTCCATAGCAACTTCAAACATTTGCTTAGTGCGAGAATACTGGTCCTTTAGCTTCTTTACTACCTGCTTAATTTCTAAATTATAAGGATTTTTTCTAAATGATGCTGGAGCCGCCTTAAGCTGCTTATCACCTTTTCTGTAAACAAGAGATGGCTGACCATATTTATTAATCTCAAGCCTAACAGATACTCCATCCACTTCATTCCAAGATAGGAAAGACGCAATGGTATTAATCATTTCCGCCTCTGCCATAAGTATAAGTCTTGTAACATCAGTAAAACCTGCTGATATAGCAAGGTTTTCTAAAGCCATATCAACGGCCAAGGCTTCACTTGACCTCCTTTGTGAACCAAATTGCTTACTTCCCTTCAAAAATACTTGTAGAAATTGATAACGATTAAGCAAATCTATCTTATCTTTTATTGGTATCAGACTATAGCTCATAAGTAAATCCTTGTTTCTCTTATCGTTAATTGCAACTTCAAGCTAATATTCCACAGAAGATAAATAAGTGGGCATAAATGCAGCAATTAGCTCATAATCTGACCAATGGTCCTCAATCATCTTATTAGCAGTGATATCACTAAATTTCTTATAATACAAATCCAAGTTATAATATGACATAGTAAGCTTCTGATTTCTACTACCACAGCTTACATATTTTTTCATTACCTCTATCGCATCCTCAACATCATAAAAGCCCAAGGCCCACAGACCAACCATAATCTCAATACTGTCATTACTTTCTGTCTTTTTTAAAGCAATATCCTTATCTAAAATACATTGACTCATTAATGAAATAATTTTATTACTTATTCTATCTACATTATTTTCATCACATATACCAATCCAAGTAGCTACGGCCCTTTTGATTGAGGAATATCGTATCAGATTATTATCACAAATAACTTCAAATATCTTTAAAAAACCTTCAGTCGTACCACAATCAGCATTTTCACATATTGCCTGTCTTATACCCTCCTGCAATCTTGCTGCCAATAGAAAATCTCCTAACAACTTATGAAGTTCTTCATTGGAACTCTTTAGTACCCCTCTTATAATATGCACAGTTACAGCTTCTGTGTTATTTTCACTCAATATAATCTCTTGTATTGCATTAATTAAATCTCTATCTCCAAAATCAATACCAGCTGCAATCATATCATCTAGTCTATCTATTTTATATGTTAAGACATAATAATTAGTTTTTATATCAAGCTTGTCTTCTGCCATATTATTAATAAGGTAATTAGCCATAGAGCATTCAAAAAATCCAAACAAATAGTAGTTATATATAAGCTTAAAGGCATTTTTCATATGATAGCTGTAGCTATTACTTCTAACACTTCTTCGGTTCGTTCCTTCTGAATATTGAAATTGCTTATATTTATCTATAATATAATAATACTTATCTTGTTCTTCCTTATGAACTAATAGCTTTACTAGTTTATTATGTTGCTTCTTCATGAAGTCACCTAAGCTTTTATATGTTCCTGTTTCATACCTTTTAATGGCATCATCAATCAAGTCAACAGAAGATGGATTATATTCAGAAATTTTGCTAATTACTGAATATAAATCCTTTGAAGCGGGATCAAGTAAGTCAATTTCTGATTTTTTATTTATATTAAAATCCTCATGATACTTGTCAACAATTTCTTTCCTTGACTTATAATTTAGCATTACCAACCCCTCCCGCTTAGCATTGTCATTCGTACAAATGTTACCTTTGTATCATCCTTTATTACAACCACATCATCCAGTCGCCATTTTTCAACTCCGTCTACAAATATAGATACCAAGCCATCCTCAAATGCCTGCCTAGCATCCTCTATTGCCTTTTCTAGTTCAGGAACAAGTTGGCCATAATTAAGCCCAAATGATACCTTACCCCTTGCAGCCCTATCTTCAATATCAGCCCTTGATAAGGCCTTAAATATATCCCTCTTGTCTTGCCTTGTTTTGTATTGTTCAATACACACTTTAACTGTTTCATCTATTAATTCTTCGATTGTATTGGGGTTCTTATATAGATGAAATGGAATTTCTTCTATTGAGTTTCTTCGTTTGCCTAAATACTTTATATTTACAATCATCCTCTCATCCCCTTAAAAAAACAACTTTAGAATAATTATAATATATTTGTATATTTTAGGCAATGAATTATTTCCATATGCATACAAAAAACACCCTACCTAAAGTATAGGTTGGATGTTCATTGTTCTTAATGATCTATTTTGACTCTGCTACAACAACACAATTTCGTCCTCTTCTCTTTCCTTCATACAGGGCCTCATCTGCCTCAGATATAAGTTCATTAACAGTTTGTCCGGCTCTTATGGTAGATACACCAAAGGTAATTGTTAATTGTATTTTGACACTATCTTTATAAAACCCAGTTCTCTCAATTATCGTCCTAAGCTTTTCTGCCAATAGATAACCCTGGTCTTGGTTAGTATCAGGTAACAATAATAAGAATTCTTCACCGCCCCACCTACTAATGCTATCCTGTTTTCTGGTATTATTCTTAAATATCTTTGAAAAGGAGGCTAAGACCTTATCCCCGCATTCGTGTCCATATGTGTCATTTACCTTTTTAAAGTAATCAATATCCCCAATAATCAGGGTAAAGGAAATATTACTTCTTTCGTATCTTGCCATCTCATGCTCTATTCGTTCCATAATTTCTCTTCTATTAATAAGACCTGTGAGAGGGTCAGTTTTAGCTACTATCTTCAGCTGATTGTATGCTTCTTTAAGCTTAAGATTCTTACGCCTTATTTCTTCTCTACTCTTTTTAAGCTCTACGTGAGTCTTAACTCTAGCTACTAGCTCAAGAAAATTAAATGGTTTTCTAATATAATCAACCGCACCTAAATCAAAACCTGTTACAATACTATCAATATCAGCCTTAGCAGTAAGAAATATAATTGGTATATCTAGATTCTTTTTGCTTTGCCTTATTTTTCTACAAGTTTCAAAACCATCCATCTCAGGCATCATTATATCAAGTAATATCAAATCAAAATCCGTCTCATGGATAAGGTCTAATGCTGTAAAACCATTATCAGCAATATAAAGGTCATAACCCTCTCTCTCAAGGGTCTTACCTGCTATCTCCAAGTTCATTCTAATATCGTCAACTAGAAGTATTTTAACTTGGCTATTATCTATCTCCATGGTTATCACTCCCTCCCACAAGAATTTTATTGGTAATACGATCTATGATATATTCAAATTCTATAAGTGTATTACTAATATACTTTAGGTTAAATTCATTTACATGATTCAATAAGGTGTTCCCACATTTAATAATTTCATCATTATTGTACCTATCACCTATATCAAGAATTCTCTCTGCCAGTTTCCTTGAATCGCTAATTCGATTTTTTTTCTTGCTTTTCAGCCAAATATCTTCTTTTATGTCATTAAGCTCATTTAACATATCTATACTGAAGTTTTGTACATTATCATCTTCTATATTATATTCAATATTGTAGTTATCATTACTTTCACCTTCGCACTTATTATCTTCTGTGTCCTCAGGAGGTATATCGTTCAGATCGATTACATATTCAGCAGGAATCACAACAGTGAAAGTACTTCCTTCATTCTCTTTACTTTTCAATGTGATAGTTCCCTTCATAATATCAATTAATCTTTTAGATATGGATAGGCCTAGTCCAGTACCTTCTGCTTTTTTATTGATCTGTCCATCGCTTTGCATAAATGGGTCAAATATAGACTCATGCTGGTCTAGACGAATTCCTATACCTGTATCTTGTATTTCAAACACAAGTTCAAGTCCCCTATCTTTTAAGTTTTTATTTCTTACATATACTGATGTCTTTACAAAGCCACTGTCTGTAAATTTAACTGCATTACCAAATATATTAAAAATAACCTGTCTAATATGTAGCTCATCTAAATATAGGATTCTTGGTACATCCTCAGCTATATATGTTTTAAGCTCAATCCCCTTCTCATCTGCTTTCAACTTAAAAACATTTTTGATTTCATGAATAAAATCCCTAATATCTACATATCCCTTCTGTATCTCTATTCTACCTGATTCTATCATTGAGAGATCAAGGATATCACTTATTATATTTAACAGCATCTTACCAGCACTCTTTATAGAGCTTATATATGCCTTACCCTCTTCATGATCTATCGTTTCATTAAGTAAATCTGCATAGCCCAAAATAGCATGCATGGGTGTTCTAATTTCATGGGACATGTTGTCAATGAACTGAGTTTTCATTTGATTGGCAGCCATAGTTGCCTGCATAGATTCAATTTCAATGAGTCTCTCATTAATTTTGATTTCATCCTCCAATTCCATTTGACTGCTTATATCTTTTGATAAACCTAATAGACCTACCACCTTATTATTTTCATCAAAAACTGGTGATTTATAGGTTTTAAACAGTATTTCACCTGTTTTTTCATCAACTGGCTCCTTAACAACCGTCTTTTGTCCTCTTTTAATTACCTCAGCATCATCCTCTGAATATTTTAATGCTAGACCATGGGACCATATGTCGTAATTAGTCTTTCCGATAATTTCATCTTTTGTTTTTCCTACGGAATCTGCAAAAGGCTGATTTACTGCAAGGAAATTACCTTCTATGTCCTTATACCATGCTAGAAAAGGCATGCTTTCAATTATCGAATTCAAGTGAGTATTATTATGAAAATTCTTAGACACCTCAATCCCCCTTAACTCAAATCAATTTAGATGTATAATTAATCCTATTATACTATATTTTTTCACTTTATGATAGAGGATAACAAAAAAACAATAAGTTCTACAAGAACTTTTAAAAACCTCGATCATTTGACCGAGGTTTTTATATTGATTTATATATTATTAACAAATCACTTATCTAGTCATTATTTCACTTATGCAAACATCTTCGTATTTGCTTCCTGGATATATGTCTAATATGGTAAGCTTAATTCTATCTGTTTTAACAGGATTAATGAGATTAATTATAATTGTGTTATTATAAAAATGATTATCATTGATTTCATCACAGTTATAAATTAGGTGTTCACCATTTCCAAGCTCTAATAAAAACTGTTTCAAATATCCATTCTCACTAAAGGTTTTATATGATTTCTGATAACCATTATTAAGATGAATTGAGTTTATTATATGATATTCGTTATTATTTAGGGAAATCCATTCTTGTATTCCATAGCCTTCGACACCTTCTACCCATGCTGTTTCAATATCAAAATCATTTATATTATTTCCATGATATTTGGTGTCATCATTCAGAGTGCTAGAAGCCATTACCCATTCCCATTTATGATAAGTCTGGGAATCATTTGATGAATCTATAATATCTAACTCATCTAATATCTCTCCCTCTTTACTATAAATCACTTTTTTTCCATTGAAATCATAGGATACTGCGATGATATCACCATACTTAGATATATCGTATGCCCATGTATAATCTCCATCAGGTGCCTCTGTTACCCATCTTAATTCACCTGTTGTAATATCATAACAATATAAGTGATTTGAATAGAAGCCCGTATGGTAAAGATCATTGTTCACAATAAAGGGACCGACATATCCAAAGCTCTCAGCCGTCCACTTAATATCCCCTGAGGAAATTGAGATTGCATACATGGTATTATCCATGGAAAAATACATTACACCATTATCTACTACAACATCACTATAGAAACCGAGCTCCGTTATTTCTCCCAAGTTCTTTGACCAGGTCTTAGACCAAAGCTTTGTGCCTTCTTGGTCAAAAGTTTCTAAGTAAATATTAATATAATCGTCTAGCAGATTCTCCCTAAGTGTATAATAATATACTTTCTTATTGGTTTTATCTGTCTTATTATTATCCTCAACTTGGCTTCCTTCTATGATATCATCTTCATCCTTAGCTTGGCTTCCTTCTATGATATCATCTTCATCCTTAGCTTGGCTTCCTTCTATAATGTCACCTTCATCCTTAACTTGGCTTCCTTCAGTGGTCTTATCCTCATCAGCAAGCTCTGTTTTACTGCCACAAGCAGTTAATAATAAACTTATAAGAATAAATCCAATACATAATATGTATTTGTTTCTATTAATATATTTTTTAGTCAATACCATATACCCTCCTTGAACCTCTCACAACTAAAGTCACGAGCCTTCTTCTTGTATTAATAAAGTGTAGCTTAAAACATGCCATCAGGATTGTTGCAACCGGATTATGTCTAGATTAATAGCAAGATACGAAAAAGCGGAAAGTCTATTCTACATAGCCTTTCCGCGCTTAAAACAATGGAGCTGGCGGGAGTCGAACCCGCGTCCGAAAGCCCTTCCATTGCAGTCTCTCCCATTACAGTCAGTCTATTATGTGTGGCCTATCCACACTGTTCCCTCTACTAGACGCCGACAGACAGGCTTCCAGTTTCGGTAGCTTCATAAATCTTTTATCACCTCAAAGCTTTGGAGATAAAGGTCCCTACTAGTTTGATGCCGGGATCTTAAGCCGTAGGACGCCTAAGGCCGACAAGAGCTGCAATTAAGCAGCTGCTAATTCGTAATTATCGTTTGCGTTTAATTTTAAGTTCTAAGTTGATGACGCAGTCCTAGTCTGCGAATGGCTACCACAATTTCAAAACCCCCGTCGAAACCAGTACAACCCCTAACTTATGATTATACCTGTTTTCAAACGCATATATATGATATAACTATTATTGCCTCTTGTCAAGCAATAAGCATATGGGATTTTTAGTAAAGATTTTTTACTTTGAATTCTCTTTCTGTTTCTCTTCTTAAGTCCTTCTTAGCAATATCATGTCGCTTATCATAAAGCTTTTTACCTTTTGCCAGTCCAATCTCAAGCTTGACCAAGGATCCCTTAAAATACACCTTAAGGGGTACCAGGGTATATCCCTTTTGTGCCAGCTGTCCTCCTATTTTATTAATCTGATACTTATGCAGTAGTAGTTTACGTACCCGTAATGGATCCTTATTAAAAATATTTCCCTTTTCATATGGACTTATATGCATTCCATATATAAACATCTCAGAATTTTCAATCTTAATAAAGGATTCCTTAATACTACATTTTCCCATTCTCAAGGACTTGACCTCAGTGCCATGCAGTGCTATTCCAGCCTCATACTTATCCTCTATAAAATACTCAAAATATGCTTTTTTATTGTTTGCAATTAGCTTTATATTTTCCCCCACTAATTATCATCCTCCACAAATACAAAGTCTATTGTCCTAAGAAACTTGTCTGCATTGACAAGCTCTACAGTAACAGTCTGACCCAACTTATAGGTCTTCTTGGTATGCTCACCCACCATCTGATAGCGTTCATCGTCGTATAGGTAATAATCATCATCCATATCACTTACACGGACCATCCCTTCTATGGTATTAGCTAGCTCTACATAAATCCCCCATGAACTTATACCTGAGATAACACCTTCAAATGTATCCCCAATATAATCCATCATGTACTCTACCTTCTTCATCTTCTCCACTTCACGTTCGGCCTCATCTGCCCTACGTTCAGTCTTACTAGAATGATTGGCTACCTCATACAGTATTTTTTCATAATGGCTTCTTCTTTCTTCATCTAGCTGTCCTCTGATATTCTCCTTAATTATCCTATGAATCTGCAGGTCAGGATAACGGCGGATAGGTGAAGTAAAATGACAATAATACTTAGCTGATAGTCCAAAATGTCCTGTATTAGCTACGGTATATTTGGCCTGCTTCATAGACCTAAGTGTCAGACGGCTAATCAATGCTTCCTCTGGTGTATCCTCGATTTTATTAAGAAGCTTTTGTAGTTCCTTAGGATGGATATCCTCTGTCCCAACCTTTATACTATAACCAAAGTTATGAATAAAGATAGAAAGAGCCCTAATTTTCTCCTCATCAGGATTATCATGAGTACGATAAAGAAAGGGTATCTCCTGCCAGAAGAAATCCTCAGCTATAGTTTCATTGGCTATCAGCATAAATTCTTCTATTATCTTGGTAGCCCTGTTTCTCTCATAAGGTCTTACCTCCACAGGCTTTCCATTATGGTCTACGATTATCTTACTTTCTGGGAAATCGAAATTAATAGCACCCCTCCTATGTCTGCGAGCCTTTAAAATCTCTGATAATTCTAGCATAAGCATAAACATAGGAACAAGTTCTTTATATTCCCTACTAACCTCTTCATCATCTTCTTCAATAATCTTGGATACATTTGTATAGGTCATTCGACGTTTTGACTGTATTACAGTTTCAGCTATCCTATGTCCAATAACATTTCCCTTAGAATCTATATCCATAAAACAACTTAAGGCTAGACGGTCCACCCCAGGGTTTAATGAACATATTCCATTGGAAAGTTTATGCGGAAGCATAGGAATTACCCTGTCTACTAGGTAGACACTGGTACCTCTTTTTAGGGCCTCCTTATCTAAGGCTGCTCCTTCTTTAACATAATGGGTAACATCTGCTATATGCACACCCAGACGATAGATATCCCCTTCCTTGCTTAAGGAGATTGCGTCATCTAAATCCTTTGCATCCTCTCCGTCTATGGTAACTATCTGAAGATCCCTGATATCCAGACGCTTATTTATTTCTTTAGGGTCAATTTCATCTCCTATATAATCCAAGACACGAAATACATCCTTTGGAAATTCTACAGGTAGGTCGTAGGCCTTAACCACAGACATAATATCTACTCCCGGATCATTTCTATGGCCTATAATCTCAATGACCTTACCCTCAGGCTTATGGTCATCATCCCCATAGTTAGTGATTGAAACCACGACCTTATGGCCTGTAACAGCACCATTTATATGGTCTTTTGGTATGAAAATATCAGATCCAAATTTCTGGTTGTCGGGAACAACAAATCCAAAACTTTTTCCCTTCTCAAAGGTACCAACAACCTCCTTCATACCTCTTTCAAGTATTTGAAGTACAGTACCTTCCTTTCTTTTACCCTTCTTTTCATTACTAATCATGATAGATACCTTATCACCATGCATTGCTCCTTTGGTGTAGGCCTCTGGTATAAATATATCCTCAGCTTCTCCCTCAATTATAACGAATCCAAATCCCTTTTGAGTACCTGAAAACATTCCTATCTTGATAAAGTCTCCAGGTCTTGTGTATCTTCCCTTATGGTCCAAGACAATAAAACCCTCAGATATCAAAGTATCAAGTACCTGTTTTAGTTCATGCTTTGACTCCCTGGGAACCTGTAGTAATCCCACAATATCCTTATACCTCATGGGTTTATACTTTTCGTCCTCAAAAAATTCTCTAAGCATGTTTTTTCTTTCTTCAATCTTATTATCTTTCATATAATCTCCCATTTATTAATTGTAATATAATACTAATAATTAGTTGTCAAATTACTATTTATAGTATACCATATAATGAATGATTTTAATATTTTTTGTTATTGCCATAGGTCAATAAGAGAAAGCTGCTTTCCTAAAAGGAAAAAGCTGCTGCTAAACTAGTGTGATCTTAGTTTTGCAACAGCTGTTTTTATTATACTTGTAATATTACCAATTGAGATTAAGTATTACTGAGAGTACAATAAATAATGTAGCAAGTATCTTGGTTACTCTTTCTAGCATACCCTCTGCAGAACGCCCCTTGTTCTTACTCCAATATGAATCAGAAGCACCTGTAAGGGCACCAGATAAACCTGTTGATTTACCTTCCTGCTTTAATACGATAAATACTATCGCCGCACAAATACCGATATATACTATTTGAACTATAGCTCTTAAAACGTCCACAACATATCCTCCAATCTATACACCTTCCAAAACTACGCCTATTCTATCACAAAACGTATTTAATTTCAACATATTTTTCTATTTTGGCTAACTAATTAATGACTTAAGGTCCAAAACTTAGGCTTAATATCCCTACTTTTTAATCAATAGAGACTTACCTGTCATATCTTCAGGCTTTTCCATTCCCATCATATCAATCATGGTTGGAACGATGTCAGCTAAGCAACCGCCCTCAGCCAGGGTATAATCATTATCATAGTTGACGAGTATAAATGGTACTGGATTAGTTGTGTGGGCAGTAAATGGCTCACCTGTATTATAATCTAGTAACTGCTCGGCATTTCCATGGTCTGCACATATAAACATCTGACCATCTACAGATAAAAGAGCTTCCACAGCCATTCCAACACACTCATCCACCGCTTCTATCGCTTTAATCGCCGCCTCAATTATTCCTGTATGTCCTACCATATCTGGATTAGCAAAGTTTACAACTATAACATCATATTTTTCTGACTTAATTGCTTCAACTAAATTCTCTGCTACCCTGTAAATACTCATTTCAGGCTGTAGGTCATAGGTATCAACCCTAGGAGAATCTACTAGAATTCTGTCCTCACCCTCATATGCAACCTCAATACCAGCATTAAAAAAGAAGGTTACATGAGCATATTTTTCTGTCTCTGCAAGTCTTAACTGTTTCATCTTATGCTTTGCCAAATACTGACCAAATGTATTATCTATAGCTACTTTATGGAAAGCTACCAACTTATTAGGAATTGTAATATCATACTCTGAAAAGCAGACATAAGTCAAATTAATCCTCTTACCACGTTCAAACCCTTTAAAATCATCGTCACAGAAGGCCCTGGTAATTTCCCTTGCACGGTCAGGTCTAAAGTTAAAGAAAATTACTGAATCATTTTCCTTTATTGTAGCTACAGGATTACCATCTTCTAATACTACAGTTGGTAATACAAATTCATCATATTCCTCCTTATCATAGGAGTTTTGAACAGCCTCAACACCACTAATAGCAGTTTCGCCTTTTCCATGTACTAGGGCATCGTAAGCCTTTTCTACACGGTCCCAACGATTATCCCTATCCATTACATAATACCGTCCCATAACAGAAGCTATCTTACCAATACCCCTAATACGCATCTGCTCATCTAGTTCTTCAACATATCCTTTACCAGATGCAGGAGGTGTGTCTCTACCATCTAGGAAGGCATGAACATAGACATTCTTAAGACCATTACGTTTAGCCAAGTCTAGTAGTCCATACAAATGGGTATTATGGCTATGAACTCCTCCATCTGATAATAATCCATATAGATGAAGGTCTGAATTATGTCTTTTACAGTTATCTATAGCTGCCAATAAAGCAGCATTTTTAAAGAATGTTTCGTCTTTAATCTCCTTGGTGATTCTAGTCAGCTCCTGATACACGATTCTTCCTGCACCAATATTTATATGACCAACCTCGGAATTGCCCATCTGTCCATCAGGAAGTCCTACGGCCATACCACTGGCATTTCCTTTAGCAAATGGATAATCCTCCATTAGACGATCTATTACAGGGGTTTTTGCCATTGCAATAGCATTGGCATCTTTTTTATCATTTAATCCAAAGCCATCTAGTACCATTAATACTGTCGGTTTCTTTCTCATGTTTGACTCCTTTACAAAGCTTGGGGGTTCATTTAATGTTATTTGTAATTAACTATCTTTCCAAAATCAGCCTTAAGACTTGCTCCCCCTACCAGTCCTCCATCAATGTTGGCCTGGGCAAACAATTCACTAGCTGAGTCTGCACTAACACTTCCACCATACTGGATACGTATAGCTTGGGCTGTAGCCTCATCATATATTTCAGCAATACACTCACGAATAGCCTTACATACCTCTTCTGCCTGGTCTGTGGTAGCTACCTTTCCTGTACCAATAGCCCAAATTGGCTCGTAGGCTATAACTGCTTTCACTGCCTGTTCCTTTGTTACATTCAAAAAAGCAACCTTAATCTGCTGACGTACAAAATCTATAGTAATTCCCTGTTCTCTCTGGGTTAGAGATTCACCACAGCATACAATAGGTGTTAAACCATGCTCAAAGGCCTTTATTACCTTTTTATTTACAGTCTCATCAGTTTCAGCGAAATATTCTCTTCTTTCTGAATGTCCAATAATAACATACTTTACTCCTACTTCTGTAAGCATATTAGGAGCTATTTCACCAGTATATGCACCACTTTCCTCAAAATACATGTTCTGTGCACCAATTTCAATATTAGTTCCCTTAGCTGCCTCTACTGCTGGAATCAAACTAATTGAAGGAACACAAAAAACCACATCAGCTTCATCTGTAGCAACTAGTGGCTTTAACTCATTTATTAATGCAACTGCCTCACTAGGTGTCTTATTCATCTTCCAATTACCTGCTATAATTTTTCTACGCATATTAGCCTCCTATATTTTATATAAGTAATGTGTTTACATTAATTGTTTATAAAGTAACCAATTGTATACTTGATTGTAGCAAGCTTTTCCGAAAAACACAATATTTATTTCGGAATTGCTTGCTACTAGAATCAATATACTCTTATTTTATAACTTAAGCTTACTTATCGTTAGCTGCTGCTACACCAGGAAGTTCCTTACCTTCTAAGAATTCAAGAGAAGCTCCACCACCAGTAGATATATGGGTCATCTTATCACCAAAGCCAAGTTGATTAACAGCTGCTGCTGAATCTCCACCTCCAATAATGGTAGTAGCATCTATTTCAGCCAATGCCTTAGCCACAGCAATTGTACCATTTGCAAAGTTAGACATTTCAAACACACCCATAGGTCCATTCCATACAACAGTCTTTGCATCCTTTATAGCATCTGCAAACAACTTGCTTGTCTCTTCACCAATATCAAGTCCTTGCCACTCAGGCTCTATTTTTCCGCGCTTCACTGTCTTAAATTCAGCATCATTGGAAAATTCTTTTGCAACAACTGTATCTACAGGAATTAATAAGTTTACTCCCTTTTCCTTTGCCTTATCTAACATCTCTTTAGCATAATCCAAATAATCGGCTTCTAGTAAGGATCCACCCACCTCTTCTCCCTGAGCTTTCATGAAAGTGTAGGCCATTCCGCCACCAATAATAAGTGTATCTACCTTGTCTAAAAGGTTATTGATTACAGATATTTTACTAGATACTTTAGCTCCTCCAAGAATTGCAACAAATGGTCTCTTAGGATTAGATACTGCATTTCCTAAGAAATCAATTTCCTTCTGCATCAGATAGCCTACAACTGCAGTATCAACAAACTTGGTTACACCTACATTAGAGCAGTGAGCTCTATGGGCAGTTCCAAATGCATCGTTTACAAAAATATCACACAGAGAAGCAAGATCTTTGCTGAAGCTTTCTATGTTCTTTGTTTCCTCTTCTCTATAACGGGTATTTTCAAGAAGAACCACATCTCCATCCTTCATAGCTGCTACTGCGGCCTTTGCATTCTCGCCAACTACATTGTCATCCTTTGCAAACTTAACTTCCATACCTAAAAGCTCAGACAATCTTACTGCTACAGGAGCAAGTGATAACTCAGGCTTAGGTGTACCTTTAGGCTTACCAAGATGGGAGCAAAGAATAACCTTTCCTCCATCACCTATCAACTTTTTTATTGTAGGAAGGGCAGATACAAGACGTACCTCATCCGTAATTTTTCCATCCTGCAAAGGAACATTAAAATCACATCTTACTAAAACTCGTTTACCTTTAACATTAATATCATCAACTGATTTCTTATTCAGCATATTAATACTCCTTTCCAAAAAAAATATGCCTTAGCACATTTTAAGCTTTTCTTATATATAATAGGACGCATTTTTCAATTATAATATGAAAGGTCCGGTCCAAAAGACCGGACCCTTCATGGATCAATTAAGTAAATTAATTAAACTTAAACTAATTCATTAAGATATTTAATTGTTCTTACCATGTTGCTGGTGTATGAATTTTCATTATCATACCAAGATACAACCTTAACTAAGGTCTTATTATCTTCAAGATCCATAACAGCTGTCTGAGTAGCATCAAACAATGAACCATATGTGCTTCCAATAATATCTGCAGATACAATCTCATCCTCTGTATATCCGAAGGATGCATCAGCTGCTGCCTTCATAGCTGCATTAACTTCGTCAACTGTTACCTTCTTGTTACATACTGCTGTTAAGATGGTTAATGATCCAGTAGCAACAGGAACTCTCTGTGCAGCACCAGCTAATCTACCATCTAATTCAGGAATAACTAAACCAATTGCTTTTGCAGCACCAGTGGAGTTAGGAACGATATTAACTGCAGCCGCTCTAGCTCTTCTTAGATCTCCCTTTCTATGAGGGCCATCTAATGTCATCTGGTCACCAGTATAAGCATGGATAGTCATCATATAACCTTGATCGATAGGAGCAAGCTTATTTAAAGTATCAGCCATAGGAGCAAGGCAGTTTGTTGTACAGGATGCTGCAGAAATAATGTTGTCGGATGCCTTTAAGATATTCTCATTAACACCGAAAACTACGGTAGGAAGATCATTTCCTGCAGGAGCGGAAATAACAACCTTCTTAGCACCAGCATCAATATGTGCCTGTGATTTTGCCTTGGAGCAGAAGAAACCTGTACACTCAAGAACTACATCTACATCCAACTCTTTCCAAGGTAATTTGGAAGGATCAGCTTCACTATAAATTCTAATTTCTTTTCCATCAACAACGATAGAATTCTCTTTTGCCACAACTGTATCAGCTTTTTCGTATTTTCCCTGTGCGGAATCATACTTTAATAAGTGTGCCAACATTTTAGCATCTGTTAAATCATTAAGTGCTACTATTTCATAACCTTCTGCACCGAACATCTGTCTGAAAGCAAGACGGCCGATACGTCCAAAACCATTAATTGCTACTTTTACTGCCATAATAAATCCTCCTAATTAATTATTTTGTTAATACTGCCATAGACAGTATATAAAACATTTTCAAAAATAACAATCCTAAAAAGTGATTGATAATTTTTTCTCAATGATAATTTTACACAATTTAATCCAAAATATCAAGAGTTTACTACGCTTTTTATAGATTATTATAATATAAGTGATATTTCTAGGTCTAACCAATAGATTTTTGTGCACATTTATGGTCTATGCTGTTTTTTTACCATTTCATCCTTTACAAAATAAGCTATATTAAGAGAATGGTCAGATATTCTCTCAAGATTAATTAGAGCATCTATAAATACAACCCCATTTTCAGGTGAGCAAATTTCTTGTGTCAATCTGTCAATATGCTTTTGTCTAAGATCATTTTTCAAGTTATCTACTGTTTTTTCCATCTTCTCCACTTTACGAACATAATCTATATTTTTAGTTTCTCTTGCTTTTATAGAAAGTTCAAAGGATTCAGCCGCAATACTACTGATTTCTTTAAGTTCATTATAAGCTTCATCGGAAAGAAATAAATTATTGTTTATTTTCTCTATGGCTAACTCAGCAATATTATCAGCATGATCTCCAACCCTTTCAATATTAGAAACGGTATCAAAGAGGTCACTAACAAGCTTCTTTTGGTCTGCTGTCAGGGATAGGTTGTTTATCTTTACCAAATAAGCATTGATAACCTTTTGGTGAGCATCAATCACCTTCTCTTGCTCAAATACCTTCTGCGCCTTAGCCTCATCGTTATTTAATATTGCATCAATAGCCGTTCTTGTATTTTCAAGAGTAATTTCTCCCATATGGACCACTTCCTTAATTGAATTTTCTACCGCAAAGGAAGGGGTTTCAAGAATACGTTCATCTAGATGACGTAGGGTAATCTGTATATCATCAGTACCAACTTCGGCCTTAGAATCATCAATAAACAATCCTGATATCTTTACAAGCCCCTTAGCAAATGGGAACAAAATTATAGTATTAGTTAAATTAAAGACGGTGTGAAAGATTGAAATCTGGGTACTACTAATACCAGAATGTGCAAAATCCGGTTTGAAATTAAAGATTATATACATGGCAACACCAAATATAACAGCTCCTATAGTATTAAATAATAGGTGTATTACTGCCGCCCGCTTTGCAGTCTTACTTGCACCTATACTGGATAGTATTGCCGTAATACATGTTCCAATATTCTGTCCTAGGGTAATAAATATTGCTGATTGCCAGTTGACCACACCAGCCATAGCAAGAGTCTGTAATATACCAACTGATGCCGAAGAACTTTGGATAATTGCAGTCACTACAGCTCCAGTTAATATACCCAATAAGGGATTCTTGCCCAGAACAATAAATGCTGTCTTAAAAACAGAATCCTCTGCTTCTGCAAATGGCTTTATAACATCTGACATAAACTTGAGACCTATAAATAAAAGTCCAAGTCCAATAATTATCTCAGCAATGTTCTTCCTTTTTTGATTTTTACATATTAATACAACAAAGGCTCCTATTGCTATCAATACAGGAGCGAAGAAATCCGGCTTAAATACTGAACTCCACTCACCCATAGAAACAAGCCAAGCAGTTACTGTTGTACCAATATTAGCCCCCATTATAACTCCTGTAGCCTGTATAAGATTCATTATTCCTGCATTAACAAAGCCTATAACCATGACCGTAGTTGCTGAAGAACTCTGAATAATTCCAGCTACTACCACACCCAGAAAAACCGCCATTAGCCGGTTATTGGTAAGATACCCTAATAAACTTTTAAGCTTATTTCCTGCAGTTTTTTGAAGTCCATCTCCCATCATGTTCATGCCATATAGGAACATTCCCAAGCCACCGGCAAAAACAAATATCACTTCTAACAGTTCTAGAGTTTTCATTTTTCCTCCTATTATTCCTATGAAATTTTAGCATACTAATCTAGGATAACATATAATAAAAAATTCGTAAATTGATTTTTAGTAAATAAAGAAACTTTATTTACTTGTTTTTTATTCTTTTATAGCACAATTTTTTTTTACTTTAAAATCGGCTCAAAAAAGAGAACCTACTTAAACAAGCTGGTTCTCTCTTAATTTCTTATTTATAATTAGATTTATTGTTATGACCTGAATTTGTATTCTAATCTTATCTTATCCGCAATTAATGCTACAAACTCAGAGTTCGTAGGTTTTCCCTTACCATTACTAACTGTATATCCAAACAACTCATCGATTGTATCCATCTTTCCCCTGCTCCATGCCACCTCTATTGCGTGGCGTATTGCCCTCTCAACCCTGCTGGGTGTTGTTTTATGGCGTTTTGCTATAGATGGATAAAGTAGTTTTGTAATAGAATTTAGCATTTCTACATCATTTACTGACATCATTATCGCATCTCGTAAGTACTGATATCCCTTGATATGTGCTGGAACTCCAATTTCATGTATTATATTAGTAACATCAGTTTCTAAATTTCTCTCCATATAAGAACTTTTACTCTCATATGCACTTACCCTATAATTATTGGTTAGTTTATTATGGTAATCTCCCTTTAATTGTTTAATTCTTGATAGAATTACATCACTGTCAAAGGGCTTCATAATATAATAATTTGCACCTAATTCAAATGCACTTTCTGTAACTCCCTCTTGGCCAATAGCAGTGATAACTATAAAAGACGGATTTTTTTTAAGCTCAGTATCTCTTTTTACCTTCTCCATAACACCAAGCCCATCAAGCTTAGGCATAATCAAATCCAATAATACTACATCTGGCTTCTTTTCTTTTATCATACTTAAAGCATCAATACCGTTCTCTGATTTACCTACCACCTCTATATCAGCATCTTCTTTTAATATATCTTCTAGTAGATTCACCATCCTCTCATTATCATCGACTATAGCTACATTAATTTTGCTCATATTATTTCCCAACCTCCATTAATTATTTGTTTGCTTCTCACCTTTAATTAATCCCATAATCCCCTTTCTATATATATTTCCCTGATAGTATTAATAGCAACTTCACGTTTTGTGATGTTCATTATTATATTTTGTAATTTATGTTGTTTCATAGCTACATTATATCCCTTCGGTAAATATGCGTCAATGATTTTCGCAATGGCAATATTACCAAAATATACCTGCATATATGCCCCATTTTTTATTAAATTCTTACATTTATAGCTATAAAAGTCTATAATATCCATCATATCAACAAAAAGTATTATAACACTAGCAGGGTATAATGTGTAAATAATGTAATTATTTACCATATTCAAATTATATCTTTAACAAAATAAAGATTCAATTCTTTCTTGTCGCGCCTTTCGACAGCCAATTTTTGTAAAAAAGCTAAACAAATCAATAACCACAACATTTTGTATAAGACCATAAAATTTCATACTAATATGCTGTAGTAAGTATAAAAACTTCTTTGCTTTATACAATATTTAGTCGACTTCTTTTTATAACAAAACAATTTGTTATTCTAATTTATTTACCATGTTTTCAATGAATGTACCGTAACCTTTAGTTGAATCCTGTATAAATACATGCGTTACAGCACCTATTATCTTATTATTTTGAATAATAGGGCTACCACTCATACCCTGAACAATTCCTCCTGTTACATTTAATAACCGTTCATCTGTAATCCTAATAACCAAACCTTTACTATGATTGGAGTTACTCCTATCTACTCTTTCTATATCTATCTCATAATCAATCATTGTACCTTCTACCATACAACGAATATACGCTAATCCCAAACGTACATCCTGCTTAAAACCTACCTTTAGTGGCTTAAAATCATCTTTAAGTCTATAGCCATGATTAACACTTCCAAATATACCCTGAGAAGTGTTGTCTAGGATACTTCCTATCTTGTTTTTTTCATTTTGCCTTATCATCCCTATTATTTCACCAGGTTCCCCCTCCTTACCTTTAACGATAGACATTATCTGAGCATCATATATAGTTCCCTTATCAATTTCCATAAGTAGACCTGTATCAACATCAGTTATTCCATGACCTAATGCTCCAAAATATCCATTGGTAGACATAAAGGTCAAAGTCCCAATTCCTTGGGTGTCATCTCTAATCCAAGTACCAATTTTATAATCTCCATCTGCTGTCATTATGGGAGTTACTCTTACTTTAATCATCTCTCCATTTCGACGAAGGCCAAGCTCAATATCTTTTCCTTTAGAGTTTTGAATCTCACTGATTAGTACTTCCTTCTCCATAACCTTCATATCATTAATTGATATTATATAATCACCTGATTTTAGTCTATTGTGAGAAGGCTCATAATTTAGCCCATCTACTCCTAAAATCCTATTATTCCCCAGTACTAAGATGCCATCTGTCTCTACAGAAATGCCAATAGGTATCCCACAGGGAATCAATTCAACTGTTTCTATTACATCAAGTGATATGTTTTTTATATTAATTAGGCCAAAAAGCTTTAAGCTCATCTTATACTGTCCTGTTTGCGATGATTGTAAGCTAAATGGCTCATTAAAATCTATATCTATCTGATTTGATGGTACCCTGGTATCGTTAACACTGATTACACCCATATCTTCAGTTTCAATATTAGCCTTTAGGGGCATATTGAAGCTGAAATTCTCTTTTCTATCAACAACAATTTTTATTTCGTTTGGTATCTTCCTATCAATGGTATACATTAGGAAATAAACAATCCCCACTAAATTAATCAAAAAAAAGGCTATTAAAACCCTTCTGTATATCTTCTTTTTTCTCATCACCCAACACCTCATATATGTTTTTTATTCATTTATTTGTATGCTATGTACAGTAAAATCTAACTCCCGTACTACCATAACTAGATATGTCTTACTTACAAATCTTACTTGAATCAACTTTGAAGCAAACAGATAGTGTTTTGTCAAACTCTCCAATAAAAAAGGATATACATAGTATTGTATATCCTCAAATTTGATATTCATTTTTTTTTGTTTTTATTATTTGTATTTTTTAGTAGATCTAGCTAGGTCTTTCATTTCTTTAGCGTTCTGTTTAACCAAGTCAGTAATAGCCGCACCACCTAATATTCTAGCCAATTCATCTACCATATCTTTGTCATCAAGTTCTTTAATAAGAGTCTCTGTGCTCTTACCATCCGTTTGCTTTTCTATTATAAAATGAGCATCTGCCATGGCAGCAATCTGGGCCAGATGAGTAATACATATAATCTGGTGATGTTTTGCAATTACAGATAATTGCTCAGAAACCTTTTGAGCAGTCCTACCACTAATTCCTGTATCAATTTCATCAAATATCAAAGTTTCTATATCATCCTTCTCAGCTAATACTGATTTTATACCTAGCATTATTCTTGAAAGCTCGCCTCCAGATGCTACCTTTGATAATGTTTTTAAGTCTTCACCAGGATTGGTAGATATAATAAATTCCGCATCATCATATCCATTTGCTGAGAAGCTAGAGTTTTTACTAAATATCATATCAAAATTAACATCTAGAAAATTCAATGCAATTAATGCTTGTCTAATTTTTGCAGTTAAGTCTTTTGCCTCTCTTTTTCTTATATTCGATAATTTAGTCGAAAGCTTATTAAGCTTATCTTCTTTAGTTTTTAGAAGTTTAGCAAGGTTTTCCCTATAAGCATCATAATCCCTATACTTATCAAGCTTCTTCTCACATTCCCTACAATAGTCCAGTATCTGGTCAATGCTATTCCCGTATTTGACTTTCAGATGATTTATAAGGTCTAGCCTTTTTGTTATCTCGTTCAATTCTTCCTCATAATTATCCATACCAGATATATACTGAGATAAATCCCTGTTAATATCATTAAGAAGGTCTTCAATATTTGTCGCCTGTGATAAAAGGTCTTCTAGATCCTCGTCATATTCTACAAGCTTGGTAAGCTGACGAACAGCTCTTCCAATATTATCACCTGCAGCACTGGAGTCATAGCCTGTTAAGCTGTATGCAGTCTTTATACCCTCCGATATAGTATGGGAATTAGCATACTTTTTGTAGAGGGCAGCTAGTTCTTCGTCCTCTCCTGGACTTAAGTTTGCTAAATTTATTTCATTAATCTCATATTCCAAAAATGATATCTCACGAATCCTATTATCCTCAGAACTTTCAGCCTTATCATATTCCTGCTTAACCTCTATATATGCCTTATAGGCATCATTAAGCTCCTCCTTCAAGCCTCCTATCTCATCCTTGGCAAACCTATCCACAATTTCTAAGTGCTTTGCCTTATGTAGCAATGATTGGTGCTCATGCTGGCCATGAATATCTATAAGCTTCTCTGCAATAGAAGAAACCATCTTAGCAGTAACAGTCTCACCATTAAGTTTATATATACTCCTACTAGGCATAATCTTTCTGGATATAATAATCAAATTATCCTCAATAGGAATTTCAAGCTTATCCATAGCCTCTAGGACTGCCTTATCCTTAGTCTCAAATACAAGTTCAACCAAAGCATAATCAGCTCCACTTCGAAGTATATCCTTAGACACCTTGGCTCCAAGGGCACAATTAATAGAATCTATAATGATGGATTTGCCCGCTCCAGTTTCCCCAGTCAGAATATTTAAATGATTCTTAAAATAAACCTCAACTTCATTAATAATTGCAAAATTCTTAACATGCAGACTTATAAGCAAATCGCAACCTCCTTCGTGTTAACTGGCCTATGTTAAACGTATGTTCTTCATGCATTTTAACATATTGACCTTTATATATCAATTAAGTATTTATATAAGCTCTTATTTTCGTTTATTTATACAAGTAAATAATTAATTCTTAGTTGTTATCACTTATTCATCTTACTTTCACTGTATTCGCATCCTTGGCAGACTGTTTTTATGCAATAGTAGGAACTTACCAATTACATAAAAACCCCGGAAAAGACCTATATCTTTTCCGGGACTAGTAGCTATAAATTATATTAACTATTTTATCTTAGTAACTTTAAGCTTACAGGTAAGCTTTCTACCATTTACTGTAGCAGTTATATTTGTAGTACCTATTGCCTTTGTAATAATTCTACCATTATTAACATCAGCAATTGCTGGATTATCAATATCCCAAGTTACTCTTGAGCTAGCACCTTCCACCTGTAGGGTATATCTACTATACTGCTCTAGCACTAGATTAGTTACATTAAGCCCTATAACAGTAACCTCTACTGTTGCAGTCCTTCCCGAATCAGTCATAGCAGTAATATAGGCTGTTCCTGTAGCATTCGCCTTAATCCTACCCGTCTTTGCATTAACACTGGCCACTGCCTTATTATCAGTACTCCAGGACAAACTATCAGTAGAATTAAATGGACTTAATACAGTTCTCACTTCTCGTTGCTCTCCCTGTACCATTACAAGGCTTCTATCAGATAATACTAGACCTGTCGCTGGAACTCTATTATTTACAGTAACATAGGTCGTTGCTTTCTTACCGCTATTATCCTGAGCTTGGGCGGTTATCATAGCCGTTCCTTCCTTAAGTGCTGTTACTACACCATCCTCATCCACCATAGCAACAGTATTGTCACTTGATGACCATATAGCACCCTTATAGCTAGCATTCTTAGGCTCTATCTTTACATTCAATTCCTTTGAATCCCCAACTAAAAGTGATAGATAAGCCTTGTCTAATGTTACTCTTGTTACTGGTCTCACTATTTCAAGATCACAGCTTGCATCTGCTCCACTACCGTCAGTTGCATATGCTGTAATTGTTGCATGACCTAGTTTATGTCCTGTAACTTTTCCATTTTTATTTACAGTAGCAATACTAGTGTCGCTGGATACCCATCTGAAATCTTGATTGGTGGCTGTTTCATTTTCAACAATTACCGAAAGAGTAAAGGATTTGTTTATTCCAAGCCTATACTCCTCATAGTTTAGTTTCATAGAACTGATCCGCTCTCTTACAGTAACTACACAACTTGCAGTATACCCACCATCCAGTGTGGTGCAAGTAATTATGGTTGTACCAGGGGATATACCCACTACTTTACCAGTTTCAGATACAGTAGCTATTCTTGGATTTGAGCTCTTCCATTCCACTTCTAGGTTAGAGGCCCCGCTAGGTGAAACTGATACCTTAAGATCAAATTCTTCTCTAACGTATATTGTCTTCTCTGAGAAATTCAACAGAAGTCCGGTTACTGGCTGCTTTACATTTACAGTTATATATGACATGCCTCCAGCCTCTGTTCTTGCCATTATAAATGCAATTCCAGGACCCTTAGCAGTAACCTTTCCTGCATCATCAACTTCCGCAACCCTTGTATCACTAGATTCCCATATTAGTTCAGCATCGGTAGCATTAGCAGGTATTAAGCTGTACTTTATCTCTTTAGTTTCACCCGTCACCAAGTCAAGTTCTGAGCTTTCAAACTTTATACCCTCTGCTATTTGCCTTACATTAACAGTTACATAAGCAGTATGTCCCCCATCTAGGGTTTTTAACATAATGACAGAGGACCCAACCTGCCTAGCAGTAACTCTTCCAGCCGCATCAATTTGTACAATATTTGGTTTTGTAGAAGACCATGTAACACCGTTCTTACTGGCATTTATGGGCAATACTGTATATGTTAGTCTTCTGGATTGGCCCACATACATAGTAATCTCTTTATCATCTAAGGCAACTGTTTCTACTGGAATTTCTATTGTAATATTACATAAGGCCATAACTTCTGGATTATCAACTGATCTTGCAATTATGGTCACTTCACCAGGCTTTACAAATGTTACAAGACCATTCTCATTAACCCTGGCAATCTGGGTATTGGAAGATGTCCAGCTTACATTCTTATTTAAGGCGTTTTCAGGATATACCATTGCCCTAAGCTGAATAGTCTTGGCAGCTAAATTAGATACTATATTTGTATCGGATAAACTGATTCTAGTAACAGGTTGTCTAACAGTTACATGACTGTATCCCACTACTATATTATCCTCATTGATTGCTGATATAACAGCATTTCCTCCTGCTACACCCTGAACAGTTAAGGTTAGAGGATTTGCTTCAATAATATTTACCACAGCTTCATCAGATGTCTTCCAGTTAAGTCTGATGCCACTTAATGACTTAGGAGAAACATTTGCATGTAGTGTCTTATATTCACCTATAGCCAGATTAAGCTTAGCTGGATCTATGTTAATACTAGTTACTGATTGTTGTACAGTAATCTCACATCTTGCAGTCTTTACGACCCCATTTACCGTCTGCTTTGCAGTAATTACAGCAACACCAGGACGTAGAGCTGTAACAAGTCCATTCTCTACTTTTGCAATATTCGGTGCATCGCTAGACCAGGTAATGGTCTGGTAAGGATCCGTTACAATTGCATGAAGTAGCAGGGTTCCAGAGGTATAAAGCGTTGCCTCTGTAGTACTTAATGAAATACTATCTATTACAGTTACAGTAATATACATAGGATCTACAAAGACGGAATCATCATCATATAGGTTTGATGGGGTCTTGTAATCCAAGCGTATCTTAGTCGTCCCTTCCTTACGGGCTGTAATAACACCAGTAGTACGGTTCACCTGGGCTATACTTGAACCTCCAGACTCTAAATGTTCTACATTAAATATAGAAAAACTGGGAATGTTGGAATTATCCTCTATACTGTAGGTATCCCCAACACCCATAACCACATTGACATCTTTAAGATAGATAGGAACAATAATCTTCATGTATGCGTAGGGTGCGTTGGTATTGTAGGTATAGCTTTCATTAGCAAATGCGTAAATTTCATATGTACCAGCCTTCACATTACTAAAACTTACATTACCACTATTGGCATTTATAGAATAGCTTAACTTATCACTTGTAGGTGAAAGTTTTTTATTGGTACTAGCATCATAGACTTCCCATTTTAGGTTTCTTGCATAGCTGGCATTTGACTCTATGACAAAATCAGATGGTACGCCATTAACAGGAGTAAAGTTCTTATTATCCTTGACGGAATTTGCAAGAACTGTATTCCCATTCAAGTCATCAAAGGTTAGGCTAAATTCAGGAGCTACAACAACCTGCATGGATATGGATAGTTCCCTATCTTGTGACGACATGGTGTTAGTTGTTACAATGATGTTAGCACTACCGCTTCCAACAGCCTTTACCTTTCCTTCTTCATCAATTGTAGCCACACTTTCATTATCGCTTTCAAATGTAACTAAGGAGGCTGATATTGCACTTCCAGATACAGTATCCTTCTCTCCTTCTGGTAGATAATCAACATACTTCAAATATACCTGCTTAGGAGGATCGTCAATATCATTAATAACCAAAATCCTCTCCATAGTAGTAGTTGCAAATGTCATACCTGTCTTTTGATAATCAAACTCCAGGTTAACTTTAACAGTACCGTTTAGAATATATCTATTTGACTCATGTTCAATTATAGCAGTGATTATTGAATATCCTGGTCCCTTCCTCACAAATCTCACAACATTCGAGCCATATGCTGTCGGCTCTATTGTAACTACACCAGGCTCAGACGATATCCATTCAACCTCAGTCTCAGGCTCCCAGCCTCCTGAAGAAACACTTACCACGACCTCTTGTCTCTTCATTTCAAATTCAGTTCCATTCTTTTTTTGCTGCCCATCGAAATTAAAAAAATACTCATCTGGCCTTATAACCTCAGATGCTTTAACTATATTAGTTGATAGCAAATATATAGCAGTAACTACTAATAAGCATAATGCTAAATATAAACCTTTTGTTTTAGTTTTTGTCATCTGTAACCTCCCATATATGGTTGACACTATTAATATTTATAACACTATTAATTATATCGGCAAGTTCTAGCTTTTTATTAGCTTCTATATATATATTCTAGATGTAAATATTGGCACTTCTGTGTCATATATAAGCCTATATACTTGTTATTCTCCGGTATTTCTCCTTATGCAAACGATATACAAAACAGGCTGACCTAAATACCCAATCTACGGTCATAGCTATCCATACCCCAAATACGCCTATTTCAAACACTATTGCCAGAATATAGCTAAAGCCTATCCTCCATACCCACATGGATATCATGGACACCCACATAGTGAACTTAACATCACCAGCTGCCCTTAATGCATTTGGTAAGGCAAAGGAAGGGGGCCAGAAAAATGTAGACAAAATACAATGGTATAGCATAAGGGTAGATGCTAATTCTCCTGTTACTTCACTGACCTGGTATATCTTAAGTATTGATGGTATCAGCACTATTATGATTATATTGAGTCCAGCCATAATTATATGAGTCATGGCCATTAGCCTCTTAGTATAAAACTTAACAGCACTATATTCGCCTGCCCCAACAACTTGTCCCACTACAGTAATTAATGCCAATCCTATGGCAGAACCCGGCAAGACTCCAAAGCCACCAATGTTACTAGCAATTGCATTTGCAGTTATTGAAGCTGTACCCAGTCCTGCAACAATCCCCTGAACTAGAATTTTTCCTATCTGGAAGACACTGTTCTCCATGCCATTTGGTAGACCGATACTTAGAATACGCTTAATCATTTGTTTATCGGGCCTATACTTTAAAATATTATCAATGTAAATAGGCAATTTTTTATTCCTTAATAGTATAAACATAAAAACAGATGCAACAATTCTAGAAACTAATGTTGCAATAGCAGCACCAGCAACACCCATATTAAAGCCAAATATAAGTATTGCATTTCCTACAACATTAATTAGATTTGAAAGAATTGAGATCTTCATAGATATCTTGGAATTACCCATTGAACGAAAGAGAGCAGCACATGCATTATAAACTGCCAAAAACGGATAGGATAAGGCTGAATAGAAAAAGTAAATTCTAGCATTCCTCATCACATCAGTCTCAACTCCACGAAACAAAATATCCAGTATAAATTTTCGCCCTATTAAAGTAAAAACCATAACAACAAGAGCCAGGGCAAGACTAGTCACTATAAGCTGCTTTCCTGCACGAGAAGCATTCTTCTCATTTTTTTGTCCTAAAAACTGAGCAGATACAACTGCCCCTCCTGTTGCCATAGCCGTAAAAAGTCCTATCAAAAGGATATTTATGCTGTCCACAATTGAGACACCCGATACAGCAGCCTCTCCTACTCTGGCAACCATAACACCATCTGCCATACCAACTGTGACAACAAGAATCTGTTCTATTATCAAGGGTACTATTAGTTTAATCAAATCCTTCTTAGTAAACATCTCATCTCTCCTAAATCTAAAGGTTATTCCAAAAACAAATCCGTTAAGCATAAAAGAGAGTGCCTATCTATTTATGGATTGGCACTCCCATATACAATGTATTAGGAAAGCTCGTCCTACTACATTAAAAACGCTCCGCTAAGGATGCGCACTCACATACCCTTAATCAATTCCTCTTAGTACCAACAGTTACGTGAGCTGGTTCTGCGTTGTAATAGCTCTTATTCACAAGCTCTCTGCTTACCTCCACCCCATCTTCGTATACAACCTTGTATAACTCAGCCTGGTAACCCTTTTTCGCACTCTGAGTTACCCTCCTGTATGAAGTCGGCTTGCTTGGATCTTTTGTTATCTTTTCAGATGGTGAAGGAGATATTTCCTTTATAATCTTATTTTCATATTTTATAGTTCTATTTGAGGATCTTGTCTCATGACCCCAAATTCTAAATGTTATTTTTCTGTCCTCACTAAATGCTTCTATAAGAATTGGCATATCAGTATTATTCTTAAACTGAAAATTCTTAGAACCCTCTGCGATTGCTGCATCATAGGCTAGATCCACATAAGACACTGTCATGGAATGAGCATATCTTTCCACTATATCTAACTCAGCAGCCAAAACAGCATTATATAATGTAGTAGTTACTTGACAAGCTCCTCCACCAATACTTTGCTCAACTCTTCCCCTATTATAGGAGCCTGCTGCATAGTAGCCATTATCTACTGAAAATGGTAGGAGATAGGTATAACTTGAAAATACTTCACCAGGATAAAGCATCGCATTATTAATAAGCTTTGCACCATTGGCCAAATTAGCGGCCCTATCCTGACTGGAGCTAGTGTATACTGTTGAATACTCTCCAATTATGGAATTGCTTTTTTCAAGTAGTTCTCTTGTAAATTCAGGCTCTAAATCAACCATACTTGCATTAACCACAAAATCCATACGAATCCAATTATCTAACTTTTCTTTTATTGATGAAAATGTTGTATCTACATCCATCATACTTCCCATCTTATGATCAGTATAGTAAAATTGATTGTTTTTTCTAGTAAATGAAGCATTCTTAGGTGAAATCCTATATCTTACTGCAGCATCTTCAATTAAGTCCCTAAGCTTGTCTTCATCATATGTATATGTAAGAGGGTATACTACTTTTCCATATTCTATATCCTTTATTTCCTTATACCTCTTAATCAAATTACCAGACTTGCCTAGACTTATTGCTTGTTTAATATAATTGTTGGGTTCATATTTATAGTCAAGGTCAGCCATGGTAACTACCATGGTATTGTTACCTATCACAAGGGCAAAACTCTTACTACGAAGCCCCTGTATATGATTCCTTAAAGCCTCCTTGGCCTCCGTAACAGTCATTCCACTGATTTCTACAGTATCTATAAATACTCCCTTGCTTATGGTATCTTCCTTTTCATTAGCAAAAACACTCTGTGGATTCCATAAAAGAATTAGAGCCAATGAAAATATAAAACCATAAACTATATACTTACTAATCTTTTTCAATTAATCACCTCATATAGTGCTAAATCTTTAAGTTGGTATTACTATTTTATCATATGTTGACCATTTATCAAGACACTTTGTTGATACATGTTTTTCCATTAATTATAATCAGAATATATGTGGCCAATGGTTTGTTTTAGGTCATGCTTCATTTCTAAGCTTCCACCATCTTAAAGCCCAGAGACCTGTGGCCATAATTCTAAGTACAAATATAATTGCAAACACCTTATGTAAGGCCCCAAGGTCAGCACCCAGAATCCTATATATCGATACACCTACAAATGGCATAAGCCCGTTAGACAACATAACTAATGTTGTATATACTGAAATATTTAAAGTCTTATTGTCCTCAGGAATAACCTGAAGAAGGCACTGTAGGATATTTAAGGAAGTAGTAGCTAAGGCAAAATTAAATAAAATATTCATTATCAGAAATATCAGCTTGGCATTTCCTGTATTAATACTGGTAGATATAATCATTGCTAAAGGACATAATGACAATCCCAGACTACCGAATATAATAGCAAACCTAACGCCACGTTTTGAATTTATCCTAGACCATATGCCCATAGTTAAAAATTGAATTATGGCATTTCCTATATTAATATAGCTTAACCAAGCTTCATTCATACCTAGATATTGTGTTTGACCAATATAATACAGGGTCCAGTCAATATGCCATGTCATATAAAAGAAAATAGCAACACTGATGAATCCTATAAATTTACGGTTATGTATCAGATCTTTGAAGGCCTTTTTTAAGTCTGCTAAATCAAGTCGCTTAGCCTTCACTGTGCCATCACTAGCCTTACTGGGGATTTTCTTTAGGACATATACCTGAACCAATAAAAGGGCAGCAGCAAGCCACATAAATATCTGATGTAAAACTATCTTTTCATCATTGGTAGCTGCAGATGATAATAAAGCACCACCTGTCAAGGTAATTGTAACTCCTATAAGGAATGACATACCCGACCTAACTGCAAGTATACTGTTTCTTCCGTTTGGATGAACCACATCAGAAAAATACGCCTGCCAGGAGACATTGTATATTGTCATAGGTGCAGACGATAAAGCTAACAAAGCTAAAAATGCTCCAAGCCTGGAGCTTCCTAAGGCTGGAACAAACCCAATCAATATATATACAGCTGCAACTGCTAGTAAAGCCGAGGTTACCATATCTCTCTTATTTCGTAACCTGTCTGTAAGTATTCCTCCTGGAATCAGGATAGCCATACCCACAAGCTGGGGAAGCATAGTAACTAGACCTAATTCATAATCTCCCGCTCCTAGGCGGCTGGCAAATAAATTATTATGACTACCCACCAGGTTATTAATTAGGGTAATTAAAACCCCCTCAAATGCAAAAAGTCTCATGACTTGATTTCTAGGCGCTCTTATAGCATCTATTGCATGGGGTATCCTTACACCAAGCAAATACTTCAATGAATTCTTCATATATGTCTACCTCTTATCAGCAATTGTAAAATTATTAGATACCACACTGTCTGTATCGATACAGCCAGTGGCTCCTTATAAGACACCATTTGAAAGGTAGTATATCATTTGAATAGGTGTTAATCAATACTAAATATAATGAATTTACTTGTAAGCTATTGTGATAATACATCCTAAAGTAACATGTCTGATAATTTTGTACACTAAAAGGCACCCTATAATAGGACGCCTTCTTAATTAATATAAAATGCTCTATCTTATTCTATACTATGGTCTGCTTTCTCCACAACTACACGTACCAGTATATTTCGGATTAATTTTACTACATTTTTTACATTTCCACTCATTTAAATCTGGACTTGCATTAGTTTTACTTAATGTTTTTATAGATTTATTATTTTCTATAGCCAAATACTCCAAATTTTCTAACTTCTCTAAAATTTCACTTAATACAAAAAATATTGTAGATAATATTAGGGTACTAAATAATCCAACTACTAGATATGTAATAGTTAATATCCAACGACGTTCATAATCATATATTGCCGGCTTACCAGCAACCATCGCCCAGATAAAACTACTTATAATACCTATGACAATAAGACTTATACCAATTTTTCTACATATGTCTTTCATATATTATTTCCCCCCTTGTATACACCTACGCATTACCATTCATCATATAAAAAATCCCACATTTATCAAATCTCGATTATGCTAAATGTAGGATTAGGTATTTAATTTATTTTCCTACTCATCCCAGTTATGATACACTTCTTGTACATCATCTTCTTCGTCAAGTAAGTCAAGAATTCTATTAATATTCTTAATATCCTGTTCATCGGTAAGCTCTACCCAGGTTTGAGGAATCATAGTAACTTCAGCTTGGACCATAGGAATGCCTTCCTTTTCAAGGTTTTCTCTAACCTCGCTAAATGATTCAGGATCAGTAATAATCTCAAAGCTATCCTCTTCCTCCTTAAAGTCCTCAGCACCTGCATCAAGAGCTATCATCATCAGATCATCGCCCTTTATATCACATTCATCCTTACCTATGATAATCTGTCCCTTACGATCAAACATAAAAGATACACAGCCTGTAGTTCCTACATTACCAGTCCCTTTGGTAAATGCATTTCGAACATTTGCAGCTGTCCTATTCTTATTGTCTGTTAAGGCCTCAACAATTATCGCTGTTCCGTTAGGTCCATATCCCTCATATGTAACAGACTCAAAATTAACGGAATTTGCATCTCCAGCCGCCTTCTTGATACTTCTTTCAATCGTATCGTTTGGCATATTGTTGGATTTAGCCTTAGCTATAACATCCCTAAGTTGGCTGTTAGTAGTAGGGTCTGATCCACCCTCTTTTACAGCAACCGCTAACTCACGGCCAATCTTTGTAAAAATCTTACCCTTTTTTGCGTCATTTCTTTCTTTTTTATGTTTAATGTTTGCAAACTTTGAATGTCCTGCCATTTTAATTCTCCTTACTAGTAAATGTTTGGTTCCTTCTTAAGCATAATTGATTATCTTACTTAGCCTTTGCATAACAGCTGGAGTATCTTGTGTAGACCTAATGGCACACATAATGGTATCATCACCAGCTATACAACCTACAATTCCATTTATATGAAGGGCATCAAGGGCTGCTGCCACAGCCATGGCCATACCTGGAACTGTCTTTATAACCAAAATGTTCTGTGCCATATCCATTGATATAAACCCATCTTTTAATACCCGGGTATATTTCTCCCCAAGCCCAGGCTCAGTTTTTTTCATGGTAATGTACTTTTGCCTTCCACCATCCGTAGCAATCTTGGTTAGCTTCAACTCTCTTATATCCCTTGATACTGTTGCCTGAGTTACATTAAAGCCTTCCTTCATAAGCCAATCGGCGAGCTCTTCCTGTGTCTCAATATCATACTTATCAATTAATTCGAGAATTTTACTTTGTCTATTAAATTTCATATTATACCAGAGCCTTTCCTAAAAATTTAAATATTCAATTATTATAATAGCTTCGAACGCAATATTTCATATACGCTGGTTTGGTTAAGTCGAATTAATCCTGTACTATACTGTGCTTTCTTAATAAGTATCTCATCCTCTTTTCCTAACTCTATTACTGTCTGCCCATCACATGTAGCTATTGCTGGCTCATCTAATTCGTCTCGACTTCTTAATACCACCTTTATGTTATCCTCTGCAGATACCACCACACTCCTAGGACTTAAAGAGTGGGGACAGATAGGCGTAACAACCATAACATTTGCCCTATGAGTTATTATTGGACCACCTGCCGACAAATTGTAGGATGTTGATCCTGTAGGAGTTGATATGATAACTCCGTCCCCCCTGTAATCGTCAACTAATTCGTCATTAACATAGATTTTGATGTTTATGATTCTTGAATGTCCCTTTCTAGTAATGACTATATCATTTAATGCATAGCATAAATTTATATCTTTTTCATCATGTGACATATGGCTGGGTCCCATAGGAAACTCTCCATGGAGCATTAATCTATTCTCTATCATATAATCATCAGCAAATAGCCTGTCTAAGGCAAGACTTATATTATGCTTTTCGATTTCTGCAAGAAATCCTACAGTACCAAGATTAATACCAAGAATGGGTATGTCCAGACCCATTAAATGAGTTGCACAACGAATTAGTGTTCCATCTCCACCTAATACTATAGCACACTCTACATCTAATTCAGGGGTTAGCCAAGTCTTGTCCTCTAGAGCCTTAGTATCTATAAGAGTAAACTTTCTTCCAGAAGCCTCGATATAATCTGCCAGCTGCCTAGTGATTATATTACCCTTGTCCTTATTTTCATTTGTAACAATTAGAAACTTTTCCATATATCTAAGCCCCCTGATTATCATTAAAAGTGTATCATATTATACTAAAAGTTTCAAGCAACCATTGAATTTTTTGGAATTTTTAATCATTTTATAGGATGTTTTTTATCAAGTCTTAAGCTCTTGATGGGCACTTTCTACAAGAGCCTGTATCATATCCTCACCTAATCTATTATTACCCCTATCCTCACTACCTAGCTTCTTAAGATATAGCAAATATTCAATATTACCCTCAGGCCCTGTAATTGGGGAAAATGATAGGTCTAGGCAGTCAAATCCAATTTCACTTGCATAGTTTGATACCATATGAATTACCTCCATATGTACCTTCTTATCCCTTACTACTCCCTTTTTACCTACCTTTTCACGGCCTGCCTCAAACTGTGGCTTTATAAGACACACAAGTTCTCCCTCAGCAGCCATTAAGTCCTTCACTGGTTGCAGTACCTTGGTTAAGGATATAAAAGACACATCAATGGATACAAAGGATATATTATCATCTATCTGATCCCTAGTTAGGTAACGGATATTGGTCTTTTCCATAACTACAACCCTATCATCCTGCCTAAGCTTCCAGGCCAGTTGATTGGTCCCTACATCAACTGAATACACTTTAACTGCACCATTTTGTAGCATACAATCTGTAAAGCCACCTGTAGAAGAACCCACATCCATGCAGACTCTTCCCTTCAGAAAAACCTCAAATTCATCTATGGCCTTTTCTAGCTTAAGCCCTCCACGGCTTACATACTTAAGTCTTTCACCCTTTATTTCTATCTTAGCATTAAGGGGAAATGTACTTCCAGCCTTATCCTCTCTTTGACCTTCGACAAATACATCCCCCGACATGATGATGGCTTTTGCCTTCTCCCTGGACGGGGCTAATTTGCGGTTAACCAAAAGCACATCCAGTCGTTCCTTCATACAATCACGCTTTCTTATATGTTTTTTCAATCTATTATATTTATTAGTTATAATATAATTTTATCTTGTTTCTGTTTTTATATTAGTATTTAATAGATAAGATTAAAATTATGAATTGAGCTCTTCAAGAATTTTTTTAGAGATACTTTTTGCATCTAACTCTAGCATATCAAGTAGCTCCTCCACTCCACCATGCTCTATGAATTTGTCTGGTACAGAGAAGTTCATATGCCTAATGCCTTGCTTCTTATATTTACAAAGATAGTCTGATACCTCCTGGCCATAACCACCTTTTCTTACGTTTTCCTCTAAGGTTACAATTATTTCATGATTATTAGTAAGCTTATCAAGCAGGTCATTATCAAAGGGTGAAACAAAGCGGACATTGACCAAGCTACTATCTATACCCTGTTCTTTTAAAATCTCATTCACCTGGACCCCAGTCTTTACCATACTTCCAAGGGCTAATATGGCAATTTTACTGCCATTATAGATAATTTCGCTACTTGCAAGACTGATAGGACTTTGAAATTCTTTAAGCCCTTGATAAGCCTCTCCCTTTGGATAGCGGATTGCCACAGGTCCATCATAGGATAAGGCAAAATTTAGCATATCCTCTAACTCCCACTTATTCTTTGGTGCCATAACTACAAGGTTAGGTATATGGGATAGAAATGATAAATCAAAGGTTCCTTGATGAGTCTTTCCATCTCTACCATTTATCCCAGACCTGTCTATGGCAAATACTACTGGAAGCTTATTGATGCATACATCATGAATAATTTGGTCATAGGCTCTTTGTAAAAATGTTGAATATATGGCCACTACTGGCCTAAAACCCTCTGCAGCCATACCTGCAGCAAAAGTTACAGCATGTGCTTCAGCTATTCCCACATCAAAAAACCTATCAGGAAAATTTTTCTTAAATAAGTTTAAACCTGTACCATAGGGCATGGCTGCTGTCACAGCTACTACCTTATCATTTTGCCTTGCAATATTAACTAAGGCTGATGAAAAGACCTTGGTATAGGAGGGAAGCTTTTTACTAGCAAGGGGTTCCCCATTATCAATACAAAAAGGCTCAATTCCATGATATCTACTAGGATACTTTTCAGCAGGTAGATATCCCTTGCCCTTCTTAGTTAAAATATGAATCACAACTGCCTTATTAGCTCTTCTAGCAGTCTGTAATGCAGATAATAGGCTGGATAAATTATGGCCATCAATGGGTCCTATATAGGTTAATCCCATATCTTCGAATAACATGTTAGGAAGCATAAAATACTTTATGGCATCCTTAGACCTCTTTAGTTTACTTACTATATCCCTACCTCCCGGTAACTTCTTGGTAAGGGTGTTTTCCATGTTCTCTTTAAAGCCTGTATATTTGGAATTTGTCCGTATCTTTGCTAGATAGTTGGCCATACCACCAACATTTTCAGATATGGACATATTATTATCGTTAAGTATTATTATAAGATTTGATTTTAGACGGCCTGCATTATTCAGAGCTTCAAATGCCATACCACCTGTAAGCGCCCCATCTCCAATTACAGCTACAACCTTATTGTTATCCCCCTTTAGATCCCTGGCCTTTACCATTCCAAGAGATGCAGATATGGCTGTAGAGCTGTGTCCTGTATCGAAAGCATCGCAATCACTTTCTTCCCTCTTTGGAAAACCACTTATACCATCCTTTTGTCGAAGTGTAGGGAAACATTCCTTTCGTCCAGTTAAAATCTTATGTGTGTAAGATTGATGTCCCACATCCCATATTAGCTTATCCTTTGGAAAAGTCATAAAAAGATGTAGTGCTATAGTAAGCTCCACTACACCCAGATTAGACGCCAAATGCCCACCTGTTTTACTAACATTGGATATCAAAAAAGAACGAATCTCCTCAGCAAGCATTGGCAATTCCTGTGGTTTAATTTTTTTTATATCATTTGCTTTTTTTATACTATCAAGTATGCTAGGCATACTCTAACACCTCATTTCCGAGTCTTTACTACTTCTCCCTATTCATAAGCTTTACAATTAATGCTTCCAAAAAATCATTCCTATAGGAAAGCGACCTATATGCCTTCCTTGCCCTATCTGTAACATAAGCTACTTCTTTTGCAGCATCCTCTAAGTTCATTATGGCCATATATGTGGATTTGTCATTTTTCTCATCACTATTCACTGGCTTTCCTAATACCTCATCACTGCTTGTCACATCCAGGATATCATCTCTTATCTGAAATGCCAAGCCTATGTCTCCTGCAATGCTCTCTATAATAGCAAGCTCCTTTTCACTGGCTCCTGCTAGGCTTGCCCCAATCATCATGGAAGCCTCAATTAGACCAGCAGTCTTAAGCTTGTACATGGTATTAATTCTGTCCTTTGTGGCTAGCTGACCCTCAGATTCTATATCAATAACCTGGCCACCAATCATACCATGGATTCCCGATTTGTTTGCCAAAATCCTTATTGCACTTGATATTTTTTTGTACATAGATAGGGCATCATCTGATGAGTCATCTATAAAATCATATGCTCCTGCTGCAGTCTCAAAGGCATAGGTAAGCAAGCCATCACCTGCAAGAATAGCCATTGCCTCTCCATATACTATATGGGTGGTTTTTCTTCCCCTACGGTATTCATCATTATCCATAGCTGGTAGGTCATCATGTACCAATGAATAGGTATGAATCATTTCTATTGCCGCTAAAAAAGGGTTTAACAATACTGTATCTTTGCCTCCAAACAGACGAAAGCTTTCAAGCATAAGCATTGGCCGAATACGTTTCCCCCCAGCCAAGATACTATAGGACATAGCTTCAATTACTGTCTTATAATAACCCTCTTGCTTTGGTAAATAGTCCATAAGGACTTTTTCAATTTCTATTATCCGTTTATCCAGTTCTTGCTCAAAGTTCATCAATTTCTCCACTTTCACTTAATATAATAAGTTCCTTTTCTACCTTATCAATAGAATCATTGCTTGCCTTTAATAGCTTCACACCCTCCTGATAAAGAGCAAATGAATCTTCCAAGCTTATATCAGGATTTTCAAGGTCCACGATAATTTTATCAAGTTTCTCAAAGGCTTCTTCTAATTTAAAACTATTCTCTGCCATAATAACCTCCCTTACAGATCCATAATATAAGTATTCCCTTGAAATGTATAGACAACCTTTACATATCAATATAACTATAACACATTAATCAAGGTCTTCCCCCATATCTCTTTTTATCTCCTTAATAGTATCTACCCTTGATATTATATCTCCGTCTAATAAAGAAACAACTAATATATCATCCTTTCTAAGCCCATGTACACTTTGTATGGGCTTTCCATCCTCACCACAAACTAAACCATATCCTTTTTTTAACTTTGCCAAGGGAGAACTTCCTTCCAACCTAGTTATATATAGGTCTAGCTTATGCCTAACATCCTTTAGCTTTCTTTCCATATTATGAGTAAGCCTTTGCTCTGCATCAACTAATGCTTGTCTTTTTTGCTTGATTTGATATGAGGGACTAGCATAAAAAAGTCTTAACTTAAGCTCCCGTAGTTTTGACTGATGTCGTGTTACATTATGCATAGCCGACTTATACATCTGTCTTTTATAGTCCTTTATAAGATTCATAAAAGATATGTAATCATTTACTGCCAGCTCAGCTGCAGCAGAAGGAGTTGGCGCTCTTAGATCTGCCACATAATCAGCTATAGTAACATCAGTTTCATGTCCCACTGCAGATATAATAGGAGTGCTACAAGCATAAATTGCCCTAGCCACAAGCTCCTCATTAAAGGCCCATAAATCCTCTATAGACCCTCCTCCTCTACCAACAATTATAACATCCGGTTTAAGCTTATCCAGGGCCTTAATTCCCCGGACTATACTTTCTCCTGCCCCTGCCCCTTGAACCAAGGCTGGGTATAAAATTAACTGAATATAAGGATTTCTTCTTTTTGATATATTAATTATATCCTGGATTGCTGCCCCTGTAGAAGCGGTAACAATGCCCACACGACTTGGATAAAGAGGAATAGGCTTTTTATGTGCCTTATCAAATAGGCCTTGAGCATGTAAATCCTTCTTAAGCTTTTCAAATCGCTCATATAATGCACCTTGACCATCCAAATTTATTTGACTGGCATACAGCTGATATTTACCATCTCTTTCATATACATTTATACTTCCAAGAACAAGAACACTTTGACCTTCCTCTAAACGAAAGCCAAGACCTCTCCTTTGTCCCGCAAACATCACACATGCCAATTGCCCCTGGCTATCCTTCAGTGTGAAATAGATATGTCCAGAGGTATGGTATTTACAATTTGAGACCTCTCCCTTTACATAGATATGGTTAAGGTAAGGATCTTTTATAAACATTTTCTTTATATATTGATTAATCTCTGTAACCGAATAAGCCTGTCCCATATATTACCTCGTTTCAAAAATGCTTATGCAAGCTTAGCCAGAACTCCATTGATAAATCCCGGTGTATCATCACCGCCAAAAACCTTTGCTAGCTCTACAGCCTCATTAATTGCCACCTTGACGGGCATTTCCTCATCAAATTTCATTTCGAACACTGCAAGTCTAAGAATAGTCAGCTCAACCTTGCCCATACGTCCCAATGTCCAGCCACTGGCTGCCTCCGAAAGCAAATCATCAATACTAGTAAGCTTTTCTAGTATTGCTTGAAACCGATTATTTAGATATAAGCCTTCCTCTTTAGTAGGCTCTTTTAAGTCAGATAAATATATTTTCACCTGTTCCATCAAATCATGGTTATCATGAAATTCTTTACGAAATAGCATTAAAAAAAGATGCTCTCTTATTTCCCTTCTAGTCACTACCATGCCTCCTTCTATAAGCACAAATAAACTCATCACTTATAGAAGTGCGAGTCTCTTTTAGCTAGAAAAAAAGGGGGCTGCAAATACTGCATTCGGGAATATCCGAAACCATAATTGCAAGATCCCCTTGTTAACACATTTACTCTTTTACAATATTTACTCCTGCTATCCTAATGTTAACTTCCATAACCTGTAGTCCTGTCATGTTTTCTATAGCAAGCTTAACCTTTTCTTGGACTTGTTTGGCTGTGTCAGGAATTCCATATCCATAATCTATGGTAAGAGCCATATCAACTGATACTGAATCCTGGCTAACTAGTACCTTAACTCCCTTTGATAAATTCTTTTTTCCAAACTTACCAGCTATTTCATTTGTAACAGTACCACTAGTTGAAGCAACGCCCTTAACCTCAGTTGCCGCAAGCCCTGCTATAACTGCTACAACCTCATCGGCAATCTGTACCTCACCCACCTTACCATTCTCATGGATTTTATATGTGTTCCTAATTTCCGGTTCTTTATTCAATGTAGTTACCTCCTATGTTACATATTATCTGGTCGTTCCTATATAACTAAACCTTAATGTTGCATTTGATATTTGTTATATAGTATTATACCAAACTTCTCATCTTTTGCAATTAATAATAAATATTTTATTATAGGCTACTCTGCCACTACTACAGGATTAATTGTTACCTTATCTATTGTAGCATTTGTTTCGTTCATAACTATATCCTCTGCAATTGCCAGCTGCTGATCTGATAATGATGGCGTGTTAATAACTACGTTTACATCTCCATCAGCATTCATAGTTACCATGGCATCTGCAAAACCCTTGGCTTCTAACATAACCTCTGTATTGTTCTCAATCTCAGCTATGTTTGTAAGCTCAATCATTCTTTCAATTATTGGCTGCTTGGAGGCCTCAGAAATATCTGAACTTTCTATGAGAGACTTAAGATCCGCTCTACTTCTTGCTCTGTCCTGTTCTCTTTCAAGCTTTTTACTCACAAAAAATCCTCCATCTAATGTGGTGCTTGCAAGAACAGCCTCTCCGGGAATTTCCTCTAGCTCAAGTGTATCATTCTGTGGATTATTTGCTGTGGTTAATATATCATCATCTGATATATCTCCTAATTCTTGTATATTATCAACATCATCATTAAAGTTTACTGGAGTAAACTCATCATTATCTTCTGTTGTTTGATTATTGGGTTCACCATCCATAATCTCATCTAAGCTTGAATCAGCATTAGTATCTGTAGTATTTGTATTATTATTAGTATCTAGCGTACCATTTTCATCATTTGATGTATCTCCTACATCGTTGGTATTTTGAACAAGATCCATACCGTTAACCATTTCATAATCCGGATTTGTTGTTTCTAGGATACCCGAGTCTTTTGGTTTATCATCGTTTGTAAAACTTAAATAACCGGCAATCACAATCATAATTGCTAAGGCAGTAATTATGATTTGATTCTTTTTAAATATATTTTTCATTTATAAACCTCCTGATTATTTTATTCCATCACTCATCTTCATTACCTTAACTTTATGCACAGGAATGTTAAATAATACCTCTGCCGCCTCTACTATATCCTTAACAATAAGGATGTTATCTCCACCCTCGGCTATGACTAGAACACCCTCTACCTCTGGTTCACGCTCCTGCAATATGTAAGGCTGAGTGTTACCATCTTTGCCAGTAACCATAACTGTGCTTTCATCCTTCTGGATACGGTTATCCGTTCTACTTCCACCCTCCCCATCAACTTCATTTAAGCCTTCCTGAGTATAAGGTACATCCTTGAGTGGGATTTGTTCCCCGGAGGTTTTTAAGGTTATCATAACCTCTACTTCTCCAATACCATTGACCTTGCGAAGGACGTTCCTAAGCTTAGTTTCTAATTCTGCTATATAATTATTCGAATCATAGCTTGTCGTATTCGTAGAATTTTGCCGTTCTGTAAGTTCTATATCTAAATTTTTAACCTTTTTTTCCTTATCACCACCTAATAAGCCCGGAAATGTGAGTATAACAAGTAAAATCCCCGCCATAAACATCATAATTAGCTTAGGCATTCCGATTTCCTTCAGGGAAATTTTCTTTTTCTCCATATTATCCTCCCTGTATACTAATATTTATATTATCTTGTTTCATATTATAGAAGTCTGATAGTCTATTTTTTATCTGTATTTCTAGAGGAGAAGGTATGTTTTGCTTGTCTTTTTTCAAATCCTCTGTATTCCCATTGTTTTTTGAAACCACTATTTTATCAATCTTAATACTATGAACAGGAACTACCTCCTCATCCGAATAACCAGCACTTATATGGATAGAATCAATCTCCCCAAACCCATCACTATCCTCATCAAGGTTAAGGGCAAGCTCAATATCATAAAGGTATATACCCTCTTCAATTAATAAATCAGCCACCTGTTCTCTTACCCTATCCTTAAAATCCACAAGCATTACCTCCCTTTGCTTGTCCTCCATAAGCCTTATTGTGTTTTGAAAATCTGATGCATCTACCTGATATATATTGGCATTCAGATAATAATCTAGTATTTCATTCATATTTAAGAGCTTTAAGAATGGAGATACTACAATTAATAAAAGAATCATACCTGTTACAATACTTACATATTTTTTATAACTACTATTTCCTAAAAGATTCATAATTATAGTATTTAAAATCAAATAAATAACTATATTTCTTACCCATTCATATACACCATCCATAATATCCCCCTTATTTTTTAGCTGTTTTACTAGTAAATAGGTTTTCCTGTGGATATAGCAACAATTGTGATAGACAAAAGAAAAAGAATAGCCCCTACTATGACACATTGAAGAAGCATCTCTACTGATTTTGCGGAAGCACTAACACACTCAATAATCCTTTTATCAGAAATAGGTTGTAAGGCCGCGCTACTCAACTTATATATTAGGGTAATAACTATAAGCTGAACTATTGGAACAATACAGATTGTAATAACCACCACAAGGCCTGCCACTCCAATAGCATTTTTTAATAGAACCCCAGCTCCAATTACTGTTTCTGCAACACTTTCTATGGCATTTCCTACACCGGGAAGTGCGGAGGATGCCTTAAATATAGCAGATCTTTTTACCTGGTCGGCTACTGGAACAATTAGACCTTGGATAGCTTGATATCCAATAACTGCTGCCAGTAAACTTCTTAAAACCCACTTAATAACTGATTCTATAAGACCTGCCAACCTTGATAGCATGTCCTCCTTAGACAGGTTATTAGCAAGCATAATTATTAAATAGAAATTAATTAAAGGTATTACTAGCTTTATTATGATAAAATCCACCAGGGAAATTATAATTAAGGCCGCCTTATAGAAGACAAAAGAAGACATACTACCAGAGCAAAAGGCTACTGACATAAAATATGATGGTACTAAAGCCTTCATAAAATCTAATATTTGTCCTATAACATTAGTTGCTATTAGAGATGTACTTATAAAGGCGCTGATTAAAAGTCCGAACAAAAGAAGATATGTAACATAATATCCTGTGTCTGATACTTGATTATTTTTAAATGCCATAGACAAATTAGTGAATATAGCTGCTATAAGGGCAATTGAAATAAGTCTACCAAAGGTAGTGATATGAGCCTTAAACTCTCCACTTATTGAATCTATTAGCTTATTTGCTATTGCCTTTAATGAGAAAACTTCTTCACCTGACATCAGCTTAGCTACATAATCTCCAAATTTAATCCTATCCTCATAAGCCATAATATTATCTATAACTTCTTGGATCTCATCATAGTTGATTTCATCACTTATATCATACGAAGCATATGCAATGCTTGTACTATTAATAGCCAATAAAACAAACAGAAATACTGTTACAAGCTTAGCCTTATATCTAGTTTTCATCCTTGCCTCCACCCATCTTTTTTGCCCTTCCTATCTTGCTGTAAGAAAATTATTTATTGTATCAAGTAGGGCCAGTAGTATAGGCATGCTGATAGCCAGTATCGAAAGCTTACCAACAAGCTCAACCTGGTCGCCTATGGCTTGGTAACCGGAATCCTTACAAAGGGCTGCAGAAAACTCAGTAACATATGTTATTCCAATTATTTTTATAAGTATATTTATATAGGCCTTATTTATATTAATATAGCCTTGTAATCGCCCTATGGTTTCCAAGATAAGCTCTAACTTACCAATACCTAGGAGTAGAATAATAAAACAAGCAGCTATGCTGATATATAAGGAATACTCCTCTTTTCCCTTTTTAAATACAATGGCAAGTAACACTGATATAATTCCTATAATAGCTACATCGATCATTTCTACCCTCCAAACTCTATCCCACTAAAGCATACTAAAAAGCCCCTTGATTGTTTCAAATAATTCAGTAATATATGGGATGATCCAGAATAAAACCAAAATCAATCCTGCTAGGCTTGTCATAAAAGCCAACTCATCCCTATTAGATTGCTTTAATATTTGATTCAATATGGAAACCAATATTCCAACCACAGCAATTCTCAATATAATATATATATCCATTTTTACCCCCATGCTTCATGCAATTACTAAATATCACAGAAGCCCTCGTGAATTTTGTAGTCTTATTCTTATACTTGTTACATCCTATATCATTATGATTGATATAAAAATCCCTCCCATGATTCCAAGACTCTTATATAAATATACTTTTTCCTTTGTGGTTTCAGAAAGGTCTTGCAATTCGTCTTCCATCTGATTAATAAATAGTTCAATAGTATTCATCTGCATCTCCTTGTCAAGATAACCAAGATTCTCACCAAATTGAATGAGGGAGGACTTGTCCTTTTTATTAAGAGAGGTCGAATGCAGCTGATTTTCTACAGCTTCCTTCCATACCTGTGAAAATGTATTACCAGAATACTCACTCAACTTTTCTGAAACCCCTGTGAAAAATCCCTTGAAGCTCCCATCATGCCTTCTTGCAATTCCACTAATAGCTTCAGGAAGGGGGGTATTACTAAACCTAATATCTCCCCGAAGGAGTATAATAAGTTTTTTTAGTTCCTTCAAATCATTTACCCTGTTTTTAAGCTCATTCCCATAATAAAAGCCCATTAAGCTAGATGACAAAATAATAAGAATACATCCAACCACCTTTGTTACCAGCACCTTGTTACCTCCATTTCTTAACACTTTATACAAAACCACATGGACTAACTGCCTTGATAGTAGATCCTATTTCCCAAGGAATCATAGATTTCTTCTATATGACCTATACGCTTTATATTGTTCAAAATCACATAACGTTCAAATATATTTTTATGTAATAGATCTCCTAGTATAGGCTTGCTCTTTATATCTTCTATAGAGCTACCATGTACCGTGGCTATTATCTTACAACCACAACTAATTACATAATTGATAGCTTCCAAATCCTCTCTAGAGCCTATCTCATCTACTGCAATCACCTGAGGAGACATGGACCTAATTAGCATCATCATACCTTTTGCCTTAGGACAACAATCCAGAATATCAGTCCGTATACCTAGTTCATTTTGTGGGACTCCCATATAACAGGCACCGATTTCTGAACGTTCATCAACCACTCCTACTGTCATACCATCTAGGTAGCTACTTCCATCAGATATCTGCCTAATAATGTCACGAAGTAGTGTTGTCTTACCACATCTGGGTGGTGATATTATCAAGGTATGATAAATCCCTTGGGTGCCTTCGTCTATTAAGTAAGGTAAGACTAAGTCAGCACAACCTTTAACCTGATGGGCAAGCCTAACGTTAATATAGGATATATGCTTCATCCCCTTAACATCATCTTCTTGTATAATGACTTTTCCAGTAATCCCTATCCTGTGGCCTCCATTAATTGTTATAAAACCCTGACGTATTTCGTCCTCAAAGGCGTAAAGAGAATAATTACTTATGTATTCCATGGTCTCCCTTATCTCACTCTTTGTAACTTGAATAGCTTGTTCTGGTTTATTTACTAATACTGCATCCTGTGATATAAAATACTCTTTGTTTCTATAGTTAATTACTAAGGGACAGTTTATTCTTAGACGAATTTCCTGTAAATCTTTAAAATCAATCACCAAACCTCTCAGTACCCCCCTGAGCTTTAATGAAAAAATATTGAGAAGCTCGTCTTTTATTTTCACTTTCTCTACCTCCAATTTGATAGCTTATCCATCTTCCCTTAAAATAATATATTCCCACTAAATAAAATTATGACGGAGATTTTAAATTGCTTTAGATATGGATTTTCCTTGCATTTTTTTCTAGGTCTAATATAATAAAAATATGTCTAAAAGCTAGATAAGAATGGAGATATGAGATGGATTCAAATAAAAGATACGGACTGATTGGTGAAAAACTGGGCCATAGCTATTCAAAATATATACACGAAAGAATGGTTGACTGTGACTATGAGCTAATTCCCTTAAGCGAGAAAGAATTTCATGTATTTATGAAAAAAAAGGACTTCTCTGGTATCAACGTTACAATTCCATATAAAGAAAAGGTAATTCCCTACTTAGATGACATTGATGACCTGGCTAAGCAAATAGGTGCAGTTAATACCATTGTTAATAATAATGGAAAACTAATTGGATATAATACAGACTTTTACGGATTATTATATATGTTTGAAAGAAATGATATAATAGTAAAAGATAAAAAATGCCTGGTTCTTGGAAATGGGGGAACCTCCAAGACAGCCCAGGTAGTATTAAAAAAGCTAGGAGCAGGTGAAGTTTTTGTTGTAAGTAGAAATCCCAAAAATGAAAAGCATATATCCTATGAAGACTCCTATAATATTCACTGTGACGCCCAAGTGATTGTTAATACTACACCCGTAGGAATGTATCCTAATATGGATGCTTGTCCCTTAGATTTAAGTAAATTTAGCCAGTGTAGTGCCGTGGTTGATGTGATTTTTAATCCTATAGAGACAAAGCTTACAAAACAGGCAAAATCCCTTGGTATTCAAGCCATTACAGGCCTTCCCATGCTAGTAGCTCAGGCAAAGCAAGCCCAGGAACATTTTAGAGAAATTAAGCTTGATAATCATATAATTGATAAGATAACTCAAGAATTATTGGCAAGAATACAGAAGAAAACTACTATGTAGTTTTCTTCTGTATTCTTTACTAGTATTCACTTATGCAATTTGACAAAGCATTTACTTATATAGATTTATTATATCTTTTTCCTATCTCTACCACTCATAAAAGTCCCACCAAGAATCAGTATACCTCCCACTAACTGTATAGCAGTAATCTTCTCACCAAGTAAGATTCCTGACATTAAGACAGCGGACACAGGGTCAATATAGCTCAATATGGCTACTGTTTGACTCTCTAACTTTTGTATTGATGAAAAATATAATAGGTATGCCAGTCCTGTATTTAATAGACCCACTAAGATTAAGAGAATCATATCTCCAGCACCTAGAACTGAAAGTTCAAATGAACCTCGCAAAATAACATAAGGAGCTAATACAAGGGAAGCCATAGTCAACTGGATAATAGTAGTTTCAATTCCTCTTAGTCCCTTTATCAGTTTGTTCAAAATTATAACCATTGCATAAAGTAGAGCAGCTCCTAAGCCAAAACCAATGCCTAACAGCCCATTACCATATGTATTTTTTTCTCCACATGTCAAAACAAGTAATAACATTCCAATCACAGCAAATATTATAGGTATAATCTTTTTTAGATTCAGCCTTTCCCTAAATATAAAAGGTGATAGAAATACAACAATAACTGGGGCTAAATAATAGGTAAAGGTGGCATTTGTAATCGAAGTATTTCTATAGGCTTCAAATAACAAAATCCAGTTAAAGCCTAAAGCTGCTCCAGATAATAATAAATATATAAAATTCCTTCTTATGGCCTCTGTTGAGGGCTTTTTCTTCATAATCAATCCAGCTATAATTAGAAACACACTTCCAATTACTCCCCTAATTAATGCTATCTGGGCAGACGACAAGGCAATCCCCCTGACTATAATGCCAATGCTCCCAAAAATCAGCATAGATATAATAAAACATAGTCTATCTTTCATATGTACACCCACTCTATAAAATAGTTTGGTTTAAATTTTATTATGAAAATAGCGTAATCTATAGAATTATCCTATAGACTACGCCATTTTATTTTAATAAAAATCTAAACCCTCTTCATGTACTCGCCAGTTCTTGTGTCAATACTAATTACATCTCCCTGGTCTACAAATAAAGGAACATATACAGTAGCTCCTGTCTCAACAACTGCAGGCTTTGTAGCACCAGTAGCTGTATCTCCCTTAAAACCAGGCTCTGTATCAGTAATCTCAAGCTCCACAAAAAGTGGTGGCTCAATGGCAAATACTACTCCCTTATAAGAAAGCATCTTAACCATCTCATTCTCCTTAACAAACTTAAGAGAATCTCCAACTGCTTCCTTGTCCATAGCTATCTGATCAAAGGTTTCCACATTCATAAAATTATATAAATCCCCATCGTTATATAAGTATTGCATATCACTTCTATCTATATGGGCTGTAGGAACCTTCTCTGTAGGACGGAAAGTTTTCTCTGTAATTCCGCCATTTTTAATATCCCTTAATTTAGTTCTTACAAAGGCTGCGCCTTTTCCAGGTTTAACATGTTGAAATTCAACTACTTGATATACTACATTATCTATTTCAACTGTCAAGCCATTCCTAAAATCACCTGCTGATACCATAAAAGTACATCCTCCTTAATATTAACTACACATAAGTGTATAATAAACCATCATTATTTGCAAGAATTTTTTATTCTATAATTCGATCAAATTCTTATTGGAATGGGTAAAGTTCTCATGTCCATCCTCAGTTACAACTACAAGGTCCTCTATTCTGACACCACCAAAGCCTCTGACATAGATACCAGGCTCCACTGTCTCTGTCATCCCTGCCTCTAAGATATCATCTTCACTGGGTGAAAGCCTAGGGTTCTCATGAATAAATAATCCTACACTGTGACCTAGTCCATGACCAAAACAACCCTCATAGCCTGCATTGTTAATAATATCTCTTGCTATCTTGTCAACCTCCTTGCCCTTTCGACCAGCTTTGATAAAATCTAAGGCTGCTAGCTGGGCCTCAAGCACGATATTATATATTTCCTTTTGCTTATCTGATGCCTTACCTAAGACTATTGTCCTTGTCATATCAGAGCAATAACCTTCATATACACAACCATAATCCATGGTGATAAAATCCCCCACTTCAACCTTCTTCAAAGTGGGAACTGCATGGGGCATAGATGAATTCACACCTGATGCCACTATAGCCTCAAAGCTTGTCCTTTGGCCTCCATAAAGTTTTAATAAATACTCTATTCTTGCAGCTATTTCAAGCTCTGTCATACCAGGCTTAATAAAGTCTAATATTTCTTTAAATACCTTATCTCCAATAGCTTGTGCCTGTTTAATATATTCTAGCTCCCTACTCGTCTTTATTCTTCTTAGTCTTGTTACTTCATCACCTATGGGAACAAGTTCAGCTACATTAAGCTTGTCCTTTAATTCCTCATATCTTGCATACATCATGTCATTCGCTTCAAAACCTAGACGATTAACATTATCTAAACTTAGGATATCATTTATTGCCTCCTCATATCCTCCACTGGCAATGGTAATAATTTCGTAGCCACTTGCCTCATTCTCTGCCTGGAAGGTATAGCGAAAATCAGTGATTATGGCATGACGATTTTGGGATATATATAGGTATCCCGTTTCTCCTGCAAACCCACTAACATACCGCATATTATTACCATTAGATATAAGTAATGCATCTATATTTAACTGCCTATTAATTTCCTGTACTCGTTTAAAATTATCCACCTTTATTCTGTCCCTTCATTTTTTCTGTCACAAATATTAACTATAGCCTCCATGGCGAGAAGATAACCATCCAGTCCAAGCCCAGCAATCTGGCCATCACATACTGCTGCAGTTACTGACTTATGCCTAAATTCTTCCCTTTGATGGATATTGGATATATGTACCTCAATCTTTGGTAGGCTTAAGCTTGCAAGGGCATCTCTGATAGCATAACTATAATGGGTAAATGCAGCCGGATTTATTATGATACCATCTACTTCCTCATCATAAGACTTCTGAAGCCTATCAATAATTTCTCCCTCTCCATTACTTTGAAAGACTTCAACCTGGATATTAAGGTCGTCTGCTTTCTTATTTATTAAGTTAAGTAGTGTCGAGTAATCTTTGTCTCCATAGATACCCTTCTCCCTTATCCCAAGAAAATTAAGGTTTGGCCCATTTATTATTAAGAGCTTCATATACATCCTCCTTAGCTATATTGCTATATCAAAAACACCTTATCCTAGCTTGCAATAATCTAATATTTCATTTCCAATCTCTTCGATAGACTTATTATCAGTATTAATTATACTACTAGCAGATCTCTCATATATTGCTTGTCTAGATAAAAGAAGCTTCTCTACCTTAACCTGCAAATCATCACCCTCAAGTAGGGGTCTTTTTCCATCTCCAGACACCCTGCTTATTATAGTATTGCTAGAAGCCTGCAAATATATAACTGGCCCCATCATGTTTAGTAGTTTAACATTCTCATCCCTAATAGGCATGCCACCACCAGTAGAAAGCACTACTTTATCCAAAGAACCCTTTAATGACAATAAAAGCTCAGTCTCTAGATTTCGAAAATACTCTTCACCATGTATAGAAAATATTTTCTGAATAGTCATTGCTTGCTGCGCTTCAATTAATTGGTCTGTATCCTTGAATGAGTAGGCTAGTCTTTCTGACAAAAATCTACCTACACTAGTCTTACCAGAACCCATAAATCCTATTAATACAATATTATTTGACAAGATCATATGCCCCTTCTACGAATTCTTACATTTGACATTCATCAAAGCTATTTCTAAACCTTCTTTATCCTTCCTCTTTTTAAATCTTTACGATAAAAGCGAAGGACCAACCTCTCAAGTTTTCGCTTAATTACAATCTGTATCTCCTCTTTTGGACCAATTGGCTTTACAAAATAAGACATCATCCCTATCCTATTAGCGCCATATACATCAGTAAATAGCTGGTCACCTATAAATACAGTATTATCAATATTGGTTCCTAATTGCTTGATGGCCCTAATATAGCTCTTTTTAGCAGGCTTGTTGGCTTTATGAATGTACTTAAGCTTGATATCCCTATTAAATCTACTAACTCGTTCCTCGTTATTATTGGATATCAAGCATACTGAAAAACCAATCTTTTTTAAGTCTGTAATCAGTTGTATGGCTCTAGGGCTGGCATCTGCACCATGTTCTACCAGGGTATTGTCAATATCAAAGATAAGACCCCTATACCCCTCCTTATATAATTTTTTATAATCAATTACATAGGCTGAGTCTGCAATTCTTTTTGGATAAAACTTTTTCAACATACAATCTCTCCAAATTTCATTTTATATATTCTGACTCTAATGCATAATAACATATTATTATAATGCATTGAGAATCAAATAATGTACTTTCTTATAAAACCCTAAGCCTTACTTACTTCGGATTTTGTCTCTTCACTATCTTCACTAATTTCTGCTGTACAATGGGAGCACCTTGTAGCCTTTAAGTTAATATCAGATAAACAATATGGGCATTTCTTTGTTGTGGGTGCCTTAGGTGGTTCTGGTTTATGAAGCTTGTTAATCCATCTTACAATCATAAATACTACGAATGCCATAATAACAAAATTGAGAATATTTGATAGGAATAAGCCATATTTTACTACAGCAGCTCCGGCTTCCTCAGCTTTTGCTAATGAGCCATAGGCCTCCCCATCAAGAGCAAAAAACCAATCACTAAAGTTTATATTCTTTGTAAACACTCCCAACAGTGGCATTATAATATCGTTAACCAAAGAATTTACGATGGAGTTAAAAGCTCCTCCTATAATAATACCTACTGCCAGATCAATCATGTTACCTCTAAGAGCAAACTTCTTAAATTCCTTTAACATTTTGGCACCCTCCTTCTTTTTTTCTTTTAATCTTTTTGCTTTATTATGTATCATCTCTTCATCATCCATTCCAACTTAATATAAATATTCATCATAACATAGATATTATACCATGGTAATTTATATAAACAAAGCAAAAATAGCATAAAGGAAAATGCAAATATAACTATGGCTTTATTTCATCCAAATATTTTACATACACATCTGCATCATAAATACTACCATCTCTTCTATGACCCAAATTATATAAGGTCCTCTCATACTCCATTCCAGCCTTTTGCATAACTCTACCAGAGGCCTTATTGAGCACATCATATTTGGCAATAATCTTCCTATATCCAACCTCGTAGAAAAGATAATGCATAACAGCCCTAAGGGCTTCAAGTACTATTTCTCTGCCCCAATACTTTCTACCTATGCAATATCCTATCTCACAACTTTCATCCCTATCATTAGATATCTCAACACTAATAGACCCTATTACCTGTTTATCTGACTTTAAGTATATAGCCCAATAATATATATTAGGCTGCTTATAGCTTTCCACCCAGCTAAGAATTCTCCTATATGTTACATTTATATCAGTATGTGGACCCCATGACACAAACTTTAGGGTATCCTTATCGCTTGCCCAATTATTGTACATATCATATGCATCCTCTGGCCTAAATCTCCTAAGTATCAAGCGTATTGTTTCAATTGAATTAGTCCCTATATGATTCATCATTTTCACATCCTTTCAGAAAATGAATATACAGGGACCAGCTTGAATATTACTATAAGATTTTCAATTAAAGTAATTCAAAACCCCTAGGGTCTGCTTAAATCATTAAGCAAGCTCCTAGGGAGTTTAACCTATCTTAATTCGATATTCTTAGTATTTAATACTGCTAGAAGTTCATCTACCATAGTCTGTATCTCATCTCCCTCAAGAGTACGGTCCATTGATACAAATTCAAAGCGTACTGTTACACTTTTCTTACCAGGAAGAAGATTTTCATCCTCAAAGATATCTACTAGATAATATTTGTTCAGATACTGGCAAGGATACAGGTCTATATATCCTGCAAGCTCTTCATACCTCATAGATTTTTCTACTAAGAGGCTAAGGTCAACTGTAACACTAGGATATCTAGATACTTCCTTGTACTGTAGAGGCACCATATCGATAGTCTCCAAATCATCTATATCTATCTCAGCAAAAGCTACATGTAGCTTTTTGTCCATATTATTTCTAATTCTAGGATTTAGGACTGAGAAATATCCAATCTCCTTACCATTTACGCAAATACCTGCAGAATTAACTGGATGAACATAGTTGTGCTTGTTAATGGTATCATTTTCTACGAATTCAGGACTTATGTTCTTTATCTCCATTATTACTTGAGATATTGCCTCCTTAAGCCTAAAGAAAACTTCCTCTTCACTTAATATTTTACTAGCTAAGACTAATCCTAAGCGCTTCTTCTCATTACACAAGCCATCCTTATTAAGTCCATCGGCAACACGGCCTATTTCATACATTCCCATTTCTGGACTACTATCCACATTCTTATGAACAAAACCAAGTAAGCTTGGAATAATTGTAGACCGGATTGTATCATTTTCTGCTGTTACTGAGTTAATTATACGGATATTTGGCTCAGTATGAACTCCTATCTCCTTAAGTAGCTTGGTCTCATACCAGATATAACTGTGAACCTCATTCATATCATACTTATCTGATAGGAATCTCTTTATTCTGTATTCATTATCTCTTTTCAAACTATGGCGTATTGGTGATAAGAGACTATTGGTAGAATAGATATCAAAGTTGTCATATCCATATATTCTAGTAATTTCCTCAACTATATCAGCCTTCATGGTAACATCCTTGGTTGCCCTCCAAGAAGGCACAACCACCCTGAAGTCGTCTCCATTTCTGTCTATGTCAAAGCCTAGGGCAGATAAGGTTTCTTCCATCATATCTGCTGATATATCTATACCTGTATACTTATCTACATATGCCTTATCAAAGTCCACCACAATCTTGTCATAATGCTGTACATAAGAATCAGTAAGACTAGATGTCACTTTAACACCAGGATCTATATCCAGTAACAGCTTCATGAAACGCTCAATAGCTGTAACTGTCATTTCAGGATCTAAGACCTTCTCATATCTTGAGCTTGCATCTGTTCTAAGCCCTAGTTTAGTGGCTGATTTTCTAACACTTGTGCCATCAAAGTTGGCTGACTCGAGAAGCACTGAGCTTGTATCGTCTGATATAGATGAAAGCTCACCACCCATAACACCAGCAATACCTATAGGCTCCTTAGCATTGCATATCATCAAGGTGTCGGTATCAACCTTTCTTTTCACGCCATCCAAGGGTAAGAATTCAAATGGCTCAGAAAAAGTCTTTACTCTAATTTCCTTCACCTTATTATTATCATAAGCATGCATTGGCTGGCCTATCTCCATCATAAGATAATTGGTAAGGTCGGCCAGTAAATTAATAGGTCTCATACCACAGTAGGTTAGCCTAATTCTCATGTTAGTGGGGGACTTTTTCTTACTTATATTGTCCATGCTAATACAAGAGAAACGATATACTCTTTCCTTATCCTCTAGCTTAAGATCAATTGACCCCAAATCTTTATAGACACTTGAATCAAGAAGTTCCAAGGGCTTTAAGGGCCTTTTGTTAAGAGCTGCAATCTCTCTAGCAATTCCATAATGACCCCAAAGGTCAGGACGGTTTGTCAGTGATTTATTATCTACCTCAAATACAATATCCTCAAGGTCCATGAATTCTTTAATGTCTGTCCCCAGTGGGTAATCCTCTTCTATAATCATAAGGCCTGAGTTATCATCGCTTATACCAAGTTCCTTCTCAGAGCAACACATACCACGGCTAACTACGCCAGCTACGGGAATTTCTTTGATTTCTAAGTCTCCAACACGACCACCTAGCTTGGCAAATGGTACCACAGCTCCCACATATACATTGGGCGCACCGCATACAACCTCAACTACCTCACTAGCTATATCTACCTTGACAAGATGTAGCTTCTTTGAGTTTGGATGATCATTTACCTCAATTATCTTTCCAACAACCACATCCTTGATATCCTTACCCATCTCATATATATCTTCAACCTCAGCTGTGGATAGTGTAAATCGATTTATAAGGTCTTTTAAATCCACACCACTAAGATCTGTAAATTCTGAAATCCAATTCATTGATATTAACATTATTATTCAACCTCCATCTACCGCTTCAACGGCCGTTTTTATCTAGTGAACTGCCTTAACTGCTTTAAGTTACCACTATTGAACATACGAATGTCCTTGATATTATATTTCATCATAACAAGTCTTGTTAGTCCAAGGCCAAAGGCAAAGCCTGTGTACTTATCTGGATCAATTCCACCCATACTAAGTACATTTGGATGAATCATGCCACAGGGTAATAACTCTAACCATCCTGTTTGCTTACAGGTAGCACATCCGTCTCCACCACAGATAGCGCAGTTAATATCTAGCTCAAAGCCTGGTTCTACAAAGGGGAAAAACCCTGGCCTTAGACGAACCTTAACATCTCTTTCAAATACCTCGGATAGTAAAACCTTCATGAAATAGATAAGATTTGATATAGATATATCATCACCTATCATCATTCCCTCAAGCTGGAAGAAGGTATTCTCATGACTGGCATCAAGATTCTCATTCCTAAAACACCTACCTGGGAAGAGTACCTTTAGGGGCTCTCCCTTCTTAGGCTCTCCATATTTTCTCATAATTGTATTCTGGGCGGCAGATGTATGAGTCTTTAAAAGCTGGCCATTTTCTAAGTAATAGGTGTCCTGCATATCTCTTGCTGGATGGTTTTTAGGTATATTTACAGCCTCGAAGTTATTATATTCAGTCTGAATCTCAAGCCCATCCTCTATGATAAAACCCATGGTCTTAAAGATATCCTCAATCTGCTTCTGAATAATTGTTATAGGATGGAGAGTACCTACTTCCCTGCTAGAGGGTATAGTAAAGTCATAAACTTTGGCACTTTTTATTTCTTCTAGGTATTCTCTCTCCTCTAAGATTTTCTGATGTTCAACTATTGCCTTCTCTATCTCTTGCTTTAGGCTATTAACCTTCATACCGGCTGTCTTCTTCTCTTCAGGAGTCAAGTCACGAAGATTTTTTAGCTCTTGGGTTACTAAACCCTTCTTTCCAAGGAAGGATACTCTTATTTTCTCCAATTCTCCCTTTGATTCAACCGCATTAAGCTCATCATGAAATTGCTGCTTAATCTTATCTAGATTCTCTAACATTCAAAATCCTCCTTATTTATTTGCATATTCGTTCGAGTGTGTCATCCTATGTTAACCTTGTTCCCATAGGAGTATTTCAAATATAAGACCGTTTTTTATGTAATAGGTGCTTTCCTAGTACATAAAAAAAGCCTCCATCCGCAAGGGACGAAAGCATCGTGGTACCACCCAAATTCAAGTCTTTTTAAGGTAAAACAAAAGACCTCTCAAATGTTTTAACGGATCATCTCCGGCCTTTCTTTTATAGGCAGTTTACTAACTACCTGATATCTTAAAGGCAACTCCAGTGCCGAATTTCGAGATAAGACTGAACCCTGGATATGCTTTCAGCCGACGACATATCCTCTCTGTTGGGAAGAATTACCCTACTAAATTCACCTTCATAGCATTTAGCTGTTTAATTTATTACATATCTTAACTGACATAAGGAAAAATGTCAATAGGATTACATACAAATTTATATTATTAACATAGCATCTCCAAAGCTAAAGAAACGATAGCGCTCTTTAACTGCTTCTTGGTATGCATTAAGCATCTTGTCTCTTCCTGCAAATGCAGATACCAACATCAAAAGTGTTGATTCAGGAAGGTGAAAGTTAGTTATTAGTCCATCCATTAACTTGAACTTATAACCAGGATATATGAATATGGAAGTGTCACCGCTAGATGCCCTTAAATAGCCATTCTCATCTGATGCAGATTCAATGGTCCTGCAACTAGTGGTTCCTACACATATAATCCTTCCTCCACTCTTCTTTGCAGTATTTATCTTATCAGCTTCCTCCTGGCTTATCTGATAATACTCAGAATGCATATGGTGGTCTAAGACATTGTCCACCTTTACAGGACGAAAGGTACCAAGACCTACATGGAGTGTAACATAAGCAATTACTACTCCCATCCTCTCTAGGTCCTCCAAAAGCTCTTGGGTAAAATGAAGTCCTGCTGTTGGAGCAGCAGCAGAGCCTTGGTATTTGGCATATACAGTCTGATATCTATTCCTATCCTCTAGCTCATGGGTAATATAAGGGGGCAGGGGCATCTCTCCTAATTTATCCAGAATTTCCTCAAAGATTCCCTTATACGAAAACTGTAACAGACGGTTTCCATCATCTAGAATATCAAGGACTTCTCCTATAAGTAGTCCATTTCCAAAGGAAATCCGTGTTCCTGGTTTAGCCCTCTTACCAGGCTTCACCAGTGTCTCCCATACATCGTTTTCTCTTCTCTTTAATAATAACAGCTCAATTCTTGCACCATTAGCTTGTACACCAGCTTTATCTGCTTGTTTTTCATGATCCTTGGCTGCAAGTTTAGATAGGGTAGCTGGCTCTTCAGAAACTGACAAAATAGGCTTGTTTATCTTTTCACCAATAAGTCGGGCAGGTATCACTTTAGTATTGTTAAGCACCAAGCAATCGCCTTTTTTAAAATACTTATTTATTTCCTTAAATGTTTTATGGTCATATTCTCCCGTATACCTATTCAGGGCCAATAACCTTGAGCTAGTTCTATCCTTAAGTGGATCTTGGGCAATAAGCTCCTCTGGTAGTTCATAATAAAAATCATTTGTTCTCATGAATGTTCCTCATTCCTAGTTGTCATAGCTATAAATAGACATACAATTACTTATTATAGCCTAATATTATCGCCGTACCCTGGGCATATAAAAAATTAGAATAAAAGATCTGACTTTTTCTTTAACAGCTTTGCCCCATTAACGATTAAAAATATACCTGCTGCCAATCCTGATAAAATAAATATAATACCAAGCACCAAGTTCCAAACACCTACAGATTTCATGGTTTTGTAGATTTTTTCCATCATGATATTTCCCTCCTTGATTTATTATATCTATGCTCCATATTGCTTATAATATTCGTCTATTGCACTCTTTAGTTGGTCATCTATTACTACTTTTCCCTTATAGGGCTTGTTATAAAGATGGTCCACTACATCTTCCATAGTAACTATTGCTGTGGTGGCAAAGCCATAGGTTTCTTCAATTTCCTTTAAGGCACTCTTAGACCCCTGTCCACGCTCCATTCTATCAACGGAGACAATCAGGCCAAGTACATCTACATTCCCTTGTGCTTGCAATATAGGCATTGTTTCCTGTATGGAGGTTCCAGCAGTTGTTACATCCTCTATAATAATTACCCTATCACCATCATTAATCGGAGACCCAAGAAGGATTCCTGTATCCCCATGATCCTTTATCTCCTTTCGATTGGAGCAATATTTGATTTCTTTATCATAGAGCTGGCTTATGGCCATTGTACCTGCCACACTTAAAGGAATACCCTTATAGGCTGGCCCAAATAAAATGTCAAAGTCTAGGCCAAATTTTCCTTCTATTGCTTTTGCATAGTATTCTCCTAATTTAGCAAGCTGTGCACCTGTTCTATAAAATCCTGTGTTAATGAAAAAAGGGGTTTTTCTTCCACTCTTGGTTACAAAATCTCCAAACCTTAGAACTCCACAGTCAACCATAAATTCTATAAATTCCTTTTTATACCCTTCCATATTATACCTCCCTAGCTTGATTTTTATTACGCTTGTGTATATTAGACCATATCCTATTTACCGACGCAACCTATTAATTCCTTAATATCACCTATATTATTCCTAACCATATAGGCCTCTATACCATCCATCACTTCTTTGGTTGCCCTTGGATTAATGAAATTTGCTGTACCTACGGCCACCATTGTCGCACCAGCCATAATAAACTCTAAGGCATCCTCACCATTCATAATTCCACCCATTCCTATGATTGGTATTTTCACAGCACATGCTGCCTGATAAACCATACGGACTGCTATAGGCTTAATTGCAGGACCTGATAGTCCACCTATTTTATTGGCAAGTAGGAAGTCTCTTCTCTCTATATCAATCTTCATGCCAGTCAAGGTATTAATTAAGGATATGGCGTCAGCGCCTCCTGCTTCTGCCGCCCTTGCTATTTCACCAATATCTGTAACATTGGGACTTAGCTTTATGATTATAGGTTTCTTAGAATATTTTCTAACCTGTGAAGTAATTGCCTCAACCCGTATAGGATCTTGTCCAAAGGCAATTCCTCCCTCTTTTACATTAGGGCAGGATATATTAATCTCTAGCATATCCACTTCAGATTCCGATAGTCTTTCCACTACCTCACAGTATTCCTCTGCTGTTTTTCCAACCACATTTACAATTATCTTCGTATCATATGATTTCAAAAATGGAAGATCTCTTTGTAAGAACACATCTATACCAGGGTTTTGTAAACCTATTGCGTTTAACATACCCCCATAGGTTTCTGCCACTCTGGGCGTAGGGTTACCAGGCCAAGGATTAGTTGACACTCCCTTTGTGGTTACAGCGCCTAAGCTTGACAAATCTACATAGTCGCTATATTCCATACCTGACCCAAAAGTTCCTGAGGCTGTAGTAACAGGGTTTTTAAATCTTATTCCCCCTATATCAACTTCCATATTTATTTTTTTAATGTTTTTATCCTTATTATTCATATTGTTTTTACCTACCCATTAAAGTATTATGTCGTCTGCATAAAACACAGGACCTTCCTTACAGATTCTTTTGTTGTTAACATTAGTGTGGTGGTCTAGGTCTTTTGATTGACATACACAGGCCAGACATGCACCTATACCACAAGCCATTCGCTCCTCTAAGGATAGCTGAGCGGTGGCCCCAATAGATTTTGCATATTCCTTTACACCTCTAAGCATTGGGGTTGGTCCGCAGGCATATATAATATCAGCAGTAAGTCCATGTTCTATAATAGCATCTATTACATTGCCCTTTGTTCCTACACTACCATCCTCAGTAGATAAGTAAACATTGCCGTAGCTTTCAAAATCCTTGTCCAAAAATGTAAGATCCCTATAGCCTAGTACTATATCCTTTTCACATTTTAGCTGCTTGGCCAGCTCCAGTAAGGGAGGAATTCCTATACCCCCTCCAATTATAAGAGCCTTCTTATCCTCCAAACTAAAGCCATTCCCCAAGGGTCCCATACACTCTATATAGTCTCCGGACCGAAATCTCGAAATCTCATCTGTGCCTTTTCCTATAACACGATAAACCAAACGGATTAGGCCTTCTTTTTTATCTATCTCACAAATACTTATGGGCCTTGGTAATAATCTTCCTCCATCATTACAATACAAGGATATGAATTGCCCTGGCCCTGCAGTAGCAGCCATATCCTTTGCTTCTATCCATAAATCGTAGACTCCATCTTCAAGTCTATCTTGTTGTCTTATCTTTAATCGTATTTTATCAGCAAGCGACATTTATATTCTCCTTTATAATCAGTGTATCTAAGTCCATCCTATAACTCAAGTAATAACTCCTATCTAGCCCTCCATAACCTTCAAATGTACCTTTCTTACCCTCGGTCCATCAAACTCAGTCAAGTAAATACCCTGCCAAGTTCCAAGAAGTAGCCTTCCATTTTCAATAATAATTGTTTCAGAAAACCCCATGAGACTGGATTTTATATGCGCAGCAGAATTACCCTCCATATGGTGGTAGCCATCTGAAAATGGTATTACCTTATTCATCTCCATAAGAATATCCCTAACAACATCTGGATCGGCATTTTCATTGATTGTTACCCCTGCCGTTGTATGAGGAATAAATACTACACATAATCCATTGTCGACCTTACTTGACCTAACTAAGTCTTGAACCTGTTTAGTAATATCTTGCATCTCTGTGGTTTGCCTGGTTTTTACATTAAAGGTATAGGTCTTATTCACTTTATACAATCCTTTCCATAGTCATTATCTATTTAATCCATTTCTTTCTATTATTATAAACAAGCAGTATTTAAAATACAAGCACAAAGAACATTCCTATAATTGTAAGTAAATACAAAAACAAATAACAATGTAATTATAGATAGCTAAAATTGATGTTTCATTTTTCCATTTATCTGCTATAATAAGTATACAAATAATATACTATAGAGAAAGGTGAATGTTATTATGTTTTGTACAAATTGTGGTAATAAACTCGGTGAAGCAATGTTTTGTACCTCTTGTGGTACACCTAACCCGAAGAAAACCAACTCACAAGCAGCCGTTACGCAAGACAAGCCAGTAACCGAAGCTACACCAGATAAAATTAAAGCTGAGCCTGAGCCTAAGCCTAGTCAAGCTCCAGTTCAAACTGAGGTCAAGCCTAGTCAAGTTCAAGCTGAAACTAAGCCTAGTAAAGTTCCAGTTCAAGCTGAGATTAAACCTAGTCATGTTCAAACTGAGACTAAGCCTAGTCAAGTTCAAGCTGAGACTAAGCCTATTCCAGATAATGTTAATACTGAAGGCAATCCCCCAAAAAAGTCCAAGAAGTTAATACCCTTAATTGCTGGACTAATTGTATTCATTTTGCTTGGTGGCGGAATTGGCGGTTATTTCCTCTATCAGAAACATATTGATAAACAAGCAGATGCTGTTATAGCCTATCTTGATGATGAAGAGTATGATAATGCTTTAAAAATTTATGAAAAATACAGTGGAAAAAAAGCCTCCTTTGATAATCTTGTTACAGGGGAAGTAAAAAATGTAGTTAATAAAGTAACAGATTCTTATATACAAAATGAGTTAGATTATGATAGTGCCATTAAAAAATTAAATGATCTAGGGGCTTTTAATAGTAAAGAACTAGATACAGTTATTAGTGATGCCAACTCCTTAATAGAAAGTGTTGAGACATCAAGAATTGCCTATAATGATGCAGTAAATTTCTTTCAGGCAGGACAATATGAGGATGCAATAAACAAATACAATGAGGTAATTTCTGAAGATTCTAAAAATTATACCAATGCGCAAGATGGTATAAAAGAAGCCCTTGAGGAGATAGCTAGAATCGAGGAAGAACAAAAAAGGCAAGAAACTGAAGAAGCTGAAAGAGAACGAATTCAGATGATTAAGGAAAAAACCTTAACAGTAGCTGAGACTTACGCTAGTATTTTTGATTATCAGTCTGCTATAACAGAAATAGAAAAAGGACTTGTAGAAGTGCCAAATGATATAGATTTAGAATCCTATCTGAACTTATACACGGATTACTATAAGCAAACACTTGCTGTTCCAAGTTTTGATGTGACTAAGTATGAGCAAACCTACACTAATGAAGCTGAAAATGAAGATGAAAATGTAGAAATAATGTCAATATCAATCGAGCTACCTGTTTTACAAGGTACTAATCCAGCATATGAGTCCATTAACCAAATACTTAATAATGTCAAAGAAACATTAATAAGTGAAGCTGAAGAAATAACTGAACTTGCAAGGTCTTATGACTATGATGAAAACCTTCCTTCCTGCAGCTATGATGTAGTGTTTTCCATAATGTATAATGATAGATTACTATCTATCATGCTACATGGATATTTATATACCGGTGGAGCCCATGGAGAGTCCATACGCCAAACATACACCTTTGATTTAAGCTCAGGACAGCAAGTAGAACTTAAGGATCTTGTTTCAAATGACGACAATGTATTCTCTGATTATCTAGTCCAAGAATTCCAGAGAATGTATGAAGAAACACCTGAAGAATATTGGGACGATGCAGTCATTACTTTAGTTAATTCTTCAACCATTTTAGGTGAAATGAATTTTTATTTAACGGAGGATAGTCTCTATATATACTACCCCCCATACCATCTAGGCAGCCACGCAAGAGACTTTGTAGATATTATGATTCCTTATGAAGGAAACGAGAATATATTTAGTTTTCTACAATAAATTATCAAGCCACTAGTTACATAAGTTGTTTTTATAAGCCTTGACAATAAACTTTGGATTATGTTATATTAACCACCGATAGCATAAAAGGGCGGACTAAAACAATTAAAGTTAGAAAGGACACAGATAACTAATATGAATCCTATCGTTACTATTGAAATGCAAAACAAAGATATAATGAAGCTGGAGCTATACCCTGAAATTGCTCCCAATACGGTTAATAACTTTATCTCTCTTATTAACAAAGGCTTTTATAACGGATTAATATTTCACAGAATCATACGTGGCTTTATGATCCAAGGAGGAGATCCGGACGGCAATGGTACCGGTGGCCCTGGTTACTCAATTAAAGGTGAATTCACCTACAATAACTTTAATAACCCTATTAAACATGAAGCAGGAGTAATCTCAATGGCAAGATCACAAAGACCTGATTCAGCTGGCTCACAGTTTTTTATCATGCATAAGGACTCACCACATTTGGATGGATCTTATGCAGCCTTTGGAAAGATCATTGAAGGTATGGATGTTGTCAATAAACTCGCTGAAACCAAGACTGATTATTCTGACATGCCACTTGAGCCTCAAATTATGGCAAAAGTAACTGTTGATACCTTTGGTAAAGAATATCCTGAGCCAGAAAAATGCTAAAATAATATATATGATATACTTAAATAGAGAAGAGAAATAATTCCTAAGAATATATTTCTCTTCTCTATTTCTCTACTCTATTCGTATTCTCTTAAATTTTACTATAAAGCTGACCATGCTAGCTATCAAGTAAACATAAAGAATTTCTTTATGAATTTGCCCAAGCTTTCTTTAGGTCCTCTCTCATATCAAGAACAGCCTGCCTTGATGCATCTGCATAAAACTCTCCTGTATATTTCTCATACTGGGCCAACTTATAAGCAGCAATAATTCCTCTTGAAGAATTAACTATTGCTCCTAGTCCATCCTTATTAAAGAAATGCTTTAAATCCTCTGCCTTACCACCCTGAGCTCCATAGCCAGGTACCAATATAAAGGTTTTAGGCATCAATTTTCTAAGCTCTTTACCTATTTCAGGATAGGTAGCCCCTACTACTGCCCCAATATAGCTGTAGTCAGAACCCATAAACATATCTCCCCATTGGGCTACCTTGTTGCCAACTAGCTCATATAAGGGCCGACCATTTATAAGCTGATCTTGAAATTCTCCACTAGAGGGATTTGATGTCTTTACAAGTATAAATAGACCTTTGTTTTCTTGCTTACATACATCGATAAAAGGTATTATCCCATCTGAGCCCAGATAAGGATTAACTGTAATAAAGTCCTCGTCAAAGCCTCTGTAGTCTTTACCTCCTATATTAACCTTACCAAGATGGCCAATTGCATAGGCAGTAGATGTAGACCCTATATCTCCCCGTTTAACATCACCAATTACTATCAATCCTTTTTTCCTTGCATATTGGATTGTTTTAAGATATAGTCTCATTCCTTCAAGGCCAAACTGCTCATACATGGCTACCTGTGGTTTAACAGCTGGTACTAGATCATGTATCGCGTCTATTATTCCCTTATTATATTGCCATATAGCCTCTGTGGCAGCTTCAAGGTTTTCCCCCATGTCCTTATAGGCCTGCTCTAATAAGTGATTAGGTACATAGGATAACATTGGATCAAGTCCAACTACTATCGGTGCCTCCAGCTCCTGAATCTTCTTAACCAATTGATTAATCATCTTCTTGCCTCCCTCAAATTATTTAATGTATAAAATAAGAATTTAAGTAGCTTTTATCAAGCTATTTATTTTTAAGCTTTATATCTATATTTCACTTGTCCAGCTACAATTGTGTATAGTACCCTACCATATACCTTTCGCCCATGGAAAGGGGTGTTGCTAGCTTTTGAGAAGAATTCATTTTTATCAATTGTATACTCCATATCCGGGTCTACAATTACTATGTCAGCTACATATCCCTCACCTATACATCCTCTATCTATTCCAAGTATCTTAGCAGGATTAAGACTCATTTTTTCAACCAGTTGCTTCTTTGATAGTATTCCGGTCCTTACCAATTCTGTATTAGTAATGGCATAAGCAGTCTCAAGGCCTACTATTCCAAATGGGGCTGTTGCCATTGATTGCTCCTTTTCCTTAGCAGAGTGGGGAGCATGGTCGGTTGCAATAACATCTAGAACATCATTTTTAAGTGCTTCAATAATAGCCTCCACATCTTCTGGGCTTCTTAGGGGAGGATTCATCTTAAAGTTAGCATCGTCACCAGGTATATCTTGGTCCGATATAGTAAAGTAGTGGGGACAGGTTTCCCCTGTTACCTTAAGTCCTTTTTCTTTTGCCATACCTAGCATAAGTGTACTGCCCTTGGTAGAGCAATGACATAAGTGGAGTCTAGCCCCTGTCTCCTTGGCTAGTATAATATCTCTAGCCACAATAATATCCTCTACAGCATTGCTGATACCAGCTAACCCAAGCTCTTTAGATTTTTCACCTTCATTAATCACCCCATCTGCCACAAGGAACTTATCTTCACAATGGGCAAATACGGGAATATCAAGCCTAGCTACTTCCTCCATTGCCTTTTTATAGATTGCTGTAGACATAACTGATTTACCATCCTCGCTTATACCCACTGCCCCAGCCTTATATAGGTTCTCTATATCAACTAACTCTTCCCCATCCTGGTCTAAAGTAATAGCAGCTACTGGGTGAACCCTAACCAATGCCTTCTTAGCTTTATCTAGGACGTATCTAACCCTATCAGGCTTATCTAGTGCAGGCTTGGTATTTGGCATAGCACAAATTGTGGTAAATCCCCCAGCTGCTGCAGCCTTAGACCCAGTCTCAATAGTCTCTTTGTACTCATATCCAGGCTCTCTTAAATGGACGTGAAGGTCAATTAATCCTGGCATAACATGTTTTCCTAATGCATCAATCACTTGGTCTACATTGACATTCAAGTTATTAGGGTCTAGATTATTACCAACCTTTATAATAAGGTCATCCTTAATCAAAACATCATATTTCCCTTCAATCTGTGAAGCCGGATCAATTACATAACCATTTTTAATAAGAGTAATCAAATTATTCTTCCTCCTTACCTGCTAGATAGTTTATGAATTGCTGGGCAGTCCGTCCCGATAAACCACCATGATATAACTCCCATTTTCTTGCCTCAGCATAAAGCTCATCCTCTGAAAGTTTTCTTATCCCATGTCTAGCTGCCAGTTGCCTAACAATCTCTAGATACTCCTTAGGAGAAGGAGATGAAAAGTTAATTGTAATTCCAAACCTATCTACCAAGGAAAGCTTCTCTTCCATAGTATCAGACCTATGAATATCCCCATCAGTTTCCATATCAGACCTATCTTTCCAGCTTTCTCTTATTAGGTGTCTACGATTTGAAGTAGCATATATAAGCACATTGTCAGGCTTATTTTCAAGGCCTCCCTCGATAACTGCCTTCAGGTATTTATATTCAATCTCAAATTCCTCAAAGGACAAATCATCCATATAGATAATGAATTTATAATTTCTATTCTTAATCTGAGATATTACTGAAGCCAGGTCCTTAAACTGGTGCTTATAGATCTCAATCATCCTAAGACCCTTATCATAATACTCATTTAGGACTGCCTTTACAGATGTAGACTTACCTGTTCCACTATCACCAAATAAGAGGACATTATTTGCCTTTCTACCCTCAACAAAGGCTCTTGTATTATCAATAAGCTTTTGTTTCTGAAGCTCATAGCCTACCAAGTCAGAAAGTTTCACCTCCAGGGTATTAGTAATTGGAATAAGGCTTAGCTTTCCATCCTCATTAGACAATCGAAAAGCCTTATTAAGTCCGAATTTGCCTACACCGTAATCCTTATAAAATCCAGTAACTATATTAAATATCTCTTCCTCATCATTTGCACTTGATATACGGTTGCTTAAAAAGATAACCTTGTCGCTAACATTTTTGTTATACATGCCATTACCTTTTTTGATTGCCTTATAATTACTTATTATAGAAAAGTTATTAATTCCAAGCTCTTCTTCAAGATTACTAAAATCATAATCAAATAAGGCTTTAAATATCTTAAAATCCGCCTTTGCCAAGAGATTGACACTTCCCTCTCTAGGGCCAATTTTCTCACAGGTGATGCTAAATGGATTCTCCATACTAATAAGTAAATATGTCAAATAATTATGCCATAGATTATGGTCAAATCCATATACGGTGGCCATATCCAAAAGCTCATTAATTAGGGAATTTAACCTTGATATAATACTCACCTGATAAGCATTTTCTATATCTTCATCTATCTTGCCTTGATTAATAAGGTCGTATTGGCTTATAACTTCTGCCAGCCTTTGCAAAAGACTATCCTCACCCAAATTCTTAAAGACTACTAATTTTGAAATTAATCGATACATCTATTTCTCCCCCTATACCTAATATACTTCATAACTTATTATAAGCGAGGAACCTGTCCCCTAATATTCAATCAGGAATCTATGGTACCTCGCTTGATATATTGCTTTTCTAGTAATTACATCCGGTCAGGGGCTTCAAATCCTAGTAAATCTATACATGTTGACAATATATCATGAATTAGGGTAATCATAAGTATTAGAGATGCCTGTCTCTCCTCACTATTATCCTCAGAAATGATCTTAGTATCATGATAGAATCCACTAAACTTATCCGCCAAATCAAATATATACTGGCATATCCTATGGGGTGCCAACTCGTCATATGCATAATGTATCATATCAGAAAACCTGCTTATTTGTAACATTAATTCCCGTTCCACTTCTGTTTCAGCAGGGAGCATATCCATATTAGGACTAATATTTTTGCCAGATTCCTTAAACTTCTCCAAGATAGACTTAATTCTAACTATGGTATATAGGATATAAGGACCTGTATTACCTTCAAATGAAGTAAATCTCTCTAAGTCAAACACATAGTCCTTAGATGCCTGGTTTGACAAATCACCATACTTTAAAGCTGCAAGGCCAACCTTTGCGGCAATGTCCCTTGCTTCTTCCTCTGACATGTTTCGGTTTTCCATAATCTTATCATAGACTTCATCAGTTACCAGTTTAATCAAATATTCTAGTCTTAAGACTCCACCATCCCTAGTCTTAAAAGGCTTACCATCCTTGCCATTCATAGTACCAAAGCCTATAAATTGAAGCCTTGTATCCTCCTCCACAAGCTTAGCCTTTTTTGAGCAACGAAAAACCAATTCAAAATGTAGGTCTTGCCTTTTATCTGTAATATATATTATATGGTCAGGAGCAAAAAGCTTCATTCTCTCTACTATAGTAGCCAAATCAGTGGTACTATATAATGTGGCACCATCTGATTTTAATATCATGCAGGGTGGAATCTCCTTAGTGTCGGTTTCCTCTTTAACATCTACTACTAAAGCCCCATCACTGATTCTTGCATAATTATTCTTTTTCAAATACTCTACCATGTCAGGAATATATGGCTGAGCATCACTTTCCTTTTTCCATAGTTCAAATGAAACATTCAAATTATCATAAATCTTCTTTAAATCTGTTACAGATACCTCCTGCATATGATTCCAAAGAGCTGTATAGCCCCTATGTCCATTCTGCATAAGGTAAGTTATTTGCTTTGCTTCCTCAAGAAATTCAGGATTTTCCTTAGAATAGGCACTAGCCGCAGGATATATATCCTCCAGTTCTGATATGGTAAATGGGGCCTCATTAGGATATTGACCTGAATATTCTTCATCAAAATATACTAGGTCTGGCTTTCTTCTCTTTAATTCTGCAATTACAAGGCCCATAGGCGTACCCCAGTCACCTAGATGTACATCACCAATTGCCTCATTACCCATAAATTTTAAGATTCTCTTTATACTTTCACCAATAACAGCAGACCGCATATGACCTACATGAAGAGGTTTTGCAATATTTGGACCACCATAATCTATTATAACTTTTTTAGGCTTTGCTTCCTTCTCACATCCAAAGTCCTTACTCTTTCGCATGTCATTTATATAATCTGCCAAGAAGTTATCACATAAATTTATATTTATAAAACCTGGCATAATAGCAGTGATTTCTTTAAAACGGCTATTATCCTTTAACAGTTCTACAACTTCCTGTGCAATTGCAATTGGAGCTTTTTTGTAAGCTCTAGCTGCTGCCATAGCTCCATTACATTGGTATTGGCATAGGTCTGGTCTATTTGACTGTGTTACTATACCGTAGATCTCTTCATACCCTTTTAATTTAAAGGCCTGCTTTACATCCTCTGATATTATATCAACTATTTTTTTCATGCTTACCTCCAAGATATCTTAACTTATTCAATACTTTAACATAGGAGACTATAAATGTCATCTAATTTTTATTAAAGAAAAACATTACTTTAATCTACATAAGCATATGCAAATTGTACTATAATGTAATATAAACTCATATTATTTGGTAACTTCCTTCTAATAGAGTGTCAAAATGTAGGCTTTTCTTTTAAAAACTGACATAATTTAAGTGGAAATAATAATATTTTCAAATAAAGACTGTATTTTTTATTAATTTTGTTGTATATTATATATAGGTTTATGAAATTTAAGGCAAATATTAAATGCAAAAATTAGGGAGAATTTGTTATGAAAGGAGACACATCATGTTTGGGCTTTACTTTGGGGAATACTTATTAGAAAAAAGCAAAATTTCTCAAATGCAATTAGAGGAAATTTTAAAACAGCAAGAATCCTCTCGTGTAAAACTAGGATTGATAGCTGTTGCTGAGAAATTGCTTACAGACAAACAGGCCGAAGAACTTAACGAGCTTCAAAAACGAAAGGATAGCCGCTTTGGTGATATCGCAATTGAAAAGGGTTATTTAGTCAAAGAAGAAGTTGAGCACTTGCTGAATCTTCAGGGAAATCCTTATCTTAAATTCATTCAGTCACTCGTAGAGCAAAATATAATGACAATGGATGAAATCGAATTATGTCTTGAAGAATTCAAGAAAGATCGTGGCTTTACCAACGCTGAATTGGATGCATTAAAATCGGGAGATATCGATCGAATAATTCCTGTTTTTGTTAATGCTGACATTCCTCTAGCAGGTGAATGCATAACTCTAGCAATACGTAATATAATTCGCTTCATTAACAACAATATTAAACTAGATAAAGCATATACAGTAAAAGAATATTCCTTCCCTTCAATTGCATTTCAACAGCTTATAGGAGACCACGAATTGCTACTTGGGTTTGCAGGCGAAGATGACGCTTTGTTGCACATAGCAAGTCCGTTTGCCAAAGAGGATTTCGAAATCATGGATGAAGATGCTTTTGACTCAGTATGTGAATTTATTAATTGTAATAATGGACTATATGCTTCCAAACTAAGTGCAGAGGATATACATGTTGATATGACACCTCCAAGCTTTGCTCGTAATCAGACCTTAAGCTCTGATGGAAATATACATGTGGTTCCCATTATTATAAATGGAAAACAGGTTGATCTTTTACTTACTGTAGATCAAAAGATTGAAATAAAATAGGAGGGGCAGAAATGGCAAAAATACTTATAGTTGATGATTCTAAAACTTCAAGGAAGATTCTTAGGAACATTCTTACAGAAAATGGACATGAGATTGTTGGTGAGGCCATAAATGGTATAGAAGCAATTGAAAAATTCTCTGAGCTAAAACCTGATCTTACTACCATGGATATCACTATGCCGGTAATGGATGGTCTTCAATCTTTGAAGAAAATAATTGAGCTAGATAAAAATGCTAAAGTGATTATGGTAACAGCAGCTGGCCAAAAAACCAAGATGGTTGATGCTGTAAAATATGGTGCTGCAGAATTTTTAACCAAACCTTTTGAGGCTTCTCAAATTATTGAGATAATTGATAGGGTATTATAGAAATAAGTGACTATAAGAAAATACACCTACTGTGATATATATGTCTAAAGGATTTTAATCCTATTTAGGCAGGCTTATCATAGTAGGTGTATTTTGTATTCGAATTAATATGGCTCAACAGGCATAATAATTGCTGCAGCTATATAAGCAATAACCCCTACTCCAAAGAGCGCAGAAAAGACCCATAATAAACGGATTACCGTAGGATCAATATTTACATACTCCGCAACTCCCTGGCAGACACCACAAATCATCTTATTAGTTTCAGACCGATATAGTTTCTTATCTTGCATATACTTTCTCCCTTCTATAAATCTGATTTAATAGTTTATTTTTCCTTAAAGTCCATTGATATATTCCCCACGTCCACTCGAAGAAAAAAACTTCCCTTATAGTTAGTGCTTAGATTACTTATACTTTTATTATGAAAAGCCCTTTTATTTATTATAACATTTCCCAAATCAGAATCAACATCAAAGGAATAATTATCCTTATTATCATCTAGTTCTAAGTCCACCTTACCAACATCACAATATATTTTATTATCACCAGTTACTATACCATCAATAAATACATGGCCAACATCACATTCTACTATTATATCACTTATATCTACCTGCTTTAACTTAATCTGACCTGCACCTACATTATAAGTGGAGCCCTCCCCTACTACAAGCCCATTAATCTCTAATAATCCAGCATCCACTGAAAAACTTCCTGTATTAGCACTAAGGTTGCTTGCCTTCATTTTTCCTGCACCCATTGAAAGCTTAATATCCTCTCCATGAAACCCCTTTGGGACTGTAATCTTTATTTTTGGAGTATCTTTGAATCCTAAATTTACTGATGCCGAAACCCTAAAACCGAATACACTAATGGTATTACTTGAATCATGCCTTATATTCCAAACTCCATCAGATACATAAACATTAAGATCATTTTTATCAAATAGATTAATTGCCTCTATACTAAAATCTGCTCCTTCAGTTATAGTTACTTCCCCATAGTCTACTTGAATGTCCAGTCCACTAACATCACCTATATTGTCTTCAGAAAAGTATGTAGCCTTATCAGAAAACAAGGGCCTCCTTCCTAGAGCCAAAATCAATAGACCTATACCAATACCTATCGATATCAAGGCGATACTTAAACAAACCTTTACAAATGTCTTCATACACTCACCCTCCTGTTCTTAAAAGGAAGTCTGCCGATATATACGATAGCTCTAATAATTGCTGGGACCACAGTCTTGTAAAGCAAAACACTCAGTAGAACAAACAAAATACCAATACCAAATAAAAGTAGCCCACTTCCACATATGACAAGCCCTGTATATGGTATTCCCATATTAAATAATCCTACGAATACTAGGGCTACCCCTACTGGTACCATAACTACTCCAGCTATAGTAATTCCAAATATTACTCCCGCTAAGGTTAAAATAATTGCCAAAGCTATAGCAAAAATCGAAATAATTATAGGCAATCCTATAGGTAAGGCGAATAAGCATATTAGAATAATAAGTGCAATATTGGTATTGCGAGTATATGATTTATCGTTTCTACTTTTGTCATTATAATATTCTCTACTGTTTCCATCCTTCCCTTGACTCTTATCACCAGGCTTAATTACCTCAAACTTCTTTTCCTCATAAACGGTATCCTCATATCCTCTTTCAGTAAACATTCCCATGTCGTGATTACTGTCACCCTCTGCTCTTAAATCAGCTTTTATTATACTGGCAATTCTTTCAGGTGTCTCAAGCTCTCTAATTATATTAGCCTCGTTAAGAACTCCAGCATCATCAAAATAATCATTATAATATTTTAAAGCTTCAGCCCGCTCTTCTGGTGGGATATCCGACAGCAACTCTTCTAGCTTTCTCATAAAATCAAACCTTGACATCTATTTCACTCCTTCAAAAATATTATTAATCTTCTTATAATAGATAATCCATTCATCCATATATAATCTTAGCTGCGCCATTCCTGCGTCTGTTATTTTATAATATCTTCTATTACGTCCAGCAAACTCCATGTCGTATGTTTCTAGACATCCATCTTTTTTTAGCCGTCGTAGCACAGGATATAAGGTTGATTCTGATACCTCGATTGCCTTTCGGACCTCTTGAGTCAGGTTGTAGCCATAGGTACCGTCTGCTTCCTTAGATACTATAGCCAGCACAATCGCATCCAGTAATGCCGAACCGGTGTTAAACACCATCTTATTCGCTCCCTTCTATTTACATTATATTCAATCATATACAAATATCAAACATCTTTTATATCATATATATTTATATATTGTAGTTTTACCAATACTATATACCATATAATATTATATGTCAATATAAATGTGATTAAAAATATAATCAGCCCCATTGAAATGACCTATAATAGTTCATCCCAATGGGGCTAGTTATATTTTGTATCTTATTCATTATTAACGATTTATGTAGCTTACCACCCTATATGGAGTACGGTAATTATATTTTTTTATTTTTATACCTTCTTTTCTACTTGCAGCTCCTATAACCTTTCCATTACCTATATACATGGCAACATGATTAACAACTCCGTTCTTTCTGTAAAAGATAAGGTCTCCGGCTTGCATTTTATCTAAAGAGACTCTTTTTCCAGCTCTTGCTTGCTCCCTTGAGGTTCTTGGAATATGTATACCAAATTTCTTCATAACAGACTGCGTGAAGCCAGAGCAATCTGCCCCCCTAGTCAAACTAGTTCCTCCCCATACATATGGGTTTCCATTAAATCTTAAGGCATAGTTAACAATCTGCTGTCTTAAAGATGACACTGTCTTATTGGCCTTAGTATCTTGTCTTTTCTTCTCAATCTCCATTCTTTTTTGCTCTTGCTCTATGGAAATCGCCTTCTTAAAGTCTGTACTAATATCAACATAATCTGAAGATACGTATCCAGTCTTATCTCCAACAGATACCCTTATCCAGTCCTCTTTCTCTTCTAATACCTGCAAATTATATCCCTTAGGGACCAAGCCTACCACTGAGGAACTAGTACCCGCTTTTGCTCTTACATTAAGGGCATTTGCCTTTACAGTGGCCTGCTTAGTCTTAACCTTGTCGACAAGCTCATATGCATCTAATCCAGTATGTAAATAATCTGATTTTATGTAGCCTGTTACATCTCCTGACCTAACCTTAGTCCAATCCCCATTAGATTCTAGGATAGTCGCCGCTCCATTACTATAAAGTTTTCCAACCACCTTGCTATCTGTATTTGCTTCACTTCTTATATGTACATAATTAGCAACATTTGCTATTGCTAAATCTTGATATTCTTTGTTAGGATTAAGAATGTAATCAAGTTCCTTATTAGTAAAATCAGGATTTTCACTTATATCATTTAATAAAATAGATATGCCTGTAATAGGTAGCTCTGAAGCATATGAAGTTTTACTTCCTCCCATAAACGCTAATGAACCTATCAAGCAATATGTAGCTATCTTACGTACTCTTTTAGTCATATAAACCTCCAGTGTAGTTTTGTTACGTATTTATTAACTTTGTTACAAAAGTATTATACAGTATAATATCATAAAATACATCTGGTAGTTTCTACATATGATCCACTCTTAATATTCCAAGCTCTAATTCTTGCATAATTAGGATGTATGTGGTATAAGTTAACTACTTAGGCTAAAGTATATCAGTTCTAATTGGAGGTTATCATGGCATTAGATGGAATTGTAATTTCAAATATAGTATACGAATTAAAAAACACTCTACTTGGAGGAAGGGTTAATAAAATAGCCCAGCCAGAAAAGGATGAATTATTAATAACTATAAAGGGACCAGATAGGGGATCATACAAATTATTTCTTTCAGCAGGGGCAGGTATGCCACTTATCTATCTGACTGAAAAGACTAAGGCTAGTCCCCTAACAGCACCTAATTTTTGCATGTTACTTCGTAAACACCTAAACAACAGTAAAATTCTTGACATTAGTCAGCCTGGTCTTGAACGTATCGTCTCTATAAAACTAGAGCATATGGATGAGCTTGGGGATTTGAAGATCAAGTATCTAATCATAGAACTAATGGGTAAACATAGTAATATTATTTTTTGTGATGATACTATGACTATTATTGATAGCATCAAACGGGTCAACCAATTTATGAGCTCTATTCGTGAGGTCCTTCCTGGAAGAGAATATTTTATTCCAGAAACCACAAAAAAGCTTGACCCTCTTAATATAAATTATTCATTATTCTTATCAAATATCCTAGCTATGCCTCAGCCCATTGGTAAGGCCATTTATAAAGGTATTACGGGTATCAGCCCCCTTATCGCCAATGAAATTTGCTATAGGGCATCAATTGACGCAGGGGAATCTACCTCGATTCTTAATGAGGATACCGGTTTTCATCTTTATCGGAATTTTGATAGGCTTATACAAAACGTTAAGGATAATGAATTTTCACCTCATATAATTATTGGCGAACGGGGTCCAGTAGAATTTTCAAGCATCCCTCTTAAATCCTACTTAAAAACAGGCTATGAAATCAAAAATTTCTCAACAGCCTCTGCCATGCTAGAGTCTTATTATGCAAGGAAAAATGCTGCATCAAGAATGCATCAAAAGTCAGCAGATCTTCGTAAACTGGTTGCCAATGCAATTGAACGTTCTAGTAAAAAATATGACCTACAGCTAAAGCAACTTGAAGATACAGAAAAAAAGGATAAATACAAGGTTTATGGAGAACTAATAACCTCCTTTGGCTATGGATTAGAGCCTAATTCAAAGGAGCTTATAGCAGAGAATTATCATAATAATAATGAAGAAATTCGTATTCCACTTGATCCAACAATGACTCCTATGGAAAATGCAAAAAAATATTTTGAGAGATACAACAAATTAAAACGTACTTTTGAAGCTCTAAGCTCTCTTATTCAGGAAACCAAGGATGAAATCAATCATCTGGAGTCCATACAATCTTCCTTAGAGATTGCTAGGGATGAAGATGATTTAGCCGAGCTAAAGCACGAGCTAATGGAATATGGCTACATCAAAAGAAAATTCAACTCGGGAAAAACCAAGACAAGGGACAAGTCAAGGAAAAGCTCTAAAAGCAAGCCATTTCACTATATATCCTCAGATGGATATCATATGTATGTGGGTAAAAATAATTACCAGAACGAAGACCTCACCTTTAAGTTGGCTGATGGTGGTGATTGGTGGTTTCATGCCAAAAACATACCAGGCTCCCATGTTATAGTAAAAACTGGCCAAGACGACCTAGCAGATAAGACCTTTGAGGAGGCTACTAGGCTTGCTGCCTATTATAGTAAGGGTAAGGATGCAGACAAGGTTGAGATTGATTATACTCAAAGAAAGAATATCAAAAAGCCCAGTGGTTCAAAGCCTGGCTTCGTAATATACAACACCTACTATTCAACAATGGCGGATACAGACATATCTGATATAAAGGAAATTATATAAGTTAAGACTTAACAATAGAAAGGATAATAATATGATTACTTCTGATTATCACGTACATTCTAATTTTTCCAGTGATGGGAAGGTCTCCATGGAGGATATGATTAATCAGGCTATTAGGCTGGGACTTAAAACCCTATGCTTTACCGACCACATGGATTTTGACTATCCCCAGATAGGCGATTATTCCTTTGACCTAGATGTAAAAAAATACTATACTAAACTTCAGATGATGAAGGAAAAATATAAGTCCCAGATTGAGCTTCTTACTGGTATTGAACTTGGATATCAGCCCCATGTTATAGATAGTATGAATGCCCTAGTAAAGGAATATAACTTTGACTTTGTCATCAATTCTGTTCACGTATTAGACAATTATGATCCCTATTATCCAACCTATTGGGAAGGCAAGACTGAGGAGGAAGGAATACTTAAATGCTTTGAGACCATCAAAGAAAGCTGTGAGAACTTTACAGATTTTAATGTATGTGGCCATATCGACTACATAGTTCGGTATGCTCCTAGTACAAAGGTAAAATATCATGAGTATTCATACCCCAATTATGCAGATCTTATTGATGAAATATTAAGAACCCTTATATACAATGGTAAAGGTATTGAAGTTAATAGTTCTGGATATAAATACGGCCTTGGGCATCCTCATCCCAAGACCGAGATTTTAAAACGATATAAAGAGCTTGGTGGCGAAATCATAACCATAGGGTCTGATGCTCATTTACCAGACCATATTGCCTATAATTTTGAAGCTGTAGCAGAGCTTCTTAATAACCTAGGCTACCGCTATTATACTAACTTCAAAGCTAGAAAGGCCATTATGGAGAGACTTGTATAAGAGTTACAGGTCTCTTGCTGGACTTCTTAGTATAGTTCCTCCACCAACAACATAATCATCCTTGTAAAATACCACTGCCTGTCCAGGCGTTACTGCCCTCTGAGGCTGGTCAAAGATACATAGGACTTCATCCGCTCCTGTTCTCTTAATGGTGCAGCTTGCACCCTTATGACTGTAGCGGATTTTTGCATTTACCACCATTTCATCCTCTAGATTCTCTATAGCCATAAAATTTAAGTCACCAGCATATAAACGATCAGTAAATACATCATGGGCACCACCAATTACCACCTCATTAGTTTTAGGTCTTAGCTCCATTACAAATGCAGGCTTACCAAGAGCTAAGTTTAAGCCCTTTCTTTGACCTATAGTGTATTTGGCAAGGCCCATATGCCTTCCAAGAACATTTCCATGGATGTCCACAAAGTTTCCAGGTGTAAAGCCATATCCAGCTGCCTCCATATCTTTAAGATACCCCGCTCTCTTTTCCTCTAAAATCCTCTTGTTGTCCTCATCATCAAGATATTCCTTGATAAAACCTGCATAGTTATTATCAGATACAAAGCAGATCTCCTGACTATCTGGCTTACCTGCCACTGGAAGTTTAAGCTCATTTGCAATAGCTCGTATTTCATCCTTTGAGTAGGCTCCAACAGGCATAAGTGTATGCTTAAGCTGATACTGTGTTAAATTATAAAGGGCATAGGTTTGATCCTTTGCCGCAGTCACAGAATTCTTAATCACATACCTACCATTAGATAGTCTATCTATAGATGCATAATGACCTGTGGCAATATAAGAGGCTCCAATAGATAAGGATCTAGCAAGAAGGGCTTCCCATTTAACAAATCTATTACATGCTATGCAAGGATTAGGAGTTCTAGCCATAGTGTATTCAGATACAAAATAGTCTATTACACTTTCCTTAAACTCCTTCTTAAAATTCATAACATAGTGGGGAATATCAAGAACCGTGGCAACTCTTCTAGAGTCCTCTACAGCACTCAAACCACAGCAGCCACCGTTTTCGGATATGTCACACACATCCTCATCCTGCCATATTTGCATTGTAACCCCTATAACATCGTATCCCTGCTCCTTTAAAAGATATGCCGCCACAGAGGAATCTACTCCTCCTGACATACCGACTACTACCTTCTGCATTGGTAACTCCTATCTATATCTTAATAAATCTCCTCTACCTCATGGTCATGATGATCATGAATATCAGATTTTGGCTTTTTTAATCCTTCGATTTTAATACCTTTCTTTTCGGCATAGTCCCATAAAGCAGCATGAATTGCTTCCTCTGCCAGTAAAGAACAATGAACCTTTACTGGAGGTAGGCCATCAAGAGCCTCAACAACCGCTTTATTTGTTACCTTAATTGCTTCCTGCACAGTCTTTCCTTTCACTAATTCAGTAGCAACACTACTAGTTGCAACTGCCGCTCCGCAACCAAAGGTCTTAAATTTTACATCCTGAATAACATCATTCTCATCTATATCCAAGTACATCCTCATAATATCTCCGCACTTGGCATTTCCTACAGTGCCAATACCACTGGCATTTTCAATTTCTCCCATATTTCTTGGGTTGGAAAAGTGATCCATTACCTTCTTCGTATACATATTATTCCTCCAGTTTATCAAATAGTATTAACTATTTTATACTTATTATCTCTTACGTACAAAATCATCATATAAGGGTGACATATTTCTTAGCTTTTCCACAATCTCCTTAACTTTATCTACTGTATAATCAATTTCCTCCAATGTATTCTCATGGCTTAAGCTTATCCTTAATGATCCATGGGCAATTTCATGGGGTAAACCAATTGATAAAAGGACATGGGATGGATCTAATGAACCTGAGGTACATGCTGATCCACTAGATGCACAGATATTATTCATATCTAGCATAATTAGTAGGGATTCTCCCTCAATAAACTGAAAACTAAAGTTCGCATTATTGGGAAGTCTATTGGTTCTATGACCATTAAGTCTTGTATATGGAATCTCTGCTAGAACTCGCTTAATTAGATAGTCGCGAAGCTCCTTTTCCCTATTAGTTCTATCCTTCATAGTAGCTAAGGCTATCTCAACTGCCTTTTTAAATCCAACAGCGAAGGGTACATTTTCAGTTCCCGCACGTCTACCTCGTTCCTGAGCTCCTCCATGAATTAGAGACCTTATTCTTATACCTTTTCTTATATATAAAAAACCAATACCCTTGGGGCCTCCAAGCTTATGGGCACTAGCACTAAGCATGTCAATTCCCAATTCATCTACATTTATATCTACTTGACCAAATGCTTGGACAGCATCTGTATGAAACAAGATATTATGTGCCTTTGCAATTGCTCCTATCTCTTTAATAGGCTGGATTGTACCAATTTCATTATTAGCAAACATAATAGATATTAATACTGTCGTTGGACGTATAGCCTTCTTAAGCTGATCCAATTTGACAATACCATATTCATCTACATCTACATATGTGACCTCATAGCCCTTTTTTTGCAAGTATTCACAAGTATGCAAGATTGCATGATGCTCAATCTTTGATGTTATAATGTGCTTACCCTTAGCTTCATAAGCCTCTACAGTCGCTTTTAGGGCCCAATTGTCTGCTTCTGTTCCACTGGCTGTAAAATATATTTCTGCACTTTCAGCACCTATAGCATTGGCAATTGTTGTTCTTCCCTCATCAAGTGCCTTCTTATTCTGGGCTGCGAACTCATAAACACTAGATGGATTACCATACAGCTCACTAAAGTAAGGGAGCATTGCCTCTACCACCTCAGGTCTAGTCCTAGTAGTAGCAGCATTGTCTAGGTATATCTTCTTTTCCATGTAGTCATCTCCTATATAATAAAATATTATATCCTTATAAATTTAAGTGGACTATTAAAAATCCACTCAATATAACTTAACAAATTTGCTTTGGTTGATCATCCTGCATATTACCTGCTTCTGCTAGAATTTTTTTGCTTTCATCTACAAGGTCAGAGAGCATAATTCCATCTACAGTGTCATTTATACTATCACTTATACGCTTCCATACATATTTTGTTACACATATGTCAGCACTACTACAGGGTGTATCACCTTCATTTAGTTCAGAGCAATCAACCGGGCTTAAGTCACCTTCCAAAGCACGCAATATATCGCCTACAGATATCTCATCCGCAGGCATAGCTAGTATGTATCCACCCTGCGCTCCTCGAATCCCATTAACTATACCTGATTTTTTAAGCTTAGCAATTAACTGCTCTAAGTAGTTCATAGATATGCCCTGTCTATCAGCAATTTGACTTAATGCTACAGCCTCATCACCAGAATTAACAGCCAAATCAAGTACAGCCCTAAGTCCGTATCTTCCTCTTGTAGTTAATTTCATTCTAAACCTCCTGCCAGCTTTCCCAACCAGTTCCTTCACATTTTATATCCTACTAGTTTAATTCCTATTAAATCACTAGGATTAAATATATCACTGCATAATTAATTTGTCAATATAAAAAATCAAATACATATAAAAGTTCCTCCTATCACCCCTGTCATAACTTGCTAACATGTCAAATATATTTAATAAAGAAATGACTGGCGGGGTATCTAATTTGAAGGTAAAACAGGCAGCTATATCAGGCAGTAGACATATTCGTAAAAGCAGTATATTAAAGGGAACCATAATTCTGACTTTAGCCGGATTTATCACAAGGGTTATTGGCTTTTTATATAAAATATTTTTATCCAAAGCCATGGGGGCTGAATGGCTTGGGATATACCAGCTAGTATTTCCAGTCTATGGGATAGCTTTTACTATCTATGCTACAGGTATACAAACCTCTATATCCAAATTAGTTGCTACTGAGATGGGGAAGAAAAATCATAAAAATGTTGGCAAAATCTTAAGACTTGGCTTACTAATCTCTTTTTCTCTAGCAATAATACTATCTTTACTTTTATACAGGTTTTCTGATATTGTAGCTAGGAGCTTTCTTTTAGAACCACGTAGTGCATCCTCACTTAGAATATTGGCTATAGTATTTCCCTTTTGTGCAATTACATCCTCCATCAACGGCTACTATTATGGATTAAAAAAAGCTGGCGTACCAGCATCAACTCAACTACTTGAGCAAATTATTAGAGTTATTGTAGTATATATTGCTGCCAGAACAATGGGAAATGGTGATTTTGCAGTAACATGTGAGACAGCCGTTTTAGGACTTGTAATTGGTGAAATCGTATCTAGCCTATATAATATTTTCTCCTTATTACTTACAAAACCACCTAAGTGTATGCCCTATCCCATGTCTGACCCCCATGCTAAACCTCTTAGACGAAAGATTATTTTAAAAAATATCCTAGCTCTTAGTATTCCACTTTCCTCTAACCGTCTACTAATCAATATATTACATAGTATAGAGTCAGCCCTAATTCCAACTATGCTAAAAAGGTTCGGTCTTAGTTCCAGTGAAGCCTTAACTAGCTACGGTACTCTAGTGGGAATGGCTGTGCCTTTTATAATGTTTCCAACTGCTGTAATAAATTCTCTTGCAGTATTACTACTTCCTACCGTATCCGAAGCCCAAGCAACAGATAATAGGCATATGCTAGGAAAAACCACCTCTGTGTCTATTAAATATAGCCTTATAATAGGAATTGTTAGTTTGGCTATATTTTTGCTGTTTGGTAAAAGCCTTGGAATATATATTTTTCATAGTGAGGAGGCAGGAAATTATCTACTTACCCTAGCCTGGTTATGCCCACTTATATATTTGACTACTACCTTGGGAAGTATCATAAATGGTCTTGGAAAGACACATATTACATTCATTAATTCTATTATGGGAGCTTGTGTAAAGCTTTTGCTTGTAATTGTATTAATACCCAGAAATGGTATAGCTGGTTATCTTATTGCTCTACTTGTAGGCCAGCTGATTATTGCTGTCATGGATTCTATACATATTATACGTAATATCAACTTTCATTTTGATGCAGTAAATAGCTTGTTAAAGCCAGGAATCATAGTAGCTATGTCTGGCTACCTACTAAAGGTAATATATGAATATTTTCAAAAAATAAGGCAGACACATCAGGCTGTATTTCTACTATCTTTCTGCCTAATGTTCTGCATAATAAGTATAATTCTATTTGTTATTACCAATACAATAAAAAAATCCGACTTTAAATAATATCCTTATATAAGATATAGTCATTCTTCCCCTTGCTTTTAACATAATACAAAGCTTTATCTGCAGACAGCATAAGTTGTTCACAATTAAGCCCATGATCAGGATATGAGGCAATGCCTACACTACCTGATATAGGAATTATACTGCCGTCACTAATATAAGAAGTGTCTAGAGCCTTAATTAAACTTTCAGCCTTAAGTTTAATGCTCTCATCATCCTCGACATTGGCAAAAAATATAACAAACTCATCTCCGCCAATTCTACCAATGATTTCATCTTCCCCAAAAATACTTCTTATTCTATCTATTACATATATAAGTACCCTATCTCCCACAAGATGACCATAGCTGTCATTAACTTTCTTAAAATCATCAAAGTCAAAAAACATGAAAAGGTGTTTTCCATCCATATTCTCTTTAATAAGCTTATCAATCTTTTTTACTGTTACTTCCCTATTATAAACACCTGTCAAAGGGTCCCTTGAGGCCTTAAATTCAAGGGCATCTAATTCTCGTTTATAATAATCAATATTTACCATTTTGCCTAAAACACGATCAGGTCTGCCCTCTTCATCATATATGGTTTTCCCCATTAACTGGCACCAAATATAGTTATTATAACAATTTTTAATACGTACTTCTGCAGCTATAAACTTTTCTCCCGCCCTTAACTTATTACAATATTTCACAAACACACCAAAATCATTTGGATGTATCAAATCTCTGTATATATAAACGTTTTTTACATAATCGTTTAGTATTGGTTCTCTACCAAATAACTCAAAATATTTGTCCGTATAAACCATTTTGTCCGAATCCACCATATATTCAAACAATATATCATTAGAAAGTTCAGATGCTATTCTATAGCGCTCTCTATCCACCCTAAGAGTCTCTTGCATCTTTTTTTGTTCTGTAATATCAACAAATACCGCTGAGATAGACTGGCCTTTGTTTTTCATATTCACAAAGTTTCCATTCATTATGCAATATATAATGCTAGCATTTTTCTTGACCAGCCTAATTTCAAAGTTAATGGTAGCTTTTTGGGAATCTCCTGTTGCTTCTATAAAAAATTCTCGGTCTCTTGGATGTATAAAATTGGTGATACTGCATTTTTGCTTATCCTTAGCTTCATCCTTTGAATAACCCAAAAGGTCAAAAAAGCCCCCACTTGCATAACAAATACTATAATTATCATCCAGCATAAAATGAACTAGCCCAGCATGTATACTGTTTGTAATTCTATTCATTTCCAGGGCTGTTTGTGTAATTTTCTTATCACTTTCAATTTTAGACAAAACAAAAATAATCATTATTACGATACATAAACACACCGCAACAATAACTAGTGCTAAAAGAATGGTTGGATTGTTATGTAACAAGTTGCCAGTACCCATCATACATATCCCTCATCAATGCTTGTCTTATATAACTTCATTATGCAATAACTGCAAAATCTACTTTATTCATCATAAACTGTGACTTGCTAGACATAGTGATTAAATCAATTTGTATCAATGCATTGGCATAATCACTTGCTCTGACATATTTATCATAACTTAGTTAAATAATAGCACGATTATATAGATAAATCAATCTATTGTAGCTAATAATCTGGTATTTATGGTAATTAACTGACCTCTCTTAGCAATTTTAATTATATACTAATCATTCTCACAGGGATAATAATTTTTATAGGCTTTTTTATTTTAGCTTTATTAATTAATTTCATTAGCGTAATAATATTATTTTTAGAAACTATCAGTCATCAGATATTTATCCTCTTTTCTTTCAACATTCGACATGCATTGATTATTGCTACATTTCCACTCGCACAGGCTCCGCCTACACTAAAACCTTCCCCTTGAATTTGAAGCATATCGCTAAGAACTCCAACAAAGTTCGTATCAAAATAATGGAGAGCATAACTTGGTAATATCGTACTATTAACACTTAAACTTTTTAATGCCATACGATAGTTCATTACTTGTGATAAATTACTTCCTGCTACTACAATTCCAATTTGCTCTTTATTGAAACAATCACTATATAAACCTGCGTTTACCCATGCCTCAATACAAGCTATTGCGGTTGTTTGCATTGCCAGTTCAGTATTCTTTAAATAACGTTTTGCTCTCTTATAAACTTCAGGACATATGCTGTGATACTTCTCAAGGTGAGTCTCTAGCTGAAACCCTTTGATAAATGCTCCTACAATACTATTTTCTTCTTTTTCAGAAGAAACACTAAAATTGCTAGTTCCTTTGATTAAAGCTTCGTTAAAATCAACGACATCGACTGCATTTGAAGATAATATTCCCATTCCAGTAATAGCAATTTCATCCATATAATAAACTATACCATTCCTTTACTAAAATTTGTAGAAAAAATCTCCACAATGTCTCCTAAGTTGCTCGCATTTTTAAAATCGATTAATGACATCTTAACTCCAAGATCATCCATCGTATCGATAAGGATATCACCTCGCTCGATCGAATCTAAACCAATATCAGTTAAGCTATCTGTTAATTCAATCTCTTCCTCACTGATGTCATCCACATAATTTACAATAGATTTCTTTAATGCCTTAATGATTTCTTCTTTGCTCATTTTCTAATCCTCCTCTATTGCGTTCATCATTTCGCTCAAATACTTTGCCGTTTTTTCCATTAGGAATATTCCTATTGCATCCACATGTCGGTTTTTCCACGGATATCTATCTGTTTCTCTAACATATTGATTAAAGGCCCCAAGTGCTGGTCCACATTGAATCTGAAAATTACTCTTTTGCGATTCATTTCCAATCAATGCATTTTGAGTGGCATATGCAAAATAACACTTAAAAACGAGTGCCATTATAATTTTTTCATTTTTTTCCGCACTTTGAATTATATTATCATCATAATAATTTTTGACTTCCGAATACACTTCTTCGAACGTCTTGTCAAATAAGCTACTCTCCAGTTTTTTCCTTGTTTGATCATCAATTTCAGAAAGCGAATTATGAGATGAATACAACGCAAATAACTTGTTACCTCTCATCGGGAATAGGGTTCCCTTTTTTAACACCTGCACCTTAGTTCCACTTTCAAAGGAATCTCCTGCGGGTGCATATTCCATATCCTGAACATTGACTTCATTAAGCATATCTTTCACCAAATCACTCGTATCTGCTTCTACCGTACATTGATTAATTGACCCTGTTACAATGTATTCTGCTCCCAAAGTAAATGCTGCTGCTGATTGCGGCGTACCAATTCCTCCTGCTGCTCCAATTCGAATCCTTTGTTGATATTTATGTTCTTCCATCATCCTATCTCTTAGGCATAACATAGCTGGTATAAGACAATAGGCATTTCCTCGATCCGTATGCCCTGCGGAATCTGCCTCTACTGTAACATCATCTGCTATAGGAATATATTTTCCAAGCTGTGCCTCTTCTGGAGTAATTTCATGATTTAATAATAATTGTTGAATCAATCGCTCTGGTGGTGGGCTCATAAAACTGATAGCAACCTCAGGTCGAGATACTTTGGCAATGATTTTATTATTGATTATCGTATGATGATTGGAATCTTGATGAAGTCCTGTTAATCGATATCTTACCAAATCTTTAGTTATAGATATATAGGCAGCTGCCTCTATATAATGTATGCCTTGCTCAAGCAACAAATCTATAATTTGCTTTTCTCGCTCTGGTCTTCTTAGATTTGATATCAAATTAACTCCATAAGGCTCATCATGTGTTAATTGCTGTTTCAAGGCCGTAATATCTTTCACAATTTGTTCGTATTTTTGTCCACCTGTTCCATAAAATGATAAGATACCAGCTTTTGCGCAAGTCGTTACGAGGTTGACTCCTGAAATTCCTTTATACATTCCACCTACAACATAAGGATACTTTACGTGATAGGTTTTCAAAAATTCCTTTGAACCTAAGATGTATGGAGTTAATTCCTTCTTTTTTTTAAGGTAATTATTCTCTAACAGACTGTCATTTTTACAAACCTTTGATTTTGAATCTTCCACAATATATAACGGTTCTGCCTCTTTTAAAATTTTCTTAACTAAATTTTTTGTAACCTGTCCAGGCCCTTTTTGTGTAATATCCTCAATTCCTAATCCCATTAGGTATCGAATACTGTCCGTCCATTGTACTGGTGAAACAATTTGCTCGGTAAGAGTATCTACAAAATCTTCTTGTTGATATGGGCTGGCACATTTATTAGAAATTACAGGTATTTGAAAATCATGGAATGAGAATGTTCTTATATATGCTGCAAATTCCTCCATTGCATTTCTCATGTATCTGGAATGGAACGCACCACTGACATTTAGCTTCACATAGTTACGGCAACCATCTACTGCTAGAAATACTTCCCCAGCATCTACAATATCATCTAATAAACCTGATATTACAATTTGTTTTACCCCATTGTAATTTGCAATATCAATACGATTCAAATCATTTTTCTCTAACACTTCTAATACTTGTTCTTTAGTCAAGCCAATTATTGCAGCCATTCCACCCCCATTGGCCTTTGCCATTAATTCGCCTCTCTTTTTCACAAGCTTTAGACCTGTTTCAAAATCAAATACTCCTGCTGCATAAAGTGCTGCATACTCTCCTATGCTATGCCCTGCGACATAATCCGGTGCAGCTATTCCTTCTTTTCTACTTTTTAAGTAATCCATAACACTTACTATGTAAATGGCTGGCTGAGTATATTCTGTACTCTGAAGTTTATTGTCTTTATCATATAAACATAAGTCTTTAATAGAATAACCTAAGATCGAGTCTGCGCTCTTTGTTAAATCCGCAAACTCATCAAACAATTTTGCTCCCATCCCTTTTTCCTGAGAGCCTTGTCCTGGAAAAACATACGCTTTCATACCTGTGTCCTTTCTACTTTTTATTTGTCCTACTGTATCATCAAAGATGTTCTTTAATGAAAATCTTGAAAAAAAACTATAAATTCCTTCTTTTTGTGGATACAAATAATTAAGAGCTACTTTTATTTCACCTGTTGGAGACAAATCAATATAAATACAGTCTTTATCTTCTAACATCTGAAAACACTTATTAATATTGATTGGATTCCTTATAATATTCCAACAGTGACTGGAATCCATCTTCTCAATATAGTTGCCTGTCAGGCCCGACATAATCTTGCAATTTGCCCTTTTTCGATCCATTTGTTCAAATAGATGAATGATATCGTCTCTGATAGGTTCCACATCAGAAGAATGAAAACCATACCGAACAGGAAGAGGATATATACCAATCCAATGAACTTTTAGGTTTTCCGCCACCTGATTGATTGTCTCTGCATCTCCAGATATCGTAAAGTTTTTCATATGATTGATGGATACAAGCTCTGAAGTAAGAAAAATGCTCTTATCATCGAATAAACTGCTTTGGCTAAAGACCGACATCATTCCACCCAATGGCAACTGGGCTGTAACAACATCTGCTTGTTGTGATAAACAGTAAACCATCTGTTCAAAGTCAAAAATTCCACTTTCTGTAGCAGCACAATATTCTCCTAAACTGGAGCCTACAACAATATCTGGATATATTCCAGATTGTTTCAATGTTTCTGTTACACAGTGTTGAAATGCAAAAATCGATAAATGTGCTTTTTTAAAGTCATCAAATATTTTTTCATTGCTATCCTTATATATTTCATCTTGAATTGAAATTCCAGTTATTCCTTTTATAATATGATCTGTTTTTCTCATATTCTCTCGAAACAGATTATTTTTATTCCATGTTGTTTTTCCCATATTATAATATTGACAACCTTGTCCTGAAAAAATAAAGACCTTTTTCTTCATAGCGTCACCCTATATAAAATTATTTGTTTTTTTTTAGCAGTTGATTAATGGTTGCTTGCTTATCCATTGCTTTTCTGCACTTTGTAAATATATCTTCGTTTTTAAACTTAAATATATTTTCAAAGTGCAATTTGCGGAAACTCAAGTATACATCACTATTATGCATCTCTTAATGTAAATTTTTAGGTATTAGGCCAACTTAATTTAATTTTTGAAGAAAGGCTAGCCGAATACCTATTAAATAGAATAGCAACCAGCGTATTGCTAATTAATTTTAACCATTACGCCGGTTGCATTTATTCCATCGACACTATTATTATTGCCGAAAATTTCATATTTATTCTTGAGGCCGGGTGTGGGCAGAGCCCACGTCTAATTAACATGCATAATTTTAAAATGAATGAATAATAATCCATTTACTGGGCAACATAATAAAGAAATCATAAATTTCGACAAATAAAATACATATCTAATACTTGCTAAGAAGTTGGAGACATTTAATTTTATTCAACTTCAGACACATCTTATTTTACACCCTCGTTAAAGTTTATTATAAAGGAAAAGAAATCGCCCTTCACGTCCTTGTAGCGGACGTAAAAGGCGAACACATCACGGACAAGCGTCACTACTCCTATTATCCTGCCTACAAATGTTCTCTAATCTGTTAACGTATTTGATATAAAATCATATAGATCATTCACCATATAATAATAAGATGTATTTCCTCCATATTCTACTACAACAACCCTCTTTCCACCATCACTATATTCATCCGCATAATAGATTGAAAATCTTATGAGGTATTCATCCTCTAATCCAGTAACATTGATTTGTAGATCATTCATATATGGTATGCTTCCATTATTAGACACCTCTATTTCTTCTGCAGAAGTGACCTCATTGATTAAGAAAAGTAAATTATTGATTATTTTTTCATCAGTTATGGTTACATACTCTTCGTTATCGTTACTTTTAACTTTAACTCCATACCGATTGCTTTCATTAGAGTTGGTGTTGCCAGTGGTGGAATTAGCGTATCCGCTACCAGCTTTCTCCATTGAATTCGCTTCCTCTATTAGATTTGTTTCTTTCATTGGGTTCGTCTCATATATAAATTCCATCTCCTCCAATACAGCGCTCTCCTTCATATTTTCGTTTAACGAATTGCTATTACTCACATCCTTTACTGGATCAGTTTCAATTTCTGTTTTCTTCATATTGACTAACCCTTCTCTATCACGCTCCTCTTTTCTATCACTATCCCCTTCTCTATCAGCTCCACTTTCATATGTATCCACCTCAGATGGATATATTGATGCCACTGTATTATTCGTTAATATTTCATCATTAACTGAGTTTACTACCTTTTTGGTTTTTATATGAATAATCCATGATGTTACAATAATTAGCGTTAATAAAACAAAAACCATACTTCCCCAGAAAATTTTTTTTGACTTCTTCATTTTCAATTCTCCTTTTATTATAGGAATTGGAATTCACAATAATTGTTTTTTATATATAACCATGTTATTTTGTTTATTTTGTTTTTTTAGCATGTCAATCGTCTGCTTCTGCCTGCCTCCGTTGTTGAGAATGTTGATAAGATGATTCATTGCAGAGTTCCTTCCTATGACGGTGTCTTCTGGGGCTGCCCTCATTGTGGTGACCTTAAATATGTGACCTTTCACTGCAAAAGTCGTTTCTACCCTTCTTGTGGCAACATGTATAACCTTCATCGTTCGTTTTCTATGTCTTGTAAACTTATTTCCTACCAATATCGTTATTGTGTTTTCACTATTCCTGAAGAACTTCGAATCTATTTTCTTAAAGATAGATAACTTCTGAACTGTCTCTTTCATTCTGTCCGGTATTGCGTTCTCCGCATGTTCCTGAAAATGAATAAATCAGAAAGTTTTACCCCAGGCTTTATCTATGTTCTCCACACCTTTGGTCGTGACCTTAAATGGAATCCTCATATCCACGCACTCCCTATCTACTATTAAATATATCAGTCTTTATCTTGCTCGCCCTGTTATTGCCACTTCCCGTATCTACTCTTATAATAAGAAATCTGTGACTTTTCACTATACCAGATATGAAGGCCATAACCTTATTACCGAATGTATTCCTGCTCTTGATTTTATTAAAAGGCTAATTATCCATGTCCTAGAAAAGCACTTCAAAACGCTTTGTTATTATGGCCTTTATGCTAAACATCACAAACAGGAGAAGGTATTTTGTTGTGGTATTTCCTGGGAAAGGCGCAAATTTCTTCGTTCTACTCTTTACTGGCGGGAATCCATTCTTTTGACCTTCGGATATGACCCTTTGAAATGTCCGAAATGTGATACTTCTATGTTGGCGATCTAAGTATACTACAAAAAAACAACTTCATGAGCAAGGTCATCGCGAAGTAGCCGCTTCGCTCTCTTGTCATGTAATTATTTAGTTCATCTTCTATTATACGCTATTTTTAAGATTTGAGAATTTTCCTATAAAGTTAAAAGCTGTTATACTATTTTTTCATCTCTAATAATGTTAACCATCAAATTTTATAGATTCATATGTATCTATAGTAGGAAATGATATCCTCTATTTCATTAGAATTGCTTCAGCTGATAATCCCTTACTAGATTCAGTCAACTCTTTCAATGTAATCTCTACCGATGAGCCGTCCTCATAATTCTCAGGTAATTTATCATAATAGATGTTTACAGTAACACCTTGGTCCAATAAAACCTCTAACTGATTACTATGCATACCTATTATCTTTCCCTCAAATGTTCTCTGATCGTTTAGCGCAATTGTTATGAAATCATATAGATCATTCACCAAATAATAGTAAGTGACTTTTTTACCTTTTTCTACTATAACAACCATCTTACCACCATCACTATATTCATCCTCATAGTAGGTAGAAAAACTTATGTTATAATCATCCGAAAATCCAGTGATATTGATTTGTCGATCATCCATATATGGTATCTTACCTTTCTTAGATAACACTATTTTATCACCAGAAGTAACTTCATTGAGAAGGTAGAGTAAATTATTAATGATTACTTCATCTTTAACTGTTACATCCCACTCTTTCTCGTTATTTCTAACATTAACTTCACACTGATTACTCTCATTTAAGTTAATATAGTTAGTTGTAGCTTTAGTACATCCATACATAATCACTGATATGGCAATTACTATCATTTGTAATAAGATTTTTTGCATTTACCTCTACCTACTCCCTTATGAATCAGTTTATCTTATCTTGTTTATACTTTTAATATTGTTATTATTAATTTCAAATACATCCCACCATGTACCAACTTGATTGGTAGGAACATGATATGTAGCAATCAAATTGTTACCTCTATACACTCTTACAGTTGCTGTAGATATAGATAATTCAGATGAATTCGTTCTGCTTCTATTGGTAAAATCATGAACAGAGTAACGATAATTACCTTT
>FZPS01000153.1_pt54 | contig 105898 bp, 108 predicted proteins | sample 1817821 | NCBI WGS metagenome assembly FZPS01 (sample SAMEA104158645, study PRJEB21678) | metagenome | place: Germany | collected 2015-04-21
GGATAATGCAGCTAAAAGGGCAGATAAGGCAACTGCTGCTACTATAGGAAAAGCAGCAGAATTGTATTATGCAACTGAGGGTGGTAAGTTATTATATACGGCTGACTTAGTAAAGGAAAATTTAATCGAACCTGGTGAGTATGATGAATTTACAATAGAATGGGATGAAGATGGATATGCTAAAGTTTTTAAAGGAGAAGGAAAAGATAAAGTTCAACTCTATCCAGAAACAGATGAAAAGTAATTACTATAACTGTAGGGCCCTGCCCTACAGTTATCCATAATTTTCACTGGAGGCAGAATCTTGGACAGGATAATACTTAAATCAAGGTTTAATTTAGCTACAATTTCATTATTCATTATCTTAACCATCTTGCCCCTGCTAGATGGGGGCTTTGATAATAACCTGTCCATGTACCTGCTCCTATTTTCCTTACTTGTGTTTGTGATTAAGAATAAGCTAGATAGGAAGGATACCCTGTTTACCTATAAGTCACCCCTCCTATGGTATTCCCTTTATCTAGTCTGGTGTGGCCTTAGCTTTATCTGGTCCATCTACTATATCAGGACCATGGTGGAGTTGATGGAGCTTCTTTTATATGGGGCTGTTTTTCTTTTAACCACCAGCTTAGATGATGAGGATAATGATAAGGTGATTTCAGTAGTTCTCTTGATAGGAGCGGGTATAGCCCTATTGGGAATACTAGAGTACATATTTATAAGCAATAGGAGGATAGTATCCACCTTTACCAACCCCAACCCCTTTGCCAGCTATCTTTTGGTTCACTTTCTATTTTCCTGGGGTAGAGGCCTTGGCAGGAAGACTAGGCTTGGCTATTTGGTATCCTTTATCTTTTTAGTAGCCCTACTCTTATCAGGCTCCAGGGGAGGCTATATCTCAACCTTGGCTGGACTTGGCTTTCTCTTTCTAGTATCTGGTAAGGGACAGCTAAAAGAGAGATTCATTAAGACCCTAGTCTTATTCATCCTAGCTATTATGATGACCCGCCTGATATTCTACCTAGCACCTATAATTCAGGACAAGTTGGGGATTACCCCCAGTATGGTAGACTTTCTTTTAAGGAAGGATTCCCTAATAGGTTCATCCTTGACTGGTAGGCTGGAGTTTTGGAAGGTGGCAGGGAAGCTGATAAAAAACGAGCCCCTGAGGGGCTATGGACTAGGTAGCTTTTTCTCCGCCTATTATATTGAATATGGGGGAAACCAGTGGTATTCCAGGTTTGTCCATAACCACTATCTGCAAATGATGGCGGAGACTGGGATTATAGGTTTAAGTTTATTTTTGACCTTCTTGTTTGCTAATCTTAGGATAATCTATAGGAGGATAAAATCTAAAACCTATCCAGTCTATTATCCAGGCCTAGTGGCTGGTTTAGTGGGCTTCCTCATCCATATAGGGGCTGAGTTTTCCTTTAACTTTCCCGGTGCTACGGTGATATTCTTCTGGCTCCTAGGGATGGGAATCAGGGCTTATAATTCAGATGGGGATGTTAAGAAACACTTTAAATTACATCCTAGGGTAAAATCTTTTATTTTATTTATTTTAATTATATTGGTCTTATATAACTTTACTTTTTTCAAACTTATAGGGTTTGCCTCAGAATCAGCAGCTGAGGGTAAGCTGGACAAGGCCCTTGGGCTTATTGAGTTTTCCAATACATACTACCCCATCAGTCCCCTTGGATATGAGGTGGAGGGGGACTACTACTATGGTCTCTATAAGGAGTCTAAATCCCTGGAGGATTTGGATCAGGCAATAAGGCTCTACGAGAAGGCTCTGAGCCTGGCAGCCTATGATGGAGGTATCCATAATAGGCTGGGTGAGCTCTACAAGGAGGCTGGGGATTTAAAAAGGGCTGAGGAACACCTTGTCTTGGGGGCTGAGTATGGGGCCTATAATATTAGCAGGTACCTGGATTTAGGAATCTTTTATTTAAATGAGGACAGGCCTGATGAGGCTGAAAGGGTTTTTCTTAAGGGGGCTAGTCTCAAGGACTATGCCATAGAAAGTGCTAAGGCAGAAGATAAGAATAGTGTGGTACTTAATGGGGTTGCCCTCCATGCCATGCTTTATAATATATACAAATCTAGTGGGCAGGAGGATAAGCTGGCCCAGCAGATTGATGAGTTGAATAAGATGATGGAGGAGTATGACTTTTTAAGAGACTACTTTAAGCTGGAATTCTTCGTAGATTAGGAGCATAATATGGACTTTATGGTATTTATATATGGTTTGTTAATAGGGTCATTTTTAAATGTTGTCATATATCGTTTACCCAAGGATGAGAACATAGCCTTTCCACCATCAAGCTGCCCCTCCTGTCAGGCTAGGATAGCTTGGTATGATAACATCCCCCTCCTTAGCTATATCCTGCTAAGGGGAAGGTGTAGGTCCTGTGGAAATAGGATCTCCATCCAGTATCCCTTGGTTGAGTTGGCCAATGGGCTCCTTTACATAAGATTTATCAGGCATTTTGGCTTTAATATAGATTTTATCTTTTATGCCCTCATGGGTTCGGTTTTGCTCGCTATTTGCCTAATCGACTTAAAAGAGATGATAATACCGGATTCCCTAGTTTTAACCATACTAGGCCTATCCATCATCCACAAGGCAATAAACTTCTTTGTTTATGATATAAATCCTAACATCTTGACTAGCCTAGGAGGCCTGCTCATTGCTGGGGGTTTCTTCCTCCTAATTGTCCTCCTTACTGGAGGAATGGGGGGAGGAGATGTGACCCTCATAGGGGCCTTGGGCTTTGTCTTAGGACTTAGGTTAATCCTTTTAAATATACTTTTATCATTTGTTTTAGGTTCGATTATTTCCTTGATTTTACTGGCTACAAAACTTAAGACTAAGAAGGATCCCATACCTTTTGGACCCTTTATCATCGTAGCCTTTTTTGTAGTCTTACTATATGGAGACAGGCTTTTCTACTGGTATTTTAACCTATTCTTATAATTGACTTGGAAAGGGGGAGTTCATTTGAAAGTATTTTCAGGCTCAAAAAATATCTCTATTGACATAGGAGCAAGGGATATATGGTTAGCTGAGGGCAAGGCAACAAGGAAGAACATCACACTCACTAAGACTGCGAGGGTGGCAATACCCAAGGATGTTTATTTTGATGGTAAGATCTTAGATATCCACCTCTTGGGCCAGGCCATAAGGGATACTCTAAAGGAGAATAAGATAAGATCAAGTAGGGCCAGGCTGGTTATTAACTCTTCAATGATTATTACCAGGGAGATAGTCCTACCCAAGGTATCAGATGAGGAAATAGCCTCCATACTTCAGTACCAAATAAGGGACTATATACCCATAGACCCGGATGATTATCTCTTTCAGTATCTAAACTTGGGAATTGTCTACGAGGATGGTATTGAGAGGTTAAACCTCCTCTTGATAGCAGTACCCAGGATTATAGTAGAGTCCCACTACAAGCTCCTAGACAATGTAGGCATTAAACCTGAAGTCATGGATTTCCAAGGGAATGCCATCAGCAAGCTCTTAAATCATTTTGATTTGTTAAATGAAAGCCTACCTACCAAGGACAAGACTGTAGCTGCTATATCCTTAGACTATGACAACACCAAAATCAATATTATATCCAATGGAGGCCTCAAGGTTTCTAGGGTTGTAAGCCTAGGCCTATCCAATCTTCTGGATGATTTACAAGAGGAATCAGGCCTAGATGAAGGGGCCTTGTTGAAGGAGATAGGGAATATCGACTTAAGTCCATTATTTGAAAGCATTGATATGGTGCTCCAGTATTATAACACCCGAGAAATAGGAAATAGCATAGATTATATCCTCCTACATGGAGTTTGCTCTCAGGTAGAAGGGTTAGAGACAAGCTTTAACAACTACTTCAATTTAAATGCTGTTAAACTTTCCTCCCTGGATAGGTTTAGGACCGATATAGATCTTGGTCTTTACTCCAATGCCATAGGCGGATTGATTAGAATGGATGAGGTGTAGCCATGAGAGATTTAAACTTTTTCGAATCCTTTGGAGAAAAAAAGGAATTTAAACTAAATAAAAAGCTGATCCTATATTCCCTGGCAGTTCTAATCCTTCTAGCCCTATTAGGTAAGGGTATCATGAACCACTTGCAGCTAAGTAAACTTCAAGGGGAGGTAGACCAATTAAGAGAGATTGCTGAAGACCCTGCCACCCTGGATAGGGTTGAGAAGATAAAAAAACAGGAGGATGCCGTCATCCAATTCGGAGAAGAGGTTGAGAAGATTAGGGCTCTGGATGCATTACTTGAAAAGGAGAACCTAATCACGGAGGATTTCCTAACCAGGTTAACTTCTAGACTACCCCTGGATGCCTTCCTGACCAACCTAAGCCTTTCACCTAATGAGATTAATATAACTGGCATAGCCAAGGATAGGTGGGATGTGGCTGATTTTAGTAAGAGTCTAGAGGACCTTGAAGAGGCGGACAAGGTCTTTATATCCGACATCAAGCGTGAGAGTGATTATTATAAGTTTAATATTAATCTTCAGCTGAAGGATGTGAATACTGATGGAGAATAGGGCAAAGGGAATTAGATCTAGTGTTAGACCCCTCACCAATAGCGAGAAGTTTCTACTCACTGCCTTGGTGATTATCCTGCTTACCTGGCTGGCCTTTAGGTTTGTATTTGATCCCCAGGCTGTCAGAATGGAGGAATTAGAGGCAGAGAAGACCCTTTTTGAAGAAGAGATTGCTGAACATAACCGAATCCTAAGAAGTGAAGAGACTATAAAGAAGGACTTTGAAGACCTGGCTAAGGAAAAGGAAGAGCTGGTATCCAATTTCTTTCCAGTCCTGGACCAGCCCCAGATCATTTACCTCTTAAACGATTTACTAACTGAAGAAAAAGTAAATATGACGGACATGAGCTTCTCCAGGGCTTATACGGAGACCAAGGGAGATTTGACCATCTACAGGATGGATATAGACCTACCCTTAAGTGGCCAGTATGAAGGAGTATTTAATACCGTCAAAGCACTAGAAAAGAGCCCCAGGAGGATTTTGGTAAATAACCTAAACCTGGGCAAGGAAGATGATTCATTAAAGGGAAGTATGAGTTTAAAAATCTATAGTCTTGAAGGTCTGGCTGAGGCTGACAAGGTTGTTATACCTATAGATATATTTAAGGATGGTAATGTTAAGCCACCATTTACCCCCTATAAGGACTACAAGGCCCCGGTGACTAGTCCAGAAAGTCCAGACCCACCAAGTAAGGGTGAGGAGGAACCTGGCGGAGACGAGACAGGAGTGATTATCCCTCCAAAAGAAGAAGAGACAAAAACCGAGGAAATCATGGTCCTCTATGATTTCGAGGATGGAAACTATGGCATATTAGCCCTGGGAGAAGGGGTTGATGGTGAGGTAGCCCCATCAAGTGTGGCTAAATCAGGCAACTATTCCATGATGCTGGAATTTGATATTGGCCAGTCTGAGAATCCCAATGGAGCCTTTGTAGATCTATCCAATAACAATATATATCTGGACAAGAATGCCTCTACCATAGGCCTTTGGGTTTATGCCTATGAATCTTCACCGGCAAGTCTAAACCTTCTCTTGGAAGGCCAGGATGAAGAGTCCACCAAGCTAAGGTTAAGTCAGGAGATATCCTGGCTAGGCTGGTCCTTTATAAAGGCGGACTTGCCCAATGATGCTGAGCTCTATCCACTAAAGTTAAAGGGGATTTATTTAGAGCTAGCTCCTGATAAGGCTAGTAAGGGGGTCCTCTTGATGGATAGCTTAGAAGCCTCCTATCCAATCTATGAAGAATATGTGGTGAAAAGAGGGGACACCATTATCGGTATTTCCTTGAGGAAGTATGGGACCACTGCCTATGTGAATGAAATCTTGGATCTAAACAAGATGAAGTTTAATGATATACTTCCTGTTGGAAAGGTCTTGACCTTAAGGAAGAGATAGGAAAATGAAAATAAAAAATAAGTCGACATCTAGTAAGGGCTATACATTGATAGAAGTATTGATGGTTATAGCCCTTCTTTCTATTTTATTGGCCATAGCCATCCCCAACATGGGATTTTATAGGCGAATTGGGGAGAATCAGGAGATACGGGAACTTAAGAAAGATATGCTCTTTGCCAGGAATAGGGCCATAGCTGAGAATAGGATTTACTTTGTCCACTTTGTTCCCAGTATAAACTCCTATGAGATTAGAAGGGAGGCCTTTGGTCCCATTGTTAAAAGTAAGACCCTGGGCAAGGGGTTGCTGATTGAGGACAGGGAGATTGGAAGGCCAATTGGCTTCACACCTAATGGGACAACCATTGATAGTGGCACAATCTACATAAAAAGCTCAAGGGGACAAAGATATGTGCTTACAGTTACACCTGCCACCGGCAGGATTGGTATTAGATTAGAGTAGTGGGATGATTTTATGAAGAAGAGGGGTTTTGCTTTAATAGATGTTATAGTTGGACTGTTTCTTATGGGACTGGTCGTAGTTATAGCTATACCAATCCTCTCTTCCACCTATGGAAATTATGGGAACCTAAATACCCTAACGGAGATGACCTATCTAGCTGAGGGGATTTATGAAAGGTTGAATTCCTTGGATGATTACTCCCAGGAGCTTATCCAGGATTTGCTTGAGAATGATGAGGTAGTTTACAGGGATTTAAATAATCGGCATAAGGATAGGTACCAGTCTAAAATCCTTTGCTTGGATTATGATGAAAACTTTATAGATGTCTTAATAGTTATTAGCTCTATTAAGGGTAAAGGAAGGGTTAAAGATGTTGAGATTCAGGGAAGCATACTTAGGAAATAGGGGCTTTACCTTGATGGAAGTGCTCTTAGCTTCATCCCTAATTCCTATACTTATCCTGTCCTTGTGTTCCCTTTTATTCTTCACTGAAAACCTGACAAGCAAGGGGGAGGAAATAGACCTAGCCTTATGTAATGCCAGGTATGCCATGGAGTTTATCAAGGGGGAGTTTTCATCAGCGGATAGGATCTTACCTAGTTCCAGTTTTAATAAGTTAGATTTACTCCTGCCTACTAACATTGGTTTTGTAATGATGGAGGAGGAGATTAGCTATAATTCAGACGGGACTATAAGAAAAATAAATTACAATTATAGGACCTATTATCAAAAGAATGATGAATTAGTAAGGGTAGCCTATAATTCTGGCAACAAGTCCCTCTATGAGGGGACCCTATTTTCTGGTCACAATCAAATATGTGATGGCCTTCTCAATATCTCTGTCAGCAGACTTGATGGGGAAGGTAATCTCTTGGCCCTTTCCTTGGATTTTATACAGGCTGATGGGCCACTAGAGCTAGAGACAATTATCAGCCTAAGATGTCCAGTGGAATAGTTAGTAACAGATGAGGTGTGACAATGAAAAGAAAAGGATTTATATCTGTGATGGCCTTGTTACTCTTGACAGTAATCCTGGCCAGTTCAACCTATATGTTATACATATTTAGCACCCAGACCACTATTGCCAGTAATTCCCATAAGAATATCCAGGCTAGGATAGCCACAGAGGATAAGGCCAAGAGGCTTATCTATGATGAGGAATCTTTTAATAACTTGGTTTTACCGGAAATCTATCATATCATGAGGAATAAGAACCCGCCCTATAAAAACACCCTGACCAGTAATAATATGCCTGCTAGCAACAAGATCACCCTACCCAGTGACTCTCCCCTAGCAAGCAATGTCAAATCAGCTACCATAAGGCTAGAGGGTTCAGGTAGCATGCTTCAAAGACAGGTTGTTCCAGATAACTACCACGAAACCACTAGCTTGATTCTAAGATTGGAGACTGATTACCAGGGGGTCAAAAACCTAGTGGAATTCAAGGGGAGGGTTATCAATAGACTTTTTGAAATTGAGGAAGCTTTTGTAACCCAGGATAGGTTGGAGGATGAAGAACTGGTAGATGAGTTCCACAGCTTGATGGATTTAATTAAGGCAGAGATATTTAAGCATGATGCCAAGGGTACCCCCTCTGCTATAGCTATGAATTTTGATGGAGATGTCACCATAGATGAAAAATACATAACTGGTTCTCTAGGTGATACTAATAATTTCTATGGTCATACTGGCAAGCATGTATTTATTAATGTAAAAAACCTTAAGGATGAGAGGCCTAGTTTAGAAGTAAAGCACCAAACTGATCCCAATAGGCTAATTAAGATCAGGGGGAATATCTATTGTGAAGGGGATTTAGTAATTTCCTCTCCCTTTGAATTAGAGGGTAACCTAATCCTGAATGGAGGGTCCTTGACCCTAAATACCAATGAAAAACCCCTGGTAAAGGGCAAGGTCTTCTTTAGGGGAGAGGGAGACTTAAAGTTTGAGGATATCAAGCTTAAGACTGAGAAAAAATATGTCTATAGGTTTGGCTCTTATCTTCCAGGTTTTATAGATGTGGAGATTATTGTTATCAAAAAACAAAAATAGGTCAATAATGATAATATGGTGTTTTTGCTCTTGTGGTAAATATTAGATATTGATATAATTAATTTGACAGTTTAGAATTTCAACAGCTAATCAATGATAATGGAGGTTAAAGATGATATTAGCAGGAGATATTAGAAAGGGTACTACCTTTGTTATGGATGGAGAAGTTTATCAGGTAATAGATTTTCAACATGTTAAGCCAGGTAAGGGTGCTGCCTTTGTTAGAACCAAGCTTAGGAATGTTATGTCTGGAGTTACAAAGGATGTTACCTTAAACCCTTCAGAGAGGCTTGAAAGGGCAAATATTGAAACCAAGGAAATGCAGTACTTATATAATGATGGTCAATTATATTATTTTATGGATACGGGAACCTATGAGCAATTACCCTTGGATTATGATGCAGTTGAGGAAGCAATTAAGTTTATCAAGGAAAATGATAATGTAACTATCCGTATCTATCAGGGTAAACCCTTTGAAGTAATAGCCCCTAATTTTGTAGAGTTAGAGGTTACTGAAACTGAACCTGGTGTTAAGGGTGACACTGCCACAGGAGCTACAAAACCAGCTACCGTTGAAACAGGCTTCACATTAAATGTACCCCTATTTGTCAACATGGGTGACATTATTAGAATAGACACCAGGACAGGGGAGTACATGTCTAGAGTATAAATAAGATATAGGAGGGATAACATGAACTATTTATTTGAGAGAGTATCATATTTACAAGGTTTGGCCGATGGTTTAGGAGTAGATGAAAAAACTAACGAGGGCAAATTACTTATCAGTATAATCGAAGTATTAGGGGAGTTTGCTGAAGTTTTAGAAGATGTAATAGAAGACCAAATTGACCTGGAAGAGTATGTCAATTATATCGATGAAGACCTTGCAGATGTGGAAGATGAGCTTTATGATATAGAAGAATTCGATGAAGACTTTGACTTCTATGATGATTGCTGTCATGATGAAGACTGCGATTGCTACTATGATGATGAAGACGAAGATTTTGACGAAGAATAGAATATAAGGTCTAGCAGGCTTAAAACAAATGTTTTAAGCCTGTTTTTTATTTTCATAAGAGATTTATTTTTTCTTATGGAATATTTAATAAAGCCTTTCATAGAATTTATATAAAGGGGGGACAGGTTGTGGAAAAGGGGCTTGATAGCTTCCATGGTGTCTTGAACTACCTCAACAAGAATACAAAGCATATGCTGGAAGCCATTCCCTATGATAAGAAGTCAAGGGTGGAAGAGATTCGATTAAGGAATTCATGTCCCTTAAGTATCTACCTTGATGGAGGGGATGTCTTTGTATCAGCTGATGGAGGCTTGACGGAAAATAGTGAACAAGCCTATATTGTCACTAGCCAAGATATAAGTAGCACCTTTAATCTGGTGACCAACCACTCAGTATATGCCTTTTCGGAAGATATAAGGAAGGGATATATAACCATAAGTGGAGGCCATAGGGTGGGGATAGGGGGCAGCACCATATACGGAAGTAGAGGCATAGAAGTTATTAACTCAATCTCATCCCTAAACTTTAGAATAGCTAGGCAGAAGAAGGGAATTTCTAACAAAATAATTCCCTACCTTCTGGATGGTAATGGATACCCTTATAATACCTTGATAATATCGCCACCCCAGTGTGGCAAAACCACCCTACTTAGGGATATTGTGAGGAATTTAAGTAATGGTACGGACTCCAAGTATAGGGGATTTAAGGTTAGTTTAATAGATGAAAGGTCGGAGATAGCAGGTGTATATCAGGGGAAGCCCCAGATGGATGTGGGTATAAGGACGGATATCCTGGATGGCTGTCTTAAGTCTGATGGAATCATGATGGTAATTAGGGCTATGTCACCGGACTTAATAGCGGTAGATGAGATTGGGAGCCCAGAGGATATCAAGGCCATCTATGAGGCCTTGAGGGCAGGTATTAGGCTGGTGGCCACCATTCATGGAGATGGACTGGAGGATATAAGGCATAGGCTAAATCTTGCTAATCTTATTAAGGAAAGGGTATTCCAAAGATTTATCATTCTAGATAGGTCTAGGGGAGTTGGAACCATTAGGGAGATACTAGAAGGAACTGATTTCAGGGATATTTATAGGAGGAAGAGGTATCTAGATGGGTTATATTAAACTGGGATTTAATATATTGATTTTACTTTTTTCATCCATAATAGGTTTTGCCTTTGGTGATATCTACAGTAAAAGGGCTAGAAATCTCTTGGACTTAAAGTATTGCATAAGGGTCCTGGAGAGTGAAATCATAAATGGTATAATCCCCCTCCCAGAGGCCTTAGAGAATGTATCCCTAAAGGGAAGAGGGTCCATAGCCCTCGTATTTAAAGAGATTAGGGATGATCTGGTTACCAATCAAAGGGAGGATATATATCAGAGTTTTATCCTTCATAAGGATGTTTTAAAAGGCAGGTATGGACTTTCTGACAAGGATATAGAGGTCTTCTTATTTTTAGGAAAGATTCTTGGAAAAACAGACAAGAGGGACCAGGAAAAGAATATGGGCTTTATAATTAGCCAGATTGACAATCATTACATGGAAGCAAAGGTTGAAAGTGAAAAACATACTAAACTATATAGGTCCTTAGGAGTCCTAGTGGGCCTGGGACTTATCATTATATTAATATAGGGGAGATATGAATGGATATAGATTTAATCTTTAAGATAGCTGGAATAGGGATGGTAACAGCTGTACTACATACTGTTTTATCAAAGGCTGGGAAGGAGGAATATGCCTATTTAACCACCCTGGTTGGAATAATTATAGTCTTGGGGGTGGTAATCAACTTGGTTAGTAAACTCTTTGACAATATCAAGGTCCTATTTAGGCTCTATTGAGGTGATGGGTGTGGAGGTATTTCAAATAGTGGGTTTTGGTTTAATAGCTACCATTCTAGTGGTTATCCTCAGATCAGTAAGGTCTGATTTTGCCATATATATTTCCATTTTGGCAGGGGTCATAATCTTCTCCATGATTATCCAACACCTGTCCTATATTATCGATACCATTAGGGACTTATCCAGGAGGGCCAACCTGGAGATAACCTACTTTTCTACCATCCTCAAAATCATAGGTACCGCCTATATTGTGGAATTCGGGGCCCAATTAAGTCGGGACGCAGGAGAAAATTCCATAGCCATGAAGATTGAATTGGCTGGAAAGATAATCATCATGACCCTTGCCATTCCAATTCTCTTGTCCTTGATGGATCTTATAGTAAAAATAATGCCCTAAGGATGAAGATATATGAAAAGATGCGTACTTGTTCTGATAATAATATTGATTTTTTCTTCAAGTGTTTTTGCAGAAGCCGAAGAGGAATCCCTATTGCAAAGGCAATTCAATAAGCTTGTAGACACAGAGGATATAGATATATTCTTAAAAGAACTGGCCATAGAAAACGAGTATAAGCTTGGTGAAAGTACTAAGGACCTGGTTATGAAGATTATTCGGGGAGAGCAACCCATTGATGGAGAAAGCCTAAAAGAGGGTTTAGGGAGGATTTTTTTTAGTGAGTTAAAATTTTCCCTGGGGCTACTATCAAAGATCCTGATAATAACCTTGATTTCCACCATCTTGACAAATCTGCAAAATTCATTTGAGGATTCTTCCATAAGCCAACTGGCCAACTACTTTACTTATATTTTAATTGCCAGTCTAATCATTATAAACTTTTCGGAGCTAATGGATATGGCCAAGCTATCCGTTGGTCGGATGGTAGATTTTATGCAGGTTTTGCTACCCATTCTTTTAACCCTTTTGATAGTTGCAGGTGGCCCTACAACTAAGTTGATGTTTCACCCTATGATCCTGGGGACGGTAAATATCCTGGGGATAATGGTAAATACTGTAATCTTTCCCTTGATATATTTTTCATTTTTAGTTAGCCTTCTTTCCAACCTTTCTCAAAGGGCAGAGCTGGGGAAGCTGGCAGAGCTGGGTAGAAAGATTATCACCTTTATTATCACTGCCACCTTTACAATATTTATTGGAGTATTGACCATTTATGGACTATCTACCAACATAGATGGTTTGACCATTAGGACGGCAAAGTTCGCTGTAGATACCTTTGTACCCATAGTGGGGAGCTTTCTATCCGATGCAGTTGATACGGTTATTGGTTCATCGGCTATTTTAAAAAATGGTATTGGAATTATAGGACTCATAATCCTGATTACCATTATAGCCCTCCCTATTATTAAGGTTATGGTCTTACTTCTAGCCTATTCAGTTATTGGGGCGGTAATTGAGCCCATTGCATCAAAGAATATTACAAAACTTTTTAGTGACATATCTAAGACCATTTTACTAGTCTTGGTTAGTATTGTCTCAGTAGGCATTATGTTTTATATAACCATTACAATAATTGTTGACACTGGCAACAATTTGTTGATGTTAAGGTAGGTGATGAGGTGACTTTAGCTGAATTTATCTCCTCCTGGGTCAAGGATATAGTCCTCTTGTTTGTAATTATTACCCTAGTGGACCTGGTCATGCCCAAGGGGAGCATGCGGAGATATATAAATTTTGTAGTAGGATTTTTAATAATCTTTACTGTCATAAATCCCTTTGTAAATCTTACTAATATAGATTTCAAATTGGACAGGGAGGTGTTTAAAAATAGTCAGGTCTTTTATGACCTTGATGAAGGCTTGTTCAGGCAGCAGGAGGAGCAGATAGAAGAGCTATATAAGGACAAGGTTGCTGTGGAAATAAGGTCTTTCCTAGAGGATAGTACTGACTATAGGGTTGCAGAAATTCACCTAGATATCAATAGGGATGAAGATAATTATGGAAGCCTGGCTTACCTATCTATCTTGATTGATGAGGGGGACAAGGATGCTAGGGAAGGTCAGGGGGAGATCAAGATTAGTCCTGTAGTTTTGGAGGAATACAGAAGGTGGGAAGGAAGTAGGGATGAATTTTTAGACCTTAAGGAAGTAGTTGCGGAGAGATATAAGATCCATATGGATTTGATAGATATTTCAACTATTGGATTGGAGGATTAGATTATGGAAGAATTCTTAAAAAAAATAAGGAACCATTTGGAAAACCTGGATAATAGAAAGTTTATGACAAATATCTTTATAGTCTTAATCATGGCTGTGGGTATTTTACTGGTTTTAAATATCTATACATCTAAGGACAAAAATCCTAGTCCTGGAGTGATAAAAGACAATTCTAATGAATATACTAGTTTAGAAAAGGCTAGTTACGAGAGCTACATAGAAAATAGACTAGCCGAGATCCTGTCTAAACTCAAGGGAGTAGGCCAAGTAAGTGTTATGGTGACCTTGGAAGATGGGGTGGAGCATATTCCAGCTACTAATATCACAACAACCAGGGAAAACACCAAGGAGCTAGATTCCCAAGGGGGGACTAGGGAAATTGTTAGGGAGGATGAAACCCTACAGGTGGTAAATACATCTGATGAAGTTGTGGTATTAAAGGAGGTTAAACCCAATATAAGGGGAGTTATAGTGGTAGCTGAGGGAGCAGAGGATATAAGGGTATTGGAAGCCCTTTATGAAGCCGTAAAAACCGTATTAGGTGTATCTGGAAACAGGGTACAAATATTTCCAAGTAAATAGGGGGAGAGAAAATGTTTAAGATCAAAAGACCTGCCATAATCGGGATCTTGTTAATCCTACTAGTATTTACAGGCTACTTAAATTATCAATTTACCCAACAGGCCCTGAGGAAGACTTCGAAGGATTATCAAAGATATGAAGCTTCAGAGAGGGATAATTTTTTAGCATCAGAGGGAAGGGATGAGGCTGAAGATAATAAGGATGAAGAGATTGAAATAGTCGATTCAGGCCAATCCAGTGAGGATGATGTTGCCCAGGTGGTTTCCTCCGGCAATAAGGACATTAAGGAACAAGTAGGTGAGGAGGCATCAAATCTCAACATTGACTATTTTGTTGAGCATAGGCTGTCCCGTGATAAGCTTAGGGCTAATTTAATTGATAGACTTGTTGAGATAGTTGACAATGATAAGACAGATGATGCTAAGAGAGCCGAGGCCCAAGAGGAGATCATGGAGATAGGTAGGATATCAGAAACTGAACTAAGGATTGAGGGACTGGTTAAGTCCAAAGGATTTGAAGAAGTCTTAGTCCTCTTGACTGATGAGGATATCAAGGTGGTAGTATCTACAGATGAATTGACTGAAACCGATATGGTTAAAATATTAGATATAGTTAAGGCAGAGACGGATTTTGAAATGGATAGTATAAAAATAATGAAAAAACAATAGAATAATTTGTAAATATGCACTTCCTTTGATATAATAATCATATTGAAAGTGGATGCGGAGGTGGCGTAAATGTCAGAGGAATATATCAATGATAATGAGAATAGAGAATATGGTAATGTTAAAATAGCCGACGATGTGGTAGCGATAATTGCCAGTGTTGCATCGACAGAAATTCCCGGTGTTGTAGGTATGAGTGGTGGGCTAACTGGTGGATTTTCCGAAATGTTGGGTAAGAAGAACCTCTCAAAGGGTGTTAAGGTTGAGCTTATAGAGAATGAAGCTATTATCGATGTTTTTATAATTGTTGAATATGGAAAGAACATTGGTGATATTGGAAAGAAGGTACAGGCAAACGTAAAAAATTCTGTTGAAACCATGACAGAATTAAAGGTAAGGGAAATAAATGTGAATATTCAAGGTGTTAGCATTCCAAAAGAGACTAAAGATAAAGAAGAGCAAAAGTAAACAAATATAACTACCCTCTGTCTATTCAGAGGGTTATTTTAAATTATGGCATAGATTTGAAGACTTTACTTGGAACATAGGAGGATGATGATGGGAAGAAAGGCAGCAAGGGAAGGAACAATGAAACTCTTGTTTCAAATGTCAGTGACTGAGGACTATAGTTCAGATACAAAGGACATTTTCCTAGAAAATTTTGAATTTGATGAAATGGAAACTAAATATATAAATGAAGCCTACACTGCCATAATGGAGCACAGGGAAGTGATTGACAAACATATTGAGGACAACTTGGAAGGTTGGTCCATATATAGGTTGGCCAAGGTTGATTTAGCAGTTTTGAGGATTGCGATTTATGAAATCTTGTTTAGGAAGGATATTCCTGTTGAAGTGTCCATCAATGAGGCCATTGAAATTGTCAAAAAATACAGTAACCATGATTCCTTTAAGTTTATTAATGGTGTACTTGGTGGCTTCGTTAGAAGCCTAGAAAATGGAGGTTAGAAGATATGAAGCCCCTAAAGGTTAGTGAGGTAAATTCTTACATTAAGAGCATCTTCCAAGGGGATATGCTCCTTTCAAATATAGAGGTTGAAGGCGAAATATCCAACTTTAAAAGACATTTTAGTGGGCACTTATATTTTTCCCTTAAGGATGAAGACTCCATGCTTAAGTGTGTCATGTTTAAATACAGTGCCAAGTCTCTATCTATGGATTTGGCAGATGGACAAAAGATAATAGCCAAGGGTTATGTATCCATTTATGAGCAGACTGGAGCCTATCAATTATATGTTAAGGAGATTTCTAGTAAGGGCCTAGGGGATTTGTATCTAGCCTATGAAAAGTTAAAACAAGAGTTGGAAAAGGAGGGTCTATTTAAGAAGGAATTTAAGAAAGACCTACCTACTATGCCCCGAAAGGTTGGCATAGTTACTTCCTCAACAGGGGCTGCTATAAGGGACATAGTCAGCGTCATCAAAAGGAGGTTTCCCCCCTGTGAAATCTTGATATATCCGTCCCTGGTTCAGGGTCCAAATGCACCCAAGGAGATAATTCAAGGCCTCGTCTACCTGGACAAGAGGGAGGATGTGGATCTTATCATCACTGGAAGGGGAGGAGGGTCCATAGAAGATTTGTGGGCCTTTAATGATGAAGAGCTGGCAAGGACTATTTTTTCCCTGGATACACCAGTGATTTCTGCTGTTGGGCATGAAACGGACTTTACCATAGCTGATTTTGTAGCAGACTTAAGGGCAGCAACTCCTTCAGCAGCTGCTGAGCTAGCAGTACCCAATATAGATTCTCTAAACCAAGAGTTGGACAACTATTTCAGTGAATTATTATCTTCTTATAGGCAGAAGGTAGATAGGGAATCTAATAGGTTAGAAATCTTTAAAAAGGGCTTAAAATACAATAATCCCGTCTACAGATTAAACAATAATAAGCTGGTACTAGATGGGCTCTATCAAAAATTGGTGAATGTTACCAGGGATAGGCTTAATGACTATAGGAGGAAGAGGGTTGATCTGGAGAATAGATTAAATCTTTTAAACCCCACCCTATCCATAGAAAAGGGAAATGGAATTTTAATAGATGCAGATGGTAAACTAATTAAATCAGTGGAAGACATCTCTATTGGGGATAGGATAGATATTGTTATGAGGGATGGAAATATCAAGGCCTTAATTGAAGATTTTTCTAAAGGAGAGGATTATCATGGATGTAAGTAGATTATCTTATGAAGAAGCTATCAAGGAACTAGAGAACATTATTAAATTCCTTGAAGGTGAGGACTATTCCTTAAGTGATGCAATGGACAAGTTTAAGACTGGCGTAGAATTATACAAGCACTGCGATATGCTGCTCAATAAGGCAGAGGGACAAATCAAGATTCTTATGGAGGACCAGGAGGACAGCTTTGAGGAATTAGACCTACTTAGGGAGGAAGATGATGACTATTTATAAAATAATTGAAGATAATATTAAGATAATAGATAGGGCCTTGGATAAGTATGTTAATCTTGAGTCAAAGTATGAAAGGGTTATATATGAGTCCATGAGATATAGCCTTTTTAGTGGGGGCAAGAGACTGAGGCCAATTATTGCAATCAAAACCTTTGATATGTTCGATGATCGGAAAGAAAAGGTCTTACCCTATGCAGCAGCCATAGAGATGATCCATACATATTCACTTATCCATGATGACCTTCCTGCCATGGATGATGACGAGTTTAGAAGGGGAAAGCCCACCAATCATATAAGATTTGGAGAAGCTCTAGCCATTCTTGCAGGAGATGGCCTTCTTAACCTAGCATTTGAGACCATGTCAAAGGATTTAGTTGAAAACACTCAATCAGCTGAAGAATATAGGCAAAAAGCCAGGGCAATCTATGAGATTTCCCAATATGCAGGTTGTAAAGGGATGATAGGCGGACAGGTGGTGGACATCACTGCTAAACCCGATGAAATGGATGGCGAAAGACTATATTACATGTATGAAAAGAAGACTGCTGGCCTATTCCAAGCTGCTACTGTGGCTGGGGCCATACTGGGAGGGGCAAGGGATGAAGAAGTGGATTTACTGAGAAGTTTTGCCTTGAATCTGGGTCTTGCTTATCAGATCCAGGATGACATATTGGACGCAGGTGAAGATGAGGATATAGATAAGTTGACCTATCTGTCCTTCTACAATTTGGAGAAGGCTAAGGAAGCGGTCCAAAACTTTAGCAAGAGGGCCCACCAGCTCCTAGATGATTTAGAGGGTAGGGATACCAGTTTCTTAAGGGGTTTGACAGAACTACTGGTGGATAGAAAGGTATGATTACATAATCTAGCAAAAAACCAAAGGAGTTTTAGCGTGAAGAAGAGAGCGGATATAGTTTTGTTTGAAAAAGGTTTAGCTGATTCCAGGGAAAAGGCTAAGAGAATAATAATGGAGGGGTCTGTTTTCATAGGAAATGAAAGGGTCTCCAAACCTGGTGATAAGATCGATGAGGACGCTGATATATACATAAAGAATAATCCCATCAAGTATGTCAGTCGGGGTGGACTTAAGTTAGAAAAGGCCATCAGAGAATTTGGCCTAGATTTAGAAGCCTGTGTAGCCATGGATATTGGAGCTTCTACAGGGGGGTTTACCGACTGCATGCTACAGGAGAAGGCCTCTAAGGTATACGCAGTTGATGTTGGGTATGGACAACTGGATTGGGCCTTGAGACAGGATTCCAGGGTAGTTGTTATGGAAAGGACCAACATAAGGAACCTCACCAGGGATGATATAGAAGATGATTTGGATTTTGTCTCCATAGATGTATCCTTTATATCCTTAAGACTAGTCCTACCTGTAGCCAAATCCTTGATGAAGGATAGGGCTGAGCTGGTTGCCCTTATCAAGCCTCAATTTGAGGCAGGTAGGGAAAAGGTAGGTAAGAACGGTATAGTTAGGGACAAATCCACTCACATAGAAGTAATCGAAAATGTTGTAGAGTTCTTGGATGAACTTGGTCTTGGGGCTAAGAACATTGCTTTTTCACCCGTTCGTGGGGCCAAGGGAAATATAGAGTATTTAATTCATGCTGTAAATAATGCTCATAGGACAATCAACAGCCAGACGATAGATAGGGTAGTTGAGCAAGCCCATGATAGTTTAAAATAGGCCTTGATCTGGGAGGTATGACTATGCTTCTTGAATTAAGTATAAGGAATTTCGCAATAATTGATGACTTAAAAATCAACTTTTCCAAGGGTTTAAATGTACTCACTGGGGAGACAGGCTCTGGGAAATCCATAATTATTGAAGCTCTAGGTATGGTCCTAGGGGGAAGGGGCACTAGGGATTTAATCAGTACAGGGGCAGATAGGGCCATTCTGCAGGCGGTTTTTGTCTTGGAAGATGAAAATGACTCAATAAGGTCCTTTCTGGATGAGCAAGGCATCCCTATAGATGAGGATGGTCTCCTAATAATAAGTCGGGAGATTTCTATTAACTCACCCAGTATCTCACGTATCAATGACAAGGTGGTTACCCTTACAATCCTAAACAAGATAAGCCATAGGCTGGTAGATATATTTGCCCAACATGAGCATCAGTCCCTCTTGAATACCAGTAACCACAAGACCATTATCGACTCTTTTGGGGATCATAAACATAGAAATTTGCTGGATGAAATTGCATCCATCTACCAAGGCTATAAGGAAAATAGACAGTTGTTGAGTGAGATGGATATAGATGTTATGGAAAGGGAGAGGCTGATAGACCTATATAGGTTCCAAATTGATGAAATAGACAGCCTTCAGTTGACCCCCTATGATGATGAAGAGATAGAAGATGATTACAGGAAACTCTCCAATGTTATGGAGATTACCCAAGGCCTGGGCCAAGTGGTGGAATATTTTTCTGGAGATGGATATGATACCATGTCCTTACTTGATAGTATCAACAAGAGTATAGCCCTTTTAAGCAATATTTCTGAATATGATAAGGACCTGTTACCACTTTTAGATAGGTTAAGGGAGGCCAACTATGAGCTCCAGGATTTAAATAATGAGTTTAAGTATTACATGGACAATATTCAATTGGATGAAGAAAGGTTAAACATCCTGAGTGAACGACTTGACCTGGTTAACAGGCTTAAAAAGAAGTATGGTAATAATGTCCAGTCCATTTTAGACTATAGGGATTCCACCGAGGAAGCCTTGGACAAGCTCCTTAACCATGAAAATGAGATAAGAGTTCTGAGGGAAAAACTTAGGGAACAGGAGGAAGAATTATATGGTTTATCAAAAAAACTTAGTGAGAGCAGGAGGTCCCTTGCCTTGGACTTGGAAGAGGCTATAACTAGGGAGTTAGATGAGTTAAACATGCACAATGTTAGGTTTAAGGTAGACTTTAAAGAAAGTCCTAATCTCGCTTCTGACGGTATAGATAAGATAGAATTCTTAATCTCTACTAACCTAGGAGAGGACTTAAAGCCCATGTCTAAGATAGCATCTGGTGGTGAGATGTCAAGGATTATGCTTGGTTTTAAAAGTATTCTAGCCAAGTATGATGGAATCCCAACCCTGATATTTGATGAGATAGATAGTGGAATCAGCGGAAGAACAGCCCAGGTTGTAGGGGAGAAAATCCATAAGATCTCTAAGGAAAGACAGGTTATATCAATTTCCCACCTACCTCAGATTGCTGCCATGGCTGATAGTCAATATTCCATCTATAAGGAGATCAAGAAGGGCAGGGTAACTACATTTATCAAGAAACTTGATGAAGAGGAAAGGGTGCTAGAGCTTGCAAAACTCCTAGGTGGTGTAGATCTCACTGAAACTACTATAAACCATGCCAAGGAAATGCTGCAGATGACAAAAAAATTAAAAATGGAAAATTTTAACACCTAGTAGTTAGCTAGGTGTTTTTTTATTTTTGGTATTTAGCTACTAGAATAACATTTAATAATGTTTTTAAATAGAATAAATAGACGCTAAAAAGGCTAAATTATATTTGTAATTAATTAAATTGATGGAGGTGAGTTAGAAAAAAATAGGGAGAGTGATTAATTGGACAGATTAAAACTTAGACGAAGAATTATCATAATATCTCTTTTATTAATTATAAGCTCATTTCTCTTTGCTCTCCAAAAAAATGAAATTTTATTTTATCCAGGGAAATTAAATGTAGTCAAGGGGGAAGATAGGAACTTAAATATATCATTTCCTTTTTCCTTAGATTATAAGAATGGGGATTCCAAGGTTCAGACAATTTACAATGAAGGCTCCAAATCCTATAACCTTAATGGGCTAGAAACTGGGGAAGAGCAATTAAAGTTAAAACTATTGGGAGTAATCCCCCTAAAAAACGTAAAACTCAATGTTATTGAAAGGCCCCATCTTGTCCCAGGTGGTAATGCCATTGGAGTCAGACTTAATACCCGGGGTGTTCTAGTAGTTGCTATTACAGATGTTATAGACATTAACGGGCAGAGGAGCAGCCCTGCCAAGGAGGCTGGTCTAAAGGTAGGAGATAGCATCTTGGCAATCAATGATGAAAAAATTGTAAATGCTGAACAAGTGGTAAAAAAGCTTAATGAGATTAAGGATGAAGAAGTAACTCTTAAAATCCTTAGAAACAAGACGGAAATGGAAGTTAAGGCTAGGTCTGTAAAATGTCTACAGGACAATTCCTATAGGCTAGGAATCTGGGTAAGAGATAAAACTACTGGAATTGGAACCCTGACCTACCTAAATCCTGCAAATATGACATTTGGTGCCCTTGGTCATGGAATAGCAGATATTGATACTGGTGAGCTCTTGAGTGTAGAAGATGGACTGATAATGAATGCTAAGGTTTCTGATATAACCCAAGGGAAAAAGGGTGAGCCTGGAGAAATAAAGGGAGTTTTTTATAAATCTGATGAAGTATTAGGGGAGATCAAGATAAATGATGAATTCGGAATATATGGGAAGCTAGAAGAGGACTATTTCACAAAAAACCAATTAGAAACCATCCCCATCGCTTTTAAGGAAGAGGTTAAAGTAGGAGAAGCCTATATCTTAACCACTATTGAGGATAATAAGATTGAGAAATTCACCATAAATATAGATAAAATTGAAGACCATGATAGACCTAATCAAAAAAGTATGGTAATAAAAATCACCGACCCTAGATTAATCGATAAGACAGGTGGAATTGTTCAGGGTATGAGCGGTAGTCCCATTATACAAGATGGGAAACTTGTTGGCTCGGTAACCCATGTCTTTATTAATGACCCTACCAAGGGTTATGGTTTATTTATAGAGTGGATGTTGGAAAAAAGCGATGGGCTATAGTTCAAATAAACTGTTGGCATAATATGTCAACAGTTTATTATTTAAAATTTTTTAAAATAAGAAGGAGTTTCTTAAATAATGTCGAAGATGCTATAGAAGGTATAAAATATGTTAGAAGGGGGATGCTTATGGAAAAAACTAAAGTGTTGGTTGCTGATGATAATCGTGAATTCAGTAGAATCGTATCACAATTTATCTCGGCCCAGGATGAGTTCCAAGTAGTGGGAATTGCAAGAGATGGTCTGGAGGCCTTAAGACTTATTGAAAAAGAAAGGCCCCATATACTGGTTTTAGACATTATTATGCCTCATTTGGATGGTTTGGGAGTTTTGGAAAGACTCAACGAATCCAATGATTCTTACTTTCCAAAGGTAATAGTCTTGTCTGCTGTAGGTCAAGATACTATTACTCATAGGGCAATAGAATTAGGTGCATCCTATTATATGGTAAAGCCCTTTGATTTTAACATTCTCATCGATAGGCTAAGACAAATATATGATATGGACACCAGCCAGGTTAGGGAAGGAGACAAGGGATATTTAGAGGTCAAAGAGGATAGTAATTCTTTTAGGGAAAGGGATTTAGAGACTAAAATCACTAAGATTATTCAAGAAATCGGAATACCAGCCCATATTAAAGGCTACCTATACATAAGGGAGGCCATCAATATGGTAATTGATGACATGGACTACCTTGGAGCTGTTACCAAGGAATTATATCCAGCTGTAGCTTCCAAGTTCAATACTACTTCAAGTAGGGTTGAAAGGGCTATCAGGCATGCCATTGAGGTGGCCTGGAATAGGGGTAAGATAGAAACCTTAGATAGGATATTTGGCTACACCATCAATAATGCCAAGGGTAAGCCTACTAATTCAGAATTTATAGCCTTGATTGCTGACAAACTTAGACTTGAGGAAGAGGGGTCTAGTATATCAGCTTATAAGTAGAATATAATATAGTTAGAGAAAAACTTTCTATTTGGTAGAAGGTTTTTCTCTAATTGTTTATATGGTATAATTAAAGATACTTATATAAACTTCCTCATATAAAATGCGAATTGGAGGTACTTTTCAATGCTTAAAGAAGAAAAAACCATGAAGTCAGAGAAGGTTTACGAGGGGAAAGTTCTCAACTTAAAGATAGATACTGTAGAACTTCCTGACAAGGGATATTCAAAGAGGGAAATAGTGGAACATCCAGGTGGAGTAGCCATCATAACCATTACAGCTAATAGGGAGATGGTTTTAGTAAAGCAGTATCGTAAGGCAGTTGAAGATTTTGTCTTGGAAATCCCAGCTGGTAAGTTGGAGGTCAATGAGGAACCTAGGGAGACTGCTATCAGGGAGTTAAGGGAAGAAACATCCCTAGAGGCTAAGAAGTTATCCTATATTACTGAATTTTACACTTCTCCAGGCTACAGCAGCGAAAAGATCCATTTGTTTTTGGCTGAAGACTTGATAGAGGTAGATCCCCAGCCGGATTCAGGGGAGTTCATTGAAAAGGTAACCCTGCCCCTGGATGATTTGCTAAGGATGATTGAAAGAGGAGAAATCATGGATAGCAAAACCATAATAGGAGTTTTCATTGCCATGAGGTTTTTAGAGAAAAATTAAGGGGTTATAAAGTCCTATATACAAGCATAGAATTTACTAAAGCTTGTATACCAGGAGGAATAACCTTGCTATTAATAAGAATTTATAGAATGCTTACGGATCATTTCAAAAACTTTTTTTTATATTATCTCATATTAACCCTAGCCCTGGTTTCTGGGATAGTAATTGGGCCTTTACTGATTAAGATCTTTAATTTAGAGTCAAAAATTAGGATTCTTAGGCTGGCAAATCCATATTTTAGTCTAGCCCTTACAAGTAGTTATTTAGAGAATTCTGTGCTAAGGGCATCAATAGTCCAGCAGATATATTTAGTCCTTGTAATTTGTCTGATGGGTTTCCTAAATGTTGGCTTCTATATACTTCCTTTAGTCCTTTTAGCCAAGGGGATAACCTTAGGATTTACTGTTGGGTTTTTAGTTAGCAACATGGGTTTAAAAGGTCTAGTCTTATCCATAGGGGGGATTTATCCCCAAAACCTTTTTATCCTGGCTGGATTGATAGGTTTAGGGGCAGTAGTAATGTCTACCAAGGAAGTGGTTAGAAAGCCCTTGTCCAGGGTATTCATAAATTATCACAAGGGAAGGTCTAATGATGCTATTGTTTTAGGTATACTTTACACTATAATTCTTCTAGTAGGGGCAATTTTAGAGGGAGTTTTATCACCTAGAATACTAGGCTTAAGCTTGGATTATTTTATTAAACTATAAGGAAGAGGAGAGGCATGATGGCTGAACTAATTCTAGAGAAATACATACGCTATATAAAGGAAGAAAGGCAGCTTTCATCTAATACCGTGGATGCCTATATCAGAGATGCCTTGCAATTTGAAGAATACCTAAAAAGTACAAGTAAGTCCAATTTGCTTGAAATAAACAAAACAATTATTATAAAATACCTATCCTATTTACAAAGGGAGGGTAAGGCTGTTTCTACAATCTCTAGGAATTTGGCCTCTTTAAGATGTTTGTATCAATATCTACTAAATAATAATTTCATTCCAGAGGACCCCACCTTTAATTTAAAGTCTCCAAAACCTGAGAGAAAGACTCCTGATGTTCTTAAGAAAGAGGAAGTAGAGCTCTTGATAGATCAGACCAATATAAATGTTGAAAAAGGGGCTCGCGATAGGGCCATAATATACCTAATCTATTCCATTGGTCTGAGGGTATCCGAAATTATTGACTTGGATATAGGAGATATTAACCTGCAGGCAGGTTTAATTAAGATTAGACAGGAAGAAGCGGAAAGGGTTCTGCCCCTTGCTAAAAAGGTCCTTGACACATTAGAAGATTATTTGACAAGGTATAGAGCCAATGAAGACTCTGATAGCCCCTTGTTTGTTAATCTATATGGTGAGAGATTGACTAGGCAGGGAGTATGGAAGATATTTAAACAGTACAGTAAACAGATTGATATAGATAAGGATATAAGTCCCCATATTTTAAGGCATAGCTTTATTGTCCATATGTTGGACAAGGGGGTAAGTTTAATAAAAATTCAGAAGATCCTGGGGCACAGTGACTTGTCCACCCTACAACTATATCGCTATGTGTCAGATGACTAAAATTAAACTGAGGAGAGATAAGATGGACTATATTAGAAAAATTGAAGAAACAACTGCATTTTTGAAATCCAAAATTGATAAAAAACCACAAATTGGTATTATCCTAGGTTCTGGACTTGGGGGCCTAGCTGATTTGGTTGAAGAAGCCCTTGTAATACCATATGAAGATATAGTGAATTTTCCCGTCTCTACGGTTGAGGGACATGCAGGCAGGTTAATATTTGGTAAGTTACAGGGGAAGGATGTTGTAGCTATGCAGGGAAGATTCCATTATTATGAAGGATATCCCATCCAGGATGTTGTATTTCCTGTAAGGGTAATGATAGGTTTAGGAATTGAGTCCCTCATTGTTACTAATGCTAGTGGTGGTGTAAACAAGAATTTTAAGCCTGGGGACCTAATGATAATAAAGGACCATATAAATTATGCAGGAACCAATCCCCTAATGGGACCTAACCTAGATGAAAAGGGCCCAAGGTTTGTAGATATGACTTGGGCATATGATAGGGAATATATGGCCTTGGTAAAAAAGTCTGCTGACAAACTTGGTCTTGATGTCAAGGAAGGGGTTTATATGTGGTTTACAGGACCCACCTATGAGACTCCTGCTGAGATTAAGATGGCTTCAATCTTAGGGGCTGATGCTGTAGGCATGTCCACTGTTCCAGAGGTCATAGTTGCAAACCATGAAGGCATTAGGGTTATGGGAATTTCCTGTATAACCAACATGGCGGCAGGAATACTAGACCAGCCCTTGAGTCATGAAGAAGTAGTAGAGACCTCCCTCAAGGTTAAGGACAAGTTCCAGAATTTAGTTTTGGAATCTATCAAGGGCATGTAAGTCCTTGTAAAAATAGTATATAAATAGCTAGATTGGATAATATAATTGTAAATATTGTATTGGAGGTATTCTGTTGAAGAAGAGACTAATATCCATACTATTGATAATTATATTATCCTTTGGTTTTTCTACCGCCTATGCAGATATGGGTCTTAGCGCAAAGGCATACTTACTTATGGATTTTAATACTGGAGAGATTATACTGGCCAAGAATGAGCATGATAGATTACCGCCTGCAAGTATAACCAAGATCATGACCCTCTTAATTGCCATGGAATATCTGGCTAATGGAAGTCTAAAATTGGACGAAGAGGTAATTATAAGTGAAAGTGCATCAAAGGCTATAGGAACCTCCGTCTACCTAGACGCTGGTGAAGTCCAAACAGTGGAAAGCTTGTTGAAGGCTATATGCATTAGGTCAGCCAACGATGCCTCAATAGCCCTGGCAGTCCATATAGCGGGCTCTGAAGAAACCTTTGTAGACCTGATGAATGAAAGGGCAGCCCAACTAGGAATGGAAAATACCAACTTCAAGAACTCCAGTGGACTACCTGAAGAGGACCATTATACCAGTGCCTATGATATTGGGATCATGTCCAGGGAGTTGATGAAACATGAGGAAATTATCCCTTACTTAACTACCTATATGGAGGATATGAAGGTGGGCAAGTCTAAGCCTAGTGTTCAAACCATGGTAAACACCAATAGGCTTATTAAGGATTATGAGGGGGCAAATGGTATTAAAACAGGCTCTACTTCTGAAGCTAAGTATTGCCTTTCTGCCTCAGCCAAGAGGGGGGATCTGCAATTAATTGCTGTAGTCATGGGAGCTGAAACATCAGCCTTGAGATTTACTGAGGCTGCCAAACTCCTAGATTATGGCTTTGCTAATTATGAATCTACGGTTATAGGTAGGAGGGGGGATGTGGTTGCTGACATTCCCATTGAGAAAGGTAAGGAGGATAGCCTTTCCATTATCTTGGAGAGGGATAGCCACCTACTCCTACCTAAAGGTGAAAAAGCAAATATAGAAAAAGATATTCTTTATCCTGATCATATAAAAGCTCCTATTGAACAAGGTCAAAAAATAGGAGAATATATTGTAAAACTAGACGGTCAAGAGATTGATAGAATCAATCTTGTAGCCAAATCAGAAATTGGAAAGGCCAGCCTGGTCCACCTGTTAAAAAAACTATGGGAGAACTTTTTATTCGGGAAATAGGCTATCCACAACCTCGACATAAACCTGTCGAGGTTGTATAATGTTAATATGAAAGTCCTTGATGCTAAGGATGGAGAAAACATAGAGAGGAAGTTTACATGGAATTCGTTTATTCTTTGCCAGGCTTACTGGTGGCCATAGTTTTTCATGAGTTAGCCCATGGATTAACTGCCTATGCCCTTGGTGATGATACAGCTAAAAGGGAAGGAAGATTGACCTTGAATCCACTTAAGCATATAGATCCAATTGGCTTTTTAGCCATGCTTATTTTTAAGTTCGGATGGGCCAAGCCTGTTCCTATAAACCCCTTGAACTTTAAAAAAAGAAAAAGAGATACCCTCCTGGTATCCCTGGCTGGACCGATCTCAAATTTTTTTCTAGCTATCCTTGTGGTTATTATACTTAAATCAAATATAGTTAGAAATTACTTACTGACTCAAATGCTGGTCATAACCCTTTGGTATAACATTATGTTGGGAATCTTTAATCTTTTACCCTTTCCACCCTTAGATGGGTCAAAAATCGTTGCCAGTCTCTTACCTGATAGAATTGAATATTTCTTTTATAGGTATGAGAGGTATTTCTATATAATCTTGATTCTTATGATTTATACAAACATGATTGATAGGATTTTAAGTCCAATGATATATTTGGTGCTCAATATATTGTTGGCTATTTAAATAGGAGAAGGATATGGACTATAAAATAGTACTAGATACCTATGAAGGTCCCATGGATCTTCTCTTGGACTTGATTGAAAAGGCCAAGATAGATATATATGACATTCCAATAAACTTAATAACTGAGCAATACCTAGACTATATTGATAGGATGGGAAGGTTTGATTTAGAGGTCACTAGTGATTTTCTAGTTATGGCTGCCACCCTCCTTGAGATAAAGTCAAAGCTCCTACTACCCAAACCTACTGAGGGGGATGAGGAGGAAGAGGAGGACCCAAGGGAGGAACTTGCAAGGAGGCTGATTGCCTACAAGAGGTTTAAGGCCATTGCTAGTGAGCTACGTAAATATGAGTCCCTAGGGCTTAAGGCCTTTTATAAGCCCCAGGAAGACTTATCCCAATTTCTTGAAGAGGAGTTGGATATAGGTCCCTTTGATGTAGATCTTTTATTTAATACCCTAAATAGGATTTTGGATAGGAGAGGGCTTAAATCAGAAGATCTAGTATTAGACGAAATAAGCAGGGATGAGTTCACCATAGAAGAATGTACAGAGAACCTCCTTAAACGACTAGAAGCATGCAAACGAATGAGCTTTAGTAATTTATTAGGTAAGGATTCCACAAGAAATGAGATAATATCATATTTTTTATCCTTGCTTGAGTTGATTAGATTAAAGATCATTCTGGTTAGGCAGGATGAAGCTTTTTCGGACTTAATTATCATTAAAAATGAAATGGGAGCGGGTTAATTTATGGACATAAGGGAGATAAAATCCATTATAGAAGGTTTGTTGTTTATTTGGGGTGACCCTCTAACAGCTGAAGATATATCCACTATATTAGAAATGGATAAGGAAGAGGTTACTAGCCTACTTGAAGAGATGATGGATGATTTTGATTATAATAGAAGGGGAGTAAGGATAGTAAAGGCAAATGATACATACCAGTTAAGTACTAGGCCAGAACACTACCAATGGATAAAAAAGCTAAACCATACCAAGCCCAATAGGAGTCTGTCAAATGCCGCTATGGAGACCCTGGCGATTATTGCCTATAGACAACCCATTATTAAATCTGAGATTGATAATATCAGGGGGGTAAAAAGTGATAGGTCTTTAGAAACCTTGATGGAAAAGAAGCTAGTACAAGAATTGGGCCGCCTGGATAAGATAGGTAGACCTATTGTTTACGGTACAACTGATGAATTCTTAAGGCTTTTCTCCTTAGAATCCTTGGATGATTTACCGGATTTCCAGGAGATGGTGGTGAGGATAGACGAGGAGTTTAATGAGTATGAAGAATAATACCCTGTATTATTTTTCTTTTTTTTGGCAAGATAATAGATATGATAAAATAAGGAGGTAATGAATTGCTCAAAAAGCTCATAACCCTATTATTTATGTCAATTCTATTATTTTCACAGGACCCATCACATGCCCAGGGACTCAACCTAAGTGCTCAATCCTATATTCTTATGGATGAAAGTGGTGGGAGGGTACTAGTGGAAAAAAATGCCCACACTAAAATGCCCATGGCTAGCACCACCAAGATAATGACGGCCCTTTTAGCCTTAGAAAACAGCAAGCTAGATGATCAGGTTCTAATAGATGAAAGGTCCATAGATATTGAGGGGTCTAGTATCTACCTTAAGAACAAGGAAAGAATCTCCATGAAGGATTTGCTTTATGGCTTGATGCTGAATTCAGGTAATGACTCTGCTGTGGCCATAGCTAACCATATATGTGAGGATGAAGAGGAGTTTGTAAATCTAATGAACCAAAGGGCTAGATCCTTAAATGCTCTGAACACCCATTTTACCAATCCCCACGGTTTAAGTCATGATGATCATTATTCAACAGCCTATGATCTGGCCCTAATAACCAGGGAGGCCTTAAAGCATGAAATGTTTAGGGAAATAGTTGGTTCTAAGTCCTATAAGGCCAATAGGAAGCAGGATGCCTACTTTGTCAATAAAAATAAGACCTTATGGGAGTACCCAGGTGGTGATGGTGTTAAAACTGGATATACCAGGGCAGCAGGAAGGTGCCTAGTATCCACTGCCCAGAGGGAGGGTATGAGGTTGATAGCTGTAAGTCTAAATGCTCCTGATTGGTTCAAGGATAATTACGCCTTGTTGGATTATGGTTTTGAAAATTACAAGCCCTACACCATCTATAATAGGGGCCAATTAATGGGTAAGATTCAGGTGGGAGATGATGCTGTAGACTTAAATCTGGTGGCAGAAAAGGACTTAATCTACCCGCTGAACCAAGAAGAGACGCAATCTGTCAAGGTAAGCATAAGTCCCTTTAAAGATATTGATTTGCCCATAGAGAAGGGTCAGACCTTAGGGAAGATTGAGACATATCTGGATGGGGTACTGGTTAAGAGTGATAATTTAGTAGCTCAAAAAAGAGTAAGTAAGAAGACAATATTGGATAGGTTGCTTGACTTTATTTACTAAAATGAAATGGAAATATATATACATTGTTGAAAATAGGGTAATAAATAGGTAGAAAAATATAGGGGGATTATAATGAGATTGCAAAAATATATGGCAAAATGTGGAGTTGCTTCTAGACGAAAGGCTGAAGAGATGATAGAGGCTGGCTTGGTCAAGGTCAATGGCAGGATAGTAGAGGAGCTTGGATTTAAGGTTGACCCTGATAGGGATATAGTAAAGGTTAACAACAAAGTAATTCGGTTAGAGGAAAAGATGGTTTACATTATGCTAAATAAGCCAGTTGGCTATGTAACTAGCCTTAAGGATGACAAGGGTAGGAGGGTAGTGACTGATTTAATTGAGGGGGTTAAGGAAAGGATCTATCCAGTTGGAAGGTTGGACATAGATACATCAGGTTTGCTGATTCTCACCAATGATGGGGATTTGGCAAACAAACTTATGCATCCTAGGAATGAGATTTTAAAGAAATACATTGCAGTAGTTGAAGGCACTCCCAACAGGGCAGAGCTTGAAAGCTTTAGAAATGGTCTAGTTATCGATGGGAGGAAAACAGCCAAGGCCTATATTAAGGTTTTAAAAAGATTTGAAAGTGATTCCATCCTGGATATTAGGATCCATGAAGGACGGAATAGGCAGGTAAAGAAGATGTGTGAGGCTATTAACCATCCTGTTAAAAAACTTAAGAGGGTAGCTATTGGAGAACTCCAACTTGGCGGTTTGGATATTGGCAATTGGAGGTACTTGGATGATGATGAACTTTCATATTTAAGAAGCTTATAAGGGGGATATAATTGAGATACAAAAAAATTAGAAATACCATATCACTGTCCAAGGACTTACTTAATCGCTTTGTTAAGGATGGTGATATTGTAGTTGATGCCACTGTAGGTAATGGAAATGATACCTTGATTCTTAGTAAATTAGTAGGAAGCAGGGGGATGGTTTACGGATTTGATATACAGGAAGAGGCCATAGCTAGGACTAGGAAGCTACTTGAGGAAAACAACCTTCTAGACCGTGTCTTCCTGATCCATGATAGCCATGATAAGATAGATGAATATATTCAGGAGCCCTTAGACCTTATCGTATATAACCTGGGTTATCTTCCCGGGGGTGATAAGAGGATAATAACTAGGGCTGACTCTACCCTTACTAGTGTTTCCAAGGCACTGGAGCTTCTTAAAGAGAATGGAATTATGCTTATAGTATCTTATATTGGACATCCTGGAGGATTGGAAGAGAAAATAGCCCTAGAAGAATATTTGGGAAGGCTTGATCAAGGTCAGTTTAACGTCTTAAGAAGTGAATTTCTCAATCAAAAAAATATGCCTCCACTAATATATCTAATAGAAAAGTCTAGTAAGGAATGATAACACACACCTATATATTCTATAGGATGTGTGTTTTTATGAATTGTCATACAAATGCAGATTATCTTGCAGTAAAACCTGGTATTTGATAGGATTATTATAAATAGATTTCATAGGAAAAAGGGGTGAAGTTATGGATAGAAATATTGATTTGATTAAGAAGATTAAGGAAGAATACCCTAGGCTAAGTAAGGGACATAAGCTAATCGCAAATTTCATATTAGAAGATTATGATAAGGCAGCCTTCATGACAGCCGCAGCCCTGGGCCAAGCTATAGACATTAGTGAATCAACGGTTGTAAGATTTGCCAACAGATTGGGATATGAGGGCTATCGGGATTTACAGAAGGACCTTCAAGGCTTAATTAAAAACAAATTGACCACCATCCAAAGGCTTAACCTGGCAGAGAGGGAGTATTCAAATGATGACACCTTACCCAAACTCATGGAAAGGGATATGGAAAACATCAAGAAAACCATCAATGAAATAAATTTAGAAAAATTTAATGAGGCTGTGGACATAGTACTTAATGCCAAGAAGAAATACATTGTTGGCTTAAGGACCTCATCCTTCCTAGCAGGCTATCTGGGCTTTTACTTGAATTTTATTTTAGATGATGTACATGTTATTAGGTCAGAATCCAACGATATATTCGAACAGCTTCTTAGAATTACTTCTGATGATGTTTTAATAGTTATAACCTACCCCAGGTATTCTAAGAGGATTATTGAGGTAGTAGACTTCGTAAGGGAGAAAAATGTCACCATCATATCATTAACCGATAGCAAACTTTCTCCATTAGCGGAAAAGTCAGATATATCACTGATTGCAGTTAGTGATATGCTATCCTTCATTGATTCCCTGGTAGCACCAATGAGCTTGATAAACTCCTTCATTATATCCTTAGGTAACAAGAGTAAGGAAGACTTGAATAACTACTTTATTCAACTTGAAGAGATATGGGAAAGATATGACATCTATGAACGAAGTGAGACATAAAATGAGATATATTATATCATATGAAATCTTATCATAAATGATAACGATAAAAAAATATAATTTACATGAAGAGGGATTCTATGACTAAAAAAATATGTGTTATAGGTGCAGGACCGGCAGGTCTTATTGCTTCCAGTGTGGCTGCCTCTAGGGGATTAGACGTAAGCTTATTTGAAAAGAACAATAAAATAGGTAGAAAACTTTATATTACAGGGAAGGGAAGATGCAATATTACCAATGCAGCCCCTATAGATGAATTCTTTGACAACATCCCTACCAATAAGGAATTTTTGTATAGTAGTCTATACTCCTTTACCAATGATGATATTATCAATCTTTTGAAGAAGTATGGTTTAGATATCAAGGTGGAAAGGGGAAATAGGGTATTTCCTGTAAGTGACAAGTCCAGTGATGTTATTAAGGCCTTCAAGGAACTACTAATGGATAGTGGAGTTAAACTTAAGCTTAGTTCCAATGTTAAGAGTATAGATTACCAGGATAATAAGTTTAAGGTAAAGGTAGATAATGAATCTCTGGAATTTGATGGAGTAATCATAGCTACAGGAGGAAAGTCCTATCCATTAACAGGCTCTACAGGGGATGGATATAGGTTCGCCAAGAATCTAGGCCACAGGATAATACCCTTAAAACCCTCCTTGGTTCCTCTTGTTATAGATGGAGAATGGCTTAAGGACTTGCAGGGTCTTTCATTAAGGAATGTTAGGCTAAAAACTTTAGTTGCTGATAGACTAGTCCATGAAGAATTTGGAGAGATGTTATTCACCCACTTTGGGATTTCAGGACCCATTGCCTTGACCACAAGTAATTATATCAACAGGTACCATAAGGATAAACTGAAACTAATGATTGATTTAAAACCTGCCCTAGATTTTAATAAGCTTGACAATAGGATCCTAAGGGATTTTGAAGAATATAAGAATAGGCAGGTAAAAAATGCCCTGGATGATTTACTACCCCAGAGGATAATCCCGTGGGTTATTAAGTTTTCCAAGGTAAATCCAGAAAAAAGTGTCAACCAAGTAAGCAGGGATGAAAGGCACCAGATTCTAAATACTATGAAGAACTTCCCACTAGAATTTAAGGGGTTTAGGCCAATTGAAGAGGCAATAGTAACATCAGGAGGGGTGGATACCCAGGAGATCAATCCTTCCACCATGGAGTCCAAACTAATCCCAAACCTATACTTTGCTGGTGAAATAATTGATGTCGATGCTCTGACAGGAGGATATAATTTACAAATTGCCTATTCTACCGGTTATCTGGCAGGTATGAACATATAGGGATTCTATCCTTCTCCATGTTCAAGGGCCTAATATTACTTGTATAGAAAGCATATTTAATATATAATTATTAGGTAGTGAGTCATTGATATACACCCACGGGTAAAGGAATACAGAGGAGGAATTGAATGAATAATGACAATTATTCAATTGCAATTGATGGCCCATCAGCTTCAGGGAAGAGCACAATTGCTAAAGAGGTAGCGAAAAAACTAAATATCGAATATATAGACACCGGTGCCATGTATAGGGCTTTGACCTATAAGGTATTAAAAAATAAGATTGACGTTAAGGATACCCAGGGTGTAATTGAAATACTCAAGAATACAAATATTGATTTTATTAATAATAGCATATATTTAGATGGTGTCATCGTAGATAAGGAAATCAGGCAGAATATCGTTTCTAAGAATGTTTCCTATATAGCCCGTATCAAAGAAGTAAGAGAGATTCTAGTTCATCTTCAGCAATCCATGGCTAAAACTAAGAATGTAATTATGGATGGCAGGGATATTGGGACAGTAGTTCTACCTGATGCCAATTATAAGTTTTATGTAACAGCATCAGTAGATGAGAGGGCCAGGAGAAGATACAAGGAGCTCCTAGATAGGGGAGAAAAGAATATAAGCCTAGAAGATATTGTAGCAGATATAGTTAAAAGGGATGAAATCGATAGTAACCGTGAGATTGGTCCCTTAATCCAGGCTGAAGATGCCCATGTTTTAGATACTACTAATAGAACAATAGATGAGTCAGTTGACTTTATTATTTCAATTGTCACTGGAGGTAGCTAAATGTTTTATAGTTTTGTTAAAGGTTTAGCCAAGGTAATATTAGGTATCTTTTATAGAATCAGGGCTCACGGTCTAGAAAATCTTCCTCTCGAAGGAAAGTTGATAATCTGCTCCAACCATGCCAGTGCCTGGGATCCAATATTTATTTCCATTGCCTTTCCAAGACAGATTTCTTGGATGGGGAAGAAGGAATTGTTTAAGAATAAACTCCTAGCAGCTATTTTATCAAAACTTACTGTCTTCCCCGTTGATAGGGATGGAAGTGACCTGAGTGCCATCAGAACATCCTTAAGGTTGTTAAAAAATGAAGGAGTTCTTGGCCTATTTCCTGAAGGAACCAGGGTTAAGGAATTTGATTTAGATAATGCAAAATCTGGTGTTGCCATGCTAGGAATAAGATCTGGGGCACCCATTTTACCAATCTATATAGAAGGCAATTATAAAATTTTTAGTAAAATCAATATTTATATTGGAAAGACCATTGACTTATCTAATATGGTAGAAGATAGGCCAAGTAATGAAGATTATCTAAATATGAGCAAACATGTTCTTTCTATTATATATAGTCTAAAACCGCAGGAGGAAATTAATGAAGGTAATCATAGCTGAACATTCAGGCTTTTGTTTTGGAGTAAAAAGAGCCGTGGATATGACAAAATCTGAACTTGAATCAGATTCAAATAGATTATACTCTTATGGACCTTTAATACATAATCCGCAAGCAGTAGACAAACTGGAGAAAGATGGTTTAATAACAGTAGAGGATTATAATGAAGTCCAAGATGGTCGAATTATTATCAGGTCCCATGGGGTACCAAAACTCATAGAAGAGGAGATGAAGGCTAAGGGATTAAGCGTTGTTGATTCAACCTGTCCCTATGTAAAGGCAGTACACAAAAGAGTTGAAAAATATAGCTCTGAAGGTTACAATATTGTTATAATTGGTAATAAGGACCATCCAGAAGTTATTGGCATTAAGGGTTATTCCCAAGCTGGAGAAGCGTATGTGGTCAACAGCCTAGAAGAGGTTAACCAATTGCCATTTATGGATAAAATATGTGTTGTGTCACAAACTACAAATACTAAGGAGAAATTTGATATCCTATCAGAAGCAATCAAAGATAAGGCTAGGGAAGTAGAAATATTTAATACTATTTGTAAGGCGACAAAGAATCGTCAGGAGGCTACTGAGGATCTAGCTAAAGAAGTTGATGCCATGATAGTTATAGGAGGATATACTAGTTCTAATACCAGGAAACTTGCTGAAATAAGTAGGAAACATTGTGATTATGTATATCAAATTGAGACCATTAAAGATTTACCTTTACAAGAACTAACAAAATTTAATACAATAGGAATAACAGCAGGTGCATCTACACCTGATTGGATAATTAAGGAGGCTATTGAGGCAATGGACAATATTAATAAGGAAACTAATAATGAAGAATTAAGGGCTGAAGAGGTACAAGATGTCAAGGAGGGGCTTGACAAGAAGGAAGAAGACCTAAAAGTAGAGGAAGTAACAGAAGAAATGGAAGCAACATCTTCTGAAGAAGAGGCTGTTGAAGAGGCTGATGTAGCTGAAGAAAATGAAGAAGATCTGGTAGTTACAGAAGAGGCCGAAGTGGCAGAAGAGGAAGTTGAAGAAGGAAATAATGAAATCACCGACGAAATGATGGAGGCTTTGGAGAATACCTTTACTAAGATTCGTCGTGGAGATGTTATCAAAGGTGAGGTGCTTTTTGTAACTGATAACGAAGTCATGGTTAACATTAATTATAAATCCGATGGAATTATCACTAGGGATGAGCTAACGAGTGATACAGATGTAAATCCTAAGGACCTCTATAAACAAGGCGATGAAATATACGTCTATGTCCTAAGAAATGATGATGGTGAAGGAAATGTTGTTCTTTCTGCAAAAAGGGTAGAGGACCTGAAGAAATGGGATAGCCTAGAAGAGAACTTTAAAAACAAGGACATTTTAGAAGCTAAGGTTCTAAGGGTGGTAAAGGGAGGCTTAATAGCCCTAGTAGACGGGGTTGAAGGCTTCATACCAGCTTCTCATGTGTCAGTAAATTATGTATCAAACTTGGACTCTTATGTAAAACAGGTTCTTAAAGTAGAAATTATTGATTTTGATAAGGAAAAGAGAAGACTTATCCTTTCTAGAAAGGAATTAGAGAAAAAAGAACTTGAGATAAAAAGAGAGGCTCTTTGGGATAGCCTAGAGGAGAACAAGATCATCCAAGGTACTGTTCAAAGACTAACTGACTTTGGTGCTTTCGTAGATTTGGGTGGCGTAGATGGTTTAATCCATATATCTGACCTATCCTGGCATAGGGTAAAGCATCCATCTGAAGTTGTTAATCCTGGCGATAAGGTAGAAGTACAAGTCCTATCCTTTGATAAGGAGAAAAACAGAATTTCTTTAGGCCTAAAGCAAACCATAGAAGAGCCTTGGGTAACCTTTACTAAGACCGTAAATGTTGGCGATATAGTGGAAGGTAAGGTAGTAAATCTACTTGATTTTGGTGCCTTTATTAGGCTTGAAAGTGGTGTTGATGGTCTATTGCATGTCTCTCAAATATCTAAGGAGCACGTACCTAAACCATCAGATGTACTAAGTCTTGGTCAAGAAGTTAAGGTTAAGGTAATCGATATCAATGACGAGGAGAGAAAGATTAGCCTTAGCATCAAGGAAGCCCTCAAGGAAGAGGAAGCAAAGGAAGAAGAGGAGCTAGGAGAGGCTGAAGAAACTAAGGAAGAGCCAGCTGGTGAAGATGAAGTAACCATAGTCAATGAAGATATTGATGCCACAATAGAAGATATAATCAATAATAAATAAGAGGTAGGTACTAAAGTTATTAAATAATAGCTTTAGTACTTTCCTTTGTAGAGATTTATTATAGAGGGGATTGATTTGGATTGTCAAACTTAGATTTTCTAGAAGTTTTATCTAATCATAACGGTGTTTCTGGTTTTGAATATACCTTGAATGAGAAAATTATTTCATATTTTGAAGAATATGCAGATGAAGTTAGCCTTGATAGATTAGGAAATATTACAATTCTTAAGAAGGGGAAGTCTTCTGAAAGCAGCATTAGGATTATGTTGGCTGCCCATATGGACGAGATAGGTCTTATGGTAAAGGATATAGAAGAAAACGGATTTTTAAGGTTTACTAGTGTAGGTGGGATTGACCCTAGGACCATCCTAGGTCAAGAGGTCCTTGTCCATGGCAAGGAGAAGCTTTTTGGTGTGATTGGAGCCAAGCCACCCCATTTACAGGAGCCTGATGAAGGCGATAAGGCAATAAAGATGAAGGATATGACAATTGATATAGGACTACCTTATCCTCAGGCAAAAGAGCTTGTAAAGGTTGGAGATCCTATAACCATCAAGAGGTCCTTTACAAGACTAAAAAACAATAGGGTATCAGGCAAGGCCCTTGATGATAGGGCTGGAGTAGTTGCCCTATATGAATGCCTTAAGGAGTTAAGCAAATTAGATCATGAGGCGGACATATATTTTGTTATCACAGTACAGGAAGAAGTTAGCATGGCAGGCGCCTTTACAGCTGCATATAGGATAAACCCTGATATAGGGATAGCTGTAGATGTTGGTTTTGGTGCGACCCCAGAGCTAGGTGATGCTGACACTATAGAGCTGGGTAAGGGGCCAGGAATAACCCTAGGAGGTAATATTCATCCAGGACTAAGGAAGAAGCTAGTCTCAGTAGCCGATGAATATAACATTCCTTATCAAATGGAAATCAATGTTGGACCTACAGGAACAGATGCGAGGGCAATACAAATAACCAAAGAAGGTATCCCAGCCTTGGTCTTATCCATACCCCTAAGATATATGCATACTTCGGTTGAAGTGATTGACATGTCTGACATTAAAGACACAGGAAAGCTATTGGCATTTTTTATTAAGGAGATAAGCAAGGAGAATTTGGAGGGATTATTATGTTATTAAAAACCCTAACTGAAGCATCTGGACTATCAGGCAATGAAAAAGAAGTTCGAGATATAATAATTTCCGAAATAGAACCCTATTGCACAAGTCTTAAAATAGATAGATTGGGAAATATAATAGCTTTTAAGGAAGGTAAAGCTAATTCAAAGAGAATCATGGTTACAGCCCATATGGACGAGGTTGGATTAATGGTTAAGGAAATTGATTCACATGGGCTGATAAAATTCTTGCCTGTTGGTGGAATCGATAAGAGGATCTTAGTTTCTAAGCCTGTCTTGATTGGAGAGAAGAAGATAGCTGGAGTTATCGGTGCTAAGCCCATTCACCTACAAAAGAGGAATGAGTGGTCAAATGCCCTATCCATGGATGACCTCTATATAGATATAGGAGCAAAGTCCAAGGAAGATGCAGAGAAATATGTGAATATAGGTGACTATATAGCCTTTGATAGTGAATATGTTGAGTTTGGGCAAGGGCTTGTCAAGGCCAAGGCCCTGGATAATAGGGTTGGATGCGCCATATTAATTGACTTAATTAAGAATGTAGAAGACGTTAGTTTTTATGCTGTATTTACTGTAATGGAAGAAGTAGGTCTAGTAGGAGCAGGGCCTGCTGCCTATGAGGTAGATCCAGATTTAACTATTGTACTAGAGGGAACCCTGGCCTATGATATACCAGAGTTAGACAGCCATCTAGTACCAACCTATCTTGGTGGTGGTCCAGCTATATCCTTGGCTGATAGGACAACTGTCTACAATCATAAATTAAGGGATAGGGTTGTAGAAATTGCTGAGAAAAATAACATACCCTATCAATTTAGGAAGACCTCAATGGGTGGAAATGACTCCGGGAAGATTCATACTTCAAGAGATGGGTCCCTGACTACTACCATATCTGTGCCTTGTCGTAATATCCATTCTCCAGTCTCTGTAATGAGTATGGATGATTATAAAAATACATTTAAATTAGCTAAGGCTGTTTTATATGATTTCAAGGAGGGTTACAATGGCTTTTAATAGTGAATTATTAAGTAAGTTAGTTAAAATATACGGTCCATCTAGCAAGGAAGATAGGATTAGGGAATTTATTTCCGATGAGATAAGGGATTATGTTGATGATATAAGGGTAGATGCCCTGGGAAATCTTATAGCCCATAAGAAGGGCCAGGGGAAGAAGGTCATGATTTCTGCCCATATGGACCAAATTGGCATGATGGTTATTGATATTGATGAAAATGGATTCTTAAGGTTCACAAATATAGGAGGTATATCTCCTTATTATTCCTATGGCCAGCAGGTTATATTTGAGAACGGAACTGTTGGGGTTATCTTTGCTGAGCCTTTAGATGACATGTCCAAGCTTAAGCTGGATAAGATGTATATAGATATAGGAGCTTTTTCAAAGGAGGAAGCCTTGGAGAAGGTAAGTATAGGGGACATTTGTATATATAAATCAGATTTCGTTGAGAATGATAAGGTAGTCTTTACCCCCTACTTAGATGACAGGGTGGGATGTTTTGTAGCTATAGAGGCTTTAAAACAGATAAAAGAACCTCACAATGACCTTTATTATGTCTTTTCAGTCCAGGAGGAGGTTGGACTAAGGGGGGCCAAGACAGCTGCCTTTTCCATTGAACCAGACCTAGGTATATCCTTAGATGTAACAGGTCATGGGGATACTCCAAAGGCAAGAAGATTAGCTATAGGTTTAAATAAGGGAACGGCTATTAAGGTAAAGGATAGGTCCTTGATAGCCCACCCATATATAAGGGAAACCCTTGTAAAACTTGCTGAAGATAAGGAAATACCTTATCAGATGGAAGTCTTGGAATATGGTGGCACCGATTCAGGAGCTATTCATATAAACAAGGAGGGGGTTCCATCTGGAGTCATATCAATTCCAACCAGGTATGTCCACTCAACAGTGGAAATGGCTTCTAAGGAAGATATAAATAATAGTATTAAATTACTAGTTGAATTCTTGAATACAGAATTTGATATCTAATCGGTCAAGAAATGACATCTTACAGGCTAGGGTTCTCTATAACCCTAGCTTTTTGTTGGAAATTCAACTTATTTGTATGAAAAAAGTACTCAAATTCTAGAGGAATTTTCCCCCTATTAACCGAAATAGTGATATTATAGGTTAAGGGGGGAGTAACTTTGATAGATCTTTCATATGAATATTCCATATCTGAAGTAGCGGAAATCACTGGATTTGCTCCTCATGTTCTTAGATATTATGAAAAGGAGTTTGACATTGATGTTCCAAGAAGAGACTCCAACCATAGATATTATACCTATAGGGAAATTGAACTAATCCAATATATCAAGGATTTAAAGGATAAGGGATTTGGCAATAAACAGATAAAGATGATAATCAATTCACCTGAAACCGTATTTAATCAAGAGGAGACCAATCTTGCCCTAGTAAAAGATGATGTATCTATGGTTGATTCTAGAGAGATTGCCAGTCAAATATCCACAATTATTGAAGATAGGTTTTTTGAAAAATTATCAAATTATTTGGAGGAGAACCATAACAATACTAGTGATTTAGTAGAAGCCCTAAAGGAAGAAATTATTGCCTTAAGGAAGGAGATAAATTCTAAAGAACATGATGTGCTAATCTGTGAAAATGCTAAACTTAGGATGAAGGTTAAGGAAAAGGTTTATGAAAATGTAAGGTTGAAGGAAGAGATTTTTAGATTAAAGAATGAGAAACAGGGGTTTTTCAAAAAAATATTTAAAAAAAATACCTAGGTATTAATCATTGAAGGGTAGCTAATTGCTACTCTTTTATGTTTTCTATGGTATAATATAAGTTATGGTATTTATATATTAATTAATTTGCTTGATACTTGTAATAAGAAAGTGAGGACATTATATAAATGAAGAAGTATTTAATACGCACCTTTGGTTGCCAGATGAATGAGCATGATTCTGAAAAAATATCCTGGGTTTTAGAAGGGATGAATTATAGAAGTACAGACAGGGAAGAGGATGCAGACTTAATCATTTTCAACACCTGTGCAGTAAGGAAGAGTGCTGAAGAAAGGGTTTATGGGCAGATAGGCGAGTTAAAAAGACTAAAAAGGATTAAACCTGGTCTGATTATTTCCATCTGCGGTTGTATGATGCAAAGGGATGAAGTATTGGAGATTATAACAAGCAAGCATAGGCATGTGGATATAATCTTTGGTACCAATAATATCCATAAATTACCCCAATTGATCAACAACCATGAAAAAACAGGTGAGACAATAATTGATATAGTTGAAGAAAATAGAGAAATAGATGAAAGTATAGAAGCAAACCGTAAGTACAGCTTTAAATCCTTTGTCAATATCACCTATGGTTGCAACAATTTTTGTACCTACTGTATAGTACCCTATACTAGGGGTAGGGAAAGGAGCAGGGAACCGGAATATATCATTGAAGAGATTGAAAAGTTGGCTAAGACAGGTTGTAAGGAAGTTACCCTACTTGGTCAAAATGTCAACTCCTATGGTAAAACCTTGGACAAGGAATATAGCTTTGCTGACTTGATTAGAGATATACACAAAATAGATGGGATTGAGAGGATAAGATTTATGACCTCCCATCCAAAGGATATATCAGATGAGTTAATTAGCCTTTATGGAGAACTAGACAAACTTTGTAACCAGCTCCATCTACCTATCCAATCCGGTAGTAATAGGATACTTAAATTAATGAATCGTAAGTATACTAGGGAGGATTATCTAAAGATAATTGACAAGGTTAGAAGGGTCAAGCCAGATATTAGTATAACCACGGACCTAATAGTTGGCTTTCCTGGTGAGACAGATGAAGACTTCAATGATACCCTTGACTTGGTTAAGAAGGTTGGATTTGATTCAGCCTTTACCTTCCTATATTCTGTTAGGGAGGGGACCCCGGCTGCAAACATGAAGGACCAGGTTGACGATGAAGTGAAAAACCAGAGATTCCAGAGGTTGATGGAAGTCCTACATCCAATTGGACTGGAATATAATAGAAGATATTTAGACCAGACAGTAGAGGTACTGGTTGAAGAAGTCAGCAAGAATAATGAAGAAATCTTAAATGGTAGAACTAATTCAGGAAAATTAGTTCATTTTAAGGGTGATAAGGGCTTAATAGGTGAATTAGTTGATGTTAGGATCACCAAGGCCAAAACTTTTACCTTGGAAGGTGTATTAGTTGACCAATAGTATGGAGGTATGAATTTGGATAATTTAACTCCTATGATGCAACAATATGTCAGTATTAAAGAAAGATATAAGGATTCCATCCTCTTCTTTAGATTGGGTGATTTTTATGAGATGTTCTTTGATGATGCCATCATAGCATCCAAGGAATTAGAAATCACCTTGACCCAGAGGGGGGCAGGTATGGATGAAAAGGTACCCATGTGTGGAGTACCCCACCACGTTGCTGATTCCTATATTTCCAAACTCGTAAAAAAGGGCTATAAGGTAGCCATATGTGACCAATTAGAAGATCCAGCCCTGGCCAAGGGATTAGTCAAGAGGGATGTTATCAGGGTGATTACCCCTGGAACTATAACTGATTCCAATGTCTTGGACGAAAAGAGTAATAATTACCTGGTATCTATCTACCTGGATGATTTTGGGGTAGGAATAGCCTATGCAGATAATTCGACTGGAGAAATGTATACTAGTGAATATTCCAGTAGTTTAGAGAATAACTATAGGTTCGTTATAGATGAGCTTGGCAAGACCCTACCAGCAGAGATTATTTGTAATGAATTCTTTATGAACTATGAAAAATTTATAAAGATAATCCAAAACAAGATTAACCCTTTTTTTAATTCCTATGTGAATGTTAAAGGGATTGAGGAAGGGCATATAAATAGAATTCTTGAATTATTTCAAGCTAAATCTCTCAAGGAATTAGGGTTAGAGGGTAGGATGTATTCAATTTTAGCTACTTCAAAGTTAATAGACTACTTATATACTACTCAAAAAAATTCCCTAGACCATATAAATGAGATAATCTACTATGAACCCAAGGACTATATGATTCTGGACATAAACACCAGGACAAACCTAGAAATCCAGGATAGTATAATGTCTAGGAATAGGAAGTCTACCTTGATCTACCATATTGATAGGACTTCAACTGCCATGGGAGGAAGATTGCTAAAGAATTGGCTGGAACAGCCTCTATTAAATATAGAGGAAATCAACTATAGGCTTGATATGGTGGAATACTTAAATAATAACATGATCTTTATGGACGAAATTACCACCAGGCTTAAATCCATCTACGATATTGAAAGGCTAGCTGGTAGGATATCAACTGGTAATTGCAACGGTAGGGACTTGATTTCATTAAGGAATTCTATTTCTGTATTACCAGACTTAAAATCCCTATTAAGTAAGGTAGAGAATAGGAGCTTGAGGGAGTTAGGGGCAAATATAGATGGTTTAGAGGATATATATGACTTGATAGATAGATCAATTGATGAAAACCCTCCAACAACCATCAAGGATGGGAACCTAATTAAGACAGGTTTTAACAAGGACTTAGATGAGGTCAGGGAGGCTAGCATTAAGGGAAAGGAATGGTTAGCGACCTTAGAAACTAATGAGAGGGAAAAGACTGGGATTAAGAATCTTAGAATTGGATTCAACAAGGTAATGGGTTATTACTTTGAAGTAACCAAATCCAATATTTCCCTTGTACCTGAATATTTTATGAGAAAACAGACCTTGAAAAATGCTGAAAGATATTTCACCGAAGAGTTAAAGTCCATGGAGTTAAAGATACTGGGCTCAGAGGAAAAATCCTTGCAACTTGAATATGAAATATTTATCAAAATTAGGGACAGGATTAAGGATGAAATCAATCGTATACAAGGGACCAGCAGGATTATATCCATATTGGACGTCCTAGTATCCTTTGCAAGAGTAGCAAGAAGCAATAATTATACTAGGCCTAGCTTAAACAAGGATGGGTATATAAAAATTGTAAATGGGAGGCACCCAGTAGTAGAGAACACCATAGAAAACAATCTTTTTGTCGCCAACGACACCACCATGGACAAGGGTGAGAACATGATTCACATCATAACTGGACCCAATATGGCTGGTAAATCCACCTATATGAGGCAGGTAGCATTAATTACCCTCTTGGCCCAGGTAGGCTCCTTTGTGCCTGCGGATAAGGCGGATATTTCAATTGTAGATAGAATCTTTACTAGAATAGGAGCATCGGATAACCTGGCTGAGGGAGAGTCAACTTTTATGGTTGAAATGAATGAGGTTGCAAATATTATTAGGCATGCAACTGAGGATAGCCTAATAATCTTGGATGAGGTTGGTAGGGGGACCAGTACCTACGATGGTTTGAGTATAGCATGGTCCATTATCGAATATATTGCCACTCATATCAGGGCCAAGACCTTGTTTGCAACCCACTACCATGAATTAACCCAGCTTGAAGAGAAATTTTCAACAGTAAAAAACTTAACCATTCTTGCTGAAGAAAAGGGCGAAGATATTGCCTTTTTAAGGAAGATAGTTGAGGGTAGCACTAACAAATCATATGGTATACAGGTAGCCCGTTTAGCAGGAATTAATAATGATATTATTATGAGGGCCAGGGAGATACTTACAATCATAGAAGGCTCCCATGAGATCAATATTGAAGATCTTCCTAAAACTAATAATAGGCAGATGGACCTGTATGAGTACAAGAAGGATTATTTTATAGATAGGGTTTCTAGTGTAGATATAGACAATTTAACTCCCATTGAAGCCTTATCCCTCTTAAATAACTTAGTACAAGATGCTAACAACCTTAAGGAGGGTTGATGATGGCTAAGATAAGGGTTTTAGATGATTTGACCATTCAAAAAATCGCCGCTGGTGAAGTGATTGAAAGACCGGCCTCTGTAGTTAAGGAATTAATAGAGAATTCCATAGACGCAAACTCAGATAATATAGTTGTGGAGATAAAAAATGGTGGGAAATCCCTTATAAGAATCAGTGATAATGGTGATGGTATCTTAGAAGAGGATCTAGCACTAGCCTTTAAGAAGCATTCTACCTCTAAACTTAGGTCCATAGAGGATATCTTCACTATAATGTCCCTAGGTTTTAGGGGTGAGGCCCTATCCAGTATAGCTAGTGTTGCCAGGGTAGAGGTACTAACAAGGACGGAAGGTTCCAATGCAGGATTACAGGCCCTTGTAGAGGAAGGTGAAATCATCTCATTGGATGTGGTTGGTAGCCCCAAGGGGACAACCATGATAGTAAGAGATTTATTTTATAACCTTCCTGTTAGGAAGAAGTTTTTAAAAAGTGATTTATCTGAGGGTAATTATGTTAGCGACATTGTAAATAAGCTGGCCCTAGGTAATCCAGATATATCCTTTAAGTTCATAAGGGATAATAAAACTGTCTTGCAAACCTCTCAGAGCAATAGTCTCTTGGATAACATATATAGTATACTTGGTAAGGATACTGCCAAGTCTCTAATCCCCTTGGAATATAAAGATAGTAGGATTAAAGTTAAGGGATATATATCTAATAGCAACCTCTATAGGGGAAATAGAAACCATCAGTACCTCTATATCAATGGTAGATATGTGGTTGACTATCCACTTGCCAAGGTTATAGAAAACCAGTATAGGACAATGATTCCCCAAAATAGGTTCCCGGTATTTATCCTCTATCTGGAAATAGACCCTCTGGAAGTCGATGTAAATATACATCCAACTAAGCAAGAGATTAAGTTCTCTAATAGCGATTTTGTATACGGGAAAATTAGCAACCTGGTCAAAGAAACCTTGAGGGCATCAATCTATGCCCCCCAATTCAAGCTTGATAAAGAGGATAAAGAAGACAAACAAGACAAGGAAGAAGTGGTTAACCTATTTAACCTAGGTGAATCAAATAAGTTTGACGATATAGTAGTACATGATTTCACAAGTAAACAGGATAATCTACCAATTAGAGAGACAAATGAGTATGATTTATTAATGGATATTCTAGAAGACAACCTTGATGAAGATAGGGAAGAAGATATTTATACGGACATTTCCTTTAAGGCTATTGAGTCTAGGGATATAAGGGAAGACAAGTTAGACTTGGATAGTAAACCTGAAATCCCAGAGGAACAGAAGATTGAGGATTTACTATTTGATATTAAGCCCATTGGCCAGGTCTTTGATACCTATATAATTGTTGAAAGCAAGGTTGATGAAAAACTAATCTTTATTGACCAGCATGCCGCCCATGAAAGGATTATGTATGAAAGATATAAAAAGGAATATGAAAACGAGGCTATCAATGTACAACTCTTGATGGTACCAGAAATCATAGAATTGACAGATAGGGAATTAAATTATGTTAGGGAGAACATTCAAGTCTTTAGGGACCTGGGATTTGACATAGATGAGTTTGGGCATAATAGTATTGCCCTAAGGGCTGTTCCAATCCTGTTTGGAAGTCCAAAAACCAAGGACTTGTTCCTGCAGATATTGGATAGTCTAGATACTGGGATTAAGAACTCTTATGAAACCAGCATCCAGAAGATTATGAAACTGGCATGTACTAATGCAATCAAGGGCGGAGACGTCATTAAGGATATGGAGATTATGGCCTTGATAAAGGATTTAAAGGCGTGTGAAAATCCCTATACCTGTCCACATGGAAGGCCAACCATGGTTAGTATGACTAGAGAACAGATTGAGAAGGAGTTTTTACGGATTGTTTAAGAAGGATGATAATGATGAAAGATAAGCTATTTATTTTAGTTGGCCCCACAGCTATTGGAAAGACAGCACTATCCATAGATCTAGCCAAGAGATTAAAGGGGGAAATCATTTCTGCTGATTCCATGCAAATCTATAAATATATGGATATAGGTACGGCTAAGGTAACTAGGGATGAGATGGATGATATACCCCATCATCTAATAGATATAGTTTACCCTGATGAAGACTATACTGTTTCCAATTATCAGAGGGATGCCTCTAGGCTAATAGAGGAAATAAATGCAAGGGATATGCTACCAATAGTTGTAGGAGGGACAGGATTATATATAAATTCCTTAGTATATAATCTAAATTTTACCGAAGTCCCACCAGATGAGGAATACCGGATGGAGTTAGAGGAGTATGCAAGGATTAATGGAGAAGGCTACCTCCATCAAATGCTAGAAGAGGTGGATCCAGTTAGTAGTATGACCATCAGCCCTAATGATAGGAAAAGGATAATAAGAGCCCTTGAAATTTATTATCTAACTGGAAAGACCATGAGTGAGCATAATAAGGATTTTAGAAAAGAGGTAGACAAGTACCAGCTATTTATGGTTTGTTTGAACATGGATAGAAAAAAGCTCTATGACAGGATAAATCTAAGGGTAGATTTAATGATTGAAGAAGGTCTAATAGATGAGGTCAAGGGCATACTTGATAAGGGCTATGATAAGAATCTAGTATCCCTACAGGCTATAGGATATAAGGAAATAATTAGCTACCTAGAGGGAAAGATCAGTTTGGAGGAGGCTGTCAATACAATCAAGCAGGCCAGTCGGAACTATGCAAAAAGACAATTAACTTGGTTTAGACGGGATAAAAGAATTAACTGGATTGATGTAGAAGATTTTAAGGACAGGGATGAGTTAAGTAGTTATATATATAACCAAGCTAAAAATAAATTAAAAATTTAAGAGGAGGATTATGAATGAAGCAAAACATTAATCTGCAGGATCTATTTCTCAACAAGGCTAGAAAAGAAAACGTGACCTTGACTGTTTTCTTGGTAAATGGATATCAAATCAAGGGCCTAGTTAAAGGATTTGATAATTATACCTTGGTCTTAGACAGTGATGGAAAGCAACAACTCATTTATAAGCATGCCATCTCCACTATAGTACCGGCAACGACAATAAATCTCCATGAGTAAAAAAATATAGGAAGGTAAGTCACAAGATGAATCAGTTTACAGTAAATATATTATGTAAAGAATTGGGAATAGAAGAAGAAATCATTGAATTTGTAAATGATAAGGAAAAGTTGATAGTAGATAAGGTAGAAGAGATTGAAAGGATAAGAGAGTACAATCAATACAAGGTAATAGCAAAGATGCAGGAAGCAGGGCTTAGCTCCATGCATTTTAATTGGACTACTGGTTATGGATATGGGGATGTAGGAAGGGAAAAGGCTGAAGAAATTTACTCTCTGGTTTTTAATACTGATGATGCCTTGGTAAGGCCTACTATTGCTTCAGGAACCCATGCCCTAGCACTTACCTTATCTGGAATCTTAAGGCCAGGGGATGAGCTCTTATACGTAACAGGGGCTCCATATGATACACTACAACAGGTGATTGGAATAAAGGGGAATTCAGCAGGTAGCCTAGCTGAATTTGGAATTAAATATAAGGAGGTAGACCTAGTAGATAATAAAATAGATATTGATAGTGTTCTAAAGGCCATCAACAAGGATACTAGGATGATAGGAATTCAAAGGTCTACTGGGTATAGTGATAGAAGGGCCTTGACCATAGAGGAGATAGGGGATGCCATAAGGGCAATTAAAAGCTATAATACGGATATTATTATAATGGTTGATAATTGTTATGGGGAGTTTTTAGATTATAAAGAACCAACTGATGTTGGAGCTGATATAATGGCTGGATCCCTAATAAAAAATCCAGGAGGGGGCATCGCTCTTTCTGGAGGTTACATAGTTGGTAGAAGGGATCTGGTAGAGATGGTTGCTATTAGGAGTACAGCACCCGGTCTTGGTAAGGACACAGGTCTTACCTTTGGAACTACCAGAACTACCCTGCAGGGATTATTTTTAGCCCCTCATATCGTCTCTGAAGCTGTTAAAGGTGCCTTGCTTGTAGGGGCAGTTTACAAGAGCTTGGGTTTCAAAATAACTCCTGATTTAGATGATAAGAGGAGTGATATTATCCAAGGGGTGGAATTATTAAGTAGGGAGAGGGTTGCTGAATTTTGCATGGGTATCCAAGCAGCCTCTGCTGTTGATTCCTTCATTATGCCAGAAGCATGGGAAATGCCTGGATATGAGGATAAGGTTATAATGGCTGCTGGTGGTTTTATAGATGGCTCCTCAATTGAGTTAAGCGCTGATGGACCTATGCGGGAACCCTATTATGCCTATTATCAGGGCGGTCTGACCTATGACCATTGCAAGTTAGGAGTTTATAAATCCTTAAACAACCTCTATAAAAAAGGCCTAATCAATTTAAAATGAGATAAAAAAAGCTATGTAATATCCCATTACATAGCTTTTTGCTTTATATAATCTTATATCTTCCTAAATAAGCCAATAACCTTTCCTATAATCTGTACATTCCTTGTATAGATTGGTTCCATAAACTGGTTTTCAGGTTGTAGTCTTATTTGGTCTTTCTCCTTATAGAAAGTTTTTACTGTTGCCTCATCTTCTAATAGGGCAACTACAATTTCACCGTTTTTAGCTGTTTTTTGTTCTTGGACTAGGACAAGATCTCCATCCATAATTCCTGCTTCAATCATGCTTTCACCTTTGACTCTTAAGAAAAAAACATCATGACCTTCAACAAATTCAACAGCTATAGGGAAGGTATCTTCAATATTTTCTACCGCTAGAATTGGTAGACCAGCTGTTACCTGACCCACAATGGGGATATCAACAGTCTTTTTCTTGGCCAGTAGAAAATTATCTTCCTTATCCAATATCTCTATGGCCCTAGGTTTGGTGGGGTCCCTTCTAATATATCCTTTCGCTTCAAGTTTCTCTAGATGTCCGTGAACAGTTGAGGTGGACTTTAGATTAACACCCTTACATATATCCCTTACAGCAGGGGGGTAACCTTGTCTTTGGATTTCATTTTTTATATATAATAAGATCTCTATCTGTTTTTGGGACAAATCTTCATACATGTTGGCACCTCCTTAGTTTTCCATCCTCACTTATATAACTAAACAAATTATAACACAAGGAAAACAAATAATCAAACAAAGGTTCTGATTTTTTGCAAAAACCTATTGACAAGGAACGGACGTTTGATTAATATATAGATAAGAACAATTGTTCAGAACAATAGTGCGGGGTGTGACTATGAAAAAGTATAGAATTGTAAATAAACAAAGATTTTATTTGTTTACTACTATCTTGATGGTGCTGGTATTTACCCTTGTATTTACAATACTTAACTCCAAGGGAGCCCATAGCCTGGTGTTAGAAGAAGACTATATAGAAGTTCTAGTTATGGAAGGGGATACCCTTTGGGATATTGCCTTAAGGAATATGCCTGACAAGTACGATGTTAGGTACTTGGTCTATAAACTTAAGGAGTTTAATAGCCTAGATACAGCATATATTTATCCGGGTGATATAATCTTTGTTCCTGTACTAGAATAATACTACTTCTTTCTCTTAGCAAGGGGATTGCTATTGATAGCATCCCTTAATCTTTCATCATCTAAATGGGTATAGATTTGGGTGGTGGATACTGACTCATGGCCTAGAATCTCCTGTAGGGCCCTTATATCGACATTTCCATGCTGGTACATGAGGGTTGCAGCAGTGTGTCTTAACTTGTGAGTTGAGTATATATTTGTATCCAAACCCATTCTCTTAAAATATCTTTCTACCATATGCTGAATGGCCCGATTACTCATCCTGTTTTTCCTCTTGCTGATGAAGAGGGCATCAGGGTCCTTGGCATCCTTAGGCCTGATGGATAGGTAATCTTTTATTGCGGCCTGGCAGGCCTCATTAAGGTAGATGGTTCTTTCTTTATTGCCCTTACCGATAACTGTCAAGGTTTCGTTATTTTTGATCTTGCTAATATTTATACTTGAAAGCTCTGATAGACGTAGACCGCAGTTTAAAAAGAGCATAATAATAGCATAATCCCGTTTACGATATTCTTCACTGGGGTTTTCTAAAATCGTATCTAATAGCGTCTCAGCCTGGTCTAGGGTGAGGTAGACAGGATACCTAGAGTTGGCCTTAGGAAGCTCCAAGGAATCAGCAGGATTTTTCTCTATCAGGTTAAGGGTTGAGTATAAGTACTTGAAAAAGGACCTGAGGGAGGACACTTTTCTAGATTTAGCATTGTTGCCATTTTTTAGAACCTTGTCTACATAGGAAACATAGGCATGTAAATCCTGTATATTTATTTTTTTAATTAGATCTAAGTCGATATCATGGATTTCAATTTCTTCAAACTCTGTATCAGAAGGGACCATTTTATACCTATGCTTTAAGTAGCGAAAGAAGGTATTTAAATCATAATAGTATTCTTTTACAGTATTAGGGGAGGCACCTCTGATAGTTTCCATATAATTTAAAAAATCTTCAAGAATAAGGGGGGTATTTGTCATAAAAATCCTCTTTTCTTAATTTTTTTACTACATTAGTCACAAAATATCTATTTTGTGACTAATCATTTATAATAATATAATACCACAACCTAGTAAAAATATCCAGATAATATTTTGTGATTTTCTTAATAGCTATACTAGGCATCTCAATAGCCATAACAGCTGAAAACCCACTTACAACTATGGAAACACTCATTTTATAGTAAATATTTAGCTGGATTTACCAAAATTTTACCTTAATCACTACCAAACCAACTCAGAGGCTCATATTTCCTTTATAATTAATTTTACCGACATTATAATCTAATTATATTAACCGCATCTTAAAAATGCCTTACAGGCCAATTTAAGGCCTGATAATTTTGACTTCTTAATAAAATTTTTGCCTCCCTCAAAAGATCGTATAAATAGCTTCTACTTCAATATTTTAAAGATCATTTTTATAAACTTTAAAATTATGGTTCTAATCTTTTGTAAGGTTGAAATTAAAAACCATAATAACAATATAAAAATGAAAAATGGTTTACATAAAGTATATATGTAAACCATTTAATATTTTGTTTATGACATGATGAGCTTAACTATATAATTAATACTTTTCCTTATATATGTCATTCAAAACTGTTTTGACTATATATAATGAATTATCCAAGGATTCCTTTGCCTGTCTCCTGATGACCTTATAATGTTTGATACCTTCGTCAGTAATCCTATACCTTCTAATGGATCTCTTTTGGGGTTCCTCCCACCATCCATTTATATATCCCTCTTCCTCTAATTCCCTAAGCAAAGGATATATCATACCAGGGCTTGGGGTCCATTTATGGTTTAGTCTCTCACTTATCTCGTCTTTAATCCTATTACCATAACAGTTTTTTTCAATTAATATATGGAGTATATATAGTTTTACAAAGGATGTGGTCCCTATGGTTGGAGGAAATTGCCTTTGTCTTTGGCCCTTGTATAAAGTCATTTGATCCTCTCCTTCATTATCTTTATAGTATCCAGATCAGTATAATACTTACCCAATAGGATATCACCATTATGGTATTCACCGTGACAGTCGGAGCCGCCTGTAGCTATCAAATTATTTCTTCTAGCTATTTCTTTGAAGGCCTTAACTTCCTTGGGGGTATGTTTAGAATGGATGGCCTCAATCCCATCTATACCTTTTATAATACTGTAGTCTATGCTAGTTTCATCCTTTAGAAGTCCTGGATGAGCTAGTACAGCTAATCCTCCCGCACCTTTAATTAGCTTAATAGCATCCTCTACGGCTAATTTATACCTTTCTACGAAGGCAGGTCTTCCTGGGTTTAGGTACTTGTTAAAGGCATCTTGTATGTTATTGGCATAACCCTTGCTTATTAACTCTCTGGCGATAGCTACCCTACCTACAAAGTCATTAGGATTATCCGACTTAATCTTGTGGAAATCTATAGCTATTCCAAATGTATTTAGTTTCTCTACCATTCTTTTGCCCCTGATTTTTCTATGTTTTCTTAAATCTTGAGTAGTATTATGGAGCTTTTCTTCCTTGTAGTCGATGAAGTAGCCTAATATATGTACTTCATCATCCCTATAGATACAAGATAATTCTATTCCTGGTATCAGTTCAAAGTCCTCAAATTCCTTACTGTAAGATAAGGCTTCTTCTATACCCATTACACTATCATGGTCAGTTATAGCAATTCCTCTTAAACCTAAGCTTCTTGCCTTATCTATAACCTTTTTCGGACTATGAAGACCGTCTGAATAATGCGTATGGACATGCAGATCATACCTCAAATTAAAACTCCTTTCATATGGAAAAACCTGCCCTATAGGCAGGTTTTTCTTTATCTAGGTTCATTATCAACTAAACTGAATATCTTAAACCATAATTATAATATAAGTAACACTTATCCATAGTTAAGTATTTAATATTATAATCTATATAAAAGCTATTGGCTAAGTTACTACTTAGCGTATTCAATAGCTCTGGTTTCACGAATTACATTTACCTTGATTTGACCTGGATAATCTAATTCTGATTCAATTTTCTTAACAATTTCTCTTGCTGTGTGTACCGTTTGACTTTCATCAACTTCATCAGGTTTAACTAATATTCTAATCTCTCTTCCTGCTTGAATAGCATATGATTTATCAACCCCTCTAATGGAGTTGGCTATTTCTTCAAGTTTTTCAAGCCTCTTAATATATGCTTCAAGGGTTTCTCTCCTAGCTCCTGGTCTAGCTGCAGATATTGCATCCGCTGCTTGTACCAGTACGGCTTCAATAGTTGTTGGTTCTATATCACCATGGTGGGCTGCAATGGCATGGACTACTTCCTTGGATTCCCTATATTTTCTAGCTAAGTCAACCCCGATATCAACATGAGGACCTTCAACTTCATGGTCTACAGCCTTTCCTAAGTCATGCAGTAAACCAGCCCTCTTGGCCAACCTAACATCTGCACCAAGTTCTGAAGCCATTAATCCAGCTAAATGGGATACTTCTATAGAATGCTTTAGGACATTTTGTCCATAGCTGGTTCTATATCTTAGCCTACCCAATAGCTTGATAATTTCAGGATGCAGATTGTGAATACCAGTTTCAAATGCTGCCTGTTCCCCTTCTTCCTTGATGATGTTTTCAACTTCCTTCTTGGCTTTATCAACCATTTCTTCAATTCGAGCAGGGTGGATTCTTCCATCTACGATGAGCTTCTCTAATGCAATCCTAGCGATTTCCCTTCTTATAGGGTCAAAACCTGACAAAACTACGGCCTCTGGGGTATCGTCGATAATCAAATCGATTCCAGTTAAGGTTTCAAGGGTCCTAATATTCCTTCCCTCTCTACCAATTATCCTACCCTTCATTTCGTCATTAGGCAAAGAAACTACAGTAACAGTTGTCTCGGCAACGTGGTCAGCTGCGCATCTTTGTATAGCCATAGTGATGATTTCCTTGGCATTCTTTTCAGCCTCTAATTTGGCCTGCTGTTCCATTTCCTTGATCATAACAGCAGTTTCATGAGAGATTTCTCTTTTAACCCCATCTAATAAGATGGTTTTTGCCTCTTCAGAGGTTAAGCCAGATAGTTTTTCCAATTCCTTTAATTGCTGTTCATGCAGACTATTAATAGTTGCTTCTTTTTCTTCCAATTGCTTGATTTTCTTGGCAATTGTTTCTTCCTTCTTTTCAATGGAATCCAATTTTCGATCAACAGATTCTTCCTTCTTGATGACACGTCGTTCTAATCTTTGAACTTCATTGCGTCTTTCTCTGTTTTCTCTTTCGGCTTCCGTTCTCAACTTGTGAATCTCATCTTTAGCCTCAAGTATCGCTTCTCTTTTATAAGATTCAGCATTCTTTTTCGCATCTTCAATAATTTTTTTTGCCAACTCTTCAGCATTATTTATTTTTCCTTCGCCTATATTTTTTCGAATAAAATATCCGACGATCATTCCAATAAGTGCGCCAAGAATTGAGAATAAAACTTCTTTAATGTCAAACACCTCCATTTATTTAGTTTTCAAGTTCCATACTACGTTTTATTTTTCAAGTATATTGTTAAATTCAGCTATAAAAATCCCTAACTGAAGTTTAGATTTGTAGCAACTTGTAGAAGTGGCTACAATATACCATTGTATGGTTACACCTTTATTCTATTACTTATCTAAACTAATGTCAAGATATATTAGTGGTCAACTTTAGTCACATAGCTAACTGAATCGTCTATCTCCACTCTATAGCAGTTGTTGCTTATAGCTGATAAATGCTGGTTATGGGTTACCATAATAATTTGGCGGTTGAACATTTCAGAAGTCTGCTTCAAAAAATTGCCTACATTAAAAATATACTCTTCACTTACATGTTTGGCAGGCTCATCCAGGATCAAGGGCCCCTCAACCTTGGGCTTATGTATCTGTAAGAAGGCAATTCTTAAAGCTAGGGAAACAATATCTACTACTCCACCACCCCTTGATAGTTCTGGCCTGGTCTTGATTATAAAGTCCTCACTCTCATTGACTACGTAGAATTCAGCATTGGCCTTATCACGCAGCTCTTCTATCTCAATAAGGAACTCAACATTTGATTCGAAAATGAACTGTAGGCATTTCGTTACCAATGATTCTATTTGCATGGTTGCTTGTTTCCTTGCAAATTCAGCGGTCTTTTGGTAGAGGATAATAACTTTCTCTAATAGTTCTATATTGTCAGAGACTAGGATTAAATCCGCATCAACCTCTTTTAATTGTTCCTCAAGTTTTTCTCTCTTACCGCCTTCCCTGGCAAGGAAATCCCTTAAATCGCTTATCTTTTCATCTAAGGCTATAATTTTCTCATTCATAAGATCACTTCTTTTCTAGTAAATCCTTAGGTAATAGGCTATTTGCTTCATCCAAGAGACTGTTCATTTCCTTGGTTAGTTTTTCAATTTCTGAGTCCAAATCTTTTGGGTCTACTCCTAATTCCTCTAGTTCTTTTATTAACTCATTTTCCTGTTTCTTTAATTCATCTAACCTAGCTTCTGCCCGATACTTTAAATCCTTGGCCTTATCTAAATCTTCCTTAAGCTTGTTCAATTCCATTTCATAATTCATCATTCTTACCCCCTACTTATAATGTTTGATAATATGCTCCATTTTATCGCTATCAATTTCGTTTAGACAGAATGGACACCTCTCAAATTTCCCTAGAATTTCCTTATACTTGCTTAATTGAATCTCTATACCCTTATCAAGTCTTTCAATCTCTTGGCTTTCATTTTTAAGATTAATTTCCAATTTCTTTAATCTCATGGATAAGTCCATTAAGCTATTAAGTCTTTTTACTCTAGTATCCATTTCCTTAGACAGGGATTCAGCTTTTTCCAGGTCCTTAAATCTATATATAAATTCACTACCTACTTTTAAACTTTCTAGGACCTTATCATACTCATCCTTTAACTTTTTAAGCTTGTTAAGTTGAGGAGAGATTTTGTTAAGGGAAGATAAGTTATCTTCCACCCTATCTAAGTTTTCTAACCTAGTATAGGTCCTGTTCAAAGCTTGCCTATCCCCTTTAATAGTGTCAAACTTGTTTTTAAGCCTGGTCAGTCTATTTATTTGGGAATATAATTTATCAGTCTTCTTTAGTATTCTATCTACATGGTCTACTCCATTTAATTTACTTATAAGGTCAGCACTGCTATAGATGTCTCTCCTATAATTATTATAATTCTCTCTTTTAATTTCTAGATATCTTAACCTTGATGCTAAGTAATTTAAATCCTTTAATAGCTTATCAATCTCATCTAGCTTATCTAGGCGGGATAGTTGCTTATTGATAGATACTAGATCCTTGTTAAGTCTCCTATAGTTTTCTGCTGAAGATTCAAGCCTTTCCTTCATCTTAGATTTTTCAGCAATAATTGTTCTTAAATTCTCAACCCTATCTAGTTTTAGTTTAAGCATATCAAGGTATTCATATTGGCCTAATTCTTCTTTTAGCTTGTCTTTTCTATCTTCCAAGTCATTTTTTCTTCTTGATTTATTACCCTTATCCCTTAAGGTCTCCCTTAGGGCATCGTCTATCACATTAACGCCTATAAGCCTCCCTATGGCCACTGCCCTGGTACTGGTCTTCTCTGAGAGAAGAAAGGGGCCCTCAAGTTGCTCAGCTAAATTGATGGCATTGGAGGAATCACTATCCAGCTTAATCTTGTATATTCCGGTTGCTTCTATGATTTCTTCAGGTACAGTCATACCAAACCCCTCAAAACGGAGCTCTTCACCATCCTGCTTGCTGAGAATATAGATATTTTTTGACTTGCTTCTTATTCTTTGTACCTTAGTATCATCACTGAAGATTAGGGTTACTGATGCCTCGCGCTCCCCTTCCTTGATAAAAAAGTCTCCAGCAGGCTCATTGTATAGGGCCCATTTAATTCCCCTAATTATGGCAGATTTGCCAGAATCGGATGGGCCTAGGATAACATTTAATCCTTCATTAAATTCTATTGAGGTGTGCTTGTGGGATTGAAAGTTTTCTAATATAACTGTTTTTAAATATTTCATGCTAATCACCACTTAATCCTTTCATCTGAACCATAGCTATTCTCCTCAAGGCCTCCTCCTTAACCTCTTCACTCAATCCTTCGCTCCTGGAAACCTCAATCAAGAGATCATTGATGTCCATTTTTTCAAAGTTTACTGCAGAGTCAATGGTTTGTTTAAATTCGTATAGTCTTTCCCTTTTAAATATACTCTTTTCAATCTCTTCCCTGTCTAGGACCAGGTTACTGTCTAGTGCGCTTTCCAAATAGATGTTGGAAATCTTAATTTCATCCTCCAGGTCTATAATTATGACCTTGGGCCTTCTTTCCATCTCTCTTAAACTATTGGATATACGGACTATACTGCCTGGATTTATAAAATACTTCCCCTCAATTTGGATATTATCGAAGCCTGAATGATAATGTCCTGCTAAGGTTATGTCGGCCTTGGTATCCTTGATTTCCTCCACTAAGGTATATGGTACACCTTTAACAAAAGGTTTGTCCAAAAGCATCCCATGCACAATATGTATTGAGTAATTAACTCCTTCATCTACATCATCAAGGATATAGTATTTTCGATTAGCTGAGTCATCCATATTATATATATAGGGTTGACCGGTTACCTGAACCCTTATACCATCCTTATCTAGGATTAGCTTATCCTTTTCATCAATGATAGTAAAGATATCTAATTGACTTAATAAGCCTAACATGGTTCTATTTATAGTGAGTGGATTATGCCCAAAAACATCGTGGTTTCCACTAACTATATAGATTGGAGCCTGGATTTCTTTTAAGATTCTTGAAAAACGGGCTGTAATGGATATGGATACATCCGGTCTATCAAACAAATCTCCTCCATGCAAGACAAAATCCACATGGTTCGTATTTATAATATCTCTAATTTCCAAAAACTTCTCCTCTAGGGTATCAACAAAATCGTCCTTTCGATTTCTAGGTGTAGTACCCCTGATATGAGAGTCAGTAAAAAATAATATCCTCAAAGAAACACCTCCATCCTATATAGTTAATAAAACCTCCTTCTATGAGGAGGTTTTATATAAATCTCTATTTTTCTAACTTTCTTCCTCCATTGCGGAGCTCTTATTTTTTATTAGTCCAAACTTTTCCTTAATCTTCTCTTCGATTTCTTCCCTTAGGTCAGGGTTTTCAGCAAAGAAGTCTTTGGCATTTTCCCTACCTTGGAACTTGTGCTCACCATAACTGAACCAAGATCCTGCCTTCTTAATAATCCCTGCACTAACACCGGCATCCACTATATTACCTTCCTTTGATATGCCCTTGCCGTACATGATATCGAATTCAGCCTGTTTGAAAGGAGGGGCTACCTTGTTTTTAACTACCTTAACCCTGGTCCTATTTCCTAGGATTTCATCTCCCTGCTTAATAGTTTCCACCCTTCTAACATCTAGGCGAACACTAGCATAGAACTTAAGGGCCCTACCACCAGTAGTTGTTTCAGGATTACCAAACATTACACCGATTTTTTCCCTTAATTGATTTATGAAAATAACAGTAGTATTAGATTTATTTATGGAACCAGCTAGTTTTCTTAGAGCCTGGGACATTAGCCTTGCCTGGAGCCCCATATGGGAATCTCCCATTTCACCCTCGATTTCCGCCTTGGGAACTAGGGCAGCTACTGAGTCTACAACAACAATATCTACAGCTCCACTTCTAACTAGGGCTTCTGTAATTTCTAAGGCTTGCTCACCAGTATCTGGCTGAGAAATTATCAAATTTTCAATATCAACCCCTAGATTTTTTGCATAAGAAGGATCTAGGGCGTGCTCTGCATCTATAAAGGCTGCAATACCCCCATCTTTTTGGGCCTCAGCCACTATATGTAAGGCCAAGGTTGTCTTACCAGAGGATTCAGGTCCAAAAATCTCTATTATCCTTCCCCTTGGTACTCCTCCAATACCTAAAGCAATATCTAGGTCTAAGGATCCTGTTGAGATTACGTCTAAATCCAATTTAGCACCATCTCCCAAAAGCATAACAGATCCCTTGCCAAACTGTTTCTCTATCTGATTTAATGTTAAGTTTAGTGCCTTTCTTTTTTCTTCATAATCACTCATAGCCTTCCAGTTATACTGGATTCACCCCTTTCATCATTAGAACGTCCGTTCTTTATTCTATCTTATACTATATTATCCATTATGTCAATTAAAATCTCTACAATATTTCCTTATTTCATCCAATACATTTATGGCTGTCCTATTTTGGATTTGGATTCGATTACCGTTAAAATTCAACTTAATTACCTTATGCCTGTCCTTGGACATAATGCATACATAGACCAGGCCTACAGGCTTATTTTCATTAGCACCAGTAGGTCCAGCTATACCGGTTATAGAGGCAACTAGATCTAGATTAACTTTTTCCATTAAACCCTTGGCCATTTCATATGCAGTCTCTTCACTGACAGCCCCATACTTCTTCAAGGTGGAACTCTTTACATTCAATTCCTCCATCTTTGCCTCATTACTATAAGTCACAACAGCCCTATCCAAGACATTGGAAGCGCCTGGCACCCTTGTAATCATACTGGATACGAGTCCTCCTGTGCAGGATTCACATAGGCCAATCTTAAGCCCTTTTTGCATTAGCTGGTTGACAACAACTTCTTCCAGGCTGATGTTATCATAGCCATATATATATTCACGGAACTCTACATTAAGTCTGGCTATAATTTCATCCATGTCCCTTTCTATTTCTTGCCTACTTAATCCCTTGCCAATTAGCTTGATTTCAACCCTACCATCCCTGGCGAAGGTGGCAATATTGATATTTTCGTAGGCTAGGTTTAGCTCATTTAATCTAGACTCTAGGGATGATTCACCTATCCCCACAGTATTTACAGACTTAGTTAACATGATATAATCATCTTGAATTAGGTCCTTTACGTGGTTTTCAAACATGGTCCTCATCTCACGGGGTGGGCCAGGCAACATTATTATTTTCTTTTCCTTATGATAAATATAAATTCCAGGAGCCGTACCAACACTATTCTCAATAAAAATAGACCCTTCTGGCTTGGTAGCTTGCTTTCTATTGTTACTACTCATGCATCTTCCTATCCTGGTAAACATATCTTGGATATGCTTTTCCATCTCAGGGTCGTGTTCTAGTTCTAAGCCCATAACTTCAGCTATAACTTCCTTAGTCATGTCATCCTTAGTTGGACCTAGACCGCCAGTAGTGATAATTATATCAGCCCTGTTCAGGGCAATACTAATAACATCCTTTAATCTTTGGGCATCATCATCAACTGTAGTTTGATAATGGTTCTCTATTCCAAGTTCAAAGAGCTTTTGAGCCAAATAATAGGCATTGGTATTTAAAGTACTGCCAATGGTTATTTCGGTACCAATTGTGATTATTTCTGCTTTCATCATCCATCTCCTGTTAAATATCTTTTATATTTAAAACATCCTTGTTTTTTGCTATATAATCTATACCAGATAAGACGGTAAAAAAGAAGGCAAGATAAATCATAATCTTATCCATAGGTATGCCAACCCCTGCAAATGGAAAATTATTAAAAAGAACTAGTATTATACCAAGTAGTTGGGTTATGGTTTTAAACTTGCCCAGGGAGCTGGCAGCAATGGTAACCCCTTCAGAGGCTGCCAAAACCCTAAACCCAGTTATAGTGAACTCCCTTGCTATGATTACCACAACTATCCAACCAGGTATCTTGCCCATTTCCACCAGGGAGATCAGGGCTGCAGAAACCAGGATCTTGTCAGCCAAGGGGTCGACAAATTTTCCAAAGTTTGTAATCAGGTTCCTGCTTCTAGCTAAATAACCATCAAGGGTATCAGTAAGTGAAGCAAATATAAAGATTATACCTGCTATTATATGACTGTTGTTAAGGTCTGAGTATAGCACCAGTAGAAAAACTGGTACCATAGCAACCCTAAATATAGTAATCTTATTAGCTATATTCATCTTCTTTCTCCTTCTAATAATTTTATCAGAACATTATACTAATTACCGTGTTCCTCTAATTCATCAGCACTAATAAGGACCTTCCTAGGCTTACTCCCTTCAAATCCCCCTATGACACCTCTGGCTTCCATTTCATCGATAAGCCTGGCAGCTCGAGTATACCCGATTCTAAGTCGCCTTTGAAGGAGGGAGATAGATGCTTGTCCTTCATCAACAACAAGCTGGATGGCTTCATCCAATAACTCATCACTATTATCCAGCTGTATTTCCTTTGAGGTTTGAACAAGGTCAATAACTTCGTCGTCATAATCCACCTTATTGTTTTCTTTTAAATAATTAACAACAGATTCAACTTCCTTATCGCTAACAAATGCACCTTGTACCCTTAAGGGTTTGGAATAAAAGGATGGGTAAAAGAGCATATCCCCTCTACCAAGGAGCTTCTCAGCCCCTCCCATATCCAGGATTGTTCTTGAGTCAACCTGGGAAGATACAGCAAAGGAGATTCTTGATGGTATATTGGCCTTGATTGTTCCAGTAATAACATCCACAGATGGCCTTTGGGTGGCTACAACCAAATAAATTCCAGCAGCCCTAGCCATTTGGGCCAACCTGCATATGTAGTCCTCTACTTCATTGGCTGATACCATCATCAAGTCAGCCAGTTCATCTATAATAATAACTATAGAGGATAACTTCTCTCCCTTATTAGCTTCCTGTTTTGAATTATATGAAGTTATATCCCTAACGCTTTCCTGGGCAAATAATTTATATCTATTTTCCATCTCACCTACTGCCCAACTTAAGGCAAATGAAGCCTTCTTCGGATCGGTTACAACCGGAATCAATAGATGGGGAATCTCATTATAAATACCTAGTTCTACAACCTTAGGATCTATAAGCATCAACTTCACATCATCAGGACTTGATTTATAAATAATGCTCATAATGATGGAGTTGATTAGTACACTCTTTCCAGAGCCAGTTGCACCAGCTATTAACAGGTGGGGCATCTTATCTATGGATGATATAATTGGTTTACCACTAACATCCTTGCCTAAGACCAAGGGTAGGTCAGAATCTATATCCTTATACTCATCTGTTAATAACATCTCTTTAAGGGTTACAGCTTCCTTGGTTTTGTTGGGCACCTCAATCCCTACAGCTGCCTTTCCAGGAATTGGAGCCTCTATCCTAATATCAGATGATGCTAGGCTTAGGGCTATGTTGTCTGATAGACTAACTATTCTACTTAATTTTATACCTGGAGAAGGCGATAACTCATAGCAAGTTATAGTAGGCCCCCTATTGATCTGAGTTATAGTTGCTTCTATACCAAAATTCTTCATGGTCTCTTCTATTATTCTTGCATTATTTATTATCTCCTTCTTCTCATCGTCATTTTTCTTGCTTTCATGAGAAGTTAATAAATGTATGGGTGGTATGGTGTATACTTGTCCCTTAGACGAAGGATCTATAATGATAAGCTCCTCATCCGTTGAACTCACCTTATCCTTAGTAGGCTGGGTCTTTTTAGTATTGCTAGTGTTAGACTTGTAGTCTAGGATCCTTATTTCTTCAGGATCCAATTCTAGTTGTTCCTGAGCACTTTTAACCCTTGCCTTCCTAGTCTTAGTCTTATTGCTAGGTTTGCCTAGGTCATCCTTAAGCTTGTTATTTAGGCTTAGCCTCCTTAATAAGACCTTCAATTCTATCTTGGTCAGGATCATGATGCATATACTAAATCCAGAAAAGAGGACTATGTAACCACCTATTTTCCCAAATAGCTTATAAAAGAAAAATCCCAAAAAGCCACCTATAATTCCTCCACCCTTATTTACCAAGGACAGGGAGTTAGCAATCCTCATCCTGTCGAAGAAATCATGGATTTCAATATTGGGAGCATCTAAGAATATTACTAATAATACAAGCATTATTAAAATAAGTATAGATTTTTGAAACTCTTCATTATCAAATCTTTCTAATATATGTATTAGTCCTATAGCAAACAGGGCTACAGGCAAAAAATAAGCTCCAAAGCCCATTAATAAGAAACTAGTCCCCCTTAATAGAGAGCCAATGAGACCCATTTGAAGGCTAAAAAGGCTTATTAACCAGATAAGCCCAATCGCTATAAATAGGCTGCCAATTATATCCTTATTAAGTCCTTGTGGATTTTTTCTTCTGTTTTTTCGTTTCTTTGTTTTACTCATATTACCTCACCTAATCAGGAGGGAAACTGCCCCCTTTGCCTTTCCATATGTTATTATAGCACAATATCTATGCTTATTCTATTTATTATTTCCACCCATTAACTCATTCAACTTATCTAGGGCCTTTGCCAAGCCTCCTACTTCGTCAATTAATCCGTTTTCTACAGCAGCCTCGCCTACAAGTATGGTACCCACATCATTGGCTAGTTCATCTGTTGCATTCATCAATTCATAGAACCTATCAGGACTGATTTTAGATGTTCTAATGACAAAGTCATTAATCCTTTGCTGCATCTTTTGAAAATACCTGAAGGTCTGAGGCACACCTATTACTAGCCCAGTAGTCCTAATGGGATGAATGGTCATAGTTGCAGTTGGGACAATAAAGGAATAATCAGTAGATGTGGCTAGGGGAACCCCAATACTATGGCCACCCCCAAGAACAATGGACACGGTTGGCTTACTCAGACTGTTGATCATCTCCGAAAGCGCCAGTCCTGCTTCAACATCACCTCCAACAGTATTAAGAATAATTAATATTCCCTCAATCTTAGGATCAATCTGGGCACTGATTAGAAGGGGAATTATATGTTCATATTTGGTTGATTTCTTGTCTGAAGGAGCCATGGTATGGCCCTCTATTTCACCTATTATAGATATGAATTGGATGTTACTTTTAAAGGATTTTACTTCCGGAGTTCCATAGTCCTTTATTGATTCATTTCTATCGACTTCATTAGTATTGTTTTGCTTATCCTTCATCTCTCTTCCTCCCAATAGATTTTCATAAGTATATCTTTTACTATAGGAAGGTATATCATACATTTTATATAAAAAAGAAAAAACATTGAAGCAATGTTTTTTCAAAAATTCTTTATTAGTCCATTTCGATAATTATCATATCATGACCAATCTTTCTAATTGCAGTCCATGGAATCTCCATTCCATTACTCTCTATTCCCAGCAGTTTAAGGCTTAGCTTCCTATCCGGCGCAATCAGAGATATAATCTTACCTGTCTCTTCGTCAAAGATAATATCTGCATCATAAAGGAGACCAAGTCTAGCACCATTGTTTAAATTTACAATCTCCTTATCTCCTAACTCACTTAATCTCATATTTTTCACCCCATGACCTTTTACTAAACTATATGTAATAATTAAGTAAATATTCATTATCAATTATGATAATATCTTATATGAGATTAAGCTATTCCTACAGTCCAGTATGTCCAAATCCACCTGTCCCTCTGGAAGTCTCTTCCAAGGAGTCAACTTCTTGAAACTCAATTTCTTCATATTTGGCCAGGATTAATTGTGCAATTCTATCTCCATTATTAATAATAAAGACCTCTTCACCAAGATTTATAAGTATGACCTTGATTTCTCCCCGGTAGTCACTATCAATAGTACCTACTCCATTGGCTAAGGTAATACCATACTTAAGGGCTAGTCCACTTCTACCCCTAATTTGGGCCTCATATCCCCTTGGTATGGATAGATAAAGGCCAGTTGGTACCAAGGCCCTACTAAAAGGTTTTAACTCAATGGGCTCACTTATAAATGCCCTTAAATCCATCCCAGCAGAACCACTTGTCTCATATGAAGGAAGGGGAAAGGGACTTTCATTTATAACCTTGATTTTCATTTTACCACCTCATCTCTAGTTGTCATATATATCTTAGATTATATCACTTATTCTACCAATTTTATAACCCATTTCATATAGCTTATTTATGATTTCTGGCAAGGCCTTTCTTGTCTCATCAGTGGGATGCATAAGGACAATGGCTGACTTGTGTATTTTCTCAATCACCCTACTAACTATCAAATCCTTATGGCTATCTTCCCTCCAATCAATGGTATCTATGCTCCATAGGATTGTCTTATATCCTAGATTCCTGGCAGCCTGAATAGTAAATTCATTATAGGCTCCAGATGGAGGTGCAAAGTATTTAGGCGATTCATCAATGATTCCCTCAATAACCTTGTGGGCCTTGGCTATTTCTTTATAATTACCATCATAGTCTAACTTATCATAGTCTAAATGACTGTAGCCATGATTACCTATCTCATGGCCAGCCCTATAGATCTTTAACAATAAATCCCTGTTTTCTTCAGCCCACCTTCCAGTGGGAAAGAAGGAGATTTTAATCTTATTATCATGAAAGATATCTAACATGTCCCCTATATATTCATTTCCCCAGTCTATATTACATGCAAATGCAACAATCTTTTCTTCCCTGCTTCCTTGATAGTAGATATCCTTGTTAAAGACTTCTTTCGCCCTGTTAAGTCTTAAAAACCCCACTAGCAAAATAATCAAAACCAAGGCTACTACTAGGATGCTAATCAGGGTCTTTCTGCCAAGAATAATAAATCTCATATAATCCCTCCCATTCTTAATACATTAATATATATTCAGGAGGAAATTATTTATACAAAAATAAACATGAACCAAATTGGTTCATGCCTTTTTTTTACCTGTTACCTTTACCATTGCCATTATCTTTTTCTGGCTCATCAGATAAAAGTACCTTTCTATTTAAATTGATTCTACCCTGCTTGTCGATATCGGTAACCTTAACCATTACCTCGTCACCAACCTTGAGGACATCTTCAACCCTTTTTACTCTTTCCTTGGAGATATTAGATATATGCAGCAATCCTTCCTTACCATTAAGAACTTCTAAGAAAGCACCGAAGCTGGTTATCTTAACTACCTTACCCATATATACTTCGCCAACTTCAACATCCCTTACTATATCCTCTATCATCTTAATAGCCTTATTGCCACTTTCAGCATTTTCAGCTGCTATATCTATCCTTCCATCGTCATCGATGTCTATTTTAACTCCAGTTTCATCTATGATCTTGTTAATTACCTTTCCACCAGGTCCAATTACTTCCCTGATCTTATCTGGATCGATGTTCATTGTAAATATCTTAGGAGCATATTTTGAAAGTTCAGGCCTTGGACTAGCAATGGCTTCCTCCATCTTTGATAGAATGAAAAGTCTTCCTTCCCTGGCCTTTTTAAGAGCTTCTTTCAGTATCTCCCTGTCTATACCAGCTATCTTGATATCCATTTGAATAGCTGTAATACCTTCCCTAGTACCAGCCACCTTGAAGTCCATATCACCCAAGTGGTCCTCCATACCCTGGATATCTGCTAGGATAACTGTCTTCTCCTCTTCCTTGATTAATCCCATGGCTATACCTGCTACTGATGCCTTAATAGGGACTCCAGCATCTAGTAATGATAGGGTACTACCACAAACACTGGCTTGGGAAGATGAACCATTGGAACTCAATACTTCAGATACTAGACGTATGGTATAAGGAAACTCATCAACTGAAGGAATAACTGGTTCAAGGGCTCTTTCTGCCAATGCTCCATGTCCGATTTCCCTTCTACCAGGTCCTCTTATTGGCCTAGTCTCACCTACTGAATATGGTGGGAAGTTATAGTGGTGCATGTATCTCTTGGACTCCTCTTCCCCAAGTCCATCTAGGATTTGGACATCTGATGAAGCACCTAGAGTTGTAACTGTTAAAACCTGAGTTTGACCTCTGGTAAATAAACCTGAACCATGAGTCCTAGGCAGAATTCCTACTTCGCATGAAATAGGTCTAATTTCATCTGGTTTCCTATTATCAGGTCTTATTCCTTCTAAAATGAGCCTTCTAACTTCCTTCTTGATTATACTGTCTATTACCTCTTTAATATCGGCTTCATTATCGGGATATTCCTCAATGAAGTGTTCAAATATTTTATTACTTACTTCATCGATTTTTTCTTCCCTCTCCTGTTTTTCAACAGTATTGATAGCCTCAATAAGACTTTCAGTGCCATATTCGATAATCTTTTCTTCTAGTTCCTTGTCAGGCACAAAAACCTCAAATTCAAGTTTATCCTTACCAACTTCCTTGGTAATTCCTTCGATGAAATCACAGATTCTCTTAATTTCATCATGGGCAAAGAAAATCGCTTCAAGTATGGTTTCTTCGGCTACTACATTGGCACCAGCCTCTACCATCATAATCGCATCCTTGGTTCCTGCTACAGTTAGGTCTAATTGAGATGTTTCTCTCTCTTCACTATTGGGGTTGACGATAAACTTACCATCTATCAAACCTACATTAACAGCACCGATGGGTCCTGAAAAAGGTATGTCTGAAATTGATAAGGCTATCGAGGATCCAATCATGGAGGCAATCTCTGGGGAGTTATCCTGGTCTACTGATAAAACCGTTGCAATAACCTGCACGTCGTTTCTAAAGCCATTAGGGAATAAAGGTCTAATGGGCCTATCTATCAATCTTGCAGTCAGGATGGCCTTTTCGCTAGCCCTACCTTCCCTCTTTATAAAACCACCTGGAATCTTACCTACAGAATATAACTTTTCTTCATAATCAACACTTAATGGGAAAAAATCTATCCCTTCCCTTGGTTCCTTAGAAGCAGTTGCAGTCACTAAGATTACGGTGTCTCCATATTGTACTATGCAAGCTCCATTGGCCTGCTCAGCAACCTTTCCAGTGGTAATGGTAAGCTCCCTCCCGGCCAAATCCAATTGGAATTTTCTTTCCATGTAATACCTCCTTTGTCTTTAGATTATATAATACTATTAGTTTTAGCATTATTAAATAAAATATAATTAGAGCGGGCTTGCCCGCTCTTTATACTTAGCCTCTTATATTTAGTCTGCTAATCAATGAACGATATCTATCGATGTCTTTTTCCTGTAGATATCTTAAAAGCCCTCTTCTTTGTCCAACCATCTTCAGTAGGCCTCTTCTTGAATGATGGTCTTTTTTATGAGTTTTAAGATGTTCATTCAATGAATTAATCCTATAAGTTAATAGGGCAATTTGTACTTCTGGTGAGCCTGTGTCTCCTTCGTGCAACTTGTACTCATTGATGATTTGTTCCTTAATTTCCTTTGTCAACATTTACTACACCTCCATAAGTCTTATTCACCTAGAGCTTAGTAATACGCCGAGGTAACGTAGAACTTAGCAATAGGTAGTTATTTACATTCTAAATAATACCACACTTCTGGCTAAATGTAAATATTAATGTCGGGCTAGGACGATTTTTATATCTTCCTCCATCTGTATGATTAAATCATCAAGGTTGTCAAATTTAATTTCATCTCTTAGAAATTCAATTAAATCTATATATATTATTTTATCATATAAATCGCCCTTGAAGTCAATTATATGACATTCTATTTTTACCTTCTTATTGTCGAAGGTTGGATTATATCCTATATTTGTTGCACTTGCATATCTCTTACCGTCTATAATGGTTTCAGTTCTATAAACACCATGCTTGGGTATAGGATATTCCGCCAACAAATCAAGATTTGCTGTAGGAAATCCTAACTTACGGCCCAACTTGTTTCCTGGAATAACCCTGCCAGAAATTTGAAAATTCCTATCTAACATCTTATTGGCTAATTCAAGATCTCCATCTAGGATTAGCTCCCTGATCTTAGTACTGCTAACTAGTATGTCATCTACATATATTGGTTCTATGACTTTTACCCCTAGTCCATACTTTTTTGCTAACTCCTTTAATAGATCTACATCTCCAGATGCCTTATGGCCAAATCTATAATCAAAGCCTACAACGATTAGCTTGGTATTCAATTTATCTATTAGAATATCCTTAACAAACTCTTCTGGCTGCAGTCTCATTAAATTTTCATCAAATTTAATATTATAGAGGGTCTCAATTCCCAGACTTTCAATTATTTCTTCCTTCTGATCCTTAGTAGTCAAATACATGGGAGCCTTTCCCTTGGTAGTTAATTTTGAATGATTATCAAAGAGTAGGATGGATGGTACTAAATTCAGTTTCCTAGCCTCTTCCACCATGTTTAATAGTATCTTTTTATGTCCAATGTGTACCCCGTCAAAATTTCCTAAGGCAATAGCCGTTTCAAATCTGTCTTCCTTAAAGTTGTCTATCCTTATTTTCTCCATCTCATCACCCTAAACTAGTACTTTGTCCATTTTTATGAATTGTTTATCTTCCTTGCTTATAATTCTTCCTATGCCTATAAACTTGCTGTCACAGTATACCCTATAGTTATTACCATACTTTGGATCTATGACTGTAACTGGTACTAGGGCCCCATTAATAATCTTGGCAAGGTATCCTTTATCAACATCAATCCTAATTAGCTTATCTAAGGCCATATCCATGGGCATTATCAAATCCCTTATCTCATCTAGGCTAAGGTCTTGTAAATCCTCCATGCTAAAAGAATCTTCAAGCTTAAAACTTCCAACCCCTACCCTAGTCAAGCCTGACATATGACCATAGGTTCCTAAGTCTCTACCTATATCATTACACAAAGTTCTTATATAGGTACCCCTGGAACATCTAGTATAGAAAGTAATCTCTCTATTTCCCTTAATTTCAAGAATATTCAACTCATAGATTTTAACAGGCCTGGGTTTTCTCTCAACCACCTTGCCCTCCCTGGCAAGCTCATACAACCTTTTGCCTTTATGTTTAATCGCCGAGTACATTGGTGGAACCTGTAAAATATCACCCTTAAACTTATTAAAGGAGACATATATTTCGTCCTCATTAACCTTCTTGGAGGATGTATGAAGAACTTGACCGCTACTATCTTGGGTGTCGGTTTCAGTTCCCAACCTTAAAACACCAATATACTCCTTATCAGCATCCAATATATATTCAGAAACCCTCGTTCCCTTGCCGATACAAATTGGTAATACTCCTGTAGCATCTGGATCCAGGGTTCCAGTATGTCCAACTTTTTTTATCTTTAACAAGCGCCTAAAATAATACACTGCATCGTGGGAAGTCATACCCTTTGGCTTATTAAAATTTATTATTCCATTCATTTAGTCACCTTAAATTCTTCATTATTTCCTTGATAATTATGGATTCTGCTGTATCCAAATCCTCATATATAGTACACCCTGCAGCCCGAATATGTCCGCCTCCGCCAAACACCTTACAGATTGAGGAAACATCGACATATTCCTTGCTCCTTAGACTCACCTTGATTTCATCAGGTTTGATTTCCTTCAAGAGACAGGACACCTCAACCGGCCCTATACTCCTAAGGAAGGAGACTATTCCCTCAGTGTCATCAAAACTGGTATTGGTTTCCCTTAACATCCTCTGGCTAACCTTAACTGAAGAAATCCTATCATTAGCATAGGTATTTAAGGTTCCCAAGCTCTTGATAAAAAGGCTGGTTCTTTCTATGCTATATTTCTCATAAAGCTGGATATTTATATCCTTAACACTGATTCCTACATCTATTAATTCGGCAGTTATCCTATGGGTCTTGCTAGTAACACTTTCATAGGAAAACTTACCGGTATCGGTGTTTATAGCCGTATACAGGTTGGTGGCAATATCCTTATCTATATCTATGTCCATCCTCTTTAGAAAATAAAAGATTAGTTCTCCTGTAGCGGCACTTTTATCATCCACGATATTAATGTGGCCAAAGTTTGTACTGGTAATATGATGGTCAATATTGATCACCCTATGGGCCTTGAGTAATACTTCCTTATTCTGACCCAGACGGTCTAGATCACTTGAATCAAGAGCGATAAAGACATCTGCTGGTCCCAAGTCATCACTATAGTCTTGGTATAAGTCTACACCTGGTAAAAACATATAGTCTTCAGGTATGCTATCTGTTTTTAAAAGAATAACCTTCTTATTCAACTTTTTTAAGGCCAAGGCCATGGCTAGACTTGAGCCAACATTGTCTCCATCTGGATTTACATGGGAAGCAATAAATATCTTATCACTTTTCTTGATATATTCTATTGCTTCATCCATGGATTTTAAGATTAGATCATTCATTCCCATTACCTCTAGTATCCTTTTCCTTCTTAGCAACCTTATCGATTAATTCGGACATATACATAGCATTCTCTATAGTCTCATCAAGATGGAAAATAGGTTCAGGTACGTGCCTTAGATCGATTCTGTTACCTATTTCATTTCTAATATAACCCTTGGCACTCTCAAGTCCAAGGATTGTATTTTCCTTCTCCAAGTCATTTCCTAATACGGAAATATAGATATTGGCAAAACTTAGGTCCCTAGTTACTTCGACGCTGGTAACAGATGCCATCTTACTGATTCTAGGGTCCTTCAATCCGTTGAGGATTAGATCTGAAACAACTCTTCTTACTTCCTCTGAGATCCTATTTATTCTCTTGTTTTTCATAAGAATATACCTCTATCTTTCTACCTCTTTTAAAATAAATGCTTCTATCATGTCATTTTCCTTAATGTCATTATAGTTCTCCAGGCCTAAACCAGCCTCATAACCAGATGCTACCTCCCTAACATCGTCCTTGAACCTCTTAAGTGAAGAAATACCGCCTTCAAATATCACAATATCATCCCTTAATAGCCTTACTTGTGCATTACGAGTAATCTTACCATCTAGCACGTAGATACCAGCAACGGTAGAGTTGTTAGGTAGCCTAAATGTAGCCCTAACTTCAGCCCTTCCCAGAACTTCTTCCACGATGGTAGGTGCTAACATACCCTTAACAGCCTTCTCTATATCTTCTATGGCTTCATAGATGACCCTATAGGTCCTGACATCCACTTTATCCCTCTTGGATGCGGCTATAGCATTAAGATTAGGTCTAACATTAAATCCTATAACAATGGCATTTGATGCAGATGCTAAGAGAATATCATTTTCAGTTATACCTCCAACTCCACCATGGATAATATTTATCTTGACCTCTTCGTGGTCTAGTTTTTCCAAGGACTGACTCAAGGCTTCGATAGAACCCCTTACATCCGCCTTAATGATTATATTTAAGTCCTTGATCTCCCCTTCTTTAATTTGCTCAAATAAATCATCAAGGGATACCTGGGATTTGCTGGTTGCCTTTAATTGTCTTTCCCTTTGCATTTCCTTAATTCTTTCAGCATAGGTCCTGGCAATTCTCTCATTTTCAACAGCAAATAATTGGTCTCCAGCCTCTGGTACCTCAGAAAGTCCTAGTATTACCACAGGTGTAGATGGTCCAGCCTTATCAACCCTATTACCCTTATCATCTATCATGGCCCTAATCCTACCGCTAGCAGTTCCAGAAACAACCATATCTCCTGTGGATAGGGTTCCTTTTTGAACCAGGACAGTTGCAAGGGGGCCCTTACCCTTATCCAATTGAGCCTCTATAATTGTACCAACAGCATTTCTGTTGGGGTTGGCCTTCAATTCTTCCATTTCAGCTACTAAGAGAATCATATCCAATAATTCTCCGATATTTTCCCTTTGTTTGGCTGATACAGGAACAGTTATGGTGTCTCCACCCCAATCTTCAGGTAATAAACCATTTTCAGTTAGCTCTTGTTTTAATCTTTCTACATTAGCCGTTGGTTTATCTATCTTATTTATAGCTACAATAATAGGTACACCAGCAGCCCTAGCGTGGTTAATAGCCTCTATGGTTTGGGGCATAACACCATCATCAGCAGCTACAACTAGGACAGCTATGTCTGTTATACTAGCCCCTCTAGCCCTCATAGAAGTAAAGGCTTCATGGCCAGGTGTATCTAAGAATACTACCTTCTTATCATTAACCTTGACAGAATAAGCACCTATATGTTGTGTAATACCCCCAGCTTCTCCTTCAGTAACACTAGTATGCCTTATAGCATCCAACAAGGAGGTCTTACCATGGTCGACGTGTCCCATTACAGTTACCACTGGTGGTCTTGTCACCATATCCTTAGGGTCATCTTCATAGTCCAATTGGAATTCAGCTATCATTTCTTCAGTTTCTTCTGCCTCATCTACTTCATCATCTTCTGTATCTCTTAGTATAACCTTATACCCAAATTCTTCTGCAATAATTTGGGCAGTATCAAAATCAATCTCTTGATTTTGACTAGCCATTACTCCCAAGGAAATCAATTTCGTAATTACCTGGGATACCTGAGCATTTAGTTGATCAGCCAAATCTTTTACTATAATATCCCCACTAAGTTCTATGCTGGGTCCTTCTTCAACTGGCTCCTCATTACTTTCTTCTTTTTTCACACCCATATTTTTATCTTCTACCTTTTTAGGAGATGTATCCTCCTTAGATTCTTTAAATAAATCCCTTATTAGGTCTGCCTCCTCTTCTTCAATGGAGCTCATGTGACTACTTATGGAAACATCCAAGTCACCTAGTTTTTCAATAAGCTCCTTACTTGAGATATTTAGCTCTTTAGCTAATTCATACACTCTAATTTTTGCCATATAACGCACCCCCTATATTATTTCAAGGTGTTCCCCTCCTGCTCAAAACCCTCGACTACCTTCTTTAATTCCTCGTAAAGTTCATTAGTTACTTCCGTATCAAGATGCCTTGAAAGCTTCTTTGTTTTGATTATGGATTCATAACATTCAATTCTGGGGCATATATAGGCCCCTCTGCCGTTAACCTTTCCGGTTAAATCAACCTTTACACCATCCTCAGCTGTCTTAACTATTCTAATAAGTTCCTTTTTAGGCCTGCCTTCGCCACAGGCTATGCATTTCCTAATAGGAATCTTCCTCTTTTTCTTCATACTCATCACCCTCATTTATTTCTTGATATAATTCTTTATCAATTGATTTATCTAGGACTTCTTCAATTGAATCATTTATAGTTTCATCAAGATCTTCTATCAAGGTATCATCCACCGAGTCTTCTGCTCTTTCCTCTAAAGCTGCTTTTTCCTCTGCGTATTGGGTCTCAGACTTTATGTCGATTTTCCAATTGGTCAGTTTTGCAGCTAAGCGGGCATTTTGTCCTTCCTTTCCTATGGCCAGGGATAATTGATAATCAGGAACCACTACTGTAGCAGATTTCTCCTTTTCATCTATATCAACCTTAAGTACCTTAGATGGGCTCAGACTATTAGCTATAAATTCAGCGATATTCTTGCTCCAGATTACAACATCTAGCTTCTCTCCATTCAACTCATCCACAATAGCCTTTACCCTGCTGCCCTTAAAACCTACACATGCTCCCAAGGGGTCTACGTCTGGATCCTTAGAGAATACCGCCACCTTGGTTCTGGAACCTGCCTCCCTGGCAACTGAAAATATTTCTACTATTCCATCACTGATTTCTGGCACTTCTAATTCGAACAATCTCTTTACCAGGCCTGGATGGGATCTGGATAGGATAACCTGAGGCCCCTTGGTGGTCTTTTTTACTTCTACAATAAGTAGTTTAAGTCTTCCTGATTGCTGATAGACCTCGCCTTCAATCTGCTCTGATGGGGGTAGAATTCCTTCTGTTTTTCCTAAATCGATAAAAACATTATTCTTTGAAATCCTTTGAATCATCCCAGTTATTATTTCATTTTCTCTGTTTATAAACTCCTCATAGATAACATCTCTTTCGGCGTCTTTAATCCTTTGGATTACAACCTGCTTGGCAGTTTGTGCAGCTATCCGCCCGAAATCCTTAGGTGTAATCTCTATAGAAACTATATCACCTAGGCTATACTTGTCATCTATTTCCTTTGCTTCTTCCAACCCTATTTCAAGGTTTTCATTTTCTACCTCTTCTACTACTTCCTTTAGTGCCAGGACCTTAGTAAGCCCAGTCTCCCTGTCTATATCTATAACAACATTTTGCGCAGAACCAAAATTCTTCTTATAGCTAGATATAAGGGCGGATTCTAAAGCCTCAAAGATTATGTCCTTTGAAATTCCCTTTTCCTTTTCAATTTCATGAAGGGCTTGAATAAAATCTTCATTCATTTAATAAATTACCTCCTTAAAATTTGATTACCAATCGGACAAGTGAGATTAGATCCCTTGGCAATGAAATAACTTCACCTGATCCATCCTCAATTATGATGGTATCATCATTAAATTCTACCAGCCTTCCTTGATAGTTCTTCACCTTATTAAGGGCCTTGTAAAGTTTAATCTCTACTTCCTTGTTTAGGTTACGTTTCAGATCCTTATCTGTCTTTAGGGGCCTATCCAGGCCTGGAGATGAAACTTCTAGATAGTAGGGCTCCTTAATGGGGTCCTTTTCATCTAATATAGGACTCAACCTAACACTCATCTCTTCGCAATCGTCACTGGTAACACCACCAGGTTTATCTATAAAGACTCTTAAAAAATAACTACCAAACTCTTTAACATACTCTATGTCTACCAGCTCAAACCCTAACTCTTCTGCAAGACTTTCACACACTTCCCCTACTAGTTTAAACATTTCCCTTCTGTTGGTTCTTTGAGTACTCATAATACTACCTCCATAGATACATAAATCAAGAGTGGGAAACCCCACTCTTTTGCAAATAACCTTATTATTGTCGTCTTTATTATATCACCTGACAAAAATAAAATCAAACACTAAAACAGGCTTAATTGGTTACTTTCAGGTAATCCATCGAGACAACCATGATTTAGTAGAGCTTCTACTACAGTTTTGGTAACCTTGGTCCTCATAACCAAATCCTCAATAGAGATAAACCTACCCTTAGACCTTTCTTCAGCAATCTTTCTAGCTGCATTTTCTCCAACACCATCTAAGCCTTTTAAGGGTGGTAATATTCCATCTTCACCAATTAAGAACTTATCGCTATGGGATTTGTATAAGTCTATGTTTTGGAATTTGAATCCCCTCATATACATTTCCCTAGCAACCTCTAAAACATTAAGCAAATTCCTTTCCTTAGGACTAGCATCATTGCCTAAGGATTCTATTTCATCAATCTTTTCATTAACCCTATCCTTACCTTCTAGGATCAGTTGGGCATCGAAATCAGCAGCCTTACTAGTAAAATAAGTGGCATAAAAGGCTTGAGGGTAATACACCTTAAAATATGCAATCCTAAAGGACATCATAACATAGGCAACAGCATGGGCCTTAGGGAACATGTACTTGATCTTATTACAGGAGTCTATATACCAAGCGGGCAAATCCAAGGCACTCATTTCTCTTTCGTCTTCCTCAGATAGACCCTTGCCCTTTCTAACCTTCTCCATTATAAAGAAGGACTTTCTATTGTCCAAGCCTGCATTTATAAGATAGAGCATAATATCTTCCCTGGTAGAAATAACTTCGGAAATGGTTGCCTCCTTATTCCTGATAAGATCCTGGGCATTATTAATCCAGACGTCAGTCCCATGGGATAAACCACTTATCCTTACCAGGTCTGAAAAAGCTTGAGGCTTAGTCTCTACTAACATTTGCCTAACAAATTTAGTCCCAAATTCTGGTATACCCAAGGTGCCTACCTTACAATTGATGTCAGCTTCACTTACCCCGAGGGGCTCAGGACTAGAGAATAACTTCATGGTCTCCTTATCATCTAAGGGTATAGATGTGGGGTCAATACCTGTAATATCCTCTAACATTTTAATAATTGAAGGTACATCATGTCCTAAGATATCCAATTTCAAGATGGTGCCACTGATGGCATCATAATCAAAATGAGTTGTAATAACTCCTGAATTTTTATCATTAGCAGGGTATTGAATAGGAGAAAAATCATAGATTTCCTTATTGTCTGGTACAATCATAACCCCACCAGGATGTTGACCAGTGGTCCTCTTGATTCCTGTACAACCCAGAACAAGCCTATTTATTTCAGCAGGGCTGACATCAATCCCCTTCTCTTCAAAATACTTTTTAACAAAACCATAGGCGGTTTTGTCCTTTATGGTTCCTATTGTCCCTGCCCTATATACATATTCTTCACCAAACAATTCCTCAGTATATTTATGGGCCTTAGCCTGATATTCACCTGCAAAGTTCAAATCTATATCTGGTTCCTTGTCTCCTTCAAAGCCTAAAAAAACTTCAAAGGGGATATCATGGCCATCCTTGACATACTCAGTATTGCATACTGGACAAAGTTTGTCTGGTAAATCTGAACCTGATGCAATTGAACCGTCTTCAAAGAACTCACTGTTTTTACACTTAGGACAAAGATAGTGGGGTTTAAGGGGGTTGACCTCAGTTATACCAGCCATGGTAGCAGCAAAGGATGAACCTACTGAACCCCTGGAGCCTACCAAATAACCATCCTCTAGGGACTTCCAAACCAGCTTCTGAGCGATTATATACATGACTGCATACCCATTACTGATTATAGATGTTAGTTCCCTTTCTAGACGCTTTTGTACAATTTCAGGTAGGGGATCTCCATATAATTCATGAGCTCTTTCATAAGTTATTTTTCTCAATTCATCTTCTGAGCCCTCGATTATAGGGGGATAGGTTCCCTTTGGAATTGGCCTAACATCTTCAATTATATTATTCACAAGATTTGGATTTAATATAACAACTTCCTTGGCTATTTCTTGACCCAAGTAAGAAAACTCCTCTAGCATCTCCTCCGTAGTCCTTAAGTAAAGGGGAGGCTGTGTATCCGCATCCTGGAAGCCTTGACCACTCATCAAGATTCTACGATAGATCTCGTCTTCTGGGTCTAAGAAGTGAACATCACCAGTAGCAACTACAAGCTTATTGTACTTCTTACCCAAATTATAGATATTCCTATTGATTTCCTCCAATTGATTTCTATCCCTAACACTGCCATTTCGAACCAAGTGCATATTATTGTCAAGGGGTTGGATCTCTAAGTAGTCATAGAATCGTACAATGCTTCTAATCTCGTTATAGGACCTCCCCTTGAGAATAGCCTTATATAATTCACCAGCTTCACAGGCACTACCAATCAAAAGGCCTTCCCTGTTTGCTTCCAATAGGGATTTAGGGATTCTAGGCCTCCGATAGAAATAATTAATATGGGATTCAGAAACTATCTTATAGAGATTCTTTAAGCCAACTTGGTTCTTCACTAATATGGTGACATGGAATACCTCATCCCTAGTGGCATCCTTGTTCGAGTTTAATCTATTTATATCATCAAAACTTGTTATTCCCCTTGCTTTAAGTAGCTCCATAGTTTTTAAAAAGATATCCTTAGTAGCATTTGCATCATCTAGTGCCCTATGATGGTTTTCTAATACAACTTCTAGATGTTCAGCAAGAGTATTTAGTTTGTGGTTCTTTAGATCTGGGAATACGGCCCTAGCCAATTCCAAGGTATCCAATACTGGATTATATAAACCTAAGCCAACCTTCTTAAGGTTCTCCCTAATGAAACCCACATCAAAACTAGCATTATGGGCCACCACAACACTCCCTTGGATAAATTCGTTGAAGTCAACTATAACCTCATCAATAGTTGGTGCATCCTTTACCATTTCATTTGTAATGCCAGTTAAGTTGGTTATAAATTCAGGAATTTCCCTTCCTGGATTAACTAGTTGGCTAAAACTATCTATAACTTCACCATCCTTAACCTTCACTGCTCCAATCTCGGTTATAGCATCATTAATAGCTGATAAGCCTGTGGTTTCTATATCAAATATAACAAATTCATCATAATCCCTATCTGGATTATAGGCAGTGATTATCTGCTTTTTGTCGTTTACCAAGTAGCCCTCCAGGCCGTAAATGATTTTCATTCCCAACCTTTCAGATATCTCCATAGCATCTGGAAAGGCTTGTACTACTCCATGGTCTGTAATTGCCACCGCAGGGTGCCCCCAAGAATGAGCCCTTTCAATTAGTTTCTTCACATTGGTAACCCCATCCATGGAGCTCATTTGAGTATGGAGATGGAGTTCTATCCTTTTTTCATCTGCTTGGTCCTTACGCTCTTCTTTCTCAACCTTTTGAAGGGATTTAAGCATAATAGCTACTGTCTTAGAATAACTATCATATACAACATCCCCTTCTAAGATTACATAATCTCCAGATTTGATATTAGCTAATAATTCTTCAGCCTTATCCTTGGCCAGGAAGGCCTTGGCTAGTATGGAATCAGTCCAATCAGAAATATAAAAGCTAATTAGGGTTCTATTTCCCTTAATATCCCTGGTATCCAGTTGAAATATTTCACCCTTAACAGCAGCAGTTCCTGTCTGTAAATCTACGGTATTTATCTTGATAAGCTCTGACTTAATTGCTTTACCAAAAATATAATCCTTAGATGACTTAGCCCTTCCATTAGATTTTTTAGCTTCATAGTTAGAGTTAAGTAAAACATCCTGTGAAATTGATTTTTCTTCCTGGTATTTCTCCTCTAAAAAGCTTTCCGCCTCTATGGGGTTTATCTCCCTGGAAGATAGAAATAGTTTTAAACCTACCTCTGAGAGAACCATGCTCCTTAAGTCATCCATAAAACCATTCCTATCCATGGAGTGGAGGGCAATGTCATTAGGAATTAAAAGCTTAAGGGTATTTTCATCTAGTTCAAATTTTATACCCTCAATCCAAGATGAACTTGAGGGTATCTTATCCAAAATATAGTTCCTTATCCTATCTATATAAATTTCCATGTCCTTCTGGGAATTAGTATCAATCTTATATTTAATATTTATATCAATCTTAAAATCTGGGAAGCTCTTCTTAATTATTTCTTCTATATCTTTTATGGACTCCTTACCAAGAATCTCCTTAGCCTGGATGAATAACTTCATCTCCATGGTAGATTTAAAGATTTCTACCTTATATAGCAATAGATTATAGTCTTTTAAATAATTATATTCTTCATCCCTGATTAATTTATTTAGATATACATAGTTCAATTCAACCTATGCCCCCTCTTTTATGGGATATCATCTTAGAGTTTTTCAATCTCCCTTATTAACTCATCAAGTAGATCTTCTTCCTTAACCTTCTTTACAATTTTCCCCTTGATAAAAATCAAGCCTTCACCATTACCTCCAGCAATGCCTATATCAGCCTCTCTTGCTTCTCCTGGACCATTCACTGGGCAGCCCATAATAGCAACAGTTATATGTTTCTTAATGCCTTCTAGCCGCTTTTCAGCTTCCTTAACTATATCTATTAAATCAATCCTAGTCCTACCGCAGGTTGGACAGGAGATCAATTCAACACCCTCCTTGAGCAGATGGAGGGATTTTAATATCTCTCTGCCTACCCTAACTTCATCAACAGGGTCTCCTGTTAAGGAGATTCGGATTGTATCACCTATACCCATGGATAAGAGTATCCCCATCCCTACAGAGGATTTTACTGTACCCTTCATACCGGGACCAGCCTCTGTAATTCCCAGGTGTAGGGGATAATCACAAACCTGACTCATCTTATCGTAGGCCTTAATAGTTAAGGGAACATTACTGGCCTTAAGGGATATTTTTATGTCATGAAAGTCAAGATCCTCAAGCAATCTTATTTGCTCAAGGGCACTATGGACCATAGAATCCTCATTTACCCCATTGAATTTTTCTAAGAATTCCTTCTTAATTGAGCCTGAATTTACCCCTATCCTGATGGAAATGTCTCTTTCCTTACAGGCCTTGACAATCTCCTTAACCTTATCCAGGCTTCCTATATTGCCAGGGTTAATCCTCAAACCATCTATCCCATATTTTATGGATTCTAGGGCTAACCTATAATCATATTGGATATCAGCAATCATTGGTATCTTGATACTTCTTTTAATCTCACTTATTGCCTTTGCGTCATCCAAGTCTGAAATAGCAAGCCTTATTATATCACAGCCTGCATCCTCAAGGCTCTTTATCTGTTTAACAGTGCTATCTATATCCTTTGTAAGAGTATTGGTCATAGATTGGACTGTGATGGGATTATTCCCTCCAATCAGCCTATCACCAACCTTAATGACCCTAGTATTTCTTCTTTTCATCGTAACCACCTTTTATCATCTAACTATATACTTCATTCTCAAAATTTAAGGGACCTATACAAGTCCCCTATCCAAATACATCAATTCTAATTAAGTCCCTATAAGTTATTATCAACATTAGGCCTAAAAGGAAAACTAGACCAACAAAATGGATAAGGTTCTCCTTCTTAGAATCGATTGGCTTGCCTCTAATCAACTCTATAAATAAAAATACAAGTCTACTACCATCCAGGGCTGGTATGGGTAGGAGATTAAAAAATCCCAAATTAACGCTGATAAATCCTAATAGAACCAACAAGTTCATAAGACCCATTTGGGCAGCATGACCTATTTCACTTATTACACCAACAGGACCAGCCAAATGGTCTAGGGATACTTGGCCAGTAAAGATCATCTTGATAAAATCAAACATTAGAACAATAAAGTTACCTGTCATTTGAAAGCCACCCTTGATACCCGCCCCAAGAGACTTCTCATAGCTGGGAATGATACCAATCATAACCCTACCATCTTCCACATATGGCATTATAGAAAAGATCTCCTCTTTTCCATCCCTAATTAGCCTTATCTCCAGCTCCTGGTTGGGGTCTGACCTGCTAATGGTATCAGCTATTTCATCCCAGGTTTCAGTAGGGATATTATTAATTGCAATAATTTCATCCCCTTCTAGGATACCCAGATGCTCAGCTGGACTATCTGCTACAGTGCCAGCAAGAATATTGGTCGGCTTATCCAAATCCCCCATGCTAAAGGATACAATGGAAAGAACAATGATAGCTAAGACAAAGTTCATAATTGCGCCAGCAGCTATAACACCTATTCTAGAAAGGGCAGGTACATTACCAAAGGCTCTTGGATTATTAGACTCTTCATCTTCACCTTCCATACTAACATAACCACCTATGGGTAGGGCCCTTAGGGTGTATTGGGTTTCTCCCCTCTTCTTTTGGAAGAGTTTAGGTCCCATCCCTATGGAAAATTCATTTACCTGTATACCAACTAGTTTTGCAACTGTAAAATGTCCTAACTCATGTAATAATATAACCAGTAAAAAAACAAAAATTGAAGCTATTGCTGTTTGCACAAAAAACACCACCTAGAGCTTAAATTAAAATATGTTCCACATAATAATATATTAACGGAGCAGTAAAAATAATACTATCAAACCTGTCTAAGACACCACCATGGCCAGGAAATATAAATCCATAATCCTTGATTTTGGCCAGCCTTTTAATCCTTGAGGCTACTAGGTCTCCTATCTGGGCTGTGATTGATGCTAGGATAGCCAATATGGCCAACTTCCATAAGATTTCAGCTTTGATGAAATACCCCAATATTAGGGTAACAACCAGACTACCCAGGATTCCACCCAGGGCACCCTCCTGAGTCTTGTTTGGACTAATATTTGGACATAGCTTGTTCCTGCCAAAGGCATTACCGACAAAATAGGCAAATGTGTCAGTTCCAAAAGAGATTAGGAATATTAACCATATGTATATACTACCATCCAATCTATAGATGTAGAATAGAAAAAAAGGAACATACAAGATCCCTAATAAGGTAGCTGCAACATCAATAACCTTGATTTTCTTATTTATAAGTAGCATTATAAGTAAGGATATCATTATAAGATATAATACAAATTCTGTATTTATTACATGGTATTGGTTACTAATGAAAAGTCCCATAACAGCCAGGTAACCAATAAGCTTTACTGGTTTAATTTTAATATTATTCATGGCTTGGTAGAATTCCCACAAACCTATTATTGAAAGGAGGGAAATTGCTACCGATAGGTAAATTTTACCCTTGGATACAATAAAAAGAAGCAAGGCAATTCCAAAAATCCCTGTTAGGGTTCTAGTTTTTAAATCTTTCACCTAAATTCCTCCAAATCGTCGATTTCTTTTTTGAAAATCGATTATAGCCTCATATAATTTTTCCTTTGTGAAATCTGGCCATAAGACGTTTGAGAACCAGAATTCAGTGTAGGCTATCTGATATAGTAAGAAATTACTTATTCTCAATTCTCCGCTTGGTCTAATTAGCAAATCTGGATCTGCTTGGTCCCTGGTATAAAGATATTGAGAAAATATTTCTTCATCTAAGTCATCTATACTAATATTACCCACTTCTATATCTTTTAATATCAATTTTATACTGTTAAGAATTTCATGACGCCCACCATAGTTTAAGGCAATATTAAGATTCATACCTGTATTATCCTTGGTCTCCTCAAGAGCTCTTTTAACCTCATCCTTGGCTATGTTAGGTAAAGGACTTATATCCCCCAGGATATTAAGCTTGACATTATTCTTGATCAACCTATTCAACTCATTTCTTATATAGATGACCAAAAGATTCATAAGACCATCAATCTCTTTTTCTGGCCTCTTCCAATTCTCAGTGGAAAAGGCATAAAGGGTTAAAGAATCAATACCAAGCTGGGTAGCGGCTTCTACAATCTCTACAACCCTTTTCATACCCTCCCTATGGCCAAAATTCCTAGGAAGCAACCTTTTACTTGCCCATCTACCATTTCCATCCATAATAATGGCTATATGTCTAGGTAGGTTTTCTAAATCTATTTGACTTAACAGCGAATTCCCTTTGTTTTGTTCCATAAACATATCCCCCAGAAATAAACCCCTTCTATCAAGAAGGGGTATCACTAAATTTCCATTAACTCTTCTTCTTTTTTTTCTGTGATAGAATCTATTTCCTTAATAAACTTATCAGTTATCTTTTGAATTTCATCTTCAGCCTGCTTCTTTTCATCCTCAGTTAGTTCCTTGTTCTTTTCCATTTTCCTAACTTCATCAATACCATCTCTTCTAATATTTCTAATTGCAATTTTCGCATTTTCCCCATTCTTCCTTACTAGTTTAGTAAGCTCAATTCTTCTTTCCTCTGTTAATTGGGGAATAGCTAGCCTTATTATTTTCCCATCATTTGAAGGATTAATACCTAAATCCGACCTAAGTATTTCCTTTTCAATAACTGGTATTAAGCTGGAATCCCATGGTTGAATAGTTAATAGTCTTGGTTCTGGTGCAGATATACTTGATACTTGATTTAGTGGGGTCATTTGGCCATAGTATTCAACTGTAATCCTATCCAATAATTGTGGATTAGCGCGGCCAGCCCTTATTGCTTGTAAATCTTCCTTGTAGACTGAAATAGTTTTATTCATTCTGCTTTCCAAGTCTTTAAAAATTGGTAACTTCATCTTAGTCCTCCTTTACATGTGTACCTATTTTTTGGCCTACAATAACCTTATAAATATTTTCCGGTTCATCAATTCCGAATACAATCAATGGAATTTGATTGTCCATGCATAAAGAAGTTGCTGTAGAATCCATAATTCCAAGTCCTAAATTAAGTATATCAATATATTTTAAAGTTTCAAACTTTTTTGCAGAATTATTTATATTAGGATCTGAATCATATACACCATCTACACCTTTTTTGGCCAATAAGATTACATCTGCTTCAATTTCTGCAGCCCTTAGAGCAGCAGCTGTGTCAGTTGAAAAATAAGGGTTACCTGAGCCAGCAGCAAATATAACCACCCTTGCTTTTTCCAAGTGTCTAATGGCCCTCCTCCTAATATAGGGTTCAGCAATCTGTTTCATATCTATGGCAGACTGTACCCTTGTAACAACACCCATCTTTTCCAAAGCATCTTGTAGTGCTAAAGCATTCATAACTGTTCCCAACATACCTATATGATCTGATGTAGTTCTGTCTAATTCCTTGGCACTAGCACCTCTCCAAAAATTTCCTCCGCCTACTACTATGGAAACCTCCACACCTAGGTCATGAACTCGTTTAATCTCCTTAGATATTTTTTTAATGGTATAACCATCTATACCACTACCCTTATCGCCTGCCAGTGCTTCACCGCTTAGCTTTAGCACTATTCTTTTAAATATGGGTTCCATATAATTCACTCCTTATGTATATTTCCACTTACTGAAATGGAGAACAAGTACTTGTTCTCCATTAGATTATTGTCCCATTTGCTTTGCAACTTCTTCTGCAAAATCTTCTTGTTTTTTCTCTATGCCTTCACCAACTTCAAATCTTGCAAATCTTCTTATTACAATGTTTTCACCAATTTTTGAGATAATCTCATTTAGTACATCTACTACCTTTTTATCAGTATCCTTGATAAATGTTTGCTCTAATAGACAGATTTGCTCGAAGAACTTACCCATACGGCCTTCTACAATCTTTTCAGCAATATGCTCAGGTTTTCCTTCATTTAAAGCTTGTTGAACTAGAACTTTTCTTTCTTTTTCTACCTCTGCTTCAGGAACATCTTCCCTCTTAACGTATCTTGGATTAGCAGCAGCAACCTGCATAGCCATATCCCTAACGAAGCTCTTGAACTCATCATTCTTAGCTACAAAGTCTGTCTCAGAATTTACTTCGATTAGGACACCTATTCTTCCACCGTGTATATATGAATCTACTATACCTTCAGCAGCTATTCTTCCTGACTTCTTAGCTGCAGAAGCAAGCCCCTTTTCTCTTAATAGGTCAATAGCTTTCTCCACATCACCATTGGTTTCTACTAGAGCCTTCTTACAATCCATCATGCCTGCTCCAGTTCTTTCCCTCAACTCTCTCACAAGTGAAGCACTTATGCTCATTCCTTATCCCTCCTTGAATTGTTAAAAAATGGTAAGAGTCATAAGGCAATAAACCTTAAAACCCTTACCCTATGATTATTCTTCTTCTATTTCTTCTGTTTCTTCTACTTCTACTGTTTCTTCTACAGCTACTGCCTCTTCATCAGCAGATTCTAACTGTACACCTTGTCTACCTTCAAGTACAGCATTAGCCATAGTTTCAGTTAATAGCTTAACCGCTCTAATGGCATCATCGTTTCCAGGTATAATATAATCTATCTCGTCTGGATCACAGTTAGTATCAACAATAGCAACAACAGGAATTCCAAGAATTTGAGCCTCTCTAACAGCATTTCTTTCTTTTCTTGGATCTACTACAAATATGGCATCAGGAATTCTCTCCATATCCTTAATGCCTCCCAAGAATTTCTCTAGCCTGTCTCTTTCATGCTTAAGTTTGATAACTTCTTTCTTAGGTAATACATCGAAGATTCCTTCCTCTTCCATCTTACCTAACTCATGTAGTCTGTCGATCCTCTTTTTGATAGTTTTGTAGTTTGTTAGCATTCCACCAAGCCATCTTTGGTTAACATAAGGCATGTTGCATCTCTTTGCCTCTGCCTCTATTGCCTCTTGAGCTTGTTTCTTAGTACCAACAAATAGGATTTCTCCACCCTCAGCAGCAATCTCCCTTACAAAATCATATGCAGTCTCTACCATCTTAACTGTTTTTTGTAGGTCTATAATATAGATACCATTTCTTTCAGTAAAGATGTAGGGAGCCATCTTTGGGTTCCATCTTCTAGTTTGATGACCAAAATGGACACCAGCTTCTAACAAACTTTTCATTGAAACAACTGACATATCAATTCACCTCCAAGTTTTTTCCTCCATTCCCTTCATCTAGCCTAGGACCCGGATTGGGACTACCTAGGATATCTGGGAATGTGTGTAATCACTATAGTAGTATAACATACTGATATTATATAATCAATATTTTTTTATATTTAGTCAATCAAGCTAGCCAAGCCGTTTATTGTCTAGCTTTTTTTAGCTCTTCTATCAATTTATCATTTAATACCTTGATATGGGTTCCCTTCATCCCAAGGGATCGGGATTCGATAACTCCAGCACTCTCAAACTTCCTTAGGGCATTAACGATAACAGATCTTGTGATTCCAACCCTATCGGCAATTTTACTAGCAACCAAGAGTCCCTCAGGTCCATCTAACTCGTTAAAGATATGCTCCATAGCCTCTAATTCAGAGTAAGATAAGGTATTTATGGCCATCTGAACAACTGATTTCTTCCTGGCTTCTTCCTCAATCTCCTCGCTCTTTGACCTTAGAATCTCCATTCCTACAATGGTGGCACTATACTCACCTAATATTAAGTCCTCGATGGCAAACTCCCTATTAAATCTAGCCAATAGTAAAGTCCCCAGTCTTTTCCCTCCTGAGCTAATAGGGATAATAGTTGCGATCTTACCTGGATGATCACATTCTGCAAATTCATCAAATACACATAAGTCAAAGTCAGTGACATTTTCATTGGTTTCAGTAACCGCCAGTAACTTATCGTTGTATTTCTTAGGGAATCTTTGATTCTTAATAACTTCATTCTCTACAACTTCACATTTAAAGCCTGGAGACAGATGATAACCTAAAACTCTTCCTTTCCTACTTGCAATATAAACATTTGCATCTAAAATTTCACTTAAGATCTTGCTGATTTCAGCAAAAGATACGGGTTGCGTACCATAACCCTGGATGGTTTTGTTTAGCTTTCTAGTTTCCTTTAGCAATCTTTCCACAGTTCGTCCTCCTTGATTTCTTCTATATGAATCTAATCGCTAACATAATCACAGAATATTAATTCAGAATATTCTAATATATATATAGAATACTATATTTTCTTTACTTTGTACAGAAAATATAGTTTAATTTTGTATATTTATTTGTTAGTTTTCTTGGTATATCCGCAGTCCTTATTGCTGCATCTTATGATGTCGTTATTTTTGTTCCTCCTGATAACCATATACTGGTTGCAAACAGGGCATTTTTCATCTATAGGTTCATCCCAAGAAACAAATTCACACTCAGGATAGGTGCTACAGCCATAGAAAACCCTGCCCCTTTTTGATCTCTTCTTTACTACATCTCCCTTTTTGCAGATTGGACATTTCACATCTATTTTATCATGAATAGGTTTGGTATTTTTGCATTCAGGATATCCAGGACAGGCTAAGAACTTTCCAAATCTACCTGACTTAATGACCATGTTTCTACCACATTTTTCACAAATCTCGTCTGTGACTTCATCCTCAATTTCTATCTTGGTTATTTCATCCTCTGCCTTAGATAGTAATTCTTCAAAGCCTCCATAGAAGTCTCCTACTACAGCCCGCCATTCTAATTTACCCTCTTCAATTTCATCCAACTTATCCTCAAGTTCTGCAGTAAACTCTTCATTTACAATACTTTCAAAGTATTCCTTCAAAAGATCATTAACTAAAATACCCAACTCTGTCGGATAAAAAACCTTGTTTTCCAATACCACATAATCCCTAGCTAATATTGTAGCTATGGTTGGTGCATAGGTACTTGGTCTACCTATCCCTAGTTCTTCCATGGTCTTTATCAATGAGGGCTCAGTATACCTTGGAGGTGGCTGAGTAAAATGCTGCTTAGGTAGGATGTCTACAAGGTTGAGCAGGTCTCCCACCAAGAGCTCAGGTAATTTTCTGTCCTTTTCTTCTTCATCTGCACTAGTATATACCTTTAGGAAGCCTGGAAATACTAAGATACTGCCAGTAGTCCTAAATAAGATGTCCATACTCAAGATGTTTACACTCAAGGTATCATACTTTGCAGGAGCCATCTGAGAGCTAAGAAACCTATCCCAAATCAACTTATACAACCTATATTGGTCCCTAGTTAAAGATGACTTAACATCTTCGGGAGTTCTAAATACACTGGTAGGCCTTATAGCTTCATGGGCATCTTGGGCATCCTTATTCTTCTTACGGTTATAGTTATTGCCTCCATTGGAGTATTCTTTACCATAATTATCAATAATATAATCCTTGGCAGCCGAAGTCGCCTCGTCTGATAATCTAGTTGAATCTGTTCTCATGTAAGTTATAAGTCCTACGCTGCCTTCACCCTTGATTTCAGTACCCTCATACAATTGCTGGGCCAGGCTCATGGTCTTTTTAGTAGTAAAACCAAGCTTTTTTGCAGCATCTTGTTGGAGGGTAGAAGTTATATATGGTGGATAGGGGTTTCTCTTTCTGACACCCTTTTTTACCTTGTCAACAAGAAAACTCTCCCTATCTAAAGAAGCCACTATCTCATCTACTTCATCCTTGGTATTAAGCTTTATCTTTTCTTCCTTACCCTGTTGATATCTGCCTACGAAGCTTGCTTCAAACTTCTCATCACCTTTGCCTAATAGTACCTTTAGGCTCCAGTATTCTTCAGGAATGAATTCTTTTATCTCTTCTTCCCTATCACAGATCAATTTGCAGGCTACTGATTGTACCCTACCAGCGCTTAAACCCTTTCTAATCTTCTTCCAGAGCAGGGGACTGATCTTGTATCCAACTAGTCTATCTAGAACTCTTCGTGCCTGCTGGGAATCTATCAAATCAAGATCCAAGCTTCTAGGATTCTTTATAGCCTTCTTGATGGCTTCCTTGGTAATCTCATTAAATTCAACCCTTATTTTTTCATTAGGATCTATTTTTAGAATATGAGCCAGGTGCCAGGCTATAGCCTCTCCCTCCCTATCAGGGTCAGTTGCTAAGAAGATTTTCTCTGCCTTCTTACCCTCTTTCCTAAGCTCATTAATAATTGGACCCTTACCACGAATGTTAATGTATTTGGGCTCATAATTATCTTCTATATCTATGCCTAATCTACTCTTAGGTAGATCCCTAATATGTCCCACTGAAGCAATTACCTTATAGTTTCTTCCTAAGAATTTTCCGATAGTCTTTGCTTTAGCTGGAGACTCAACGATAACTAAATATTTTGCCATATTATTCACCTCCGGAATTAACTAATAGAATAAGTTCTACCAGTTAACTCTTTTATTATACCCTTTAACTCCAAAATAGTAAGTACACTATGGACAGTGGCAATATCTAAACCAGTTCTGTGGGCTATAAGATCACTGTGAACTGGTCCATCTTTTAGGGTATCCACTATTTTCTTCTCAGTTTCGCTTAATTCTGAGTAATCAATCTTGTCCCTTTTAATCTTCAATAATCTATCCTTTAATGTAACAACTTCATCTAATAAATCATCTATCTCCAAAAGAGGAAAGGCTCCATCCTTTATCAATTTATTTGTTCCAGAGCTATATATACTATTAATATTACCAGGTACAGCAAAAACATCCTTCCCCTGCTCCACTGCATGGTGGGCAGTAATAAGAGAACCAGACTTCTCTTTAGCTTCAATAACAATAACAGCCTGGGAAAGGCCAGATATAATCCTATTCCTTTGGGGGAAATTATAGGAAAGGGGCTGGCTGCCCAAAGGAAACTCAGTTAAAACAACTCCCTGCTTAACTATGTCATCATAAAGTCCTAGATTCCTTCTAGGGTATCTGACATCTAGACCGTTACCTAATACGGCAATGGTCCTTCCACCATTTTCAAGGGCAGTTCTATGAGCTATAGCATCTATACCTAGGGCTAGGCCACTTACTATAGTAACTCCTAAATTTACCAGTTCCTTGGCGAATTTTTCGCAGACCCATTTACCATAAGCAGTAGATTTTCTCGCACCTACTATTGCTATAGACAAGACATCCTCTTCCAAGAATTCTCCCCTATAATAAAGTACGGCAGGTCTATCATAAATATACTTTAAAGAGTCTGGATATTCTTCATCTAGACAGGTAATAGTACTTATCTTCCATTCTCCTAACCTTTCAAAAATCTTTTCAATGGAATAGGGCTTCCTATTGTTTATAATCTTTTCTATATACTCTCTTTTAATACCAGGAAGCTTAAATAGGAGCTTGGAATCAACCTCTAATATTTCCCTGATATCAGGAAAGTAATCCAGTAATTTAAGAATAGAGGAATTATTAACATAGATGGTATTTAACCAAATCAAAACTTCCCTTTCCGAAAACTTACCCATTCTCCTACCCCCATTGGTTGATATTTAAGCTTCTATATCTAAGGGCCTCCAGAACGTGACTGTCGGTGATATCCCTTTCACCAGCCAAATCAGCAATGGTCCTAGAAACCCTGAGTATCTTATTGTAGGTTCTGGCAGAAAATTTATATTTTTTGAAGCCCTGAGCCATAATCTTTTCCGATGACGGGCTCAAGTTACAATATTTCTTGATAAGCTTATTGGACATTTGGGCATTTGTATATATCTTGTCCCTTCTAAATCTATCTAATTGGATTTCCCTAGCCCTTTTTACCCTATCTCTAATCTGGCTAGAGGATTCTCCATTGATTTCAGTTTTTAAATCATCATACTTAACAGGCTGAACTTCTAAATGTATATCTATCCTATCTAAGAGGGGATGGCTAATCTTGCCCAGGTACCTTTGTATATCCCTTTGACTACACTTACATTCGTGTAAGGGGTCACCCAGGTAGCCACAGGGGCAAGGATTCATAGATGCCACAAGCATAAACTCACTTGGATATGATAAACTTGCATTTATTCTAGAGATATTTACTTCACCATCTTCCATGGGCTGCCGTAATACCTCTAGGGTAGTCTTTTTGAATTCAGGTAATTCATCCAAAAACAAAACCCCATTGTGGGCCAGGGATACCTCTCCAGGCCTGGGTATCCTTCCTCCACCTATCAAGGATATAGAAGAACTGGTATGATGGGGAGCCCTAAAGGGTCTTTCCTTTATTAGCTCCTTTTTCTTTAAAAGGCCTGCTACACTATAAATCTTAGTAACCTCTATGGATTCTTCCAGGGTCAAGTTAGGTAAAATTGTTGGAAGTCTCCTGACTGCCATGGTCTTACCTGAACCAGGGGGTCCTGTAATCAACAGGTTATGGCCACCTGCTGCAGCAACTTCCAAGGCCCTCTTCAATCCCTCTTGCCCCTTGATGTCTGAAAAATCTATATCATAATAATTTTCCTTTTGAGATGGGTTTTCTACCCTTGTAAAAGGATTAATAATCAAATCCTTATTTAAATAATCTACCACTTCCTTGAGGCTTTTAACAGGAATAATCTCAATATCAGTAATAACTCCGCATTCCTCCCTATTATCATAAGGGATTATACATTTAGAAATGTTTAACTCCCTCAGGGAAATTATCATAGGCAAGGCTCCATCGATACTATTTACCTTACCATCCAGGGACAATTCTCCAAGGAAGACAGTGTCTTGGCTAGTATTGTAATCTACTACACCGTTGGATATTAATATCCCCATAGCAATAGCCAGGTCCATCTGGGAACCTTCCTTGCGAAGGTTTGCTGGGGCTAAATTTATGGTAATCCTGCTCAGTGGAAAATCATAACCACTATTCTTAATGGCAGCCCTAACCCTTTCCTTAGATTCCTTAATGGCGGTATCTGCCAAGCCAACAATATTAAATACTGGCATACCCCTTGCTAAATCAGTCTCAACTTCAACAATATTCCCCTTTAAGCCCTGGAGTACACAGGTGTTCAACTTGGAATACATAGCTAGAGTCATCCCCCTTGAAATAGATTTAATTACCTGGGTAATAGCACAATTCTCTATTTTCAATCAATTAAAGACAAAATGCATCCTTGATATGATTGATGTATGGATTATTTGTCAAATAAACCTCGATAATGTCATACCTCAATTGGAAATCGTCCATCATCTTATCCTTTATATAGATTAAGGAAGTGTTATAAATCTTCCTCTGTTTCTTATAGTTTACAGCCTCATAGGCATAGCCATAACTTTGACTGGTCCGAGTCTTTACCTCAATAAAAACTAAAACTTCCTTGTCCATGGCTATAATGTCTATCTCACCAATCTTATTCCTATAATTACTCTCTAATATCCTATACTCCTCATGCATTAAGTACTCTCTAGCTAGTCTTTCCCCTTCTTTACCCTTTTCAATATTGTTCATCTTATTCACCTTATTGGCTCTTTAGTATTTTTCTTAAGAAGGTCCTCCTATGAATTGGACTAGGACCTAGGGATAGGATTTTTTCCCTATGTTCCTTGGTTCCATAACCTTTGTGCTTTCTTATATTATATCCAGGATATTCTTCATCCCATTTTAAGCATAGGTTGTCCCTATAGACCTTAGCAATTATAGAGGCACAAGCTATTGTATGTGAAAGCTCATCCCCCTTTATTATACTTTCTTGAGGTAAACTTAAGTCAATCTCCTCTGCGTCAATTAATATGTAATCTGGAGCAAGAATCTTGCCCTTCCTGTCCCTTAAGTTTTCAATCGCCCTTTTCATAGCCAGCCTAGCACTGGCCTTTATATTTATTTCATCTATTAGATCAGGTGAGACTTGTCCTATTCCTATGGCTAAAGCATGGTTTAGGATTACATCATAAAGCTCTTCCCTCTTCTTCTGTGACAACTTTTTTGAGTCCTTAACTCCTTCAATAACCAATCCCTTGGGCATAATAAGGGCACAAGCAATTACATCACCTAATAAACAGCCCCTGCCCACCTCATCTACACCTGCTATTAGTTCATAACCTTCTTGATGGAGCCTGTTTTCAAATTCTAACACTATTTCACCTACTCTGCTGGAAGTTCTAATGTTATATTCCCAATTACTCCCTTCCTAAACTCATCAAGGATTAAATTAGCTACCTTGGTATAATCTATTTCCCCACCCCTGATAATGCAGCCTCGTTTTCTAGCTATTTCCTCCATTATCTCTAGGGGACTCAAGCCTTCAGTTTCTATCTTATATCTCTTAGTCAAAAGATATGAGTAATCCTTAACTATATACTCAATAAACCTTAGGGCCAAGGTTTCTATATCCAGGATTTCATCCTTTATAGCCCCTGTAAAGGCTAAATTCAAACCTACCTGCTCTTCTTCAAACTTGGGCCAAAGTATTCCCGGAGTATCTAATAACTCTAGTTTACCCCTGGTTTTAATCCATTGATTAGATTTAGTTATACCGGGCTTATTCCCAGTCTTAGCCCCCTTCCTACCTGCAAGGTTGTTGATTAGGGTGGACTTCCCGACATTGGGAATCCCTAAAATCATAGCCCTGATTGGTCGATTTTTAACCCCTCTAGCCTCTAAGGCCTTCATTTTATCAGCAGTCGCTTCTTCAGCTGCCTTAATTAATTCATCTATTCCTTTACCAGTTAAAGAGTTAACTAGTATAGCCCTTATATTTTTACTGGCAAAATAATCCTGCCACAATTTATTTGACCTACCATCAGCCAGATCAGCCTTGTTTAAAATGATGATCCTAGGTTTATTCTTAACTATAGCATCTATTACAGGGTTCTGACTACTATAAGGAATCCTTGCATCTATTAATTCCAGGACTAAATCCACCATGGAAAGAGATTTTTCTATGGACTCTCTAGTTTTCTTCATATGTCCTGGGTACCAATTGATGTTCATGCTCATAATAATCACCTCATATAATAGATAGGATATCACTGAATTTTTAAAAAGGCAAATTAATAGAAGAAATTCATGGTGTTGGGATGGTTTAGGTAGGATTAGGAAGGGTTAGGTCATAAAAAAATGGGGACATTAAGTCCCACATCTTATATGTTTCTCTTTTCTTTAACTTTGGCAGCCTTACCTTGCCTTTGTCTTAGGTAGTATAGTTTTGCCCTTCTTACTCTACCCCTTCTAGTTACTACAATTTTATCTATCCTAGGAGAATTAATTGGAAAAGTTCTTTCAACTCCTACACCATAAGATAGTCTCCTTACAGTGAAGGTTTCAGCAACTCCTCCACCTTGTCTTTTAATGACAGTACCTTCAAATACTTGAATTCTCTCACGACTTCCCTCGATAACCTTGTAATGAACTTGAACAGTATCACCAACATTAAATTCAGGAATATCTTTTCTCAATTGTTCATCTTCAATCATTTTGATAATGTCCACTGTTCAAACCTCCTTTCTCCAAAGATGTTCTTACCTTTTTGGTAGAGGACCATCTGTAATATATACCTTGTGTATTATAGCACAGGAAATACTTGAGTTCAACTACTTATTAAGTTCCTTCTTAATAGTTTCAAGAATCTCCATGTCTTCCTTACTCAGTTCTAAGTTTTCTAAGATGTCAGGTCTTTTTAGAAAAGTTGTCTTTAGAGCTTGATAGTGTCTCCATTTTTCTATTTCCTTATGATTTCCAGACAAAAGTAGATCCGGAACCTTGTAACCCTCATAATCATATGGTCTTGTATATTGCGGATATTCTAATAGCCCTTTATAGTGTGATTCCTCAGAAAAGGATTCTTCACTGGTCAGGACACCAGGTAATAATCGACTTACCGAATCGATTAAGACCATGGCAGGGATTTCGCCGCCTGTAAGGACATAATCTCCTATTGAAATTTCCTCATCAATATAGTGCTCCACAACCCTATTATCTATCCCTTCATAATGACCACATACTAGGATAAGATGCTCTTTTTTAGAGAGCCTGTTCACTATATTTTGGTCTAATCTTTTCCCCTGGGGGGATAGGTAGATAATCCAAGAATTATCCTCTTTTACACTATTAATTGCATCCACAATAGGTTGGGGAGTCATAACCATTCCAGGCCCTCCCCCATAAGAATAATCATCAACCTTCTTATGCTTGTTCCTAGAGTAGTCCCTTATATTAATATAATCAAGGGTTAGGATCTTGGCATCAACTGCCCTGCCTATAATACTCCAAGTTGAAAGATTTGATAAGAATTCAGGAAACAAGGTCAATACATCAATCTTCATTCTATCATACCTTCGATCGGGTCTATGACAATCTTCTTCTTGTCAATATCAATAGTCTTTATAAACTCCTTAACAGCAGGTATCAAATACTCCTTATCACCTTTGTGGTTCTTGATAACATAGACATCATTACCCATATTCAAGATGACATCCACTATATGGCCGATAGACTTATTAGCCATATCAAAGACCTCACAGCCTATTAAATCAAAGATAAAATATCTATCCTCTGGTAGAACAATCCTATCTTCATCATCAATATAAAGATATTGGTCCTTAAAATCCAGAACTTGATTAATATTATCAAACTCCTCGAACCCTAGGATTGCTAAGCCCTTATGATACTTGACTGTTTTAACGCTTGCTTGTCTTTTAGCTTCTCCGATGTAAACCTTGTCTAAATCAGAAAACCTTTCAATATTGTCAGTCAGAGGATAGACTCTTACTTCTCCCTTGATTCCATGGGTATTTGTTATTTTGCCTATAATCGTAAATTCCATTTCAACACCTACTATTAATTCTTCAGCTCAACCTATTGAATTATTTCTACTACAACCCTCTTATTCTCTTTAATAGCTGCAGCCTTAACCACAGTTCTTATGGCCTTAGCTATCCTGCCTTGCTTACCTATGATTTTTCCCATATCGTCTTGGGCAACTTTTAGTTCAATTATAATTGATTGAGAACCTTCAATCTCATTAACACTGACTTCATCTGGATTATCAACAAGAGCCTTTGCTATATACTCTACTAATTCACCCATTCTAACACCTCCAAGACCTCTTACTCTTCATCTTCTACCTTAGTATCTTCTGCGCTTTCATAAACTCCATTTTGCTTAAACAGTCTATCAACGGTATCTGTAGGCTTAGCTCCGTTGCTTAACCAGTTCAAAGCTTTCTCATTGTCAATCTTAACTGTAATAGGATCAGTTAATGGATTGTAGTAACCAATTTCCTCTATAAATCTACCATCCCTTGGGGAACGGGAATCAGCTACAACTATTCTATAGAAGGGGTTTTTCTTAGCACCCATTCTTCTTAGTCTGATTTTCACTGCCATCCTTCTCACCTCCTCGTATAATAATGTTATCTATCTTTTAGAAAAAGGGTAAACCAAATTTCCCTTTCTTTCTCATGGTTTTTTCCATATTGGAAAATCTTTTAATCATCTTCCTGGTTTCTTTAAATTGCTTAAGGAGCTTATTTACTTCTTGAATACTAGTACCGCTGCCCGTTGCAATCCTCTTTCTTCTAGAACTATCTATAATATCAGGATTTTCTCTTTCCTTCCTAGTCATGGACTTGATAATAGCTTCAATCCTGATGATATCTTTATCACTAATATCTAGTCCCTTGAGGGCCTTAGAATCGACTCCAGGTAACATTCCCATCAATTGGTCTATGGGCCCTAGGTTCCTCATCTGCTCCATCTGGTCTAGGAAGTCATCAAAGGTAAAATTCGCAGTCCTTAATTTCTTTTCTAAATCTCTGGCCTTTTCTTCATCGATATTGGCCTGAGCCTTTTCAATTAGGCTGAGGACATCCCCCATACCTAAGATTCTTGATGCCATCCTGTCCGGATGGAAGGCTTCCAGTTGGTCTAGTTTTTCTCCCATACCTACAAACTTGATAGGCTTATTGGTAACAGCCCTTATGGAAAGTGCTGCACCACCTCTGGCATCACCATCAAGTTTGGTTAAAATGATACCTGTAATACCCAATCTTTCATCAAAGCTTGAAGCGACATTTACTGCATCTTGACCAGTCATAGCGTCTAGAACTAGCAGTACCTCACTTGGATTAACAGCCTTATAAATGCCTTCAATCTCTTCCATCATATCTTCATCTATATGAAGTCTACCTGCTGTATCGATAATAATTACATCATTGCCATGTTTTTTGCCATGCTCTATACTAGCCTTGGCAATATCTATTGGGTTCAGCTTATCACCCATGGTGAAAACAGGAACCCCTACCCTTTCACCTACTACTTCCAATTGCTTGATGGCTGCTGGCCTATATATATCACAGGCAACCAAAAGGGGCCTCTTGTTCATCTTCTTAAGGTTGTTAGCTAGTTTACCAGCTGTGGTCGTCTTACCAGCTCCCTGTAAACCACACATAAGAATAATTGTGGGCGGCGATGAAGCAAAGTCAATCTTAGCTTCACTTTCTCCCATCAACTTAGTCAATTCCTCATTGACTATCTTAATTACCTGTTGGCCAGGAGTCAGGCTTTTCATTACCTCATTTCCTATGGCCCTAGCCTTTACATCCTTTATAAAATCCTTAACTACCCTAAAGTTTACATCTGCCTCTAGAAGGGCCAGCCTTACTTCCCTCATTGCCAAATCTATATCTTTTTCTGAGAGTTTACCCTTACCTTTTAGTTTTCCTAGTGCATTTTGAAGCTTCTCAGACAAACTTTCGAATACCATCAGCTAAAACCTCCTAGCTATCCTTCAATATTTCCAACCCTATATCTTCAATCATCCCTATAGCCTGATATACTTCGTCATAATTCCTATTGCCTAAAGAAAGTCTGATATCCTTTGCTAAATCTAAAACCTTCTTTATGTTTTCATGGTTCTCCTTAAACTTGCTGACAAGACCAAGGGTCTCTTCATAATGATACAACTTTTCTTCTGCCCTCTTTAAGGTGTCAAAGACGCCTTGCCTTGTGATATTAAGTTCCTCACCGATTTCACTTAAAGAAAAGTCCTCTACATAGAACATTTCAACGATATTGTACTGCTTTTCAGTGAGAAGTTTACCATAAAAATCAAATAAAATTCCTATCTCAACAAGTTTCTCAACCATTATATCACCAACTAAATAATAGTGTCAAGGAAAATCCTTGACACTATTATTCTAATATGTCCCTATCCACTTGTCAACAATTATTATGATTTATTCTCCTAGATTACTCTTTTTTTTCATATCTTTAGTAGAAAATACATATTGCAGTATAGGAAAATACTACTGAATTTTAGTATATATTTATATCACAGCAAAAACCAGATTCATTGCACATAGAAAATTAGAAAATACTTAGCGAACATTTGCAGGAGTGACTACGATTCTTAGCAAATGAAGGTCAAAAATCCGTAAACAACTTTCAGGTCCGAAAAGACAGACCCTTAAGAGAATTGAAAGGTGTAGGATTTTTGGCTTAAATGAGCTATAGAATCGTTCATCTCCGAAACCGTGAGCGGGTATTTTCTAATTTTTTGTTCTTATTTTTTGATGTACTTATTTTGTACTAATCTATATCCTCCATCATGAACCATGGTCTTACTCAAAAATCGCATCTAGGAAATCATCCACATTAAATGGCTGTAAATCGTCGATTCCCTCACCTACACCGATAAGTTTTATAGGTAGGCCTAGTTCTGCCTGAAGGGCAATGACTACTCCCCCCTTAGCAGTTCCATCCAATTTAGTTAAGGCTACTCCAGTGATATTAGCTACTTCTTTAAATACCTTGGCCTGGTTAATGGCATTTTGTCCCGTCGTTGCATCTAAAACCAGTAGGACTTCCTTGGCTGCTTCTTCATATTCCCTCTCAACTACCCTAAAAATCTTATTGAGCTCATTCATTAGATTAGATTTATTATGAAGTCTACCAGCAGTATCACATATTAAGATATCCGCCTTCCTTGACTTGGCTGCATGGATACCATCATAAATTACAGCAGCAGGATCAGCCCCTTCCCTATGGGCTACAATATCAACACCTGCCCTATTGCTCCATTCTTGTAACTGCTCTATAGCAGCTGCTCTAAAGGTATCACCAGCTGCAATAAGGACCTTTTTACCCTTTTGTTTGAAGTTGTGGGATAACTTACCGATGGTAGTGGTCTTGCCTACGCCATTGACCCCTACTACCAGGATAACTGCAGGACTAGGTTCTATATTTAACTCATTATTTTCTATGGATTCCTTCATTATCCCTTTGATTTCGTCCTTGAGGAGCTCCTTGACCTCGTTGGGATCTGTTACCTTTTCAGCCTTGACCCTATCCCTTAACCTATCGATAAGCTCCATGGTTGTGTTTACTCCAACATCAGAAGTCACCAAAACCTCTTCCAAATCATCAAACAAGTCATCATCTATTTTCTTATAAAAGGATAGGATACTATCTATCCTGCCTGACATTTCCTTACGGGTCTTAGTAAGCCCTCCTATCAACTTATCCAAGAGACCTGGTTTTTTTACTTCATCCTGAACCTCTTGCTCTTTATCATTCTTATTTAACCATTTAAACACCATATTCCTCCTAACTCACTAGATCATCCACATGATCCTTAATCTTAACTGATAGTAACCTACTTACACCTTCTTCTACCATGGTAACACCATATAGGATATCAGCTATTTCCATGGTGGTCTTTCTATGGGTAATCAAGATGAATTGAGTTTCCTGGCTAAAGTTCTTCAAGTACCTGGTATATCTTGCTATATTAGCCTCATCCAGAGCAGCGTCTATCTCATCTAAGATACAGAAGGGTGATGGCCTGGCTTCTAGAATTGCAAATAATAAGGCAACTGCCGTCAAGGATTTTTCTCCGCCTGACAGGAGGTTTAGGTTCTGCAGCTTCTTGCCAGGTGGCTGAACCTTGATCTCTATACCAGACTTTAATATATCATCTTCTGTATCTAGCTCTAGGGTAGCCTTTCCACCGTTAAATAGGGCAGAGAAAACCCTGGAGAAGTTTTCATTGATCTCCTTAAAGGAGATTAGGAACTGTTCTTCCATGGTCTTTTCCATTTTTTTAATCAGGCTTTGAAGATCCTCCTTGCTCTTTAATAGGTCCTCATATTGCTTATTGATAAATTCCCATCTTTCCTTAATGTCCTTAAAGTCTTCTATAGCACCTACATTGATATTACCTAGGGATTTGATCCTAGCCTTTAACTCACTTATTCTTCCCTGTGAAATAATCAAGTCTTCTGAGACAATTTCCAAATCTAAGGCTTCCTCATAGCTTAACTCATACTCATTGATAAGCCTATTATTGTGGTTTTCTATTCTTAATTCAAACTTGGAATGTTTTACTTCCCTCTTAGCTTTTTGCTTTTCCAAAACCATCAACCTATCATTAATGGTTTTTAAATCTTCCTGCTCCTTATAGAACTCCTCCATTAGTCTTTCCCTAGTCTTGGTTAAGTCATTCAATTGGTTAGCTACTTCTTCCTCTTCTAAGGATAAGTGCCCAATCTCCTTCCTCAGCTCTACCATGGCCAAGTCTAGTTTTTCAATCTCGATTCTAGTAGTCTCTAAATCCTGTTTCAAAGTTTCTATTCTTTTTAGCCTTTCCTCTTTTTCTTCAACCTTATTGGAATGACTATTCCTTAAATTGCTCAATTTATTATCTAGTTGATTCAAGCCTATTTGAAAATTAGTTAACTCTTTATTTTTTTCATCCCTAATTGCCCTATCCCTTCCCAAGTCTTGGGACATCTGACTTATAAGGGTGTTGATTTGATTGACCTCCTCCTCTAATTCAACTATGGATGACTCATATGATTTCCTCCTAGTCTTATAATCCTTAGTTTCATTTTCCAATGAGATAATCTCATCTTCAATTCTACTTATTTCCTTAGCTAGTCTTTCAATCTCCCTTTTATGGGTCAGGGTGTTGCTGTCATTACTTAGTAAGTCTAGCTCTAAGTCCTTAATTTCACCCCCTAGGGCATTGAGGGTTTTACCATTATTATCAATCTGACTTAGAGTCTTAGCTTTTTCATCCTTTAACCTGTCACATAGGATGCTAATATTCTGGATTTCAGTTTTTACCTCTTCAATACGGTTCTTTCTACTAATTATACTAAGAGCATTGTTTCTGTAGCTGCCTCCCGACAAGGAGCCTCCGGGGTTTAAGATATCCCCTTCTAGACTGACAATTCTATAATTATGGTTTAATCTATTTGCTAATTTTATACCATTGTCTAACCTATCCACTATTATGGTTTTACCCAATAGGTATTCAAATATCTCCCTATATCTTTCATCAAATTCAATCAGCTCATGTCCTAGACCTATAACACCATATCCCTTGAAATTAGCTAGGTTTAAATCTAGAACCCTACCCCTTATAATGTTTAAGGGTAGAAAAGTCACCCTACCTAATTTATTGGCCTTTAAATACTCAATCATAAGCCTAGCCTTCTCTTCATCCTTAACAACTAGGTTTTGTAGGCTTGAACCCAGGCTGATTTCAATTGCCTTCTCATACTTACTATCTACCTTTAATAGATCAGCCAAGACCCCTTCAAACCCAGATCTATCTATCCTCTTATTTTCGATAGCTTGGAGTAGATTCTTTACACTCTTATAATACCCTTCATAACCATCTTCCATATTCTTATAGAGCCTATAGGTGGATATAAGACCCTCTTGTTTGATTTCTTGTTCCCTTATTTTATTGCTTAAATCTTGATCCTTTTTACTTAACTCAAAACTCCTAGCCTCTGCTTCTTCCTTCCTCTTGTTAATTTCATCAAGTTTACTCCTTATGACCCTTTCTTCATCCAGAAGCTCCCTTAAGGCTTTCTCAGAGGCAAGCTTGTCCTCCTTCATCCTATCCTTGTCTTTGTCTAGTTGAGCAATTCTGGCAACAATATTTTCATTGAAGGAATCAATTCCATTAACTAAACTCTTCTTTTCTGAAGTCTTATTGTATAGGGATATTAGCTGGCTTTTTTTATCGTCCAGTTCTTTCTCCCTCTTTATAAGGCCTTCTTCAATGTCAGTGAATTCCTCTTTCTTTAGCTCATATTCCTTGTAATAGTTAGAGTACTCTTCACTAATCTTTTTAATCTCATCCTCCAGGTTTAATAATTCTCCATCTATTAAATCAATCCTGTTCTTGGAAGATTCAATCTCTTGATTATACCTATCTATATCCCTCTTGAAGAACTTCTCTTTTTCTATAATTATATTTATTTGATTTTTCTTCTCTTCAATAGATTGATTTAAATCAGCCTTCCTATTTCTAAGGCCTTCCTGCTCTACTTCTATTTCACTTATCTTTTCCTTTATTGAATTAAACTTGCCTTCTAAATCTGATTTTTGCAGACTTAGATTTTCTATTTCCTGACTGTCAAGTTCCAACTCTGTATGGATTTCATCCATCTGAAGCTTGAGTTTATCAATCTCCCTAAGAGTAAGGTTTACATCTAAACATTTTAATTCTTCATAGAGGTTGACAAATTCAGTAGCCTTCTCTGATTCCTTTTCTAAACTCTTATATTGCCTTTCTACCTCAGAGATAATATCCTGGATTCTAAGGAGATTTTCTTTGGTTCTTTCCAACTTCCTTTCAGTCTCTATTTTTTTCGTTTTATATTTGATTATCCCTGCAGCTTCTTCAAAGATATTTCTTCGATCCTCTGGTTTATTACTTAAGATTTCATCTATTCTACCCTGTCCAATTATTGAATATCCATCCTTACCAATTCCTGTGTCCATAAATAGCTGCCTAATATCCTTCAGTCTACAGGAACCCTTATTTATGTAGTATTCACTTTCACCAGACCGAAACATCCTCCTGGTTACTGCTACTTCAGAGTAGTCTAGAGGAATTGTGTTATCGCTGTTGTCGAAAAAAATAGTAACCTCGGCAAATCCCAAGGCCCTCCTCTTGTCTGTTCCTGAAAAAATAACATCCTCCATCTTGTTTCCTCTGAGGCTTTTAATACTCTGCTCCCCTAAAACCCACCTAATGGCATCAGAAATGTTACTCTTACCGCTACCATTAGGTCCTACAATAGCAGTAATATTATCCTTAAATTCAATTGTAGTCCTGTCAGCGAAGGATTTGAAACCTTGAATTTCTATCTTCTTTAAGTACAAATCAAGCACCTCTTACCATCAGTTATTTATTCATGCAATCCTTGATGTAGCTTGCCATCCATAAGTTCAAATCTAAAATTTCCATAATATCCTCTAGTTGAATCTTTATCTTGTCCTTATCAAGTTCTTGAGGAAAAAGCTTAATTCTACTTAGGCCAAACTTCTCCTTCAAGTACTTAATGTTAGAAGATTTTTGGCCAGAAATAGAAGATATTTCAGAAGCCCGAGATTCTATGGTAAGTGTTTTTCCATGTAAATTATAATCCACAGTTTCTAAACAATCCTCTATGGCCATCTTATAAATATTGGACTCCACTAGCTGGCGAAAGGCTGGATGGAAGGGTCCTGCAACAACATCCCTACCCAACTGTATATTGTCCGTAGGCTGCAGGCCTAACCTGATTACCTTAATATTTTCCAGGTTAAATAAAATAAGAAGTATAGTACATATGTCTACAGCTTCCTCCAAACTCAATGGTTTATATAGATTATTTTCATATAGGTAATTGAGATGGGTATCCTTAATTACCAGGGTAGGATATATCCTAACCAAATCTGCTTGCATGTTAATGAATTCCCTAGCAGTTGATATAGACTTATCCTTATCATCACCAGGCAATCCAACCATCATCTGTAATCCCAGATTAAAACCAAATTCCCTTATAAGTTTAACAGCATCGTATACATCCTCCCTACTATGGCCCCTATCACTTAGAGCAAGAACCTCTTCATCTAGGGATTGGACTCCTAATTCGATTGTATCTACCCCATAGCTCTTCAGATTAGTTAAAATCCTATCATCAATGGCATCAGGCCTAGTAGATAGCCTAATCTCATGGATAATACCCTTCTCCTTATATCTATAGGGCACTTCAAGGAGTTGACTCTGAATATCCATATCTATTGCTGTAAAGCTGCCCCCATAAAAGGCCAACTCAACAGGTAGGTCCTTCCAGAAATATCCAAGGTGCCTTTCTATTATCTCCTCCACATCCTGAGGTCTAGTAGTCGTAGTCATATTTGTTATCTTTTTTTGGTTGCAAAAGATACAGGCATGGGGGCATCCATAGTGGGGAACAAAGATGGGGATGATATATCTTTTACTCATGGAAGATCCCTAACCTAATCAAGGCTTCCTTAGCAGCTAGCTGTTCTGCTTCCTTTTTACTTCTCCCCCTACCCATACCTATTGTTTCATTATTTACAACAACATCAATATAGAATTTTTTATTGTGGTCTGGCCCTTCTTCCTTAGTTACTACATACTCCATCTTGGCCTTACCATTCT